>Ga0114933_10000263_pt1 | contig 64716 bp, 38 predicted proteins | sample 4SBtaG_FD_89691 | JGI IMG/M metagenome (GOLD analysis project Ga0114933, IMG submission 89691) | Deep subsurface microbial communities from Kolumbo volcano to uncover new lineages of life (NeLLi) - 4SBTROV12_W25 metaG | ecosystem: Environmental > Aquatic > Marine > Volcanic | place: Kolumbo...
AAGAAGTAGCTGAAGAAGTAGCTGAAGAAGTAGCTGAAGAAGTAGCTGAAGAAGTAGCTGAAGAAGTAGCTGAAGAAGTAGCTGACAGCGATGGTGAAGCGTCTGATGACTAATCAGTCTGCATAGTATTCATTCCCATCATTCCCATCATGCCTATGAATTTAAGGGCGATCGCTGCTGCGCGATCGAATTCTTGTCATTGCTGTGCAAATCCGTGGTTATCCGCAGTTCTCGAAACCGCTGATTTGTGCCATAATTGCGACCAATAAAGAGATATACACAACGATCTTTTTGACCTTTAGAAGGCTTTAGATAGACCGCAGGACAAAACTTCATGATGGATAATCACTCCATTCGAAATGAAAGAGAAAAGTCGCACTCCAAAAGTGATGGGCTGTTTGGATTTCAAGATCCAATGGCAATGGCATCCTATGGAGCTCAATCGTACCAGCGACAACGGCAACTGACACTTGGTGATCTGCTGCTTGAAAACAGAATCGTATTCCTCCAGGGTGAAATTCACACTGGTAACGCCAATGACGTCGTTATGAAATTGTTGTACTTACAAAGTGAGAATCGCAAGAAAGATATCCACTTTTACATCAATTCCCCAGGTGGAAGTGTTGTTGCAACACTTGCGATCTACGACACCATGCAGATTCTAAGCTGCCCGATAGCAACATACTGCGTTGGACAGGCGGCGAGCGGAGCGGCTGTATTACTGGCCGGCGGTAGCGAAGGCAAACGATATGCACTGCCTCACTCCCGTGTCATGCTTCATCAGCCCTATGGCGGAGTCAACGGGCAAATCAGCGATATTGAGATTCAAGCAAATGAGATTCTCAGAAATCGTCAGATGCTGAATGACATTCTTGCACAACACACTGACAAGAAGACGAAGCAAATCGAGAAGGACACGGATCGTGACTTCTTCCTAACAGCCGAACAGGCACAGGAGTACGGCGTTGTTGATGAAATACTCAGCAAGCCACCTGTCGATACGGATGGCGCAGAGTAATTCATTACTCAACACAGCAATACAGAATAAATAGAATTCAATCGGAGTTACCAGCAAGATGCCTCCCCTACCATATGTGGTTGAAAAGTCCGGACGCGAGGAACGCGTCTATGACATATATAGCCGTCTACTCAAGGATCGAATTGTCTTCCTCGGTTCCGGCGTCAATGATGAAGTCGCCAATGCGATTGTCGCACAAATGCTGTTTCTTCAATCAGACGACCCGAAAGCTGATATTCACTTCTATATCAATTCACCGGGCGGAAGCGTAAGTGCCGGAATGGCCATTTACGACACAATGCAGTTTGTAACTTGCGACGTGGCGACCTATTGCATCGGACAAGCTGCATCGATGGGCGCAGTCCTACTTACAGCTGGACAGGAAAATAAACGCTTTGCACTTCCAAATGCGAGAATCATGATCCATCAACCGCTTGCTGGGATGGAAGGCACAGCTGAAGAAATCCTGATTCACGCCAAGGAATTCCAGCGAGTCAAAGACAAGCTAAATCGAATTTTAATTCGGCACACCGGTCACAAGCTCAATAAGATCGAAAAAGACACGGATCGCGATTGTTTTATGTCTGCCGATGAAGCCAAGGACTACAATCTCATCGATCACGTTGTTGAGAGAATGGATGCGGCCGCCGCTGAAGAAGCGGAAGAATAAGATTATTCCGAGCGGACCTGCGGCCCATAGAGATCTTTAAGACACCCCATCCGAGACCTTGCGCCGCTGCGCTCCTCCGGACCACGCTGCCATGCATTCGGCCTCGCTGCCGTTTGTCCGTATCCAATTCCTGCGTCGCCTAACGGCTCCTTGAAATGTGGTACGGTTAGGAATGACAGCCGGCGATCGATAATGTGTCTGCAACCACGGATTTAGCTCTCGGTTGCAGACGACATTAAAGCCGTTGCTTTACAACAACTAACATTCAATTAGTTAGCCTCAACAGTTAATATGTATCGTGTAACAGCAACCAGTCGCACATAGTGTAGGTTCATGAAACGATTCACCATTATCCTTCTAACTTGTCTCACCACAGGGACTATCTGTCACACGGCAAGTGCTGAAGCACTCCATGAAACAGCTGCCTTGCGAAGGCCCATTGCTCTTACACTCACCAGCGACAATACCCGCCTGCTGGCAACGAATCAGCGCACCGGAACCATTTCAGTACTGGATGTCCGTACTAAATCCATTCTCGGTGAATATGCAATCGCCAAACGACCATCTGACATTTGCCGAATCAATGGCACTGAGATCTTTGCCATCACTGACGAAGACGGACACCAGCTCATTCTTGCCACCATTGAGAACGACGCCCTTAAGACAATCAGCAGAATCCCGGTAAGCCCATATCCGGTAGAAATATATTACGACCAAAAGCGCCAACTCATCATGGTCACTTCACTGTGGTCGCGCAGACTTACAACCATTCGGTTTAATCACGACCAACCCAATCAAAGCAAAGTCCTCCAACAGATTGATATGTCGTTTGCCCCGCGCAAGCTAACCTTGCTTCACAATCACGATTTACTTGTCGTTGCCGATGCGTTTGGCGGAAAACTTGCTTTGTTCGACGTGAAGACCGCTGCTGCCGGTGAAATCAGTCTATTCGGCGTCCGAGAATTTCCCGGACACAACATCCGTGGTATTCAGTTGAGTGCCGATGGCAAAATGTTACTCATCGCTCATCAAATGCTCAATGAACTAGCCCACACCGTACGCAATGATGTTCATTGGGGGCTGCTTATGTCTAATGATCTCCGCTGGTTGCGAGTTGAAAATGTAATAGCCGGTGGAAAGCAGCTTTACAGTGGAGCACACATGCATCCGCTCGGTGAAGCAGGAAGTGCGACATCTGATCCCGCCGGCCTCAGCATCACATCCAACGGAACGGTAGTCGTGTCACTAGGAGGAGTCGGTGAATTAGCCTTTGGTCAGGAAGATGACTTCAGCTTGCAGCGGATAAATGTGGGCCGTCGCCCAACCGATGTTATCGTCAACCCAGAAACTGACGAAGTCTATATTGCAAACACATTTGATGATTCGATTTCCATTATCGACCTGAATGTTCAAGATCAGGTTGAACAAGTTTCACTGGGTCCTAAGACTGAACTAACCGCTGCGGATAAAGGGGAGTTACTCTTTTACGACGGTACAATTTCACACGACAGCTGGATGAGTTGCCACAGTTGCCATACCGACGGGCATACCAACGGCATGCTAAATGACAATTTCAGCGATGCCTCATTCGGGGCACCCAAGCGTGTCATGTCATTACTCGGGAAAACCGGTACGGCGCCCTTTGCATGGAATGCAAGCGCCAAGGATATCGATGCTCAGATTCGCAAGTCGATTCAGCACACGATGCAAAGTGATGAACCTCCGGCGGATACGACGGTGACTCAAATCGCTGCATTTCTTAAGACTCTCAAGGCACCGCCATCTATCGATGTTGCAAAGTCGACCCAAGACCTTACGGCAATTGCCCGCGGTCAGCAGATCTTTGTGCGTCAGTCCTGCAATAAATGTCACACGCCGCCGTTATATACGTCGCCAAAGACATTCGATGTTGGATTGGTCGACAAAGAAGGAAATAAGGAATTCAATCCGCCATCTTTGATTGGTGTAGGTCAACGCAACCCTTATTTTCACGATGGAAGTGCTAAGACGCTCAGAGACGTGATTCACGTGAATCAACATCCGGGCAACACTGATCTTTCAGAGTCAGATTTAAAAGATCTGATCATCTTCTTGCGTAGTCTTTAACAATCACCACAATTAGCGTTCTGGTGACCACACGGCGTGTGGATCGTGGTAGACACGCACCACAGCTTGTGTCGTTAGATCGTCACCGGATTTCGTGCGCATGGCTACAACCAGCGTCACTTCATCTTGTGTAGGCATCACTCCAGGCCAACGAAGTTCGATAGGAATACCCCGTGACGTTGAACTCGTGCGTAGCGCACCTTGAACTTCAGCGGAATTCAGCTTCCAGTGCGCTGCAACATCCGCTGGTGCGTTCTCAAGATAAGCCCTGACCTCAATCGGTGCTGGCAGTAAAACAATGTCTCCCTGAGAGTCACGTGGCTCGAGAAACACCACGAATCCATCATCACCCAGTTCACCGTCGAAATCGCGTCCGGTTGTACGAAGTCGATTAATAGAAAGATCGACTATCGGTTGAGATATGGGCCTAAAGGCGATGCCTTGAACAATTGGATTACCGTCAACAATAATCTCTCCGTCCTTATTCGGCAGGATCGGCATTGGGACGGCTCCAGAGGCGTCCGGCGATACATCCTTCAGCTCCGGCGCGCCATTCAGATCATTATCTTGTGATCCTATTTCACCAGAAAACTGGCTCAGCTTACGTTTCAATAACTCGTTTTCGTCATGCAACTCGCGTGCAGTATCAGCAAGTTTTTCGTACTCATACTGCAGGGCGTAAAACCTGTCTTCCGTCTCCCGACGTTGCTGTCCCATCTGATCAACTGTCCGTTGTATGCGCGGAGTATTCCTACAGCCTGCTACGTTTAAGAGAAAGCAGGCCATCGCCACGAACCAGATTTGTCGTTTAATGATATTCATGTCATGGGCGCGCACATCGGGCGCTTGTAACTATGAATGGATTTACAGACTTCAAGAATCCAGCACAAGATCAGATCGCATTGGTTGTCAGGCGACTCTATGCGATGAGTTCAGTGACCACAGATCCTGACACGTCTGTCAGTCGAAAGTCACGACCCTGATAACGATAGGTAAGCTGTTTATGATCGAGACCAAGTAGGTGCAATACCGTGGCATGAAAATCAGGAACGGTCACCGCATTTTCAACAGGATGATATCCAAATTCATCCGTTTGACCATATCGCACACCGCCTTTGATACCGCCACCAGCCATCCAGACGCAAAATGCGTCTTTGTGGTGATCACGTCCTGCAGAATTTCTGTCTCCCTGAACCATTGGAGTGCGACCGAATTCTGCACCCCAAATCACGAGCGTCTCATCTAATAAGCCTCGCTGTTTCAGGTCCTTAATTAATCCGGCAACGGGTTGATCGACCTGTTTAGCTTTGTTTCTTAATCCGTTGACCAACCCACCATGATGATCCCAACCTTGATCAAACAACTGTACAAATCTCACACCACGTTCTACCAGTCGACGAGCCAGTAAGCAGTTATTCGCAAAACCATTCTTATCTGGGTCACTGCCGTACAACGCATGAATGTGATCAGGTTCCTGAGAAATATCCATTAACTCAGGGACAGATGACTGCATACGATACGCCATTTCATACTGTCCAATTCGAGTCTTAATCTCGTTGTCACCGACATCTTTGAGTTGTTCAAGATTGAGTGAGTTAATCGCATCGATGACTCTACGTCGATCATCAGCGGATACGCCTTTAGGGTTTGATAGAAATAGAACCGGATCACCGGAACTTCTAAACTCAACACCTTGGTAAATCGTCGGTAAGAATCCGCTACCCCACATGCTGTTTCCAGCACCTCCGACAGAACCGGTAATGAGTACAACAAATGCAGGTAGATTCTGATTTAGAGAACCAAGACCATAACTCGCCCACGACCCCATGCACGGTCGACCAAATCGCTGGAAGCCAGTCTGAAAGACCAACTGTGCTGGTCCATGATTGAATTGATCCGTGTGCATCGTCTCGATAAATGCTAATTCATCGGCTATCGAAGCAAGGTTTGGCAGCACGTCACTAAAAGTATGACCCGACTCTCCATGTTTTTGAAAATCGAATGTTGAGCCGTACATGGTTGGATGACCGCGTAGGAAAGCAAATCTCTGGCCTTCAAAGAGCTCTTCCGGACACTTTTCACCATCCATCTCTCGCAGCTTTGGTTTATCTACAAATAAATCCAAGTGCGATGGTGCACCGATCATATGTAAGAAGATTACATTTTTCGCTCTGGGTGCGAATTGTCCAATCTGCGGACTAAGATCCATCCGGCTGGCTGTCTCAACTGCATGCGAATCTTCGGCCGTCAATAAACTGGAAAGTGCGGCCGCACCAATCCCCATGCCAGCTGATTGAAAAAGCTCGCGACGAGTGAGATCTAATATTGCATCATCAAAGTGATTCATTGAAATAACACACTAGCTTTTGCTGATGGTCTCATCGAGATTCAAGAGAATGTGGCCAATTTGTATCCATGCAGCTAACTCCGAAACATCTTTTGTTGATTGCTGAGCTTCGCTCACGATCTGTCTGGCATGCTCGTTATTTTGTTTAAACTTAGTCAGTTCGCTTTCAAACACTTCTTGTAGAATCTTCAATTCCCTGGCTGTTGGCTGTCGAGATACCGCTGATTGAAAAGCAAATAGTATCTTCTCATCCCGGGAACCGGACTTGAGGGAGTGAATCCGCTCTCCAAATGCTCTCGCCATTTCCAGAAATGCGACGTCATTTAACAACGTCAATGCCTGTAAGGGCGTGTTAGTTCTAGCACGCCGTACAACGCACGCAGCTCGATCGGGCGCGTCGAAGTTCGTGAAGCTCGCATAAGGTGCACTGCGTCTCCACACGGTATATATCCCGCGTCGATATCTATCTGTGCCAGTCGAGGTTGTGTATTTAGGGGCATTTCTGCCTACGTGACGCCAAAGACCATTTGGCTGAGGTGGATACACCGGTGGACCGCCTATCTTGTTTTGAAGCAGTCCACTTATCTGTAACGCGTTGTCTCGAATCTGTTCAGCGTCGAGACGAAAACGCGGGCCACGTGCCAGCATTAGATTATTGGGGTCAATATCGTCTAAATCATTTCGAGTCCGGGAAGATTGCCGATAAGTCGAAGAGTGTACGATCAATCGATGGATATACTTCATCGACCATCCGTTCTCCATAAACTCCACAGCCAAGTAGTCCAACAAACCCGGATGAGTGGGTAGATCACCTTGCATACCGAAGTCTTCCTCCGTGGCAACAATCCCTCGCCCAAAAAACTCAGCCCACCATCGATTGACTGCGACCCGTGCCGTCAAAGGATTTGACCTATCTATCAGCCAGCTTGCGAGTCCTAACCGATTCTGTAGCGACGCTTCTGGTAGTCCATTCAGGACGCGAGGTGTACCAACAAAAACTGATTCACCTGGTGAGTTGAAATTACCCCGTTTTAAAACATGTGTCTCACGTTCTTGATCCTCCACCATTACCAATGTGGTTGTGGGTTTAACATTAGCCAGTTCTTGCTTAACCGCATCAACCTGCTTTTGCAGTTTGGCCACTTCTTCAGATTGTTTCAGAAAGTAGTCCTTCAGTTGCTTCGTCTGTGCTGATTCTCTCTCTGCTTCAGGTGTTTTCACAATGTCAACAATGGCATCGCTCACACCTGTCATACTTCGCGTCCCAGTCATAGCAGACAAACGGATGCGACCAATTGTGCGCCCGCCGCCGTAATTCATTTCCATACGAAGCTTCCAACGCTTCTTACCATCATCGCGTATCACCTCTGAGGTAAGGAATTCTGCCGTGTGTGGTTTATGGAATTCCGCTGCAATAGCCCATGCGGTTTTCAAATCACCATCAATTGCATTTTTCACATCAAAATTCGGTTGTGAATAATCTGCAATGGCGCCCTCAAGTTGCACGGCGTTTCCATCAACATCAGTAAGCACAAACTCATTTAGGACAAAATTTGGGCGAGATTTTTCGAACCGGCCCGGCCCTTCTCCAGGTAATTCTTCATGAGTCAGCGTCTCCAGTTTGAAACCAGTAACCGCATCCGCAGTTGTTGAGATCTGCAATTCATAAGTGTCGATGTCAGGACGCTCACCGGTGACAAGCACACTACCATCTGCAAGTATTCGATGGTCTGCACCGTTTTTGGAATGGAAGTTGTCTATTTGAATCAGATGCCATTCGGGCTCATTTTCCAGTGATTCGAGTAGGTTTGCTTCCCACTGTGGTAAACCAGCGAGCGTCTTATCACGCGTTTCATTGAGCCTGGAGCTTGCCGTTTCGAGTTTTTCGTTTATCTCGTCACGTGTTTCTTGCTGTTTTGCTGTAAGTGGCAGGTCCATCTTGGGACCCACGAAATTATACGAAACGCCATTTCCTTCAACTTCCAACGGCGTCTGATTGAAATATGCAAATACCTGATAGTATTCCTTTTGGGTAAAAGGGTCATACTTGTGGTTATGACATTGCATGCACTCAAAAGTCGTTGCAAGCCAAACCATGCCCGTCGTATTGACCCGGTCGACAACCTGTTCGACACGGTTCGCTTCCGGATCCACACCCGCTTCAACATTGCACGTAGTTAGTCGATGAAATCCGGTGGCAATCTTCTGAGCAAGCGTTGCATCAGGCAACAAGTCACCGGCAATTTGCTCGATGGTGAACTGGTCATAGGGCATATCACGATTAAGCGAATCAATGACCCAATCTCTAAACGGCCACACTTCTCTGTACTGGTCAGCTTGATAGCCATTGCTATCGGCATAGCGGGCTAAATCCAACCATGGCCGTGCCCAACGCTCACCATAAAGTGGCGATGCTAAGTACGTCTCGACAAGTCTTGCATATGCATCGGGTTGTTCATCCGATGCAAAACGCTCCACCTCGTCAACACTTGGTGGAATACCAAGCAAATCTAACGAAAGCCGTCGAATCAATCGTCGTTTTTCCACCAATGGCGATGAGGCAATTTCCTTATCCTCAAGCTGAGAGAGCACAAACAAATCGATTGCATTTCTAACCCAATCCGAGTCTTGCACACTTGGTAATGAGGGACGCTCTGGTGCAATGTAAGACCAGTGTTTTTTGGGAGGTTTTGCCGCACTGCCAACTCCGTCTGGCCATCGTGCCCCCTGCTCTATCCACTTCACAAGCACAGCAACATCGTCATTTGAGAGCGAATCATCTTCAAGTGGCATGCGTAATTCATCGTCGTCTGATCGAATCCGCTGGATCAGTAAACTCTTATCCGGATTACCGGGAACAACTGCCGGCCCGCCAATTCCACCGTGCAACACAATTTCCCGAGCATCAAGACGCAGTTGTCCTTGTTGTTCTTCATCTCCATGGCAGCCAAAGCAACTTGATTGCAAGATCGGCCACACCTGTGTCTCAAAGTTGATAGGATCGTCAGCCAGCAGAGGAGAAAGCCCCGTAAGCATCGATATACCGATCGCAATGGACATCAGACGATTTCTGAGTCTTGGTTTGGCACAACATTGATGAGAGTAGATCAGTGCATCCATGTGTTTGCTAACGAAAGGCAATCTGATTAAACAGCGACTGACTAAGCGAACAAATCCGTGACTACGCGCCCATAGATATCCGTTAGACGGAAATCTCGCCCAGCATATTTGTACGTCAGTTCTTCATGATCCAGACCAAGCAAATGCAGGATTGTGGCATGTAAGTCATGCAAATGTACTTTATTCTCTACGGAGTAATAACCATAATCATCCGTTGCACCGTAAATCAGTCCCGGCTTAACTCCGCCACCTGCCATCCACATCGAATATCCCTGTGGATTGTGATCACGACCATCATTACCCTGAGCCACCGGTGTGCGTCCAAACTCACCACCCCAAAGTACAAGTGTGTCTTTGAGCATTCCCCGTTGCTTTAGATCCTTGAGCAAGCCTGCGATTGGCTTGTCTACTTCGCGTGCATTTGCTGTGTGACCACCATTGAGATTTCCATGCTGATCCCATTTGTAGCTGTGCGTACATTGCACGAATCGCACTCCACGTTCAGCAAACCTTCGTGCCATCAAGCATTGACGACCGAAGTTTTTGGTTGACGCATCATCGAGCCCATATGCCTTATGCGTGTCTTCTGTTTCATCGGAAACGTCCTGCAATTCAGGAGCAGCCATTTGCATACGATAAGCCAGTTCAAACGAGTTGATTCGCGTCTCCAGGGCGTTGTCTTCACCGCGTTCACTCAAGCCACGTTGATTGAGGTCTTTGGCAAGATTCAACTCAAGCCGCTGCAAATCACGGGGAGTGTCTGCTGCATTCTTGATATATGGAATATTGATCTGGTCAGCAGGGATACTTGCATTACCAAGAGGCGTACCGTGATATACAGCTGGCAGAAATGCTGAGCTATAAGCATTTACACCGCCGTGTGTAAGCGTCGGACACATCGTAATGTAGCCAGGTAAATCCTGATTCTCTGAACCAAGGCCGTATGTAATCCATGATCCCATGCTCGGACGCACAAACGTGTCACTGCCAGTATGTAATTCCAGCAACGCACCACCGTGACGGGAATTGGATCCGTGCATGGAGTTGATCATGCATAAATCATCTGCGCACTCTGATAAGTGTGGGAATATCTCACTCATCCACATACCGGACTCACCATGCTGAGCGAACTTGAACGGTGATTTGAGTAGATTACCAGTCTGAGCTGAAAACACTCTTGGCTTATTAAATGGAAGCGGCTTACCATTATCGCGTTCCAATAGTGGCTTGTAATCAAACGTATCGACTTGTGAGGGACCACCATGCATAAACAAGAAAATAATGCGTTTGGCCTTTGGCTCAAAATGCGGGCGGCGTGGCGACAGTGGGTTACTTTTTGCTTCTGCTGCGGACTCCTGTTGTAACAATGAAGCCAGCGCAAGCAATCCAAAACCGGTAGAACTCTGGCGTAACATGTCACGCCGATTGAACACAGGAGTGAATTGATGACAATTTTTGCTTTTCGTTTTTTTCATTTTTGCATCAATCTAAGTAAATAAACTCGTTGGAGGCGAGTAAGGCTCGACACAAACTCTGCCAGCTTGAAACCAAGTGCTCCTCTACCGGCACATCTGTTTCTGCTAACGCTTTTTGATATTGCTCGATATGAGACAAGCAGCTTAATCGTTCACCATCCTGTGCAACGCGTCCAAACAGTTGCATAAATAGTCTATCGACACGTGCTTTATCATCCATTGAGCCATCCGTCAGTACATTTTGAGCAAGTGCTTCTGCTTGTTCGATGACGATTTTACTGTTCATGATGAACAGTGCCTGCGATGCGATGTTGGTCGTTTGTCGCTGACCCTGCGGTACACTTGGTTCTGCGAAGTCAAATACCTGGAACATCGAATACAAAGCACTTCGCACTACCGGTAGGTATAGCGATCGACGATGAGTGTCGTACACTTTCACATCGACGTTGGCCGTACTGGTTACGTACGCCCGATTCGCTGTTGGGAGTAATGTGCCACCGAGAGACAAGTCAAGATTATTACCAACGGCAAGTAACGCATCGCGAATCTCTTCAGCCGATAATCGCCTTCGCGGCATGCGCCATACCAACTTATTCTCCGGATCGCGGGCGTCATACTCACGATTCCACTCGCTGCTCATTCTGTATGTCGACGAAAGCATAATGAAACGGTGCATTGCTTTCATGGACCAACCCAACTCTTGAAATCGAATTGCCAGGAAATCCAGAAGTTCCGGATGAGTGGGCCTTATTCCCAGGCGTCCAAAGTTATCTGGCGATCTCACGAGGCCTTCACCTATGTGCCATTGCCATAGTCGATTGGCCATCACACGGGATGTCAGTGGGTGATTTTCCGACGTCAGCCATTGGGCTAAGTCGAGTCTTCCACTCCGACTCTCATCGATGGTCTGTCGATCACCGACTGTTAATACTTCCGGGAATCGCCTTGGCACCTGATCGCCCAATGTAATGTGATTGCCACGAATATGAATACGCAAGTCTTCCGGCGAGCCATCCTCAACCGCCATGGCAAAAGGTACATCCGGTTTCGTCTTTTCCAGATCTGCTCGCTCCATTTCTGCGACTGCGATTGCATCTGTGGTCGCCATCGCAAGCGTCAACTTACCCGCATCCAGTTCACCATATGGCCCATCATCTGCATATAATTGCTCACGAAACGCTTCAAGTGCAGTTGAGTTTTCCTGCTGACCTTGAGCATCCGCTAATTGAAATACGCTCTCATAACGGGCGACAAGATTAGCCAAGTCAGTTACTGGTCCATCTTTTAGTAGAACTTTCTCAATATCACTAGCATCTGGCGATAATTCGATCGGGAAACCCGTTTCCAGTGCTTGATGCCACAACTGAAACACCGAACCATCAATATTCCTTGCTTCGGTGAGAACCGTTCTCCACTTTCGCAGAATCGTCGGATCTGGAGTATAGTCACCGTGCTTGATGGATTCCGCAGGTAAAAACAGGAATCGATCATAATGCGGAATTGGCCCATCTCGATGAACCTTAAACGTAATATTCGTTTCTGATGTTTCAAAACTACCTTGGTATTCCCAATGCTGAGTATCAGGATTCCAGCTTCCGGTAACATTTGGTGAAGCCATGTTATTGACGATTTGATCATCAACCTTGAATTCGGCTGACCTCGCATCTGCTGCAGCGTAACGCGTTACAAGATGATATGCACCTACCTTGGGTAGGGTAACGTCGTACTCCATATCGTTGGATCCAGCCGCACCAGCAATGGCGCCGATAGCTAGTCCGTATCCAGTCTTTAATCGATTGACATTACCACGATCAAACGTTTCTGCTTCTACGGACACTGACTGTGTTAAATCGACGGCTGTGACTGCGATGTCTTGTGCAGCTTCATCTTTACCAACGGCCGACAGATCACCATTCAGATGCAGTATGCGGATTTTATCCAGGTGTGGAAATCGTCCCTTACTTTCGAGGCGAAGCACATGGTCGCCAGACGTTAATTTGAGAGTCAGGGCATTAGCCCAATACTGATGTGCATCCTCTGTGCCACCGGTAATACCGCGTGTAACATCCAGCCGCCTCACCTCGCCATCAACAAGAAGTATGGTTTCAGATTTTTCAGCTGTCGCGAATCGCAACTCAATTTGATAGAGGCCATCCTCCTGAGTTTTGATGTCGTATTCGGCAAAGCCAGGAGCCTCTCCATCACCGTGAATCAGAGAATAGGGCGAATCGCCTTCACCTAACTGCCGCTGGACGTCACCGCGTGCAAACGTCTCTGCTTCAATCAACTGGTGGTTAAGCGATTCCAAACTCATCGCATCGTTTCCAAACGTGCGACTAGCTGGTAACAGCATATCCATCGAGTCGAAGGATCTAGCCGACAATAAATATGCCGCTACCTGACTACGGGCATTTTTCAGTGCTACCTCGACACCTTTATTTCGCAGGTCGTTAATTTCAGCTGTTACCAACCCAATTTGTTTTTGAATATCTTCGGTCTTCTTATTAAGTTCAGCACTTGCAACGGGCCGTTCATGCCACTTAGCCACGACATTGAAATTGTCCATTGTCGTTGTGCTCTTGAAGATTCCCGCAAGAGAATAATAGTCGGCCGTGGGAATCGGGTCGAACTTATGGTCATGGCAACGTGCACAGCCAAATGTTAGTCCCATAAATGCCCTGCCAAGTGTGTCCACCTGTTCATCAATGATGTCCATCTGCATTTTCATAGGGTCATCTTCGGCGAGCATCTTTGCACCAATTGAAAGAAACCCCGTTGCAGTAATACGTTCCGGTACGGTTGAAGTCGTATTGGCATCATCAATCAAGTCACCGGCCAATTGCTCGGTCAAAAACTGGTCATAGGTTTTATCCTTGTTAAACGCATCCACGACGTAGTCACGGTAACGAAACGCAAAACCGTGGCACAAGTTTTCATCCAATCCATTCGAGTCTGCATATCGTGCCACATCCAACCAATGACGTCCCCAACGCTGACCGTATGCCGGTGAGCCGAGTAACCGGTCAATTAATTGTTCATATGCATTTGGCGACGTATCACTTAAGAATGCCCGCACTTGTTCTGGTGACGGTGGCAATCCGGTCAGATCAAATGTTGCACGTCGTATGAGATCCCGTTTATGTGCCGGACGAGCTGGCTGCATTCCAGCAGCTTCAAGTTGATGAAGCACAAAGTAGTCAATTTCATTTCGAGCCCACGCGATGTTTTCAATACTTGGCATGCCAGCATAAACCGGCTGCTTAAATGACCAAAACTGTCGATCTTCATCGGTAACGATACCAGGAGCGGTCTCACCACCATTTTCCGGATTAGCAACCGGTTCAGAATCAGGCCATGGCAATCCCATTTTCACCCATGCTGTCAAATCATCAATTTCAGATTGAGGCATCTTAAACTTGGGAGGCATGTCCATATTTACAGCGTGATTCACTGCGAAGATCATCAGGCTCTTCTCTGGCATGCCAGGAATTGCTGCTGCACCGTGAACGCCACCCTTTAGAATCCCAGCGCGTGAATCGATTTGGAATTTGCTTTCCACATCATCAAGTGCACCACTGTGACATTCATAACATCGCTCAATCAACATCGGGCGGATCTTCGATTCGAAGAACTTTACCTGATCCTCAGGTACTTCTTTCTGACCGGAAACAGCCGGAGCAACAATCAACAAAAAGAGCATCGAAAACAGAGTCGATTGCCATGTTCTGTATGCTTTGATGGGTACGATTTCTTGATTTACCGGATGAATTTGGATCACAGATTCGTCAATTCAAAAGTCAACATTGCCACGAATGCGCACAAAGGTAAGATGCGTCTCACAGCTATCATTTTACTCCAAATCTGAAACAGCATCCATGTTTTACATCCCGAGCAAGAGCGGCAGAATTGGCCAAAAGACGTGGAAATATCAGTGCTTACTTGAGAAGAGAAGATTCGACTCGTCCGCCGATATCTGTTAATCGGTGATCGCGACCCTGATAACGGAAAGTCAATCTCTCATGGTCAATTCCGAGTGCGTGTAATACGGTGGCTTGCAGATCAAAAATGTGCACGGGATTCTCATCAATGTTGTATGAAAAGTCGTCGGTCTTTCCGTGAACCAGACCCTCTTTAAAGCCACCGCCGGCAACCCAACTTGTAAAGCACCTTGGATGGTGGTCCCGGCCATAGTCTTCATTTGTCAGTTTGCCCTGACAGTAAATCGTACGACCGAATTCACCTGTCCAGACAACAATGGTGTCACTAAGCAGACCTCGTTGAGCCAAATCCGTGAGCAATGCTGCTGATGGTTGGTCTGTCTGTTGGCACTTCCCTTTAATGCGTCCGGGCAAGTTCAGATGGTGGTCCCATCCTCGATGGTATAGCTGAACAAACCTCACGCCGCGTTCAACTAAACGCCTGGCCATCAGACAGTTAGCAGCATAACTTCCCGGCTCTGTGGACTGTTCACCATACAGATCGAATATGTGCTGTGGCTCATCAGAAACATCGTTTAGTTCAGGTAATGCACTTTGCATTCGAAATGCCAATTCGAATTGTTTTATTCGCGTTTCGATTTCCGGATCTTGCGTAGCCTCACTTCGAATCTGATTAAGTTGCTTTAGACTATCAAGCATTTGGCGTCGTCTTGGTTGATCAATACCGGGTGGATTCGCCAGGTATAACACCGGCTCAGAACCTGCGCGAAACTTGACTCCCTGATGATGCGTCGGTAAGAATCCGCTTCCCCACAATCTACCCTTCAATGGCTGGTCACCCGGTTGGCCGCCCGAGATCATGACACAGTATGCCGGCAAGTCTGCAGCTTCACTGCCCAGACCATAACTGAGCCATGCCCCGATACTCGGACGTCCCGGCTGTTCACTACCCGTCTGCATGTATGTTATCGCTGGATCATGATTGATCGCGTGCGTGTACATCGATCGAATCATGCACAATCGATCAACGACTTTCGCGGTGTGTGGCAACAGGTCACTCACTTCAATTCCAGATTCGCCATGTGGCCTGAATCCAAAAAAGCTTGCCGTTATCGGGAGAGACTCCTGATCTTTAGTCATACCTGTAAGCCGCTGGCCCTTTCGAATGGAATCCGGAATCTCTGTTCCGTGCCAATTCGCTTCCAAGTCAGGTTTTGGATCAAATAGATCCATCTGAGATGGCGCACCACTTTGATGAAGAAAGATCACCCGCTTCGCAGTCTGCTTGTGGTGTAATCCACTACTTTGGTTCCCGTGTGACCGAGCATCTACATCATCTGACAATAAAGATGACAGCGCTATGGAACCAAGGCCGAACGACGACCGAACAAATGCTCGGCGATTAAGCCGGTCGATATCGCTGTTTCGAATTGTCCGATCTATATGACTCATGTTGATCAATTAAGGTTTGTGCAGCGCTTCGTCGGTCATCATGACCGTGCTACAAATCACTGTCCACGCTGCCAATTCCGTGATGTTGACATTGCCAATAACATCCGATTCACCGACTTCTAAAAGTGCAGTCGCGGCGTCCCGATCGCGTTCGAACGCGTTAAGCTGGGATTCGAGAAGTGTCGTAAGCACGAATGACTCTGCGTCAATTATCGGCCGGCTAACCACAATGCGCATCAGTTGAGAAAGCCTTTCATCCATCGATAAGTGCAATCGCAACAATCTATTGGCCAAACTTCTTGCCGCTTCAATATGAGTTGGCGAGTTCATCAACACTAAGGCTTGCATGGGCGTATTGGAAACGGGACGAAGAGCAACGCAAGTCTCCCGGTTTACCGCATCGAATACAGCGAGTTCTGGTGGTGGAACTGTACGTTTCCAAAACGTATACATACTTCGCCGATACAAGTCTTCGCCGCTGCCCTGTATATACACCTGAGCTGTAAAGTCTCGAGGACTGAATGAAACTTCCTTCCAAAGCCCCCGCGGATGGTAAGGATATACGCTGCTGCCACCAATTTTGTCTACCAGAAGTCCACTATTGCTAATCGCAGCATCACGTATCATCTCCGCTGTTAGCCGTTGACGTGGGAAGCTGGAATAAACGGGATATGGTCGTTCAGATATGGTCTGCTTACCCGATTGCTGATAGGTTCGTGATGTTGTGATTAACTTTACAACGTGTTTGATATCCCAACCGCTTTCTATGAATTCCGCCGCTAGCCAATCGAGCAGTTTCGGGTGAGATGGTAGACTTCCGCGAGTCCCAAAATCTTCTGCAGTGGCTACGAATGGCGAACCGAAGAAGGAGGCCCATAATCGATTGACGGTCACTCGGGCGGTGATCGGGTTTCGTTTATCCACGATCCACTGAGCTAAACCTAATCGGTTAGGTGGCATGTCAGATGACATAGCATGCAGTGCAGACGGTGTCCCCGGGGAAACCTCCTCTCCTTTTGTTTGATAGGTTCCATTTGGAAAGACATATGTCTTTCTTGGTTCATCTCTTTCACTCATGACCATCGTCGTGCTTATTGACTTCGATATTCCATCCAATGCAGATTGTTGTTCGTCGATGGTAGCACGCAGTTTTTCAAACCCGGGATCCGTTTGGCTTAGCACATACCGAGCTAGTTTCTCTGATTGCGAGCTTGTCCGTTCATTTTCAGGTAAATCAATAATCGTTCGAATTGGGTTGCCGCCACCAAGGCGTGACACTTCATCGCGGGTTAGCTTTCGACCGAAGGCTCGCACTTCGTCAATCATTCCTCGAAAACCACTGGCTCCCAATGCACCTCCAATCGATAACTCGTTAACAGGTGGAGCAGTAAGTAATCCTGTGGCTTGAAAGAGTTCAAAAGAAGTAGCCTTACCATCCACAAAGATCGCCACTTCATCCAACAACTGCTCCGCAGAGTCAATCGGTCGCGAATCATGCTGTGAGTATTGGACAATAATATGTTGCCATTGGTTCTTTTTCAGCGGATGATCCGAACGCAATTCCCGAACTTTGTCAGCATTCTCAGCAAGCATGATCGCAACTGCGCCTTCTGATACAACGATGTCAAACCCGGCTGAAATGACGTCATCTTCATACTCTGCCTGAGTAAATAAGACGGCATTGTCCTCTGTCGTCGGATACAACCACATCGACACTGTAAAGTCGTTAACAAACTGTGGAGGATCGCTAACAGTTACAAGGTTGGAACCGTCAAACAAAAGAGATTCTGAGAACTTACCGGGTAGATATATCGGACTTCCTACAATTTCGCCCTGTGGCAGATTACGCCGATGTGGAGCAACGCTCTTACCGTCTGCCGCGTCCAATCCGAAACCGACCTTCATATCGTTTGGGGGCCCGGGTAGTTTGACTTCATTTGCCAAAACCAACTCCGTATACTGTCTCACCACAGACTGCGAATCTACTAACCGACGTTTAAGCAATTCCCGATGCTTGGCAATCGACCGTGATAAGTCGTCACGATGGTGTTGTTGCAGTTTAGTGGGTGCGTCTAGGTATGGATGAGCATTGCCTGCACCCCCATCGATTCCGAATTCATCTACATTATTGAAGAATGCATAAAACCGATAAAACTCTTTCTGAGATATCGGGTCAAACTTATGATCATGACAGCGACTACATCCAATCGTCTGTCCAAGCCAGACGGTTGCTGTGGTCGACACCCGATCCATGATGTACTCGGACAGATACTCTTCTTCCAGAGCACCCTCTTCAAAATTAATCATATGGTTTCGATTGAATCCAGTAGCAATCAATTGGTCTAAAGTCGGTTTTTCCAGCAGGTCTCCTGCAAGCTGCTCGATCGTGAATTGGTCAAAGGGCATATTGCTGTTAAATGCATCAATCACCCAGTCACGCCAGCGCCACATCTCACGGTGGGAATCGATATGATAGCCGTGCGTATCCGCATATCGTGCCAGATCTAACCAAGGCACCGCCATGTGTTCACCATACGAAGGGGATGACAATAGTCGTTCGACTTCCTTTTGCCAGGCACGGTCAAAACCACATTCATGAACTTTGTCCTGAAACATTAATTGCTGCTCGACAGTCGGTGGTAATCCGGTCAAGTCGAGAGTCAGGCGTCTCAGCAGCGTATGAATGTCAGCACGTCTACTCATCACCTCACCGGCCGTCGCTGCACGCTGTTGAATGAAGAGATCGATTGCGTTATTTGCCTGAAAGTGATCATGCTTCTTAAGGAGCATAGCGTCAGGCACCTGTGGTCGCTGTGGCACCTGATATGCCCAATGCGGCTGCCATTGTCCGCCTTCATCAATCCACTCGCCAATCTTATGGATTTGTGTGGGTGAAATCGTCCGACTATGTTTCTTTGCAAACTCCGGCGGGGGCATTCTCGTTGAGTGATCTGGAGACGACAGCCGTCTAAAGAATTCGCTTTTGCGGCGATGACCAGGCACGATGAATGTTTTGCCTGATTCGAGCGGCTGGTACCAATTTTCAGGAGAGTCGAGTAAAAGGTCTGACTGCCTGTCCTCGATATTGGAACCGTGACAATCCAGACAATGATTCGCAATGATCGGTTGAATATCCCGTGCGTATTCAATCTGCTGCCGGGAATCGTGTCGCGGAGCAGCAACTCCATAAGACGGATAAAAGCAAAACAGGAACAACGAGCCCCAAATGAGGCTTGATGTTGTCCGAATGTTGCCAGATGAGTTATCCATTCAACTCACAAAATGATCGGTTAATTTGGCTTTAATTTTAGGCTTACCAGATTCATGAGTGCTTCGCCGTAGCACTTCTCCACTGCAAGTCGAAGAGTCTGTTTTCCGCTTTTACTTATCAACACGGATACTTCATCCGTGTAACTCTGTCCTTCAATGATATCTTTGCGAAGTGAAAATGACCTTGGATTCCCATCGTTCACCTTCAATTGCATTTCTCCACCTGCCGCATCATCGGGAACTTCGTAACCGATAAGTAAGGTAAATGCACCTGGTCGTGCAATATGAAAATCAAGCTCTATCGTATCCCCAGCTTTTGACCAACCTGTTAAACGATCCTGTCTATCCACCGTTGAAATAGAAACTCCCTGAGATCGGCGTGCCGCCGCAAAGACGAATGTAACCTCTCCAGTCCCTTCCTGGCGGGCGAGGATTGCCGTTGTTTCTTGCTCTGTCTCTACTTCTACAGTTTCTACCTCTGGTGGTTCATCGGTGGCAGACGACTCTGTGACAGCAACTTGCTGCTTTTCACCGGTTAAGGACATAGCCGACCAAACCAAGACTCCCACACCTGCAATGAGCCCTATTCCCATAAACATCACTAGTGAGTTGAGTCCACTTTTTGTACGGGGTTGATAAGTGCTTTGGGACGGAACACGGTCAACATCACGCACAACAGAAACCGTCGGTGTAACCAAATCAGATGCAACCGACGGCACAATCAACTCATCATCTTCATCGTCTGCTGATTGTGCGGATTCCGTTTCAGTCTCAGCCTGAGATGGTATGGCAAGCTGTGACGGTATGACGAGATCGTCCTGTCCCGCCAACTCCAATTCATCGTCGTAGTCTTGTTTATGCTCAGGATCCGAAAACACTAATCGCGCTTGTGCGAGTTCATTCAGGATATCCTGCGTGTATTTCCCACGTGCCCCCGACTGCAACGAATGCAACCGTTCCATATGAGACTGAATAGTTGAATCCAGTAACTCAACATCATCTTCCATCGGTTCCATGCCAATAAGCTTGTAGAAATCGACGGGATGATCACTCGGCTCAATTCCGAACCATTCAAGATAAGGATCAAAGTCTTCAGACATTTGCGATGCAATACAAAAAATGAAATGTAAAAAAACACAGGTCACGTACCGGCATTGCACCACGTGACCTGTGTTTACTTCTATAAGCTGTAACTAGACTTTTTCCGGAACAACAAACGGCTTGCGGTAGTTTCTAGTCAACAATGCGTTAGCATCATCATCACCGATAAACTGCTCCGTTTCCGGATTGAACTTCAAGTCGCGACCAACCATATATGTTGTGTCGGCAAGTTTAATATTTACCGCTTCAAGATTATCACGAAGCATGTCAATCGAATCACTCACTGTATCGTTATCAGCAAAAGCATCCGACTTGGTATCAAAGGAGGATTCTTGACCGAGACGATAAGAGATATTTCCGAGATGGCACAGAGCACTTGAATAGTGGCCGACTGCTGCATCACAGTTAATGTCTTCCGGTTTTCGACTGCGAACCGCGTTGATGAAACTACCAAACGCGCCACCTGCGGTGACTGTCGCATCTTCACCTTCGACCGGAATTGCTTCGCCGCCATTCTTCGGATAGAACTTCCATCCCTTGATAACACCTTCGGAAGTGTAGAACTCGTTGCTTACATTTCTGTCAGGTGCATTTCCTTTACCGACAAGACCACGCGTCTCGAACAATAGAATTGATTCACCGTAATCGTAGACGGACACCTGCATATTAGGTGTTTCACCCTGGTCTTTTTCACCGGGGATATAACGACCACCAATGCTGAATACACGCTTTGGTAACGTTGCACCTTTGATAGCCCAACGAGCTACATCCATTTCGTGCACACCCTGATTACCTGTATCTCCATTTCCTGTGTCCCAGAACCAGTGCCAGTTATAGGTGTGTAGGTTTCGGTGGAAGTCCTGCATCGGTGCAGGACCAAGCCACAGATTCCAATCTAAATTGGATGGCACCTTTTCAACATCTCTATAACCGATGGACCAACGCGGCTTACAGCAGTAGCCTTTGGAAACCAGTAGCTTTCCATACTTTCCGGATTGAATCGCCGCTATCTGTCGGGCGCGATTTGCGTCACTTCTTTGCTGCGTACCATGCTGCACGACCCGTTTGTATTTCGCCGCAGCTTCCACACACTTACGTCCTTCAAACACGTTGTGTGAAAGCGGTTTTTCGACGTAAACATCTTTTCCGGCCTGACATGCCCAAACGGTGATAAGTGAATGCCAGTGATTACACGTTGCGACAGAAACAGCATCGAGATTTTTGTCATCAAGCGCCTCACGAATATCCTGTACACACGTTGGTGTATTGCCACCACGGTCTCGCACCTGCTTGCCACGAGACTCATAGAGATTGGTGTCAGGATCGATTAAGGTTGAAACTTCAACACCGGGTTGCCCGGCAAATCCAGCGATGTGTGACTGGCCTCGACCATTGATACCGGCAACACCGATGCGGATCCGGTCATTTGCACCAAGTACAGCAGCGGAAGACTTCGTTCCGGCAACGGTAAACAGGGGAAATACAGCACTAGCCTTCGCCGTGGTATTCACGAACTGTCTTCTGGTAATCTTGGCCATGTTCGGGACTCCTAATCCTGGATTTGAATTGAGTTTCGACCTTGAACTTGATTTACGGCAGTCCAACAAATCAGACTATTAATCACATGTGTCCTCGGTGGTCGTATTCTACTACTTCTCTTCGTACTTTCGTTGAGAAATATCATCTGCGGTTGGGAAATCAGATGGTATCTCCTGTGTCACCTTACCGGTGGCTGCCCACTCTGCCCCACGTTGAAACGAGGCAATAAATCCAACACATTCCTGTGAATAGTCACCATGTCCCATCGGTGTGTGGAATACACGCCCTTTGCCATAGTTAATGGTAAAGATCATGGGCTCATGCCGGCCTTGCCCCCCAAAGTCCTTGGAAGCGTACGCAGTAGCGAGCACCTTCATGTTCTCGGCAGGACCACGCAGCAAATCATAGAGTTCGTCTTTAACGTGTAGCCACTGTCCGGGCATTCCCTTCGTAATCGGGTGCTTGCTATCACGAACGGTAACGACAAACGGGTGCTGACTACCATGGTTTCCGCCACGTCCGGGTGACTCATCTCGGACGAGTCTATCTTCTTTAATGTAGACATACGGGCCGCTCTTTTCGGTTCGACCGCCCCATCCACCTAGCCCGATAATCTCGTTGTATTCTTTCCAGTTGGCAAAAGAGTTATTCGCTGCATGGACAACGACAAATCCACCGCCACCGTTTACATATTCAACAAAAGCCTGTTTGGTCTCTTCCGGCCACGGTGCACCGTTGTAGTTGGATACGACGAGATCGTATTTCTTGAATTCCGGCTTGAAATCCGGATCGGTGCCGCGTGCAATGGTGCGGACAATATCTACCGTAAATAGCCCGGTTTCTTCCAGATAACTTTTCATCATCTTGGACGTCTTCGGCCATACTCCATGGTTGTTCTGACCTTCAATGATCAACGTACTGATTTTTGCTTGTGCCGTAGACGCCATCACCCCAATTAAAAGAGCAATCAGTTGAATACGAAGAATACGAGCCATGTTTTTTTCTCCCCAAAAGCACCGATCGTGATTATCGATCTGTTAAATGCCCTTATGCAAAAATGTCAGTTACAGGATCCCCACCAATTACCAATGGGCGATCGTCTCTATTATATATCTCTGTAGCCGGATTAATTCCCAATGCGTAATAAATCGTTGCCGCAAGATCTTCAGGAGTCACTGGGTTCTCATCTGGTGCAGCACCGTGCGCATCACTCGAACCGTAAACGTATCCCTGTTTGACACAGCCACCTGCGAGCAGCACCGTATAACATTGCGGCCAGTGATCACGACTCACATTCTTATTAATCTTCGGCGTACGGCCAAACTCACCCATCCAAACGACCAGTGTATCGTCGTACAAGCCTCGTTGCTGCAGATCCTCCAGCAGTGTTGGAAGTGTCTGTTCAGTAATCGGTAGATGGTACTTTGGAATAATCTCAAACATTCGCGTATCGTCGAATCCATGAGTATCCCACCCACCTGATTCGATGCTCCTACCACCGATGCTGTTGGCAAAATATACCGTTACAAACTTCACGCCGGACTCAATGAGCCGTCGGGATAGCAAGCAACTTTGGCCATAAGTTGTTCTGCCATAACTTTCACGAACCTTATCTGATTCCTGTGTCAGGTCGAATGCAGATCGCACTTTGTCGCTTGTCAACATCCGGATTGCACGGTCGTAATAGAGATCAAATCCTTTAGCGGCGCCAGAAGTTTCCAGCAAAGCTGTCTGCTTATCAATGGTCTGTTGAATGAATCGACGGCGATTTAGACGATCGGCTGATAACCCAGACGGCAATCTCAACTGCGGTAAAGTAAACGCATCATCGTTTGGATCATTCTCGAAGAAAAATGGATCGTGTGCTTTACCGAGGAAGCTGGCATGCTGGCCAGGTGTAATGGAACCATCGCGAATCGTATGCGGATATGAGACTGATGTTGGCATTCCCGTCGTTGCTGGTGATAGATAATCAACAACACTGCCATAGGCTGGATACAAGTCGAGTGAATCACGTAACCGCTGGTCATTACTCGGTGGCTTATGCCCACTAAGTGCGTAGTAACCTGCTGAATTGTGGTTTGTCATCGTGTGATGCACACTTCGAATTAAACAAACCTTGTCCATATACTTGGACATTCGTGGCATCAATTCACAGACTGGCAATCCCGGAACGACTGACTGAATCGGCTTAAATGGGCCACGAATCTCCTCAGGGGCATTTGGCTTCATATCAAACATATCGATATGACTTGGGCCTCCCCACTGAAAGAGGAAAATGACCCGCTTGGCTCGTTGAACGAGCGGAGTCGTCGTTTTATCACGCGCCGCAAGGATCTTCGGAACATTCAGCCCGAGCAAGCCAGCACCACCAACTCGAATTGCATCTCGTCGATGTAATATCGAGCTCTGCACGCCAAGGTGCTGAATTCGCGATAGCCGATTTGAAGGTTGTTCGTTCACCGAATTCTCTAGTATCTACTCTACTTCTTGACTGTTTTGTACGTGGCCTTGTGACCATTTGCTGGAATCGTCACCTCATAAGACTTTCCATCAGGAGCAACAGACAGCTTAATGTAATTCCCGGCACCTTCGGCCGTTGGATTGGCGATGAACTCATCCAGAGTGTTGTTGACACTACCATCCGGCCGGGTGTTCTTATGAGATTGATAAATCGCCTTAATACTCTTGGTGCCTGTCAGATTTGCAAACACTTCGGGAGCCGTGCCTTTCGTCTTGCCATTATTCATGACGGCGACGGTTGGCTTGAGCGTCTCAAGTACAATTGGGTTATTACTGCTATCTAATCCATGGTGTGTTACTTGATAAACGTCGACCAATCCAATAATGTTCTTCGGGCAAACAAGCTTTTTTTCCTGATTCCAAGTCAAATCGCCGGCGTCGAAGAAGCGAAAGTCGCCGAAGTCGATAACTGTAACAACACTGTTCGCATTATCTGATCCATCGCGATCCTTGGGACGTGCTGTTGCACAGATTTTTGAATTGGGCTTTGTACCCTTCTTAGCATCCACGAATTCCCGGCGAGTGCCAGGAAATGATACTTTCAAGCTACTGTTTTTACCCTGCTGAACTGGCATCATGTCACCAGGGTTTACGACAACGCGCTGACCAGCTTTGAAATCCCAATACTCTTTTCCCGGATCATTCGGCATATCTTCAAATTTGCCATTGTCGTACACGTTGTTAATCGGGATCAGCGTAGAGAGTGTTGCTGCTCCACCAAAGTGATCCGTATGGTAGTGCGTTGTAATTAGGTGATCTACCTGACGCAACCGACCCAACTCAGTAATGACCTTTGTTATTCGACTAGGATCACGCAGGCCGGGAAAACCGGTATCAATTACGATTGACTCACCACCGGGTGTAATGATGACCGTGGCTGCACCGCCTTCGACATCGACCCAATATATATCCAGACGACCGTCATCTACACCGGCTGAACTAATCGAAGTCAACAAGAGTGCCAAACTCATTGAAAGACTGGCGAGTACTTTGGTGATTCTCATTTCTAATCCCTATCTATGTCGTTAATGCCTAAAGACGTATTCCTTTGAATTAATTAGAGCCCATACGATGTCCTGAAGCACCACCCAACGATCGGCTTCATCATCAAGGTATTGGTCTGTCACTGATTGATATTCAGGATCCACATCTATTCCCTGAACAAAATTCAACATCGCTACTGCCACACCGCGTTCTGAATCCATCGGATATCGACTGAGTGCACCAAGAAACACTTCATCCACGATTGCCTGATTTGACATGTCTGAGTCAGCAAGCTGTTTTAGCAGGTTATTTGGATCTGCAAGCCGATCTACGATACCGTCATCAGCACAAAGGATAAAAACCTGATTTAACGTGGTCTCATCACTGCGTTCACATTCACATGCCAGCAACCGCTCTGGTTTACCAAAGGCCTCAAGGAACAAGTCGCCATCAGCAGGAGATTCATCCCTACGACGAATCTTTCGAACACCGGGTAATTGCACCGCCCGCATTCCATCCGGGTAGCCATTAAACTTGGCGGGCCTGCCGATCGTCTGACACTGAGCATCAAGTAGAACTTCAGCTTGATAACGCTTCATCACAACTCGTGAATAATTCAATTCGTCATTCTGATTCGTCTCATTGACGTCTGACCCAACCTGATAAGCCTTGGAAATCAGGATATCTCGGGCTAAGGCCCTCAAATCAAACTTGCTTGACACAAATCGGTCTGCAAGTGCATCGAGCAAGGCTGGATGACTAGCAGGGTTGGTTAATCGAAAATCGTCAACTGGCTCAACAAGCCCCTTGCCCATTAGGTGAAACCAAATCCTGTTTACTTGTGATTTCACAAAGAACTCGTTATCCGCAGAAGTTATCCACTTAGCAAGCTCTTCGATTCTCTGATCACCATCATCAGCCTCAAACTCTGCGAATTCATCTAAGCCAAGAAAGCGCGGTTGTGCGTTGATCCCAGTGCGTGCATTTTTCACTTCACCTTCATCAGCAAACTTAACGACTTGATCACCAACAAATTCATTCTTGTCAAATTTATCCCGTCGCTTCTCTTCCCATTCATAGTCGATTCGGGAAAAGAAACTGGTCCAGTCGTAATAATCGTCCTGTGTCCACCGATCAAAAGGATGATTGTGACACTTAGCGCATCCAAGTCGGACCCCTAAGAACAATCGAGCGGTCGTTTCTGAACGCGCGACTGGGGTCCTGACAGAACGCCAGTAATTCGCTGGTGGGTTTTCAAACGTACTACCACGTCCGAGCAATAGTTCGCGAACAAACTGGTCGATCGGCTTATTCTCGTTCATAGACTGAAGAATCCAGTCGTGGAAAACCTCAACCCCTTTAACATCAAGCACTTTTTCTTCGTTGCGTAAGACATCTGACCATTTGAGTGCCCAAAAGTCCGAGAACTCATCTCGCTTTAGCAAGGTATCAATTAGATCTACACGCTTAGTCGGGCTGTTATCTGCATTAAATGCTCTCGCTTCATCCGCAGTGGGCAATACACCAATCACGTCTAGGAAGACTCTCCTGACAAACACCTCATCACTTGCCAGAGACGATGGCTTGATCCCCAATTCTTTTAGCTTGGCGAATATATGCTCATCGACATAATTCGTCGACTCGGGATACTGAATGCGGCGTTGACCTTTGACTCGAGGCATAAAGGCAACGCGCACAGGAACTTGTTTCTGGAGATAGCGAACGACTACTGTCGACTCACCATGCTTCTTGCGAATAACCGTACCGTCCGCTGTTACATCAATATCAAGTGACGATGGCTCATACACCGCAAGTGACGTAACGTCTAAAGATGAACCATCGGAGTATCGTGCCACTACATTTATGTCCACGCTAGCGGCAGGATCACGAACGACGACACTCACAGGCGTTACGTCAATCGACTCAAGCCGGGCATCATGATCTGCCTTTGCCGGAGCACCACGAGCAATCCAATTGTAGAGAATCTGATACTCCAGACTGTCTTCATCAAACCGCCGTCCACCTTGATGAGATACCTGCCCTGATGGTTTAGCCAGCAGTAAACTCTCGGCTGGATTCATGAGATTGATTCGACGTCCTCCATGATCACGTGTAATCCACTGATGATCATCAGACGGATCCTGACCACGCAATGACAACCGAAATCCACCTTTGCCATTAAAGTTGCCATGGCATGTTCCAGCATTGCAACCAGCCTTGGCCAATACGGACTGAACTTCAATGGCAAATCGTGAGTTGGTATCAATCAAGACTTGTTTTTGAGGTCGTTTGGCATGCGCAAAATCAGCGCAACATAAAAGCACAAAGAGAAAAATCGTTAATCGTCTACTCATACATCACATTATACAGCAAGCAATGTGTTTCTCGAGCGGACCACGATCGGACCAAGGTCAGACCAATTCGGGCATCGGCCTCATGCCGGGTTCAACCAGGTATTGTGGGCGACCCCGGAAGTCAAAGAGACGTTGTGAATCCAGATTAATGCCGAGGTTGTGATACAAGGTCGAATATACTTCGCCGTATCGCACCGGTCGTTCAACCGCTTCACCAGCTTGTCGATCTGTTGCACCAATCACATGACCGGTTTTCATGCCGCCGCCAGCCATCAATGCACAACTGACTTTTGGCCAGTGATCACGACCAGCATTCTTGTTGATTTTCGGAGTACGTCCGAATTCACCCCATGCAATGACCGTGACATCATCCGCCATACCACGTTCATGCAGGTCCTGGACCAACGCACTGATGCCTTGATCAAAGATCGGAAGTTCGTCCTTGGCATTTTTAAAGTTTGAACCGTGCCAATCCCAAAAACTGTAATTGATCGATACAAATCGTGCACCGGCTTCAACCAGACGACGAGCTAATAGCAAGTTCTGCGGAACACGTGGTGCACCGTCACCCTTTGGTCGCGACGGGTCATAGTGTCCATATCGCTCACGAACTGCCTCTGGTTCTTTACTCACATCAAGAGCATTAAACAAGTCTGATGACGTGAGGATACCCATGGCACGTTGAGAAAACGCATCCATACCATCCATCGTTCCTGTTCCATCCCAATTGCGACGGAACCGATCGACGGCGCCAAGAAGTGAACGACGATCACCAAGACGATCCGTTGTAATACCGTTTAGTACCAAATCACCTTTGCCAGGCCCTTGTGGACGGAATGATGAATGACCAAGACCAAGGAATCCAGCTGATGGTTCGTTATATGGCTTGTGTTGCGTGGTGTAGCAAAGGCTAACAAACGGTGGAATGCCGTCGTTAGTTGGGCCCTGGAAATGTGAAATAGCACTGCCCAAGTGCGGCCATCCGCCGGCTGGCTCGTTGTTCGGAATATTTCCTGTGAAACACTGATAACCGGTATGGCCACCTTGCGCATTAGCCATACTGCGAATCGGAACCAGTTTATCCATGATGCCTGCCATCTTAGGCATTAGCTCACAGATCTGTATGCCCGGCACATTTGTGTTAATCGGTGAGAATTCACCACGCACTTCCGCCGGTGCATCTGGCTTAAGATCGTACATATCCTGATGAGGAGGGCCACCGCAGAGATAAACCATGATCACAGCTTTATGAGACTTACCAACGCCCGCTTCGGCTTCCATCTTGAGCAATTCAGGTAAGGCAAAAGCACCCATTCCCAGGCCACCAACGCGTAGAAACGTTCTACGATTTACACCATCACAATAACCAGATTTACTGCTGCTTGGCTTGCGATCAAAAATCTTTAACACAGTGTCTGTTCTCCAACTTTTCGCTATGTGGTGTCATACAATTCAGTATAGGCGACCACTAATCATCTACCATTTGATCCGGTATTTGCTTAGATCAATTCACGCAGAGGCGCCACGCCTTCAGGGACCGGATACTGAGGCCGACCACGAAGATCGAATTCACGCGTGGCTCGCAGATTTACACCGATGTTGGTGTAAAGCGTTGCCATTACTTCCTGGAAGGTAACCGGTCGATCAATTGGATGTTCGGCCAGTCGATTGGTTGTACCAATAACCTGTCCGTGGTTGTTTCCACCGCCAGCCATCAATGCACATGAGACGCGCGGCCAGTGATCACGGCCAGCATTTCCATTGATCTTTGGTGTTCGGCCAAACTCACCCCAAACGACCACTGACACGTCTCGGTCGAGTCCACGCTCGTGGATGTCGCGGATAAGTGCTGCGGTCGCGCGATCGAGCATCGGCATGTCTTGCCTTGCACGATTAAAGTTTCCACCATGCCAGTCCCAGCGGCTGAAGTTAAGTGACACGTAACGTGCACCTGCTTCTACCAAGCGTCGGGCGATCAGGAAATTTTCTGTCATTCGCGGCGAACCGTCTGCTTTAAACGTAGGATCACCTTTGCCGTATCTCTCGATGACTTCAGGAGACTCCTGGGAAATATCCATGGCTTCAGCAAGCGCCGAGCTGGTGAGGATACCGACGGCCTGTTCCGTGAATGCATCGACACCTTCCATCACGCCTGTTGTGTCGATGTCTCGTTTGAGATTATCAAGAGACGCCAGTAGTGTGCTTCGATCCTGAAGGCGGTCAAGTGTAATCCCTTTCAGAACCATATTCTCAGTCTTACTTGTTTCACTCTTACCGCCTACAAGTCTGAATGGTGAATGAGGTACACCAAGGAATCCGCCAGCACCCGGTTCACCCCAGGGGTTATGGCCGGTTTTGTAGAACAGCGACAAGTGCGGAGGAACTGCCGGTTTAACCGGTCCCTGTAACTTTGATATCCAGGCACCAACCGATGGCCGTCCGCCTGCCGGTGGATTCGGGTGTGGATATCCCGTCATTGCCTGATGAGCGTAGTGCGATCCGGTTGCACCCACAATGGTCCGGATCACAGATACCTTGTCCATCACCTCGGCGAGCTTTGGAAACAATTCACCGACCTGTATGCCGGCAACATTTGTATTGATTGGTTGAAACTCGCCACGAATCTCTTGCGGAGCATCGGGCTTGAGATCAAACATGTCTTGATGCGGAGGACCGCCAGGAAGGAAGACATTGATGATCGCTTTGTGACTACGGCTACCCTTTACTGCTTCTGCACGCAGTAATTGTGGCAGCGACATGGCTCCCGCCATCGATAGTGATCCAATTGTCAGAAAATCCCGACGTGAAACACCATCACAAAATGAGCGACTTTTCGGCTTGGGTCCTAAAATCGATAACATGGATCATCTCCTGATTACGGTCAATTCAACCGTGTTTAAATCGCCATCACTTTCCTTGTGAAAACGTATCAATTAAACACAGCTATGCATTCTGCAAGACAAGACTGCTGTACGAGCAGACTTCCAAGCAGTCTATATAAATAGTATCACACACCACTCTCGTCATCCAACGCACGTTATGAGTGTGGCCCCCCCCTCTTTAACTAAATCGGCACAATTTAGAGTGAAAACTGACCGATTTTAGGGGCTGGCCGATGTAGTTTTGCCAAATTTAATCGCCAGACACATAAATCGTCAGACGTTAGGGGAATTGCGGACACTAGAGCAAGGCAGCTGCCGGGGTATTATTTTGCCTCGTAGTCATAAATGCGCCAGGATTTCTCCGGTTCTGCGCCACCACGAGTGAGCGTGTTATATGAAAGATGATTGGATTTCAGTACCCAACTAAACTCGAGATCTTTCAGGCCCCATGGTTCGTATTCATCTTCAAATCTGGAAAGTGCAATGATACCCACTCCCCATCGCTGATATTCCGGGATCACATTTGCACTCATCACGCGCATCTTTTTGATTTTGCGTTTTCCAAGAAGCAGCTTCAGGATTCCAAACGGGAATAGCTTGCCACCAATCTGTTTAATGATCGGGTTGTAATCCAACAGCCCAAACAAAGCTGCGATCGGCTTATCGTCGACCATCGCCACAGACGTCATTTCAGGAGCAATGAGGAATCGTAGTGAGGCAGCGACGTGTTTCATTTCATCGTCAGTAAATGGCACGAACCCCCACGTACCAGGCATCGACCGATTATAAACATCAAGAAACATACGAACTTCGTTCTTGAAGTCTTTCACATTGATTTTGCGGAGTGTGATATTGAAGCGTTCCTTACCCCTTTCCACCATTTTGAAGACCTTTGGATCAAGATCTGGAACGCCGTCAACTGGAAACTTAAAGGCAACCAATTCCTGGTTCGTTTCCAAACCATAATTCTCAAACAACTCCACGTAGTAGGGTCGGTTATATGTCATCATGAATGTCGGAGGACTATGGAAGCCATCCACTAGCAAACCGCATTCATAATTCAGCGATGGATTGAGTGGGCCACGCATCTTATTTAGGCCATGACTGGCAAGAAAGTCGCGGGCTGCATCAAACAATCCACTTGAAACGGCGAGATCGTTGATCGACTCAAAGAAGCCAAAGAACCCAACTTCTTCTTTCTGATATTTCACGTGCCTTGGATTCACAATCGCACAAATACGACCAACCGGTTCACCATCGCGCAGAGCAATAAACGGTTGTACGGTGGCGAAGTCATGAAACGGATGTTTGGCAAATCCTACTAGTTCCTTTTCATTTGCCCGAAGCGGAGGAATCCACATATCGTCGTCGCGATAGATTATCGATGGCAGTTGAAGAAACTGCTTGCGTTCTTTTCTTGTCTCTACGGGCTTAATTACTAATTCAGACATCTCTATTTCGCCTGTGCGCTTAAGGAACTTCACCACGCTCGCCATCACGTGGATAAAAAACAACCATTATCAATTGTTGCCGGTTCCACAATGAGGCATGGAAGAATGTAGCTCTGCGGTTCCGGTTCACAAAAAAACGAACGTAGAACTGGTGTAATCGTTAATACTCAACCTTCCGGGCACATTGCACATTGGACTTCGAAGTGACATTGGAGATTCATTTAGGTGCTAACCAAATCTACGGTGTAAAACAGAATAGGTCAGAATCACTCTACAAATGAAAAGAACTAGAAAGCCAGATTTTCGATAAGTCATGAGCACGTACTTTCTCACAGGCGGTAGCGGCTTCATCGGTGGACATCTCGCCGAAGAATTGACAGCACGCGGGCACAACGTGCGATGCCTGGTACGGAAGACATCGAATCGAGAATTGCTGGAATCGGTTGGCGTGGAGTTTGTGGAAGGTTCACTTGCAGACTCCAACGTGCTTGCCGAAGCAGTCAAAGACGTCGACTATGTTGTGCACCTTGCCGGTCGCACAAGTGCCTTTAAGTTAACACAGCTCATGGCCGCAAACCGGGACGGTACATTCAATCTGGCTAGGGTTTGTGCACAAGCAACAACGCCCCCTGTACACGTGGTCATATCCTCCATCGCAGCATCAGGCCCAACTGCTCACGGTACTGTCCGAATGGAAGGTACAGCAACCGCACCCGTTTCAAACTATGGCATCAGCAAGCGAGCTGGTGAGTGCGCTGCACAGTTGTTCGCTGCGAGTGTTCCCACCACCATTGTGCGGCCTGGTATTGTTTTCGGTCCACGCAACACAGAAATGCTCCCTGTGTTTAAATCTGTTTCAAATATGAATGTGCATGCCATCATGGGAGTTGCAGCACCACGCATCTCACTTATTCATGTTTCTGACCTCGTAGAGATCATCATCCGGGCTGCCGAGCATGGCCGCCGAATAACCGCTGACAAAGTCGACTCATCCGGCACAGGAATCTATTACGGCGTGTGTCCAGAGTATCCAACCTATGCCAGCATGGGAAAGATAATTAAACACGCCATCAACCGAGGACGTGGCCGTCTGAGTTTCGTGCCCAGTCCATTGAGTTGGACCGTTGGAATTGTCATGGAGTGCCTGGCTCGCATGCGCGGCCAACAACTCTCAGTAAACCTTGATAAGATCCGTGAAGCGCATGCATCCAGTTGGGTCTGCTCAACTGGAAACCTCGAACAGCTCGGCATGACGTTTCCAACTTCTCTGCTTGAGCGATTCGCGCAAACGGGAAACTGGTATCGAGAAAATAACTGGCTCTAGTGGTTAGCGGTCGTACCGACTAACAGCAGGCTAATTATTTGTGCCCTTTATCATGGCGGATGACACGATCGCTATTTTTCTCCACCGTGTGTGGCCCGGATCCGGGACTGGACGAAGAGCTCTTTCGGCTTTTGCCGCGCGGTGCATGAACGTCCGACAATTCGTCTGCTGATTCATTTTCCGTGGATTCAACTTCATCAAGGGAATCTTCGTCACCTGTGATAACTTTGGACTCTTTCTTTCGCCGTGGTTGCTTTTCACTACTAAAGAACTTACCAATCGGGCTAGCAAGCAAAGCCGGCAAAAATAACAGGTCACCGACTAAGGCAGCCGCAAGTAGCGTCAGCATCATCGTTCCAAATCGTTGCGTCGGGGTAAATGAGCTGAGTGCAAAGACACTTAAACCAAGTCCACCAATCAGTGTTGTTTGTGTCATGGCTGCGGCACATCGTTCATATGCAAGCATCAGTGCACCACGACGTTCCATCCCTTGATCCATACCTTTCCTAAACCATGTTAGGAAGTGGATCGTATCGTCCACCGCAACACCCATAGCAACACTGGCAGTCATCATCGAACCGATATCCACCATCACATCCATATGACCCATAATTCCAAATATTGCCACAACGGGGAACACATTGGGAATCATCGAGATCATTCCACCACGAATGTTGGTAAAGTTATTCCAGGCCAACTTACCGTTTCTCAGCAGTAAAACCATGACACATAGAATCATGATAAAGGCCAGGCCGATGCTATTAATGAGACTCTTAAGCAATGATGTTTGTGCTTTGTAGACAATCGGCACGACACCGGTGTAGATCATGTCAAAGCCCGGGTCATCGGCATTTGATAATTGAGATTCCACACCAGCAAACAACGATATTGCGTTGTCATCCTCATTACCGCTTCCCGATTTATCCAGGAAGCCGCTCAAGTCGATAAACCGGGCACCCTCGGCTTTGCTGCCACGGATCATTTGCTTGTCCAGCCCATCGTATTCGTCAAGCATGACTACGTAGGTATACGAACTCAGTGCACGTTTCCACTGCTCGGCTGTGAAACTGGTAAACGCATCGATGTTCTGTTCATTGTCCAGGTCATACCACCAGAGGGCACTTGGATGCTTGCGGTTGTTGACGAATCCTTTGGTCAGTAGCACATGGTTTAGGACGCGAGAGAACAGGTTCTTTTCATGAACGACAACTTCTGATTCATCGTCTTCACCGGCTTGTTCTCGCACGATTGGTGCTCGTGGGTTGCCACCAATCACGAGGATACGGTTTCCGTTGAAGAAGACGTTTGCGTGATTGTAACCCGCTCCGCCGTGGTCATTTTCGATCTGCTGAAGCAGGGCATTTCGAAATTGATATGCCTGTTCAATAGGCCACACGACTTCTTTTAGACTATCGATGAAGTGGCCATAGTTCACATCGTTCAATGCACCGAGCCGTAGACTTATTCGCCAGAGTTCTTCAGCATTCTCACCGTCGTAGGCAAGATAGTCTTCATTCTTAAGTCGATCCTCATTGTTCTCGAGCATCGAATTGGTTGACGAACGTCTTGTCGTGGAATTCGGATGTGGGATTTCCGGACAAAATGTAACAGCAGACATCCCCTGTCCAATGACATTGCGGCCGGTATCGCCAAACACATGTTCAACGGCGTATTGAATCTGATTCACCAACTCGACTCGCTCAAGCATCGATAATTGATACTTCTGCTGGTTACGTTGTTCAAGACTCAACTCTCCGGCTACCTGCCGTTCTGCCTGACTCGGCAGCTTGTATTCTTCACCGACCTTAATCACCATTTCCATCGGAGTCAGCTTGCCAAAATTCGTCTCTAACCACTCGTAGTCGCGAATGATTTTTGCTTCATCGTCAAACAGCTTTAGCAATTGCACGGAAGTATTGATCTTGGTGATTCCCCAGATGCCACATCCAAGGACGAGAAGCCCCAGGCCGATGACTGGCCAGTGATACTTCATCACTCGATGTCCAACACCCGTCCACATACGTGTAAGCAGACTATGTTCCTCAACTACCTTTTCACCGGTGGGTGCCGCTTTTTGCTTAAACTTGGGCACCCAGATCTTTAGTGCTGCTGGTAGATATGTGAAGACTAGTATCAGCGTTGCCATCACACCGATCGCTGAGTACAAACCAAAATTCTTGATCGGTGCGAGGTTGCTGATGTACAGCGACCCAAGTCCCAGAGCAGTTGTAAATGAGGCGAGCGTACACGGTCCCCAACCATGTGAGAGTGCTTGTTCAGATGCAACCGACTCGCCTAATTCAAAGGACGCATCTCTGTAGTAATTAACAATATGAACCGCACCGGATATTCCAAGTACATATACGAGTGAAGGCATCGAAAGCAGAATGGAATCGACGACGCCGCCGGAGTAACCGACAATGGCCATGCTAATGATGGCACCAACGCCGCCAACAAAGAACACCATGATGGTTACATTGAAACTTCTAAAACTCAGATAACTGAGCACGACTCCCAGTAGTAAGGAAAGTCCAACGAGACGCCCCAGAGTAATCTGACCTTCTTCATCGATAGCACCGTTGTCGACAGGCGGTCCGCCCATTCGGAGGACTTTGCCATCCTGCTGTGCAATCTTGCCCCAGGGAGTCATCGGTGGTTTAGCAGGCGGCTCCACACCGCATTCGGTTGCAAACCTCACGATCCGTCCGGTCGGTTCTCCACCAACACCTCGGCCCACAACTTTTCGTAAATTGTCCTTACCAATTTGGCTGAGCGTTACAACGATACATGTCTTACGTGGCGGCGGCTCTAAGTCCAGTGAGTAGAAGAAGCCGTCCCAGACATGTGCGTGAGACTTAAACCCGGCAGCTACAAGATTCTCAACATCTGAGCCGTATTGTTCTTCCAGTTTGGTTTCCAGATACGACTCATATTGTTGTTTCCAATCTTCGGGCAATTGCTCTTGTTGGAGTTTTGTAAGCGCGTTTTCAAATGCCTCAGCGGACCAATCGAATCCGGGAGCAACCGCCGGAGCAAACAATGTTCCGGTAAGCCGATCCATGGCCGTGGTATATGCAATGCGCTGACGTGATTCTTCCGAAAGATTGCCACCTCGCGGTAACAGTGGTCCGCCAGGACCGGCAAGTTCTTCCAGTGCATCCATGCCCGATCGCACTGACGTGAAGTAACGGGCTGTGAGCTTGCTCGGATCTTCGTAAAAATCATTGACTTCGTTGGGGCCCGTTAATGCGGCACCAAACTGATCAATTTTCTCAGCGACAACCGACTTATCACCAAGAACATCTCGCTTGAATTTCCTGGAAACGGAGTCGACCAGATTGTCTTTACCTAGCCATTTATATAGTTCGCCTTGTTCCGTAATGTAATAAGAAGTGCCGTCATTGGATTTCAACCATTTTTCATTTTGGCCGCTGAAATTAAGTCGCTCGTCATCAGGTTGAAATAACTGTAATTCATCACCAAGCTCGCGTGCCCTGAGAAGCTCTTTACGCATGGCAAGATTGTGTCTTGCGATCTTCTGCTCAGCTAGATTCAAGCTTTCAAAATCATCAGGCAGTTTTTCTAAGTCAGGGTCTGAAAAGATAACCTCTTGCTTCAACTTGTCCACAAGTAGCCGGAAACTAATATCTTCCTGAGAACAACCTTCCCAAGTCAGAAGAACAAATTCTTCTCCAAGGAAGTGTTGACCGAACCACTTCAGATCTTTTGTTTCCTGATAATCCGATGGAAGCCAGTCTTTGACATCGTTTTCCATTCGGCCAACGGCGTCCTTGGCCCCGCGCATCGCGAACGGAACAAGAAAGCAAATGACCATGAGCAGCACGAGCGCAGTTGACATGCCAAAAATTGGCGTACGTCTCGAGAAAAATGGTGCTTTGGTCATCTGTTATGTATTGCCTGCGCGCACGTATATCCGGGCGTTGAAGTGTATAAGCCTAACGGGGATATACTAGTCCGTCTATGCCAAACTAATCCGCATGAACATCCGTCCCGGCAAGGTTTAGTGCAATAGCTTTACAGGCTTACCCAGACTCACAAAAAAACTTATTGCGGCTGTATCGTCTATACGAATTAGGGGGAATTAGGCGGTCTCATGGTCAAGCAAATAATCGTCTGGTACGATGACGAATTCATGGCCCTAGTGCGATGTAAGGCAACGATTCACACATAATTTATCGCCCGACGTATCACATGGATTTCGGGGCAGGCAAACAAGACATCTATATATAGATAGGTTGATTTAGGTATGGCACTCGAGCCCAATGACTATTGTCCCTGTGGTGTTGGTAACAAAGTCAAGTTTTGTTGCTCTGCTGATATTGTAAGAGACCTCGATAAAGTAACTCGTGCGATCGAAGGTAATCAATATGCAGCTGCACTTACAACGCTATCTTCTCTGGAAGAATCTCACGGGCCATTGAGCAGTGTATTGGCGTTAAAGGGAATTGCTTTGCTGGCAACCTCTCAGTTTGAAAAGGCCAAAGAAAATGCCGATCGTTTTCTGGAAGCAGATCCGGAAAGCCCCGTAGCATGGGCTCAAGCAGCACTCGGGGAAGAGGATACTCACGAAGCGATGATCCAGCTTCAGCGAGCCTTTGAAAAATCACAAATGGAGAGCATTCCGCAATTGTTAGTGCCCGCGTTACAACGCGTCACTGACTCGCTGTTCTCCGATGGGCAGATGTTCTCGGGTTTTGCACACCTTACTCTGCAAAGCGCATTACTTGGTAATCGCGAAGCGGGGATGGTTCGTGTACTTCAATTCACCCAAAACCAAAACATTCCACTGATCATCAAACAACAATTGCCACTTCCATCTGATGAAGAAGTTGCATCTGTCGATGGCCTTGAAGAGGCAATGGCCTGGGGCAAACGCGGCGTTTGGCTCGGTGCACTTGAAAAGATCCGAAAACTGATTGAATCCGGAGATGCACCTGTTTTACGAAAGGCTGCGGCCTGTCTGTGCACCTATCTTGGTGAAGGTGAAGAGGGGGCGGCTCACTGGAGAAGCTACGCAGCATCCTGTGATCAAGACAGCGATGAAGCGATCGAGTCTGAAGCATATGCTCAGATGCTAGAAAATCAGGATACTCCTGACACCCGTGCTATTCAACGCGTTACCTTTACCATCGAAAACGCCGATGCCTTTAACGAACAGTGTATCGCCTCGAATCAGTCGCATGCAATTGACGATCCGGGCTTCGCGAATGATGATCCGGATAACCCGCCACCGAGATCTGTATTTGTCATTCTCGACAAAGATATGCCCACAGAAATGGAAGGCCTAACCAAGGCCGATGTACCACTGTCTCTTGGCACAATTTACCTGTTTGGAAAACAAACGGACCGGGATGCCCGCATTGATATCGTGCCATCCAAGGCCAATGGTCTGCAGGAAGCGATTGATGCTGTTTCTTCCATCGCAAGTGATCTTGTCGGAGCAGAAGAAGCTCGTGAAGAAGTAACGAATGTTCCCACTATCGCTGATGAATTGAGTTGGAATCCTGTTTGGCCTCGCGAAATGAATCCTGCGGATATCGAAGCAATTGCTGGTGATGTCCAAATGGAACTGATAAATGAACGATTTCCAGCGATGGAATTACGTGCCTTCGGTGGCAAATCCGCCAATGAGATCGTTCTGGATTTTGATCAACGAATCAAAGTGCAGGCTATGCTGTTGATCTTTGAATCGAACATGCAATGCCGTGATTCATCATTTTCACTTGACTCACTTCGCGAAATCCTAGGTATCCCAACACCTGAAGCGATTGATCCAACGGATATCGATATCTCAGATATTCCAGACACTCGCATGGGAAGGCTGAATGTTACCAAGATGACGGCAGAACAGTTGTCACAAACATTCTCACGCGCCTCATTCGTCAATTCATATAAGACAACCGTTAACGCTGCACAGGAAATCGTGAGCCGAGATGAAGCACCAGAAGGTGTCTCCATGGCCGATGCTCTTGGCGCATTAGTGGATAACGCGGAAACCGATGAAGAACGCCTGGAACTGTTGACCAAAGCAATTACTGCATGTGAGACAGATGGACGTTCACCTGCACCGTGGTTATTACGTGAATTGCCATTAAGGCTAATGACCGGTGATTCAGCGCGAGCCTCTGAAATCATCTCAACACTTGAGACCAACCATATCAACGAGCCTGGTATTTCCCAGCAGCTTTATGGAATGCTAATGCAAATGGGAATCATGCCTCCTGGAATGGGAGCTCCTGGTGGCGGTGTCTCAATTGGGCCACCTCCTGGCATGGGAGATCCAACTGCCGGCGGTGGAGTGTGGACGCCCGGAAGTGCCGAAGCAGACTCACCCTCAGCAACAGATGATGCGTCCGGCGACTCTGATGACGGTGGCTCTAAACTCTGGCTTCCAGATTAATTCCGATTTCATTTCCGGTACGACACGATAATGATCACGAATCATGATCAACATTGGATGAAGCAAGCAATCGAGCTTGCACAGAAGGGCGAAGGACACGTCGAACCCAATCCAATGGTAGGTTGCGTCATCGCAACGGAATCTCAGCTGATTTCAAGCGGTTATCATCAGGCCTTCGGCGATAACCACGCAGAAATTAATGCGATAGCTAACGCTGGTACCATCCTGGATGGTGCTTCTCTTTACGTCACACTAGAACCTTGCTGTCATACTGGTAAGACGCCTCCATGCACGCAAGCTGTCATTGAATCAGGGATAAAAAGGGTCGTAATCGGATCCACTGATCCAAATCCCACGGTAAACGGGAATGGAATCAAGGCACTTGAGGCTGCCGGGATCAGCGTCGCGGCCGGTTGTCTGGAAGATTTGTGTAATCAGCTAATCGCGCCGTTCACGACTACCATTGATTGCCAACGACCCTGGATCATCGCCAAATGGGCAATGACGTTGGACGGGAAAATAGCGACCCACACCGGTTCGAGCCAATGGATTTCTAATCCACTCAGTCGGGAAATGGTGCATCAATTGCGTGGCCGAGTTGACGCTATTCTCGTTGGAAGCGGAACAGCCACCACCGATGATCCGCTGCTCACCGCAAGGCCAACCGGGCCGCGAAACGCAATGCGTGTCGTCGTTTCCAGTCATGCCGATCTGCCACTGGAATCGCAACTCGTTGCAACGGCCGGCGAGATTCCGGTTATGGTCACGGCTGGCGACAGCACGGATCCCGGCAGAATCGATGCCTTACAACAAAAAGGGGTTGAAGTTCTTAGCTGCCCGACAAACTCACCAACTGACATTCTCTCGCGACTCATGACCGAGTTGGGGAATCGAGGATGCACTAACGTCCTGGTCGAAGGTGGTGCCAAACTGCTTGGGTCATTATTTGATGCTGAACTTGTGGACGAAGTGATGATCTTTGTCGCACCAAAAACTGTCGGTGGCGAATCTGCGCCATCACCGGTTACAGGGCAGGGGATTCAGTGGATGAACGAAGCACACGAGTGGGACACCGCTTCTGAGACGATTGGGAATGATGTGCTAATCAAGGGAAGGCGCCGCAGATGACCACTGATTCCGGTTTACCTGATTGGTTAACCGACTCTTGGCGCAGAACGCTTCGGCGTCGATGCCTGAATTGGTATTCAGACAATGCACGCGATCTACCATGGCGTCATACTTTTGACCCATACAAGATCTGGATTAGCGAAATCATGTTGCAGCAGACGCAAGTTGCGACGGTCATCCCCTTCTACGAAAGATTCCTCGCGGCTTTCCCAACGTGTATTGAATTGGCCAATGCGGATGAGCAGCAGGTACTCGGGTTGTGGGAAGGATTGGGCTACTATCGGCGTGCCCGACAACTTCACCAAGCTGCCATTATCGTACGGGACACACATAACGGACAGTTTCCGACCACCTTTGATGCCGTATATAACTTACCTGGAATCGGTCGATATACCGCTGGTGCCATTCTTTCCATCTCTCTTAATCAGCCTCACCCGATTGTTGAGGCAAATACAATACGCCTGTTTTGCCGACTGCTGGGATATGATGCCGATGTCGCAACGAAAGATGCACAGCGTCTATTCTGGGAATTTGCCGACTGGATACTCCCGGCGAAGAACTGTAGTGACTTTAATCAGTCCCTGATGGAAATAGGCAGCTTAATCTGTGAACCGAGAAACCCGAGTTGTAGTCTTTGTCCGTTAAATCGCATCTGTAATACGAAACATTCAAAACGGTTTGATGAAATCCCGCGTCCCAAGCAAAAGACGCAATACGAAGATCTGTTTGAAGTGGCTGTGATCATCCGTGACCCAAGGACTTCGCACGTGCTTATTCGGCAGTGCCAACCCGATGAGCGATGGGCGGGATTGTGGGACTTCCCAAGATTCACACTTGGCAACCTAAAGGCATCCGAAATTCAAGCAGACTCTGATGTACTGGTAGGTACCAGACGCGAACTTCAAAAAGCAGTTCGTGATCGATGTTCCATCAATATTGAAAAACCAATTTGGATTCACAGCCTGAAGCACTCCATCACAAAATACCGTGTCCACCTCTCCTGTTTTCAGTCCGCGATTAAGGCTGACAATACCAAGAGCATCAAAGCGATAGATTCACTACGATGGGTTTCCGCTCAGGAGTTGGCTGAGGTACCGCTTAGTGTCAGTGGTAGAAAGCTCGCCAGATTTGCCTAAGGAAAACGAAGGACTGAGCCAAGTGGGGCTACCACTTTCTTAGAATCTTCACCTCGGTTTTTTCACGTTGTTGGTCTGCGGACCAAGTGAACAAAAAGTCCCGCATCCCCTCTCGCAATGCCTTTCGAGTTTGCTGCCAGGTTTTATTGCCCGGCTTTTCTTCGAGTACCGTTATAAGATGTAACCCGAACGACGTCGAAACCGGTTTACTTATGCTACCTGGCTTGAGGGCGAAGGCTGCTCTTGTAAACGACGCGGGCATTGGTTGTACCCACTCGATCCATCCCAATTCCCCATCCTTTTTCGCACTCGGTGATTGAGAGTGTTGTGCGGCGGCCGCTGTGAATGACAATTTATCCGATTCAATCTCTGACTTCACACTTGTGAGTAGAGCCGACTCGGACGCCTGATCTTTTATATTCTCTGTGCGAATCAGAATATGGGCGACTTTTAATTGTGTGCCATCGTATTGACGTCGATTTTGATTGAAGAAGTTTTTGTAATTCTCATCATTCATGTAATTCTCAACGTAACGATGCCATCCGACTTGCCATTTCAGTCGCTGTTCCCACTCCATCGGCGTCAATCCCTGATCCCGTAAGTGGCTGCTAAGCGTAATACCGAGCTGTTTCAGTTCGTTGATCGTTTTGCGTTTTAGCAAATCAAGTTCCGTGCCGACAACTCCCTGTCCCGAAGCATCGAGAAACTGGAGTACGAGTTGTCGGTTAATCTCCTTTTCGAGAATCGTTTTGCGCAGCTGTTCTCTTTCTGAATCAGTCAGAGCTTTATCTGCACCTTGAGACTTTATCAGCAAGTCCCATTCTCTTTGCAGTTGAGACTGAGTAATTTCAGAGTCGCCAACCGTTGCTATCGTCTGCCCATTGGACATCGATGTAAATGCAAATAGCATAAGCATGAGCACCACTGCGAATTGATTAATTCGCAGATCAAATGCCAGTCTTGTTTGATCTATTCGGTGCACCTTAACTCCTCTGCTTCGTCGCCATTTGTTGCATGTCGACCTCCCTTATGAAGATAAATACTATGGTAGTGGAATACCTGATAATACGAAGGGAATGCGACGTTCAACCAACAGTGTGGGTGTGAAATACCTGATCGACCATCCCGTGTCTTTCGCCAGATTAACCGCTGAATCAAATACAAATCTAAATGTCACTGAGTTATCACCCTGTCCAATCGTTTCACGCGACAATGGTTGGAACAGGTCGCCCTGAGAATCGACCAGCACACAAGGGTTCTTAAACACCCAACCTCGGTGTGACTCAAATGCACGCCCGGCATTCTTATAATGGATCTTTAAGTCGCAAACTAATTTGCTATCCAGATTTTTTAGAGCCTGCAAAACAACATCTACACCTGCCTTGGAATACACCAGAGGTAAATTATCGTCCGGGGCTAACACAGCGGGAAAACTGAACGACTCACTGCGTGCCGGCAGTATTGTTTCAAAGTGACCAGTTACACTTCGAATGGACTTTGCTTCCGGACTTGCTGGTGACAGTGGTAACGACAACTCTGTGAATCTACTGTCACCTTCCAGATTGATCGTTCGAACCGTGTCCTTGTTGCTCGGTGATATATCCCTGCCGGTACTATCAAAAGCCTTGACATCCTTTAGGGCCAATTGCATCAGCACCGGTTGAATGCGCGGTTCCCAGGATACGTGCATAAAGAGTTGTGTTGTATCGACAGCCGGATTTCCAAATGTCTTTGACTTTGTTACACGTATCGGCGCGATTCGAAATACACTCTCATATCGAGCAAGCTCGCTACGTGAAATTCCATTTTCATTTCGGTCGACAAGAATAAATTGTGAGGAATGCTCTGCCCCAAATGGTGCAATATCAAGTTCCACGAAATCAAGCACCGAATCGATCACCTCCCAAAACGGCTGTTGATCAAAGGCTACATCAATCAGGCGACTGGTATCCGATTCTGTTTTGAATTCTACGCCGGACTGCTGCGAAATTCTCTCAAGCACTTCCTGCAATCTGAAGTCACCTGTTATTGAGATCGCCGTTGCAGATGTTGATTGCTTGGCTACTTGCTTGTACAAATCCTGTCGGATTGTCTTGAGTCGTGAAATCGCCTCAGCAGGTAATTGAGTCGACTCTGCCGGCAATAGATCTAAGACCATAGGTCCCATGGTCATTAGCGCCTGATGTGCCTGACTTCGCCGATTCAATTGACTGTGAGCCAGTAGCTTCACTAACTGGTCAACTTGACCTTGAGTCGGTGCATCAACATCCGAGTTGGCTTGAGCCTGTACTCTTGGTGCAGCAAATGTCACAAGTAGCAACACGATGACCGACAAGTAAACGGGCCTATAAGGAATCAAGATTTAATGTCCACAGAAAGAAGTGAGTTAAATGACTAGTTGCATTTTAGTTATGTGTCGTGGTGAAGTCAGTAGTCGGAATCTGATTGACATGAATGGTTTCTCTAAAAAATCGCTGGCGGAATTATCAATATACGAGAGTACGGTCACCGTAGAGAACCGTTAAGCTCAACACGACAAGTTGCGGTTCTGTGCAATGTGCAATTGCGCTATAATCGCGACGTCCAGCCTTCGATTCGTTTCAAAACGGGATAATCCAGATGAGAGACAACGCAAGTCATACCAAATCGGTTGTGCTATTTAGCACTTTGCTTGTTGTGGCAGTGTTTGGGCTAAACGTGCTGCACCCTAAACACTCAGAATCACGCCAGCAGGATTTCCAAGCCTCTGCCATCCTCGACAATGCTCCAAACGGACTTATTGACGAGAATGTACCGCTAGACGTGGATCAAATACTTGAGTTAAGAGAACTCGTCGACCGGCCGCTCACAGGATCATTTCTGGATGGCGATGATACTAGCAAGGAGTTTGCGTTCGCTCTGGAGCAAGTTTCCGGCCAATCTATGGTTAGCCAAAGTGATGCACTCCGTCCAATCGTCGCCGACGTACCAAAACTCGATTTAGTTTCTGCCGATGCACTCGCTGAACAATCCGCAAGCCTGCTCGAACAGGCTGCGGTGCAAGCACAGTCCACAGACCCGCAATATGCTGAATCCTTACGCCATTTGGCTCGAAAAATCCGCAAGAAAACGAAGGAAATAACATCCGCTAACTGATTTGAATCATCATAACCTCTGCTGATTAGCACAATTAATCGATGAAAATATAAGTCAGCATGGATGCCACACCAAAATTGTCTAACTGAATGTGGCGATAAGGGATGATTAAATGCGATATGTAAGGAGAAAAGAGGCTTTATGCACTGTAGAATAAATAGCTGCATTGGTCATAAACCAATTACTTTTCCAAACCGGATAAACTTATCGGCCGGTGTAGTCAAATATCAGTTTGAGTCAGTTTGCCAGTGTGGTATTGGGGATCAGGCAGACACAAAAAACCGCTATGCATATGATTACGCCTAAGCAGTCACAGAGAGTCACCAACACGGAATTTAGCGGCTGACGAATCACCAAAATATATCAATGGTGGTATTCAGCAAACTTCAAGTAAGAGATCGCATCTATGTCGTCAAAGCCAGGTGAATACATTGATATCCTGATTGAGAATCAAATCGTCAGTCAGGAACAGGTAAATGAAGCTGACCAGTATTCAAGATCTAACAGTGTTACGGTAGCCGATGCGCTTATTACACTTCACTATGCCCAACCCGACGATGTAACTCGCGCCATGGCTGAATTCCATGGTCTGGACTTTATAAATCTAGACGATGTTCGAATTCCGGACGAAGTCATCGAGTTAGTACCTGAAACAATCGCTCGTGAAAATGCGATTATTCCATACGCATCCGATGGTGATGCATTGCGCGTGCTAATGAGCAACCCACTGGATGTGGATACGATCGAGAAACTTCGATTCATTCTCAATCGCCAGATTCAGATCGCCTTGGCACCACGAGAAAACATCCTCGAGTCCATTAACCGATATTACGGCCAGATTGATGGTGAATCTGCTGACTCGATGCTTCAGGAATTCACCGATACCGCTATCGACTTCACTGAAACAGACGATGGCATGGGAGACATGGACGATGAAGACGACGGGACTGGCCCGATCGTCCGGCTTGTTCATTTGATGATTTCGGAAGCTGTACAATTGCGGGCATCGGATATCCATATCGAGCCATTTGAAGACCGCATCCGAATTCGATATCGGATTGATGGACGTTTGGTAGAACGCGATTCGCCACCACGTCGACTACTTGGTGCAATACTCTCGCGTATTAAGATTCTCTCCAATATCGATATTGCAGAACGACGTCGACCTCAAGACGGTCGTATTAAGATTACCGCTGGCGGGAAAACACTCGACTTGCGAGTCAGCGTCATTCCGACCAATCACGGTCAGTCAATCGTTATGCGGTTACTCGATCCAGACAACATCAAGATTGGTATTCGGCAGTTAGGCCTTGGTGAGAAAGATTTTGGCACGTTCACTGAACTGATTAAACGGCCAAATGGCATCATTTTGGTGACGGGACCCACCGGTTCCGGTAAAACCACAACGCTTTATGCTGCCTTGAACGCCATGAACCGCCCGGATCGGAAAATCATTACGGCGGAAGATCCTGTAGAGTATTACCTGCCTGGAATTAACCAGGTAGAGATTCGGCACAATATTGGACTCGACTTTGCTCGCGTAATTCGGTCCATGTTACGCCAGGCACCCAATATCATTCTCGTGGGTGAAATGCGCGATCAAGAGACCGCATCGATGGGTATTCAGGCATCTTTGACCGGACACTTGGTGTTTAGTACGTTACATACGAACGATGCGCCCAGTGCTGTTACACGTATGACGGATATGGGTGTACCAGGATATTTGGTCGCGAGCAGCGTTGTTGCGATTATGGCTCAACGCCTCGTGCGTGTAATCTGCACGAGATGTAAGGAACCATATGACCCACCGCAGGAAGTTCTGGATGAAGCAGGATTTACGCCTGAAATGATTGCTGCATCCAAGTTTTCACGCGGAAGCGGTTGCAACTTTTGTAATCGCAGCGGATACCGCGGTCGAATCGCTGTTTATGAGATTATGCGAGTAACCAGTGGAATTCGTGAATTGATTTTTGCCAATGCCGACACAACTACGATCCGTGAATTAGCCATGAAAGAAGGAATGACATCGTTATTTCAGGATGGTTGTGAAAAGGTCAAAGACGGCGTTACAACCTTTGATGAAGTCTGGCGTGTTGCAAAACGTACAGAACAGGATCACTAAGAATACAAGTCACACCGGTCCATAGGTTAGGTCCGTAGAACTCCGGCACAAACTATCGCAATAATTACAGAGAATCCCTAGGATCTTCAGGAAGCGTCGAGACCATGGCAACGATTCAAATTGATAAATTGCTCAACGCCTGTATTAAGCAAGGTGCAAGTGATATCCACATCACCGTGGGGCAACCTCCGGTATTTCGCCTTCACGGCCGGATGCGCAAGCTGGAAACAAAAGTTCTCGAGTCGGATGATACCGTAGCATTAATGAAGAGTATCACGCCGGATCGTTGTCAGCGTGAACTTCAGGAAATGGGTACAGCTGACTTCGGATTTGCCTTTGGTGACGCTGCCCGATTCCGCGTTTCTGTATTTAAGCAACGTGGAAACATCGCAATGGTGCTTCGTCAGATCCCCAATGACAAGCTTACACCTGAGCAACTTGGGTTAACTGATGTTGTTGTGAAGCTCGTACTTCGTCCACGTGGTCTTTTCCTGGTGACCGGGCCAACCGGATCTGGAAAGAGTACAACGTTGGCAAGCCTTATAAACTTCATTAACGAGACGCAAGATCACCACATCATCACGATTGAAGACCCTATTGAGTTCTATCACGATCACATCAAATCCACGATCAATCAGCGTGAGATCGGTGTGGACGTTCCGAGTTTCTCGGATGCGATTCGTCGAGCTCTTCGGCAGGATCCGGATGTGATTCTTGTTGGCGAAATGCGTGACCTCGAGACCATCGAAGCTGCGATTACTGCGGCGGAAACGGGTCACGTCGTGTTTGGCACATTACATACCAACAGCGCTCAGGGAACGATCAACCGAATTATTGATGCATTCCCGGGAAACCTGCAGGATCAAATTCGAACTCAGCTTTCAACATCCATTATTGGCGTACTCGCACAGACTCTCTTACCGAGAATCACCGGTGGTCGGGTTGCCGCCTATGAAACCCTCGTTGTGACACCTGCCATCGCTAACCTGATTCGCGAAAACAAGACTTTCCGAATCAACTCTGCGATCCAAACGGGTGCAAAGTTCGGTATGCAGCTAATGGATGATGCACTCTTTACACACTGGCAAAACGGAATTGTCGCCGTCGAAGATGTCATGTCAAAGGCACAGCGACCTGACGACTTGAATAAACGAATTGTTGCAGCGCTGGCTGCCATAATACCGCCGGAAGAGGAATTAGAAGAGGGTGGTCAATAACCACCGCCAACGAACAATCAGCATTAACACTGACGCACAGGAAGTCTAAATAAATGGCAGGACGACGGTTAGGACAAATACTCGTCGATATGGGATTCATTGATGATGACCAGCTCGAAATGCTGGTTGATGAGCAGGAGCAACAGCCCGGCACCCAAATCGGTAAAGTAGCTGAAGATATGGGTCTCGTTACTGATTCTCAGATCGCACAGGCACTGGCAGAAAAGTTCAATATCCAGATTGTAGATCTTGGTGAAATCCAAATTGCATCCGAAGTTCTGGATGAAATCACCGAAACCATGGCTCAGATGTACCGTGTTGTGCCGGTCCACCTCGATGGAAACACTCTGAGCGTTGCCACAGCAAACCCGGAAAACATTACCGTTGCCGACGAACTGAGAACGTTCCTCGGCCGGGATATCCAATTGCTCGTAACCACGAATACTGAGTTACAAGGGCTGTTAGATGAATTCTACGACTCCGAACGAGAGACGATTGAGAGTATCGTCGAGGCACTCGAGAACGACGAGGAACTAAAGGAACAGATCGAAGCATTAAGCGGTGACGGACCGATCGATCTGACCGGTGCAGAAGCCCTGGCTGATAGCGTTCCTGTCCGTCGATTACTCAATATGGTGTTGTTGCTGGCAATCAAAGATCATGCCAGCGACATTCACTTTGAACCATTCGAAGATGAATTCCGCATCCGAATCAAGGCGGACGGCGTGCTTTACGAAATGGTGCCACCACCACGCCACCTGGCGTTTGCAATTACCACAAGAATCAAGGTAATGTCGAACCTTGATATTGCTGAGCGCCGCCTTCCACAGGATGGCCGTATCGAATTAGTCGTGGGTGGTCACCCAGTGGATTTACGTGTCAGCGTCATGCCCACGATGTTTGGTGAATCCGTTGTGATGCGGATTCTTGACCGCTCTGTGGTCTCACTGGATCTCGAAATGGTCGGCATGAACGAAGAGACCATAACGACCTTTCGTGAAGTCATTGAAAAACCCAACGGCATCGTCCTTGTCACCGGCCCAACGGGCTCAGGAAAGACAACCACCCTGTACTCAGCTCTTTCTGAACTGAACAAGATGGAAGACAAGCTGATTACCACGGAAGATCCCGTGGAATATGACATTGACGGTATTATCCAAATTCCGATCGATCACGAAATCGGTGTGACGTTTGCATCATGCCTGCGCGCCATACTTCGTCAGGATCCAGACAAGGTACTTGTCGGTGAAATCCGTGATATCGAAACGGCGGAGATCGCGGTACAGGCGTCGCTTACCGGTCACCTTGTGTTTAGTACACTTCACACAAATGATGCTCCTAGTACCGTCACCCGTATGAAGGATATGGGCATTCCTACATTCCTTATCACCGCAACGGTTGAGGCTATTCTCGCACAACGACTCGTACGCCGGATCTGCAGCCAATGTCGGGAAGAAATTGAGCCAACAGATGATGTACTTGCTCAGTTGAGCCTCAAGCGAGGTGAATTAGGTGACAAGAAGTTCTACCGTGGACGTGGATGTGATCACTGTAATAACGTTGGGTACAAAGGCCGCGTTGGCCTATTCGAACTCATGATCATGAATGATCAAATTCGTGAAATGATCATGGCCAACGAGAGTACTGACTTAATTCGTGACGTAGCTCGCCAAAACGGGATGGTCACACTACGTGATGTGGGTGAAGCATTTATCTGGGATGGAACGACTACGGCTGACGAAATAATACACGAGACGATTGTTGATGGTTAATCCGAAAGGGCTCTTTTAAACCCTCATTTTGGTTCGAATTAGCACTCGATTTCACAACATCTAAAATACAAACATACAATTCGAGCAGTGGGTAACCATTCCCACTTCACTCTTTTTAAGGAATAGATCATGCCTACGTATCAATTTGAAGCACTCGACCCTACCGGTCAGGTGATCAAAGATGTAATTGATGCGGCGACAGAAGCGGATGCGCAAACAACCATCCGTCAAATGGGTTACTTCGTTACGAAGATCACCGTTAAGAAGAGTGCCGAAACCGTTTCAGCAGGAACCGGCAAGAGTCGCAAAAATAAATTCGTCATGGGTGGTGCCGGCCCGAAGCAAATTACACTTTTTACAAGACAATTGTCGATTCTGCAGGATGCCGGTTTACCGATCCTGCGTAGTCTTCGAATTCTCGAAGAACAACAAAAGCCTGGAAAGCTGAGAAATGGACTTGTCGATGTATGCGATGAAATTGAATCAGGTTCCACACTCTCAGAAGCCATGACAAAGGTGCCACGTGTCTTTGATCGCCTGTATGTAAACATGATCAAGGCTGGCGAAGCCGGTGGTGCACTTGAGACCATTCTTCAGCGGCTCGCTGACTTTAAAGAACGTTCCATGGCACTCCGCCGCAAAGTTGTTGGTGCCATGATCTATCCGGTAGTGGTGTCATTCGTAGCCATCGCTATTTTAAGCGGAATTATGATCTTCATCGTGCCGACGTTTGAAGAGATGTTCATTGAATTTGAACTCGATCTTCCGATGATCACCCAGGTCCTTGTGAACATCTCGCACAGTGTCGCAAAGCTTTGGTTCCTCATACCCGCAATACCGATCGGTATGTTCATATTTGTAAAGCTGCTCAGAAAGTTCAATTATGGGCGTATCGGCTGGGATCTATTTTTGTTGCAAATTCCCATCGTAGGAAACCTCGTAGAGAAAAACTGTCTGGCACGAACCACACGGACACTCGGTACACTCGTCTCGTCTGGTGTACCTATCCTCGAAGCACTCACGATTACCCGGGAAACGGCTGGCAACGGTATGTTCGAGAGGCTGTATAGCAAAGTAGCCGAGGGTATTCGCGAAGGTGAAACGATTTCAACACCAATGGAAGAACACTGCCGTGCGTCATTCCATCCGATGGCGCTGTTCTTTTGGCTGTTCTTCAGTGCGGTTCCAGGCCTGATCATTATGGCCATCCCGGCAGATACCGGAAATATGGCGGTCATTGGAATGATGGCATCCGGAGTCGGCGCTTTGGTGGGTGCCTTAATATACCTGCTCAAAATGAGGAAACGCGTCGTAGATCGACTGGTTGTAAACATGGTTGATGTCGGTGAAGAAACTGGTGAACTCGATACCATGCTGTATAAAATCGCCGATCAATATGACGATGAGGTGAAAACACTGACCGACGGGCTTATGAGCCTAATGGAGCCGATATTGATCGTCTTTCTCGGTGGGGCTGTTGGCTTTATTGTGATCGCACTTTTCCTTCCGCTCATTAAGCTCATCGAAAGCCTGTCCGGTGGCGGGTAGATCCTTTTCAATACAACCTGTGGTTCACACAAATGCAATCCGGTTAATTGCAACAACAATTTAGGAGACGAACCGGTGACAGTTAATCATGGAATTCAACGGAAGCGAGGAATGACCCTCGTTGAATTACTCGTTGCTATTTCGATCATCGCCATTCTCGCCGGAATCCTGATTCCGGTGATTCGCAGTGCGATGACGCGAGGGCAGGTCGCCAGCGTAAAAATGGAAATCGCCAGTCTCACAACGGCGATTGAGAGCCACAAACTGAAATATGGTGGCTATCCTCCGGACGGATCAAATCCAGCTTTGGTTATTCAGCATTTCCGAAACATGTTCAAACGTGCGGATGCAGTAGAGCAAGCTATTCTCGCCTACCTCGTCACAACTTACGGACTTGATCCTGCAGAATCACTTGTCTTCTTCCTTGGCGGATTTAGCGAAAACCCGTTGAAGCCTTTAACGGGTCCCGGCGGACCATTTAGCGGAAACCGTAAGTCGGGCATTATGGATTTCGACCCCAATCGAGTCACTTCCACCGGTCAACTCAGCGTATTGAGTGTGCCGCTTCAAGGTGGGAACACGATCGATATAAAAGTTGTTGCATCCAATGACACAGATAATGATCCGTTTCCAACCTACCTTCCGGCAAACCTGGGGGCTCCGTATGTGTACTTTGATTCGCGAACATACCCCATGGCATTCTATTTGCCAAGATTCCAGCCATCGCCACAGTATCAGTCCGTCGCCAGTCCGTATCACAGTGATCACGAGATTGATACGAATAATGACCTAACCGATGAAGAGCATGCATGGATTAATCCTGATTCATTTCAACTCATGTGTGCCGGAATCGATGACGATTTTGGCGTATCATTTTTTGGCAGCGTAATTGCAGGTCAACAACTCCCGCCGCGCATACTCATGCACTATCCGTCTGGCTTGGGGCACTATTTCGACGGCCAGAATGATGTCGAAGTTTCCTTTTCTGCCGGAGATAAGTCGAATATCACGAATTTCTCTGCAAACGGAACACTTGAGGACGACCTGCCGTAAACGAGATCGACAGGCGCGATGTAATTGAGAGAGAGGCATATACGTGAATTGCTCAGGCTACTTCAATTCAACAAGACGAGCTAAGCCCCAGGCTGGGTTTACGCTCGTGGAATTGCTTGTCGTCCTGGCAATCATCACGCTTATTTCCTCGTTCATGCTCGTTGCGGTTGGTGAACTGCGTATCATGACGCAGCACTCCAGAACGAAGCAACAAGTAGAGAAGATCCATACATTGTTGATGCACAAGTGGGACGAAGTAACCAATCGCCCGCTGCCCATCCGCATGCCTCCAAATGCAAATATGGTTAACGCCGGACGTGTGCGGCTCAATGCTGTCAGAGAACTTCAGCGCATCGAACTACCTGAACGAATCAGCGATATATTTTGGGTTGAAGACTCCGCTAGGTTTCAGGCATCCGATTACAGACGCGTCGTGCGGCAACGTGATCCGGGCGCTGGATTGCAGGCTGATGAATACCCGCGTGCATTCCTTTCCTTCTTTTACTCCTCAGCACCGCTCGTTGGTCGTTCTGATGGACTCGGTGCAGGGTTGGATTTAAATGACCCTAATCGGGCATATACAAGCTCAAGCACAAAAACCTACCGGCAAAAAGCTTATGACCTAAATCGCATCACCGGCAAAGTTTGGACTCACCAGTTTCAGGCAGCAGAGTGTTTGTACTTAATCCTCTCGACCATGAGAGATGGGGACAGCAGTGCACTGGATTTTCTGTTGGCTAGTGAGATCGGGGATACAGACGACGACGGCATGCCTGAGATCATCGACGGATTTGGTAGACCATTTGAGTTTCTCCGATGGGCACCTGGTTTCTCTGCAGGCAGAGGACCGGATGGACGCTGGGGTGTTGCCAATATCGACGATGACCAGAATGGCCAGGTCGATGACGGCGCGGAAGCGAATTGGCCCGGTAGCGATGATATCTACTCGCCTTCTGAAATCCAGTCCGTCAGTGCTAGTGAATCTCCCGATGTCATGGACACAACCATGTCAGACCCACGGTGGCATGATCAAAATGCCTCTAACGATCCATTTACGTTGTTACCCCTCGTCTTTTCTGCGGGGCGCGATGGATATTATGGTGTGTCTGTAAGAATCACCATTAACGGAAATCAAGTATTTCAATACTACAATCCGAATTACCCCAACGCGCTTACAGGCTACAAGAACGATCCTCATTTTCAGCTGCAACAAAGTAGTTCGATTCGTCGATTCGGTGATGTTGATCTCGTAAACGGGGCTTGGTTTGATAACATCACAAGCCATGATCTGGAGGACGATTCATGATGCGTCGTTTTTCCATTCATACCAAACGTGGATTAACACTGCCGGAATTAATGGTAGTGATCGCTATCGCATTGGTGCTGGCGGCAACCCTTATCCCGACCGTCAGTTCACTCGTGAGGGATGCCGCTGTAAGGGAATCATCACGAACCCTCTCCGCCTATATAGCTGGTGCGCGTGCCCGCGCTGCCGAATTGCAGCGTCCTGTCGGAATATGGCTCGAACGATTCGAAGATACGATCGACACGACGAATCAAATCACTCAGAATTCTGCAGTGCTCAGAGGTGGTCCGTTTCAGACGTTAAGTGTGCACTTGGCCGAAGTGCCGCGTCCATTTAACGGAGATTTTGCAAATTCGATGGCACGTGTCATTCTCGACCTTCCGTCCTCCACCGCCAGGGGATTCCCTGTTTGGCGCATTCAGTTTCTCAACTGCCCTTCTTTGACATTAACGAATATTCACAGTCCTATCATCAAACCGGATGAAGTGTTCCAAATCCAATTTGAAAAAGGAGGAGAGTTCTTCTACGCCCGTCGGCACACCATTCCTAACTTACTAACGCATAGCCCAGTATTTGAATTGGTGACTTCCAGTATCAAGAGAATTCCAAGGGCCGCATTGGCACACGATCCGCTACCGGGTCCTGACCGGGCATGGGGTGTCATCGGTGTTGATGATAACGGAAACGGAATCCTCGATGACCCGGCAGAAGCATGTTGGCCAGGTTCAGATGACGACCCTAATTACTTTTCTTACAGCAATATCGGACCGGATGGATCACCCGGAGTAGATCAAGTGGACGATGATCGTGATGGCATTGATGACAATATTACTGAATTGGGATTCGCCAATACCGATGATCGTCCTGTGACCCGCGGTGTGGCATTTAAGATCCTCCGTTCACCAAAACGATCATATCGTGCCCCGCTCAAACTCAGCCAAGGTACGGCCATCGATCTTGGTATTTCAGGATTTGGACAAACCGGCCGGCAATTCGGAACTCCGTATGCCAACAACGGAACGCATACCAACTACAAACCGGTTGTCATCGTATTTGCACCAACTGGCGAAGTGAGTGCTATCTACGTAAACGACAACATGATGAAACCCGATGGAAATGTCTTTCTGATGGTCGGACGACCGGAGCAGGTTGTAGATCCTACTAATGCGCAGCATCTTATGACAAACAACGCAGGACTAACAACCAACCTCGTGGATCAAAAGAACTTTTGGATCGGCATTAATCATAGAACCGGATCGATTACGACGGCAGAAAATCTTGGTGTGGATGGGGCGGCAAGTATTGCAGATTTGCGTTATGCCCGTGGAATTACGACTACTGGAATCGGAACAGGAGAACAGTAGTGCGGACAAAATCAACCATACAACTCGGTATCACGCTTGTTGAAGTCCTGTTTGCGATCGGTATTATCGTCGTCGGTCTATTAGGAATGGCTGGGTTACTGGCAGTCGCTGGCAGTGAAATGCGTAAAGGTCTAAATGCCGATGCAATGTCTACGGTAGCCAATAATGCCTCGAGTGAATTTGATATTCGCGGTATGAGATCGACATCGTTGTATCTGAGATACAACCGTGCAACAGCTCGCTTTGAAGGATTTACACCCGGTCCCGGCACTTCATTTTGCATCGACCCTGGCTTTATCGCATATCGCACGGCACAAGTTCCTGACCCAGTAAACACCGGAAATACAGTACCCGGCATACCCGTTAATCCGCTGCAGCAAAGTCAAACGCTGTTGCCATTTCAAGGAAGTGGTGATTATTTCCCCTATTCACCCATCACTACGGACCCATCATTGAATCTGGAGGCTCGCATGCCGCGTGTTACGCTTCGTCGCACCGTCGGTGGCGGTCCGATGGACATGCTGCAGGCAGGAGAATTGTTCGTTGGACACGATGATTTGAGTTACCAACGCAATGACCCACTTGTAGCACCAAGCCAAATCTACGCTAGGGATTCTAGTGCCAACCGCATCAAACGACTGAATCTTGGACAATATACGTGGTTTGCTACGGTAACTCCGGAAATCACCGGCGCAACGTCAACCGCACTGGATAACGACCGCTTCATCTTGTCCATTGTTGTCCTCGAAGGACGCGACTTTCGCGATACCTACCATGTCGGATTAGACGGTCAACCAGGTGACGCTGGAACAGATGATGACGGAAACACGCTTACAGATGATGTACTTGAATTGGGGCATGCACAATCAGACGATAAGTACGCTTATTCGCTTGATTCCGAACGCGTTGTTCAAGTCGTCATTACAGGAAGCGGCATTAGCGGTGGTGAAGTCATGCTGAAAGCACCTACCGCTGCTCAGCTCAATCTGCGACCGAGTAACTGGATTATGCTATCGGCTAGTTCATCCGTTGGTTCGATTTTCAGATGGTACCGCGTGTCCTATACCGAAAGCGAAGTAAAACTTGTCACGGATCCATCAAATGGAAATCCTCTGTACTACAAACGCAACGCAGTACTTGAGGGTGCTGACTGGAATCGACCGGAGTGGTTCCCAAACCAAACATTGTTCTACCCAACTCAGGCAACGATTATGAACGACATCATCGGCGTATATCAACGACCTATAAGGCTTGAAAACACGTCGCTTTATTAGTCCTTTCCTAATGGTTTCTGAAATGAGCGAGAACAAACGGGGCATCAATTCAATAGACGTCAGGGAGTTAACACCGCTGACAATAGGAATGATCCAATGACTAAAAGACGAAAACGCCAATCCAATAAGGGAGTCATACTACTCGCCGTAGTAAGTCTGCTTACGCTATTCGTCCTTATCGGTACGACTTACGTCGTTGTATCAAACAACTATCGTCATGCCGCCGTGGTTAATGCTGAGCAAACACAATACGTCGATTCATCTAGTCGACAATTGGAATCGGCCCTGTACCAGCTCATTCGTGATACACACAACATCAACTCCGTGATCCGTGGCCATAGTCTGCTGCGGGATAAATACGGCCACAAGATCATGAATGGTCGAATTATCAATGACGTGACGCAAATCACGTACATGTCAGGCTATCAGGTGCTTCAATTCAGGTGTTTCTTTAATGGCCCTGCCCCGGGAGTAGTCGGCACACTAAACGGCTGTGTACTAACGTTTCTTGGTGGCCCACTTCATAACCAAAGTACACATATCACGTACTATGTGCCGGATATCGCACTGGGTCCGAACGCCGCTATTGTAAGAATCCTTGTTCCTGAAACAGATGCTCAGAGTACGATGCCTATCACAGCGTACGTTAACCAAGCGTTCATGGTGAATGATCGTGAATTCAACGGTACCGGATTCGCGTATGACAATACGGGCGCCTTCAATCGCAGACACAAAATCTCCACACAAGCACTGTTGCCCAACAGGATTGGCCAAACAACCGGAAGTGGTATCTACAATCACTACATTGGAATGGGTGCAGACGAAGGTTACGACATACCTGACTTCCAAAACGTGCATCTGGCAGGCATCATTCCCAATCCAAACAACAGGTCACAGACTTATGTGATTCCGTCTTTTCATCGCCCGGCACTTGTGAATTACTGGATCAATCAAAATGCTGGGGCAACCTGGCTCAATAGTGCAAACACGCGTGCCCGCAGTATCATGCGACCGATGCCCTGGGACCATCCTAACTTCACCGGCGGTAACGAAGCATTTCAGGCATATAACGGTAACTTCATTACATTCGCCAAAGGACCAGATGGTGCATGGGGAATTGCGGGACAAGATGACGACGGCGATGGGATCATTGATAACCAGGTCGAAATGGGAGCCCCAGGTTCGGATGACCGCAATAGCCTGATCTATGGACCATGGGACGTAGATAACGACGAAGATGGTACTCCGGATAGTGTCTGGGTAGACCTAGGATTTCCGATTCAGACAGACTCAGATGGCCGACGCTACAAACCACTATTTGCCGTTCTCTGTACTGATCTCGATGGCCGCCTAAGCTTAAATGCACACGGCAATCAGTCACAAGCAGGGCCTCAGGTAACGCATTCCGGCGTACAAGTAGCGGGAGGAACTACCACGAGCGGTTTAACAAACCAAAGTGCTTTATTCCCGGAAGATCTACGGCATGGCATCGGCTTCGGTTTCGGAAGAGGCCAGGGAACAGGTCCTGCAGAAGTTAATCTCTATCATTTATTTAAGCACACGGTTGATCGTGACTCCGTCGCTTATAGCTGGCCCATGGCACAGCGAATCGGACCATATCAGCAAACGGTCGCTGAATATCGACGTCTAATGTTTGGAGATCAAGTTAATGGCATCCCGGGACGGTATGGAATCGATAACAGTCCCGGTGCACAGTTACTCGATTTCTTCACCCCCATTCGATTCATTGACTATCCCGCAAACTTTTTTGGGATGGGCGCAGGAATACCTGTAATGACACCATTCCAAAGCCCCGCTGACCTACATGGGGAGCTTGTATTTGGACTCAATGGCAAAGGGCAACCCGTTTGGGAAGGATCAACGGTCGCCGGGCAGCCAATACCAAGAAACACATTGATTGATAACCCATATGAACTCAATCTTCTTAAACGGCCGGGTACTGATGGGGCCTATTCTATATCCGAGTTAGAGAGGATTTTGCGTTACCACGATTCAGACATCGAAGCGATGCCGGATCGGCTGACAAAACTAACAACCATCTTTACAGATCCATCGATTCGCAGATTAGTCACGACTCACAGTTTTGACTCTCCGGCACCCACGACGCTTACCCCTGAAACGTTGAGAAATTCTGTTGGACATTCCGGCAACGTCCGAGCTTTATATCGACGTCGCCTAATCCAAGGTATGGGTGGGTTCGCGGGCACACCAATTCAATTGGATCAGCTACTTAGCCAGCAAGTTGCTGTGAATATGCCGTGGGAATTGCAAAAGGGTATTCGGATGAATGCCAATCGTCCATGGGGTAATAGTCGCGATGACAACAACAACTTCGTGGTTGATGAACACTGGCAAAGCGGCACACAAAACGTAAATGAAGCACATCCGCTTCTTGATGAACGAATCTGGAATCCCAATATCCGAGTCGATCATGATAATGACGGAATCACCTCTCTAAACGGTGGCGACCCTGACGCGTTTGTCGCGAGACAGCTATTTGCAAGACACTTGTACACGCTTGCCATGTTGCTTAAAGACGATCGCCATCGCATCGACTTCAATGAAAACGGAATGGACGATGATGTAGACGGAACGATTCCCGGCGGTGGTGGCGGCAACGGTGCCCCTAACGAAACTCAGTATGGCCTCGCACAATGGGCTGTGAACGTAGTGGACTTTCGGGATGCTGACAGCATCATGACTCCTTTTGAATTTGACTTAAATCCATTTAACGGTGTACCGGTTAATGGATTCGATGGAAGAATCGGTACAGCGGCAAATCCGTCAGCCGATGACCAGCACCCCGATCGTGCCGTCGTTTGGGGATGTGAGCGACCGGAGCTATTGATCAGCGAGACGTTTGCGTTTCACGATCGACGTACAGAAGATCTTGATACCGATATTAGCGGGAAATCCACCACGGACAACAACAATCCGGATGAAGACTTTGATCAGCGGCTCCGACCAAGAAGCGGTGTATTTATTGAGCTATACAATCCATGGTTCGGATCCAGCGCCCGACCTGCCGAATTACACCGTGATTATGTAAACGGAGTCGACAGTGGTGGCGTACGATTAAACCAGCTGACTCTTGAAGGAAACAGCCCCGTTTGGCGTGTGCTCATTTATCGCGATCCGAATATCGGCCCAAATGGTGCTATTCCGGATCCAGATAATCCAAATGCCAATGCACAACCTGATACGGATAACTACGAACGTGGTATTTACTTTGTTGATCCGCAACAAAATGCCATTATCCCAACCGGTCGTCAGCATGGTCGCGAACAATTCTATACCAATCTGAATATCGCCCCGATATTGCCAGGACGTTATGGAGTCGTCGGCTCCGCCGGTAAACAAATGGCTAATAACCGATACGTGAGCCTCTTGGGACGCACGACTATGGCTGCTAGTGGAGCTGGTTTAGCAGGATTGGACATTCCAAATACACGCCGTATCGAACTCGTACCGGATCCAGATCCGACAGTAGCAAATCAGGTACGTGTATTTAACAATCTCGGTGGTTGGGGTGATGCAACTGGCAATGGACTTTTGCCGCCTATCGCCGTGCCCATCAATATGAAAATGGATGTCAACGGTCAGCCTCAAGTCAAGTCGCTAACAGTGACAGAACCGGTCAACGGATACCAAACATTATTCGGCGACATTGATGGTGATACAGAAGCTGATGTTGATCCACCTCTGGATGAACCGCTTGATCAGCGATTCGTTAATGACCCGGTCACCGGATTAAGTAGACAAGCCTTGCTCGACCGCAGCGGTGGCACAAGACCGAAATATGCGATTGCTTACCTGCAACGTCTTGCGAACCCGCTTGTACCGTACAACGCTTCAACAAATCCATACCGCACGCTTGATTCGATGAGTGTGGATGTTACATCCTTTAACGGGGTTACATCCGACTCGATGGATGCGGATGTCATGAACAATCCCATTGACGAGAATGTACGTTTTCGTGCTCACCAACGTGGTGACCGTCCGCCAAATATTCCCGTGCAACCAATTAGTGCCAGAGATCTCTGGTCTCACGACAGAAGTAATATTGGTAATCAGGCCATAAGCCCACAAGCAGCTAATGCAGATCATATTTTCAATTATGATCTGCTCACCACACTTGGTTACCTGAATCGTGGATATGGACCCTATCTGGCCGGTGCTGGCGTAAATGCGAATAATCTAGGCGATCCTGATCATATAAATGGCAATGGACATCCATTCCCATGGCTTACATGGCTAAACAGGCCGTTCGTTAGCTCTTATGAATTAATGCAGGTACCACATACCCGCTCATCTCAGCTCCTTAGAAGATTTTCACTTGCCAGGAACGTCGATGTATACAATCCACCTGGTGCCGGCGTACCAGGAAATTCACGCTTTGGCCACCTGATGAATTTCTTCGAATCCACGAACAATCCGAATCCCGGTGCAGGTGGAGGAAATACTGCAGCAAACTTGCACCGTATTTTTGAATTTGTAAGCGTGCCATCTCCATTCACCGGTGCACAAACATTTCTAAATCCAACTCTGTTTGGTCAGTTTCGCGCCGGTAACGATCATTACTATCCACCCTTCAACTGGGTATCAAGAATGCGCGATCCGGGAAGGATAAATGTAAACACGGTTTACGATTCTGTAATTTGGCAAGCGCTGTTCAATCAACCCAATATCCGTTTTCAGGATACGCCAAATACAGCCCTCGGTGTCCCAACCGGAGCGATCAACCAAAGTAGCCTGCATCACTCTCATGCACCATATAGTACTGGCCCAGCAAATCCAGGACGAACTGGGTTAGTTGAAAGTCGTCGTGGCTTTGTACTTCAAGCGCCACAAAATCTGTTTGACCCGGCAAGTCCGACGTTATTTGCAAATCCATTTCGACCAACAGGTAGTGGAGACCTTGTACCGCTGTCTTCAATGGAACGACCTGATATTGAAACAACACTGTTGCGATCAAATGCAATCACGATGGCAGGCGGAGCTAGAAATATCCCCGCGAATCGTATCCCACTACTTATGAACAGTTATGTTGATGCCACAGATAAGTCGCGCGATGTGCGCAGAAACTCTCACTTCCGATATCAAGATCTAACGAAGATTCAAAACAACGTCACGACAAAATCCAATGTCTATGCTACTTGGATCACGGTGGGACATTTCGAAGTTGATTCTCAAAACAGATTGGGGCAGGAACTCGGTGCAGACCGTGGTGACACCGAAAGGCATCGAGCCTTTTATGTGATCGATCGTTCTATCCCGACTGCATTCGAAGTTGGTCAGAATCACAACGTTGACAGAGCGGTGATCCTAAAACGCTACATAGAATAGTGTGAGGACCAGATTCGAACAACTAGTTGTGCTGGATGGTAATAATATCACCGTCCTGAATCACATACTCGCGTGGCTCTCTGCGCAATAGATTCTCTGCTTTGACCTCGCGTTCGCTACCGAGCCTTACAAGATCATCAATATTCATGGTCTCGGCTCGGATGAATCCTTGTGCCAGATCCGTGTGAATATTCCCAGCAGCTTCAACTGCAGTGCCACCTTTGCGAATCATCCAGGTGCGGACTTCCTTCTCACCGGCGGTAAAGAATAACATTTGCTCCGATACGTCCATGATCTTCCGGATTAGATGATCCCGATCGCTGCGTTCAATCCCCATTTCCGAGATGAATTCGTTGCGTTCACTCTCATTCATTTGGTCAAGCTCCTGCTCGAGCCCAATATTTAACGCAAGCAAGTCAGCACCTTCCGGGATGGTGTCTTCATATTGTGACTGATCAACCGCCTCGTCTCCGCTATTAACCAGGATTAACCGTGGCTTCAACGTCAGCAGCTGAAATGAACGCACCATTTTTTCCTGATCCGGATTCAGTTCAAGATTTCGTAGTGCTTTTCCTTCCTCGAGTGCTGCGTGCATTGGCTCGAGCAATTCCAGTTCTTTTTGTAATTCATCGCGATCCGGACGTGGCTTTTTGACTTGCTCTCGCAGTCGTTCGATGCGACCCGAAATGATATCAAGATCCGCGATCAACAGGTCAGCATCGAAGTTGCTGATATCATCTCTTGCATCGTTTCCACCGAAATCTGCAACAACGATCACCAGGCATCCCGCTTCCCGAATCAACGCCAGCTTCTGAGCACTGCCGGAATGATCACGACTTAACCCCGGCGTATCCACGATTTCCAACGACGCGAGAGTGATCTTCTTGGGCTGGTAGATCTCACAAAGTGGGTCGACCCGTGGTTCCGGTACCGCTGCCATCGCTGTCTGCGCAGAGAAAGCCTGGGATGGATCTGCAGTCTCACCTGTAATCCACTCAAATAAAGTGCTTTTTCCGCTGCCTTGATATCCTACAAGTCCAATTCTCATCGGATGATCCCCACATTGTTACTTCATAACTTCACATATTAAGTAATATGTGAAACGGTTGTTTTATCTCGACTTAGAGTTTTCTGCCAGTGCCGTCCGTAGAATTGCCAACTCGCTTAGCAAATTCGCCTCGAGTTTCATATCCAGTTCGCTATCACCAAACCGCAATTGATAAAATAACTCCACGATGCGTTTTGGCAAGGAACAGATATCTTCACTTAATCCGGAAGTCGAAAGTCGACTCCCTACAAGCACTGCGAACTCAAGTTGCGTTTGATGATGCTGTCTGACGATCTTATGTCGGGCAAGAATCTGCTCGAGCTTTAAATAAACTGCGATGGTTGCCTGTAAACTCCCACCTCTCCTCTGACGACGTCGTGTACCACCTTTAACAAAGGTGCCAACCATTTTGGCAACGATCAGAAGTAAGACAAAACCAACAAGAATAAAAACCAGCACAGTCGGATTTAGCAGGTTCCTCAAGAGCCCTTTAGAAAAGTCCACTCCAATCATTTGTAAGAACCGAACGGATAGCTCAGCGTTTTCATGACCAACGTTTTCCATTCCCATCGCACCGAACATTTTACTTTGGTCAGACGGGTCAACTCGAAGGACATAGTTGTCCCACAGGTATTGCAAGTATTCAAACGAATCGACGACATCATCCACCATAGATCGGGTAATCGACTCTTCGCTTAAGGGGGTTGGATCCAGCCTCATCCAGCCTCCCATCAATTCTGCATCAGAGTACTCAAGAGCGACTTCACCGACTTCGGCTGGCGGAATCAAGACTTCAACCCATGCATGTGCATTACTGTTAGCCATTCGGTAATGCTTGCCAACTCGATTATATTCGCCGCCGAAATAGCCCATTACAACCCGAGACTTGAACCCCTGCGTACGTAGCATTAATGTCAGTGCGCTTGCAAAATACTCACAATGCCCTGTCTTGTGATTTATGACAAAGTCGACCACCGGATCAATATTCTGATTCCTTTGCGAAGCGACATCAAACTGGCTAAGCGAGTATTTGTAATCCGTGTTGGATCTCAAAAAGTTAGATAGAAAAGAAGAGACTGCTGTGACATTTGTTCGGTCTAAATCCGTTTCTTCTTCCAAGAGGGTGTCAGTAAACTCCTTGAGTTGTGACAGCGACTGTGGATATCCAGAACACTCCCTGAGCACGCCCAGGTACCGTCGTCGCTGCGGACTACCCTTGATAAAGATCGGTCGGATTTGATTTTGATTTGTAAGGGTTCGTGTTTCAGCAA
>Ga0114933_10000267_pt1 | contig 64283 bp, 58 predicted proteins | sample 4SBtaG_FD_89691 | JGI IMG/M metagenome (GOLD analysis project Ga0114933, IMG submission 89691) | Deep subsurface microbial communities from Kolumbo volcano to uncover new lineages of life (NeLLi) - 4SBTROV12_W25 metaG | ecosystem: Environmental > Aquatic > Marine > Volcanic | place: Kolumbo...
AAAAAAGATGGGAAGTTAAAGAGCCTGTTTACGGATCTGACGTTACGGCGTGGGGTATTTTCCATCGTGATCTTCTTGGTTTTGTGGGAGGTCGGTTTTCGATTCCACGACTGGTTTGGGATCATGGTGCCCTTTATCGGAAAAATCGACGCCCCATCTCTCGTCGTGGCACGTTGGAGCGAGGTTATCTTCAAGCCGGGGTACTGGGAGAGTTGGTATCTGAGTTTCGGTCGGGTGTTTTTCGGATTCATGGTCGCGCAGCTGGTGGGGATTCCTGTTGGCTTATTGATGGCGGTCAATAAATATTTTCGTGGTATGTTCTTTCCGCCCTTTGAGATTCTTCGGCCGATCCCGCCTCTGGCGTGGGTGCCGGCCTCGATCATTTTCTGGCCGACGACTGAGCTTTCCATCATGTTCGTCACATTTCTGGGCGCGTTCTATACGATCGTGATTAATGTGCTCGGGGGCGCCCGTTCCATTGATGTCCAATACCTTCGCGCAGCGCAGTCGATGGGGGCTACTCAGTGGGATCTTTTCCGAAAGATCATTCTGCCGGGCACCCTGCCTTCTATCTTTATTGGGGCCGCTGTGGGTATGGGAATCACCTGGGAGGTCGTGCTTGCTGCAGAGATGATTTCCGGTGGCGGTCAGCAGAGTGGCGGCGGACTGGGCTTCTTTATCTGGAGCTCCTACATGGGCGGCGTCATGGATCAGGTAATCGTAGGCATGATCAGTATCGGACTTGCTGGTTACATTTCCAGCAGCCTGATCCGCTACGTGGGTTATATATCGATGCCGTGGAAACGAATGTTCTGATGTGGCTTCCGAAGAAAACATTCGTGAGTAGGAGTCACAGTAGTGGTGAGCAAAATGCAAAAGGAGACAAAAAGTGAATCAGCCTGATGTAATGATCCTGGACAACGTCTCCAAAGCTTTTGGGGAAGATTGGGAGCGTGAGACCGTAGTAGAAAAGCTCAGTCTGACGGTTAAGCGTAATCAACTGACCGCGATTGTTGGGCCTTCGGGATGCGGTAAATCCACAATCGTGAACTTGTTGGCTGGTTTTGAACTGCCCGACGAGGGCACGATCACTCTTGATGGGAAACCGGTTACCGGACCAAGTAAGAACTCTCTCGTTGTGTTTCAGGAGACTGCGTTGATGCCGTGGCTGACCACCTACCAGAACGTGGTGTTTGGTCCGGAACTGCGGGGCGATATGCCAAAAAATGAGTTGAAAGCAGCCGCAGACAAGATCATCGAAACTGTTGGACTCAGAGAGTTTCGGGACAAGTATCCTTTGCAGTTGTCTGGCGGCATGCAACGGCGCGCGGAACTGGCGCGGGCCTTGATTAATCAGCCAGTTGTAATGATCATGGACGAACCGTTTCGTGGTTTGGATGCGATGACGCGGCAACTGATGCAGGAGTTCTATCTGCGCCTTTGTGAGCAGGAATCTCGCACCAACGTCTTTGTTACCTCAGAATTGGAAGAGGCTATTATTTTGGCCGATAGTATTGTCGTTCTGTCGAACAAGCCGGCGTCTGTCCGGGAAGTGCTGCAGATTGATCTCCCGCGTCCGAGGAATCTCGATATGCTGAGCTCGCCTGAGGCCTATGAATATAAACGTCAGGCGATGGAAATTCTTCATGAAGAGGCGATGAAGAGCTTTAGCGGCACCGGAACGAATTCCGATTTCCTGGAGGCCTATTCCCGAATGGGTTAGGGCATGCGCAGTGCGGAGGGTTCCTGCGTTAGTGGGTTAAATATGGATGGTCTTGAAGCGCTTGCCAGTCGTCCAATCATCATTAGTGGTGCTATTGCCGGGGCACTCATCGCAACGCTTGGCCCCTTTGCCCTCAGAAGGGCCGGGGTCCAGAGCCGCCGGGTGCTCTCAACAGTTGCGCGCCTCGGGCATGCGGTGTCTTGGGTAAGCGTCGGTTTATTCATTGCTGCAGGTTTTCTCTACAATTATTGACTGTAAGTCGGATACGTCGGGTTAGACTTTACCGACATCAGCGCTTACCCGGCAGTCAACGTGCTCGAGATTAAAGATCTCTCCAAATCCTTTAATGATGTCCCGGCAGTCAGCCGGGTTTCATTGAGCTTTGAGGCAGACTCGGTAGTGGGCTTTTTGGGCCCAAATGGCGCAGGTAAAACGACGACGATGCGCATGATCTGTGGATACCTCATCCCGGATCAGGGGCGAGTTCGTGTCTGCGGGCGCGATATCGCCACTGCAAGACACGAAGCTCAGAGACAGTTGGGATATCTTCCTGAGGCGCCCAGCGGCTTCGGCCGACTGACGGTGAACGAATTTCTCACTTTCTGTGGCGAAGCCAGAGGTTTGTCAAAAAAAGACTTACGAAGCGCGATAGACCGGACCTGCCAACGCGTTAATCTCGGTGAAGCGCTCGATCGGCCTATGGCGGAGCTTTCCAAGGGATGGCGCCAGCGCGCTTGGCTGGCTCAAGCCATTTTGCATGAGCCCCAAGTGCTGGTGCTCGACGAGCCGACTGACGGACTGGACCCGAACCAGAAAGAGTTGGTCAGGGCGCTCGTGAGGGAGATGAAAGTAGGACGGACGATTATTCTGTCAACACATATTCTGGAAGAGGCGGAAGAACTCTGCGACCGCGCAGTAGTGATCAGCCGTGGCACCATAGTCGAGGACGCCAAGATTGATCAGCTCGTTGATGCCTCCGGGCGGCTTGCTTCGCGATTCAGACAGCTCACCCTTGATGCTTAGCAAGGGCCAGCGTCTATCGTTATGAAAAGATTAAGTGGCCATCCGTTTTTGGGCGTCAGTGCTGTGCTTCGTCATGAGTTGCGTTTGTTGTTCTTTGCGCCGCTCACCTATCTCTTTCAGGCAGCATTTCTGCTGGCACTCAATGCTTTCATATTTTTGGTCGCCAACTTTTACGGCTCGGATGAAGCAACGCTTCGGTTGATGCTGGTTTTTCTTCCCTGGGTCTCTTTAGTACTGGTGCCGGCACTGTCGATGGCGGCCTGGACCGATAGCCACTCGAGTCGGGAGATCGAACTTCTGTATTCTCTTCCGGTGAGTCCGACAGCGGTGGTCTTGGGAAAATTTTTGGCCGGATGGATACTGCTTCTGTTGACCCTGTTGATGACGCTGCCCTTTGTTCTCACACTGACTTATCTCGGAGAGCCGGACAAGGGTGTGATTCTGGCGGGGTATCTTGCGGCCGCGTTGTTTCTCGGTGCAAGCTTTGCTGTAACACTTTTTGCCGGGAGCTTCGTGCGCGAACCGGTGGGTGCTTTTGTGACCGGTGCGGGCGCACTTTTTGTCCTGATGCTCTGTGGCTGGGATGTATTCGGCAGGCTCGTGAGCGACCTGTTGCCCCAGTGGGCGTGGGAATCATTGGTGGTTTACAGCCCTCTAAAATGGAGTCAGGTGTTGGGCCAAGGACTGATTCCGGCCCAGGCGCTGATCTATTTTTTACTTACCATCGGCGGGTCTTTGCTGATGGCCCATTGGGTCATGGGGGAGCGCCGCCATGGGGGACTCAAAGGGTTACTGAGGCCAGATCGACTCGGCGCATTTGCAGTCGTGATGCTGTTGTGGCTCTTTGGGATCCCACTGTCGGAGCGGCTTCCGGGGCAAATTGATCTGACCGAAGCACGCGAATTTACGCTGCACGCGGGGACACGTGAAGTGTTGGAGCGCCTTCCTGAAAATACGACTCTGACCCTGTATTGGAGCGCGACGGAGGACACTATCCCGGCTTCCATCAAATCCCATGCCCGAAGGACCCAGAGTCTGATCAGGGAAATGGCAAAAGTGGCGGGACTCGACTGGACCCTCGTGAATCCAGAGCCCGACTCAGAGTCCGAGCTCCAGGCGCTGTCGCAGAACATCCACAAGGTACCCATGTCATCCGGCGATCATTTTTTCCTTGGGCTGACGGTAGAGCAGGGTGGCAGAGTCGGACGGATGCCCTATCTCGATATTCGTCGTGAAAGCCTGCTGGAATATGATTTGGTTCAAGCGCTAAACGGATTAAGCCGCCAGTCGACACCAAAGGTCGCCATTGTCAGCCCTCTGCTGCCTTCCTCTGCAGCGCTGGCGGAGCGCGAGGGCCTGTCTTTTATGTCCGAGTTGAAGCGGGCTTATGACGTTGCGGTGGTGCCGTTTTTCAAAACAGAGCTTCCGGCCGGCATTGATGTTGTTATCTTGATGGGGGCTGATATCCTGCATGAGGATATGCTCTATAGCATCGATCAGTTCGTCATGGCGGGAGGCAGCTTGATCGTAATGATAGATCCTTTCAGTCGGGTTAAACGGGCGAACAACGTCACTAACCCGAGCCCTTCTGAGGAGATCAATGATATTTCGGATCTTCTTGCCCGCTATGGCATTGTTTATGAGGGTGCTGCCGTGGTGGGTGACGCACAACTCGCCTCTATTGTCAGTGACGGGGATCAGGGGCGGCTCACCTATCCGTACTGGATGAGAATCACCGCCTCAGATCTTTCCGCCGATCATGCGACGACTGCGAACCTGAATGAAGTTCTGCTCGTCGAGCCGGGTGCGTTTCGTCTCGAGGGTGGCGCCAGGGCACTGGTTACCACAACCGACAACGCAGGCAGTGCGTTACGAGGGGATTTTGATCGTTTAACGCCGCGTGATCTCTCCATGTCTTTTGCGAGCCAGTCAAAGAAGAGAGTCCTTGCAGCAACAGTCCAAGGCCCTCTCAAGAGTGCTTTTGGTTCGGCACCTGATTTCTCTACCGCAGCTGCTCATCGGCCAAACGCTGTCGGCATGCCACTGGTTTTTGCCATTGCAGATGTGGATTGGCTTTTTGATCCATTTTCGCTTCAAAAGACGAGTCTGGGCCAGGATACGGTAGTCAGACCCCTGAACGACAATCTCGCCTTTATGTTGAATATGTTGGAGTTTGCGACGGGTGATGACCAGTTACTTGCGATTCGCTCGCGAGGACAGTTGCATCGGCCTTTTTCTCGGGTCGCTGATCTATTTCAAGCGGCGCAAGCCAAGGCGCAGGAGCGGGAGGCAGCGCTGGCGCAGCAGGTCGGCGAGCTTGAACAGCAGATCACTTTGGCTACCCAGGGTGTCGGGGACATCAGTTATGAAGACCTGCCCGAATCTGTCACCGCGAAACTCAAGGAATTTGAAAGCGCGCTGCTATCTGCTAGGCGAGAACTTCGCGTTGTCAGGCACAGCATTCGCGCCGAAGTGGATCGCCTCGGCAAACGGTTGACGTTCTTGAACCTGCTTGCCGGTCCACTACAGGTGGGCGTGCTTGGGATCTGTGTGTTCTGGTACCGCAGACGATGCACAGCGAGCGCGACTGTGGGAAATCATCTTGTGGGAACCGGGTAGCCCACGGGGGTTTGTTAGGCAACCTGCTTTCGCTGAGCGACTTTTTGCTCTATCGAATCATCAAGAGTCGCCCGGATTTCTTCTCCAAATTCTGAAAGCAGATCGGCCATAGCCTGTGCCATGGGAAGTGGGGGCACCACTTTTTCCCAAATCAGGCCGACGGGCTTACTGACAACAGGATCCGTCAGTTCAATTTCCCGGGTTCCCGGAAAGGCGTCGTTGGCCCGGCTAAAGCCGTTGGGAACAATGGTGGCGATATCGCCTTGCATCACATGAAACGCAAGCTGGAAAATCGAATTGCATTCCAGCTTTGGAGCTGGACTACAACCAACGCTTTCAAACGCTTCATCCATCACCTCCCGTTCTCTCATGGTGGGAGATAACAAACCCAGACGCAGCTCCGCGGCTTGTGCCCAGCTGATACTTTTCTGTTTTGCTGGGATCATGCTCTCAGGAATCATCAGACTGAGTTGCTCTTCATAGAGTGCCATCGTATTCAGTTTTTTTAAAGACGTGCCTTCGAGATAGGTGATGCCCACATCAAGTTCGAAGTTGCGGAGCTCGTTGATGAGTTTGTCAGAGCCCAGGAATTGAATGTCAACTTCCACTGATGGATACAAGTCTGAAAAAAGCTGATTGATTCGCGGCAGGACTGGAGAGCTCGTTGGCATTGCCCCAACCCGGATCCGGCCATTGAGGTTACGTCGCATAATCGCGAGTTCCTCCAGCATGCTCTTGCGGTCCGCAAGCAGCCGTTTTGCCCAACTGACCACGCGTTCTCCCTCGGGAGTGAAGCCCTGGTAGCGCTGGTGACGAAGAATAATAGGCACGTCGAGTTCTGCCTCGAGTTGTTGCAGAGCGCTGGAGAGGCTGGGTTGGGATACGTGGCAACGCTCAGCCGCTCGGCCGAAGTGCCCTTCCTGCTCTAGTGCGATCAGGTATTCAAACTGCCTTAAAAACATAACTTCCTCCGTTACTCGGTCCCGAGCAGCTGAAGATTCGGAACCGGGTCAAATCTTCTGATAGATACAGACAATTAATTTTGTACTAAGGTAAATATTTACCTATCTTAATTTGGCTTGGCAACCACGTATTTCTTGTGGATTTTTCCTCGAAATCGCTTTCTTGAGTGGGCAGACTCGGCAAAAAATACGGGCCAACGACTTGTCGCTTTATTTGGAAGTCTTCAAGATGGGGCGAGTATCAAGCAGGTGTTTTGGGAGGAGCCAGTAGGTCGTGACTATGGGGATGCTTTTATTTGCAGGGGGAGTAGCGGTAGTGGTTGGGGTGCTGATCGGTGCGATTGGCATTGGCGGCGTGCTCCTTGTGCCGATGCTGACTTACGTGCTCGGCATCAGCATTCATGTGGCAATCGCCACCGCGATGTTCTCCTACCTGTTTACCGGCATCGTTGGCGCTTTTGAGTATGCGCGCCGCGGCTCGGTAAACTGGAGTAAAGGCGTCTGGCTATGCCTGGGGGGAATGCCTGGCGGGTACCTCGGCGCCATGACAGCATGGTCGACACCCGGCATTACCCTTGAGACGGTGATTGGCTTTCTGGTATTCATATCGGGGCTTCAGGCGTTGAGACCTACACGACAGGAGGATGCTGAGCGACGTGACCTCAAGGCGCCCGTGTTGATGGGTATTGGACTGTTCGTCGGTTTTGCCTCCGCGATTACCGGCACAGGCGGGCCTCTCGTACTGGTGCCGCTGCTGATGTGGCTGAAGGTGCCGGCGTTAATGGCGGTAGGGCTTAGCCAGATCATTCAGATTCCGATCGCGATTCTCGCAACCGGTGGGAACCTCACGTTCGGTCATGTGGACTTTGCTCTTGGACTGGGCCTGTCAGTAATCCTGGTTTTCGGGGTTGTGATGGGCGCGCGTGTGGCGCATCAGGTATCTCGCGACACGCTCAAACGCATCATCGCTGTGGCGCTACTTGTCACAGGCGGCGCCATGCTGGTACGTGTGGCGAGCGTCGTTTTTTTGCAGGCATGACGGGTTTCACTCTTGAAACGTGGCGTCGCCAGGCAGTGTGCCCGGAACGCGAGGCAGAGCGATGCCGACAGGGCGTTGCCTTGTTTGATTTTTCATTTATGTCGGTTGTTCGGGCCAGTGGCGCCGGTTCAGCGGCTTTGATCAGTGACTATGTTCAGCGGGATCTCTCAAATATGTCAGTGGGTGGGATCCGCTACTGTGTTCATGCAGATCCAGAACATCGTGTGCGCAGTGACTTGACTGTTTGGAAGGTCGACGATCAGGTTTTCGAGGTCATGACCGGAGAAGCGGCTGATGTGAAAAGTCTCGCGGCCCAGTCGACTTACCGAGCAAGGGTGGAAGACATCTCGGCTTGTACCGCGATATTCGCCGTTCAGGGCCCACTGTCGCTGGCCCGGATATTGCCCGCTTGCGACGAGCGCAGTCTTGAGCGACTCGGTTACTTCTCGTTTTGCGACGTCAACATTCATGGTGTGCCGGCCCGCATCGGCAGGTTGGGTTACACGGGAGAGCGCGGCTTCGAGTTGGTGGTGCATGTCGATGACGGTCAGCATCTTTGGGAGGCGTTGTCCCAAACTATTGAGGTCGCCGGATTTGCGACAGCAGATGTACTGAGAATCGAAGCGGGGTTTTCACTTTTTTGCAACGAATTTTCAGTAGGGGCGACGGCAAAAGAACTGGGAATGAGTCATTTTGTTGATAGCACTGTTGAAGGCCCCGGAGATTCGATGTCACTCGTGTGCTTTTCCGCAACGGCGAAGCAAAAACCGGTTTTGTGGCAGAGACCACCCGACGCAACGGTAAACCTTAGACAGGGCGAACTGCTGGCGACCTCTGCGTGTTTCAGCGCCCTGGCAGGGTCCGTTTTGGGATTAGGCTACGTTGTCCCTGGACCGATTGAAACAATGGTATCTCTGGTCGACCCGCTGGGCTGTTTTGAGGACATCACACTCCGGCCAAGACCCTTTTTTGACCCTGAAAAAAAGTCCGTCTTGGGCGGGTGGGATCCACAACTGAACCCGATGTCTTCGGCCTGATGCTACTGAAGTTGACAACGCCCGGCTGCTTTATCCCTGCCTTTGCCCCACAAGCCGATTCCTATCGGACGATAAGGCAATGCTTTTGACGGATGTGATGACCCCATGTCTACTATGACTGAGTAACTAATTTCCCCGTGATCTGTTGAACAGTCCGCTGATTTAAGTGTCAGCCTGTTGCCAACAGAGACGTAAACTGAGAAACCACAAGGAGAGAATTCATGGCTGAAGAGAAGCCCCGGAGGAAGGTCACGATCAATCAACTTCGCCGCAAGGCACGCGAAGGTGAGCAGATCGTGCAGATGGCAATTTATGACTACCGCAGTGCGGTCATTGCGGACAGGCTGGGGATCGACATCCTTTGCGTGTCGGATACCGGCGGGATGATTCTGTTTGGACACAAGAGCACCGTGACGGTCACTTTTGATGAAGTCATGATGATGTCCAAGGCGATTGATCGCGGCAGTAACTATGGTCTGCGGATGGTGGATATGCCCTATTGGAGCTTTCATGTTTCACCAGAGCAGGCGGTTGAGAATGCAGGCCGCTTTGTGCACGAGGCCAATGCTGAAGTAATGAAATGCGAAGGTAACCAGTATCACGCCCGCAACATTGAGGCTATTAACCGGGCCGGGATCCCTGTGCAGGGACATATCGGCATTACGCCGATGCGCATGCCCCAGTTGGGCGGTTTTTTTGCGCAAGGGAAGACAGCAGACCGCGCGGCCGAGCTGGTTGATGATGCCTGGGCGATGGTAGACGCTGGATGCTTCTCACTCATGTGTGAAGTCACCACGCAGGAAGTCAACGAGTATCTGGCACAGGTGTTGCCGGTCCCCGTGATCAGCCTGGGCGCGGGTTTAGGCGCTCACGGTGTGCACATTATTACGTCCGATCTCATGCACCTTTACGAGGAGCACACTCCCCGTCACTCCAAGGTCTATACCGATCTGATTCCCATTATGGAAGATGTGTTCACCCGTTACCGTGACGAGGTGAAGGCTCAGATCTATCCCGGACCAGAACACACCGTCTTTATGAGCGACGAAGAGGCGCTGAAGTTTGCCAAGAAAATGAAATGGGACGCTAAGCTTCAGCAGCTCGACGCCAAGGCAAGCAAGCAAGGGAAGAAAAACACCGCGAAGAAAACCTCATTGCCGGCAAAGAAAAAGGCAAAAAAGTCGGCCGCCAAAAAGACCGCCAAGAAGGTGAGTTAAAAGGCGAGGTAAAAAGCGAGATAGCGATCTGACCGCAAGAGCCACGGCTGGGCGGCGCAAGTCCCAGCCGTGGTGGCTTCTTGGCTGACAGGGTCAGGGCCGGGGAAGCTGTTCGATGCAGCAGATATAGTAAAAATAGCCTAAAAATCATGAAAAACCGGATCTGAGCCCTCTTTTTTGGAATAAAAAATTGATTTCTTCTGCCTATTAAATTATTGATCTGAATGATTTTACAAATCAAATTCGTGACCGTTTAATCACACTCAATAAGTCAAGATTCGTCCAACACTAACTTAAGAGATGCAGTATGGAGCCGGCATGAGGCGCATGCCAGCCACCGCTAGAAAAAGCGCCTAAGAAAAGCGCAAAGGAGCGACACTATGCCAGCCAGAAACGCCAAACAGTGGGAAAAGGTTCCCGGAAAACTCTCCTCAGGAGAATACGTCGATAGCCGGATTTATTCGGATCGCGATATTTTCGAGGAAGAAATCACAAAGATCTTCAGCAAGGTATGGACGCCTGTCTGTCATGAGTCGGAACTTCCAGATCCTTATTCCTTCCGCACAATGACCGTTGCTCGAGAGCCCGTTCTTGTCGTCCGTGGCGCGGATAACCAGATCCGAGCCTTTTTGAACGTCTGCCCACACCGGGGCAACATGCTCGAAAATCGGCCGTCAGGATCTTTTGAGGAAGCATCACCCTCCGGAGCGCCCAAGCACATTACCTGCATGTTCCACGCGTGGCAGTTCGATATGAAAGGGAATTGTGCGCATATTTCTCGGGCAACCGAGGGTTACCAGGATCGTCTCGAGTGCAAGGATGTGGGCCTGCGCCGACTTCGCTGTGAAGTTAAATACGGCGGGTTTGTCTGGGTCACCCTGAATGACGGTATTGGCCAGACGGTCGAAGAGTGGGCCGGTGGCGCGTTTGACTGTATGCAGAAATCTCTCGATGCGGAACCGCTCGAAGTATTTCACTATCACAAGGCCATCATTCCCTGTAACTACAAACTTTGGCATGACACCAACTCTGAGTTCTATCACGACTACCTGCACTACCATAATCGTGTCACAGGATTTAATGATTCCTATTTTGCCCGCAAGAACATTGGCTTTGATAACGGCCATGTGAATGTCGGCTCGTTTGAAGTTCAGTACGATGAGTATGAGGGCTTTGAGTCCAGGGAAGAGTTGTCGTTCCCGCATTTGCCGACCAACCATTGGGAAATGATCGACTTTTTTCCTGGGGTGAATTTCAACCTCCGAGGATCAGCACTGCGTTGCGACATCATGACGCCGCTGGGTCCCGACAAGGTGATGATTGAGTTCCGAGGGCTGGGACTCAAGAGGGATACACCGGAAGAGCGCTTGACGCGTCAGCGGCACCACAACTCAATTTGGGGTCCGTTCGGTCGAAATCTTCATGAAGACCTGCTGGCCGTTACCACCCAACAGGCAACTATGAGCGAGTGGGCGGATAAGCGCCGGATTCTTCACGGGCGCCACGAGCGGGACGCAGATGGCGATCCTACGATTCACGACGAAGAAGGGATGCGCCATTTTTATGAGGCATGGGGTCAGTGGATGGATCGCTGGCCGGGGGATCCGGAGTTGAGCTACGAAGAAGGTCAAAAGCGCAAAGCGGCGTGACGCCTAATCCTAATAAAGCAGAAAGCACGGAGTCAGGGCGAGCAGTGTCAGACGGGGCGAACGGCTGAAGATCAGGAAAATACAGTCGTCGCCTCGTATCTGCTCACCCAGCGCTGCCGGAAAATAAAACTGAAAAATAAAACAAGAGAGACTTAAGGGAAGTCAATGAGCGACAACAATATCGCAGAACGGGTTAGAGGTACGATTTATCAGGCAAGCCTCTGTCTGGACGAGGCGCGCTGGGAAGATTGGCTCGGCTTATGTCACGACGAGTTCTATTATGCGATCAGGGCATTCAGTCCGGAGATCAACGTCGATATGACGTATCTTGACGGCAAACGCGCCGATATGGTGACGCTTACTGAGATGTTGCCCAAACATAATTCTGATAACTCCCCCCTTGCCCGGCACACCGTGGTCTATACGGTGGATGTCGATGAGGCCCAGCAGACAGCGTCAGCGGTATCCTCATTTACGGTTATGAAAACAGAGCTCGACGGCATTAACTCCCATTTGCTGGCGGGAGAATCAAATGTGTTTCTGGTCGGCAAGTATCGGGATCAGTTCCGCATTGAATCCGGCGAGCCGCTCTTTTCGGAGCGAATCGTTCAATTGGATACCCGTCGACTCGATAAGGGATCGCACTGGCCGATCTGATTTCCTCAAAGACCTTTCTCGTGACGCGACCGATCGGCGGTTCGTCCGTCGGTTGAGAATCCGCCTTACCTCAATAATGGCCACGCGCCAGAAGCCAGAAAATGAAAGATGAGTGATGCGACTGACACTGCCTGGCAGCAGATCTGTTCGGCAACCGACATTATTGATGGGGAGCTGAAGCGCTTTGAGACTGGGCAGTTCGCCGTGGTGGTTGCAAGAGTCGGAGCCGAGTTCCGGGTTATTCCTCCCTTTTGTCCGCACATGGCAGAACCGCTGCATGAGTCTGGAATCTGTCGTGGTGGAACACTCACTTGCTCAAAACACTTGTGGCAGTGGAACCTGTTGACGGGTCAAGAGCAGGGTCCAGCTGAGCGGCCGTTAGTGTTCTACGAATCCGAGATCCGGGACGGAGACGTATGGGCGAAAGTTGATCAGGAATTGGTGTACGAGTTTGACGAAGAAGATGACGATGACTTCGAGTGGTAGAAGTGGTTATAGGTTGTCGGCATTTTCACTTGATCACTTGAATAGGACTCACTCTTGCCTACGGTGACATTCCTGAATAAGCAGGGCCGCGTAGCGGTTGACTGCCAGCAGGGGGAAACCCTGTTACAAGCGGGACTGCGTCAGGGCGTCCCTTTGCCGTACGGGTGCGGCGCAGGCGTCTGTTCAACCTGTGTGGCGCGAGCCCGGCCGGGCACGGTTGAAAGCGCATGGGCTGAGGCGCCCGGCGCTCAGATTCTCAAGCGTGATAAGGGCGAGTGTCTGCTATGTCAGAGTCTGGTAACTGATGACTGCGAGATTCTGGTTCCAGGGAAAATAGATCTTGAGCAGACGCTTGCGGATACACCGGCTCACTGCCGTGCTCGCCTGCACGATGTAGCAGTTGTCGCACCCGACGTAGCAACGTTTCAACTGTCACTCCAAGGACAGGCTGACTATATTGCGGGACAGTATTTCTTGGTGCGGCTGGAAGGGATGCAGGGCTATCGACCGTATTCTATGACTGATTTTCAGCGCGAAGCCCAGACGCTTAATTTCGTGATCAAGCGAATCCCGAACGGAAGATTTTCTGACGAGATATTCGGGAACAGCGTCTCAGAAGCCAAGGTGGATATTTTTGGGCCAATGGGCCTTGCCACATTTGACCCCAGCGACCCGAAAGAATCACGCGATCTGGTTTGCCTGGCGGGCGGATCCGGTATTGCCGGAATCATGTCGGTACTTGATCGGGCAGTATCGGTCAATCACTTCGAGAGCCACCGTTTGTTCATGGTGTTTGGGGTGCGTCGGCGTGAGGATTTTTTCTTTCTTGATGAGCTAAGGCGGATAAAAGAAAGTGCTCCTGATAACGTGTCTATCCATCTGGCCGTCTCGGAAGAAGGTTCAGAAGCGACAGACGCTGTCGGGGATTTCCCTCTGCACCAGGGCTTTGTTCACGAGGTTGCCGAGCGTTTGGGTGACGGCATGTTCGAGAACCGTCTGGCGTTTCTGGGTGGGCCGCCAGCCATGTTGACCGGGTCGTTGGCATTACTGCTTGGGGCAGGGCTTCCCGTCACGGATATCCGATACGACCGATTCGGTTAGGCCCACCCTCATCCGTGCCGCAGCAGATCGAGAAATCGATTTAGAGGGGCTACTTAGCTTCAGCTCGACTTCTTTTGCAGTCTTCGTAGATGTAGCGGAGGCTCGGCGTAGCCGTTGCAGACTTCCCGTCCCCGGAAAATGAGGTCGCAGGCTGCTTCAAACGCAACTTCATCGCATCCTGGCGCCATGGATTGATACTGCGGGTCGGCGGCATTTTGTCGATCAACGACGGCAGCCATCCGCTTTAAAGATGTCATGACCTGGTCTTCGGTAACAATCCCGTGATGAAGCCAGTTGGCTATGTGCTGGCTCGAGATCCGGAGAGTGGCACGGTCTTCCATCAGACCAATGTCACGGATATCCGGCACCTTTGAGCAGCCGACTCCCTGGTCGATCCACCTGACGACGTAGCCCAGAATCCCCTGACAATTGTTGTCAATTTCCTCGTCGATCTCCTCTGTCGACCAGTTTGGGCTGTCACTGAGCGGAATCTTCAGAATATCGTCAAGGCTCGCCTGCGCCCGGTTTTTGAGTTCATCCTGGCGCGCAAGCACATCGGTTTCGTGATAGTGCATGGCGTGAAGGGTTGCCGCCGTGGGTGAGGGGACCCAGGCAGTATTGGCGCCGGAACGGGGATGATCTCCCTTTGCTTTCATCATGGCCGCCATTTCATCCGGCATGGGCCACATGCCTTTGCCGATTTGGGCATGGCCGGGCAGACCGCATTGAAGCCCTACGTCAACATTCCAGTCTTCGTAGGCCTTGATCCAAGGCTCGGCCTTCATATCCGCTTTGCGGATCATCGGTCCCGCCTCCATGGAGGTGTGAATTTCGTCACCGGTGCGGTCAAGAAACCCGGTGTTGATGAAGATGACTCGGTCAGAGGCGGTGCGGATACACTCTTTGAGGTTAACCGTGGTGCGCCGTTCTTCGTCCATGATGCCGATCTTCATCGTTCCCGAAGCCATCCCAAGAAGTTGTTCGGTGCGCTCAAAGAGTTCGACGCTGAATGCTGTTTCTTCTGGCCCGTGCATCTTCGGTTTAACGACGTACATCGCACCGGTCCGGGAGTTACGTTGGGCCGGGTCTTTGAGATCATGCAGGGCGATCAGACCCGTAATGACGGCATCCATAATGCCCTCAAAGACTTCATTGCCTTCAGCGTCCAGAATTGCCGGATTGGTCATTAGATGGCCGACATTTCTGACGAGCATGAGCGCTCGGCCTGGGAGCATAAGCTGTGAACCGTGGGCGCCCAGGTATTCCCGGTCTGGGTTCAAGGTGCGTTCGAAAGTTTCTCCGCCTTTAGATACGATCGTGGACAGTGTGCCGCGCATGAGTCCCAACCAGTTTGCGTAGACCTGTGTTTTGTCTGGCCCATCCACTGCCGCCACAGAGTCTTCACAATCCTGGATCACTGTAATCGCAGACTCAAGCAGCACATCGCTGACGCCACTGGCACTTTTCTTTCCGACAGGATGAGCACGGTCAATGACGAGTTCGATATGCAGTTGATGGTGCTTTAGCAGTATAGAGGTTGGATTAAAGGTATCTCCGCGGTATCCGACGAAGTGCTCAGCGTTGGATAGGAGAGCGGACTTTCCGTTTGAGCACGTGGCCTTAAGTATTTGGTCCTCAACAACAAAGCCGGTGATGTCTCCATAGGCAGCGTCATCGAAGGGGACTGTCTCATCGAGAAAGCGATTGGCAAAGGCTACGACACGGCGCCCTCTGGCCTCGCTGTACTGGCCGCTCGTCAGCGCGCTATCTTCATCGCTGATGACATCCGTCCCATAAAGAGCGTCATATAGAGAGCCCCACCTCGCATTCGTCGCGTTGATGGCATAGCGGGCATTGTTGACCGGAACCACCAGCTGCGGCCCAGGGATCGCAGTGATTTCCGGGTCGATTCCTTGGGTCGACACACTGAAATCAGGCCCTTCAGGTGCGAGATAACCTATGTCGGATAGAAACGCCCGGTAGGATTTGGGGTCATGAGGGATGCCACGGCGCTCGGCATGCCACTCGTTGATCAGGGTCTCAAGCTCTTCACGACGCGCCAGCAAGGCGCGGTTTTTTGGCGTCAACTCTGAGATGAGATCAGAGAATCCGGACCAAAAAGCCTCATGCGCTATCCCGATATGCGGCAGCGCCTGATCATTGATCAGCGCAAACAGGTCACGGTCGATACTGAGACCGTGCAAAGATACTCGATCGTTCACTACAAATTTTTAAGCCAAACGGCTTTACAGCAGTTTTCTCCCCAGATGACGATCATACTCGCAAATTTTGTATTGTGGAGAAATATCCCACAATGTGGAATTAGTCTGATCAGGCGCTGCCGGGAATTACCCTGAACCGAGTGATCGGGAGATGCTGTCGCTGGCACGAAGCAGTTCTTGAGCCCAACTGATATCCCTTCTTTCTATGGGAGCTGAGACCGATAGGCCTGCTGACACTTGGCCGGTATTGTCATGAAGTAGGACACCGATGCAGCCGACACCGAGTTCAGCCTCTTCATTATCCAGTGCATACCTTTGTTCGCGCGCAACCGCAGATTCTTCTACCAGTCGGTCGATGGAGGTAATCGTATTTTTGGTGTAGGCCGGTAGGTTGGTGCGTTTACCGTAATCCACACAGGCATCACGCCCCGCGGCGCCCAGCATCAGTTTGCCAACCGCCGTAACGTGCAGCGGAGCCCGACTGCCTACGACCTGATGCACATGCATCATTCGGTCGGGTGTCACCCGCTCAATGTAAACAACCTGATCCCCTTCGCGGATACTGAGGTTTACTGTTTCATGAAACTCATCGCGCAGCGATTCCATGAACGGCAGTGCGATTGCCCGAAGGTCAAGAGTGCTATGCAGGCGAGTGCCCAGCTGCACCAGTCGAAGTCCCAGTCGGTAATGGTTATCACTGTTCTTTTCAACGAGCCCGTTATGAATCAGAGATCCTAATATCCGATGGGCCGTGCTTGAATGCAGGCCCGTCTCTGCAGTCAGAATCTTGAGGCTGACGGGTTTGCGGTAACGGGCAATAGCATCCAAGAGAAGAGTTGCACGGTCAATCACCTGTATCTGAGAAGCCTGATTGATCGTCAATGTTAGATTCCGCATGAGAAGGCAAAAGACAGTAACATATTATCCTGTAAAAAATTTTGTGACAGTTTGTTAACCAAATAAAAATGATCGATTTTGCGCCCTTTTTGTTGTTCGTGATTTTTATGGTCGGTACGCCGGGGCCCGCGAATATGTTGCTGATGACATCCGGGGCGAACTTCGGTTTCTGGCGCAGTCTTCCGTTTGTGGCGGGAGTGACGCTGGGTAAATTGCTGGTAAATATCCTGCTGGCCCTTGGCTTGTGGGAGCTGCTTTCCTACGAGCCACGATTTCTGCTCGCGCTTAAGATCGTCTGTGTGGCCTATCTCGCGTGGCTGGCGTTGCGGATGTCAGGATTTCTGATGGCGGAGCGTGACCTCAGGCAGCCGGAGTCATTCTGGAAGGGGCTCGCCGTGCATCCGCTGAATCCCAAGGCCTGGGCCATGCTGGTTTTTGCCTATGCCCAGTTCACGGATAGCACCCAGCCGCTGATCCCCCAGGCCATCATCATCAGCCTCACTTTCCTCGTAGTTCAGGTCGTGCTTCACTGCATCTGGTGTGCTGGGGGTGCGATGCTCGTCGCGGCCGTGGGTGGCCGACCGGCAGAACGCTGGCTGATGCGCAGTCTCAGTGTTGTGACGGTTCTGGTGGTTATTTGGGCAGTTGCGTTGGGGTGATAGGGTGAGGTGCTTTCAGGAAAGCTAAATCGGAATCGACTCGTTTTCCTGGAACGACATTTGGTTTCTGTGAATGCAGGACCGGTCTTAATCGGCTCGCAGTGTTCAGTTGCAGATATCTTCCTGTATACCTCTGTCAGAACGGTAGAAGAAACGGGCGGATTCGGACTAATGAGAGATGCTTGTGACGGCGAACCGTTTGCTGGATACAAAACGGTTTCCGAGATAGCAAATGCCGTAGGTGAGATCGAGGAAGTGAAGGCTACCCAATCGAAATTTGCCGAGTGTCCGATCTAACGTTTCTCGTCTCTGCGCGTGAATGACGACGCACAGAATCGAGACGGTTTTATCGCAGCTTGATTCGATATTAAAGGCCAGTGCTACCAGCGCCCGTTGTCCGGGCGCATGTCGTCGCTCGAGATCTTTATTGGGAACTTTTCCCGGATTAGGGCGTCGGCCTACGGGCTGAAGTAATTGGGATAATGAGCCGCGAGTATCTCGCGGCTTGCTTTGCGGCCGCGCTCGAATAAGTCGTGAGCGCCCTCGGCTTCCCATTGGTCTGCCGGCGAGCGGTCCATCATGTTGGGGTAAACGTACTCGCTTTCCATCATGCTTAAGGTCTGCTCGTTGCCCAGAAAATGACCCGGATCAACGGCGCACTGATGGATCGTTTCTACCGATAACGTGTCATCGGAGATCTCAATTCCACGTACCGCACGCTGGATCATGCCGACCGCCTCGTTATCTATCACCATAGATTCGAAGCTGCAGCCCATAAGGCTGCCCATCATGCCGCCGACTTCGCAGACACGATTCGCTCCCGACAGCGCTGCAAGTGCGATCGTTAATCCTTTCTCATAGCCATATTGGGCATCTGGAATCTTGGAATCGGTCATTCCGGCACCGGCGCTGTTAGGCAGATCGTAGAAATTCCCCATCTGAATTGCCGCAGCAGCGAGCAAGGCCTGTTCACCGCTGCCGCCGGTGAATGAACCAGTTCGAAGATCAGTCACAAACGGCCAGGTGGCAAATGTGACGGGACAGCCCGGACGAATCAGGTTGACGCTGGCCAGACAGGAAAGAGTCTCCGCAACCACTTGGGCGAGGATACCGGCCAGGGTAGCGGGTGCTGTGGCCCCGGATTGGGGCGCTACTGCGATATCGCTAACGAGACCGAGTTGCGTGGCATCCATCATGACCTCCAGATTTTCTCTGCCGAACTGAAGCGGAGAGACGATCGGACATCCTCCGAATATGACCGAGGGTTTCTTCAGGAAGGTGCCTTCGCCACCGCTTGGAAGGTCAAAAATTTCCAGCGCCGGGCGAATGTTTTCGCGCTTTCGAAAAGACAGTCACAGCGGTTTTTCGGTGGCAGCCATGAGGGCGTAGACCATGGTCATATCGTGTTCATAGTCATCAGGCACATCTGTTCCGATCACCGTGTCTCCCGACATGTGAATGTTGTCGAGTTGATCGACTAGCCGGGTGAAGTCGTAAATATCCAGAATCGTGGACGGACGGTAGTGAAGGTTGTCGCTATCCAGGGTGGTGACGGCGCTGCCGGAGTTTGAGAAATAAACCCAGTTGCCGTTGCAGTACATGTCATCCTTTCCGGCTCGCGAGCCTCGCGCATAAATCGTGTACTCACGAGCGGCTGCCGCGATGATGTCTTCGATCATGCCTCTTGGAAAGCACAATCGGCCATGATCATTCAGTGTGGCGCCAAGCGGCAGCACGATATCGAGCAATTCAGGAAGGGGATCTCCGATCCCGGTGTTTTCAAGGATAGTCAGCGCCGCTTCGTGAATCCGGGTGAGGTCGTCGTCGCCCAAGGGCCGATATTGTCCGCCCGGCATGCCGGGCTGGATCGCAGGGCTGCCGCCGCCCTGAAGACGCGCCTGCGCTTTTGCCTTTCTTTGGGCCGCGTTTCGACGTTTGGGCCGGGTCACTTGGGTTGTCGTTGAGTCCACTCGCCGCACCGTTTAGGGGTTCAGACCGTGATGGTGTCGTATGTGCTTTAACAGAATTACTTAACAACGGTATCAGTTTTTTCCGATGGCGCTTTGACTGCCAAGCTGGATCGCTGGAATGATGCAGTCGGTGATCGATACAATAGGCTCAAGGAGGCTGATGGCAGTCGTAGGGTCGTTCTAGCTCGGAAACTGGGCCTATGGCGCCGGGTGTGATATTTGAGAAAAAATTTTTTCAATCTCCACAAACAGGATCAGGGAATTCTGCGCGAGCTCTCGCCAGGAGTCTCCACGCGGATATTCCCTGGCGACCATGCGATGCTCTCAGTTGTTTGTCTTGATCCGGGATGTGAGAGCGAACTCCATTCTCATCCACAGGAACAGTGGGGCATTTTGTTGGAAGGCAGTGGGGTACGTATTCAGGATGGGGAAGAGACCACAGTCTCGGCTGGGGATTTTTGGCGCACGCCACCCGATATCAATCACGCTTTTCGGGCAGGCCCTAACGGCGCGCGCGTTCTTGACGTGTTCAGCCCACCTCGGGACGAGTACCGCGTGAAGGGTATCGGTGTGCACGCCCCTTAGAATTATTTATATCATGAATCTCAACTTATCCGATGCTGCATCGGTGGGCTTCCATATGCCTGCAGAGTGGCAGAACCACTCACAGTGCTGGATGGCCTGGCCCTGTCGCGAAGGCTTTAACAGCGAGGCAACTTGTCTAAATTACGCAGAAGTAGCCAAGACAATTTCACGTTTTGAGCCTGTGTCGATGGTCGTTCATCCGCAAGACCGAGAAGCAGCACAGACGGTGTTGGGAAGCCAGATCAATTGTGTTGAGATTCCGATAGATGACGGCTGGTTTCGTGACAATGGACCTAATTTTCTTGTTAATGATCGCGGTGATGTCGCTGGCGCTTGTTTTGGCTTCAACGCGTGGGGCGGCAACTACGAGCCGTTCGAGGATGACGCCCAAGCTGCACCCCGGTTGATGTCAACACTGGGATTGCAGATGTTCCCATCAAGAATGATAGCGGAAGGAGGCGGTATCACTGTGGACGGTGAGGGCACTCTCATCACTACAGAGACCTGTTTTTTAAATCCCAACCGTAACCCGGGCTGGAGTAAGAGCGAAGTTGAAGCGGAGTTATGCCGGATGCTCGGCGTCACTAAAGTCATCTGGATTCCAGGTGATCCCTACGAGGACGAAACCAATGGCCATGTTGATGGCTTGGCTGCATTCGTAGGCCCGGGGCGAGTGCTGGTCGAAGCTGCGTTCGATGGTGCGCATCCGCGTTATGACGTACTTATGGAAAATCGCCGCGCCCTCGAGGGGCAGACCGATGCCAAGGGAAGAATACTGGATCTGATTTTCATTGAAGATGCGTGGCAGTGTGATGAGGGAGAGCGATTCTGTACCTCGTATATCAACAGTTACATCGCGAATGGCGCTGTTATCATGCCATCTTACGGCCTGTCTGCCGATGACAGGGCTAAAGCGACATATCAGCAGCTTTTCCCTAGACGGGAGATCATTCCGCTGCGAATTGATGATATTGCCCCCGGTGGAGGCGGCATTCACTGTATCACTCAACAGCAGCCCGGTCCGAGTGCCGGCTAACCTGACAGCGAGAAGAAAATAGCAATATGAAAGCAACGGCTGCATCCGGAGAGGGTTACTTCGATATCCATGTGTTTTGTTGTGTAAACGAAAGAGCCCCGGGGCACCATCGGGGCTCGTGTAGCGCTCGGGGTTCTGTCGCACTGCAGGAATACATGAAAGCGCGGGGCAAGGAACTCAAGATCAATCAGCGTATCCGAATGAATAAATGTGGCTGCCTCGACCGTTGTGAACTCGGCCCGGTGATGGTGATCTATCCCGAAGGCACGTGGTATCACTATCGTAGCCGAGAGGATATTGATGAAATTCTGGATTCCCATGTCACCCATGGCCGTCTGGTAGAGCGGTTGCTGCTGCGAACGGAACAGAAAGTTCTGGATCCCAAAGTCTCCACGCGCCTTGAGCTCAAGGTCAGTGGCATCGATGAGTATCCGCACGACATCCGTCGTTATGAACTCATGCGAGACGACGGTGGAGATCTCCCGGAATTTGAGCCCGGCGCCCATATCGATCTTTTTACGGGTGACGGGTTAAGGCGCTCGTATTCCCTGGCAGGAGACTGCGCCGTGCGTGACCGCTATGTGCTGGGAATCCGCCGCGAGCAGCCAAGTCGAGGCGGATCAGACTGGCTGCTGGATCATCTTGCTGTGGGGGACGACGTCGTGGCCAGTCTTCCCTCCAATAACTTTCCCCTAAATGAGACAGCTGCTCGCCACACGCTTATTGCAGGAGGAATCGGTGTCACGCCGGTAATGGCAATGGGGTATCAGTTGAGCCGGCAGGGCATGGATTGTCACTTGCACTTTTGTGCTCCGGACGAGGCGCGGGCACCCCTGCTGGAGGAGGTGCAGTCCATCTTCGGGGATAACCTGACCCTGCACTTCGATAATGGTGACCCTGCGCAAGGAATTGATCTGGATCGTCTTCTGGAGAATCCATCAGAAGGCGAGCATGTTTATGTCTGTGGTCCGGCAGGATTGGTGGGGAGCGTTAGGGAAAAAGCCGCTCACTGGCCCGCCGGCACGGTCCATTGGGAGCCGTTTACTCCAGAGGCTGATCAAGCAACACAAAGGAACGAAGTTTTTGAGGTGGTGCTTTCGCGAAGGAATTTGCGTCTTGAGGTGCCGACGGATAAGACCCTATTGGAGGTGGTCCGGGAAGCCGGAGTCGAGATCGAATCCTCCTGTGAGGATGGACTATGCGGCTGTTGCAGAATTGGCCTGCTCGGGGGGGTTCCGGAGCATCGTGACCTGGTGTTGACGGACGCAGAAAAGGCATCGTCCGCAGACATCATGACCTGCGTTTCCCGCGCCAAAGCGGGAGAAGTCCTGGTGCTCGATATCTGACCTAGCTCTGGGACTGCTCCAGCATTGTTGGAATATGTTGCTCCCAGCCGATGGCCATGACATGAATTCCCTTGGTCACGGAGCGTAACTCCCGTATCGTGTCAGCGGCGATTTCGATGCTGATCCGGGCAATCTCGTCCTTATCTTCCCCCGCAGCAGCAATCTTCTCGATCAGATGATTCGGTATGTCTACGCCCGGAATGCGTTCGTTCATGTACTGCGCCATTTTTACTGATTTGATTGGGATGATCCCGGCGAGAATCGGTTTGGGAGAATTGGCTTTTTCCAGGAATGCTGAAAATGCATTCACGTCATACACAGCCTGGGTCTGGAAAAATTCGGCGCCTCCGTTAATTTTTCGATGCAGATTTTCAATCTCGGCATCAGGGTCAGTTGCCCCCGGATTAACCACTGCGCCGGCAAAGATCTCGGTATGCTGGTTAAGGGTGTTTCCATTCAGATCGGCACCGTTGTTCAAGGCACGCACTGCCTCGAGCAGTTGAGACGCAAAAAGATCAAAAACCGGCTTGGCATCAGGGTGATCCCCGTTCTTTGGAGAATCTCCGCCCATGAAGACCAGGTTGGAGATCCCAAGGGCGCAGGCGCCGAGAATGCTTGCCTGGATGGCCAGACGATTCTTGTCGCGAGACGTCATCTGCACAATAGGCTCCACACCTTCATCTAGCATCAGGTGCCCAACCGCAACGGGATCCATTGCCATCCTCGCAGCGTGTGACTCGGTCAGATTGATTGCACTGACATAGGGCTTGAGGAGACCGGCTTTTTCCAATAGAGGTGCAAGATCCAATCCTTTGGGGGGAGTGAGTTCGCTGGTCACGACAAATTCAGAAGAGTGCAGGGCGTTCGAGAGCGTGCTCATGGTGTCCTCAATAATTCGGTTCGATTTTTTCGAGCCAAGGCCGGATCGTTTCCTGCAGGCATCATAAAGTATCAGGCCGGCGGGTCAACTATCTCTTGGCTGTCTGGATGGGCGGGGCCATGATCAGGTCAAAGACCGTGGGTTGTGGATTAGCCCTGCGCGACGGCCGTTGCCTGAAACCCGACCGCGTTAAGGAGTTGAACCCTACGGGTCTTGTGCCTTTTCGTGACAGGCTTACACTTGGCCTTTGTTATTCAGTGGGATCCAAACATGAAAGCCGACATCATCATTGTCGGCGGGGGTATCGTTGGTTCCAGCATTGCTTACCACCTCAGCCAGTTGGCGGGCGCGGGGACGGTACTGGTGCTTGAGCGCGATCATACATATACCCATGCCGCCACTCCGCTGGCCAATGGCGGTATCCGCCGGCTGTTCAGCCTTCCCGAAAATATCCAGATGGCGGATTTCGGCCTGTCGTTCTATCAGCGATTTTCCAAGGATATGCGGGTTGAAGGCCATAGTGCCGATATCGGATTCAGACGACAGGGGTATCTTTTTCTTTCTGATAATGGCGGTGCGGCCCAGATGGAAGAGAACTTCCGAATGCAGGAGTCGATGGGTGTACCGGTCACGCTTTTGAACCCGACTGAGCTCTCGCGTCGTTTTCCCTCGGTAAAGACAACGGGTGTGGATCTTGCCGTACTGTCCGACCAGGATGGATGGATTGACCCTCATGCCGCGCTCATGGGTTTTCGCCGAAAAGCCATTGCCAGCGGCGTCACTTATCAAGAAGCAGAAGTGATCCGTTTGGAAAAAGCAGGCAATGCGGTCCGGCGGGCGCATGACAAGGACGGCGCTACTTTTGAAGCGGATGTGTTTATCAACGCCTCGGGTGCTTGGTGTGCCGAGCTGGCCCAAACCGTCGATCTGGAACTCCCCGTCGAACCCATGTCCCGCGAAAGTTACTTTTTCCGCTGCGGTGAGGCGGTTGAACCATTGCCCTTTATCAAAACGGAAACGGATCTCGCTTTTCGCCCCGAGGGGCAGGGTTATGTGGGAGGTGTTCCGGACTGGTCAGAGAAGCCCGGGTGGAATTTTTCAGTCGCTCCAGAGCGCTTCAACTCGGTTGTCTGGCCTGCGCTTGCCGAGCGGATCCCGGCGATGCAGTCACTCAAGCTTGAAAGGAGTTGGCGGGGGCACTATGCGCGCAGTGTTCTAGATTATTCCCCAATCCTTGGCCCTTGCCACGGTGTGTTGGACAACTTCTTTCTTGCCAACGGCTTTTCTGGCCATGGCATCATGCACGCACCAGCAGTTGGCATGGGGCTGGCAGAGTACGTGGTTGAGGGCGCCTACCAAACGCTGGGTCTCGATTGCTTTGGGTATCGACGTATTCTGGAAAACCGTCCGTATCGTGAGAAAGGCATTATCTGATTAGTCCCGCACGGGCCGCTAATCCATAATCGGCGTCATGCAAGCGAACACGCGTTCTGCGAGGTTGGGTCGGTAGTGACAGCTAAGGTGCTCGTCGTCACTCCGGGTAAGCTTGGCGATTGCCTGATCTCCCTCGTGATTCCGGCTAATCTCGCGCGGGCGGGATTCGACGTCACTGTGCGTGGAGACTGTGCTCATGACCTTGCTTTGTGGCTGCCAGATATTCGCACAGGCCCGCGTCTTAGCGCACAAGAGTACGACCGCATTACAGATGAGTTTGATTTCTGTCTGATCGACTCACAGGCTCCGGGGCTTCAATCCGACGGTATCGATGCGCGGCCCGGGCTTTCACATCGGGTGGTGTTCTTTTCGTTAGCCCATCACGACCCGTCATTGGACGGTCGGTTTAGTCTTCAGGAATTGCCCGCTGAGAAGTCTGCTTTGTTCCGCGATCGGATTCCACGCAAGGGACTGATCCGGGATAAAACGAAGAGTGGACTCACAATGGTCGAGCACGTGGTGGAGTTCTGTCGGCGAGAACTGCTTCTCAAAGAGGCGCATCCGGATATCGGCCTGATGCCGTCGCAAACATCTGAGCGCGAGGAAAAAAAGAGACCCATCGTTTTTTCTCCGACCAGCGGCAAGGCGAGGAAGAACTGGCGGGCAGAACGTTTTGTGCTTTTGGCCCGACAATTGCAGGATATCGGGCACAAGTGTGTTTTCGCAGTCGCGCCCTCCGAGACGGCTGAGTGGAGCAAACGGCTCGATGGGCAGTTTACTTTGGCTCCGACGCCGACGATTGCGGCATTGGCGAAGTTGCTGAGTGACGCTCGGACGCTGGTGTGCAATGATTCTGGTGCAGGGCATTTGGCGAGTGCGCTGGGGACGCCGGTGGTTGCCGTGATTCCGCGGCGCGATTCAGATTACACCTGGCGCCCTGGTTGGGGGAGAGTAAAACTGGTGTCTCCGATATTGCCAACGCGAGCGTTGTCCGGTCTCTGGCCGTACTTTGTTAGCGTTCGAAAGGTCAGGCACAGTCTGCAGTCGTTTCTGCCTCCCGGCGAGACAATCTCTGAGTAGACGAATGGGGCCACTGAACGGATATCGGATTGTAGAAATGGCGGGGCTGGGCCCGGCGCCTTTTTGCGCGATGCTGCTCTCGGATATGGGTGCGGATGTTGTCCGTATTGACCGTGAGGGCGGCTCCAATCCTTTGGATCTTAAGATTGATGTGCTCAATCGGGGCCGGCGCTCCGTTGCCCTTAATCTCAAGACTCCCGAGGGTATCGCAACGGCGCTTGCGCTGATTGCACGTGCTGATGCCGTAATCGAGGGGTATCGGCCGGGCGTCATGGAGCGCCTTGGCCTTGGGCCCGAGGAGTGTTTGGCGAAGAACCCGTGTCTGGTGTACGGACGGATGACAGGATGGGGTCAAGCGGGCCCTTTGGCTCACGCCGCCGGCCACGACATCAACTACATCGCGCTGACGGGCGTGCTGGATGCGATCGGCACCGATGAGTCAGTGACGCCGCCACTCAATCTGGTCGGCGACTTCGGCGGCGGAGCGCTTTATCTCGCCTTCGGAGTCGTGTGCGCTCTTCTGGAAGCGAGGGGGTCGGGAGAAGGTCAGGTGGTTGATGCCGCAATGGTCGACGGCGCAGCGCATCTGATGACTATGATGTATGGTCTGACACAGCAGGGGAAGTGGACCGACAAGCGTCAGGACAATCTGCTCGACGGGGGCGCGCATTTCTATGGCGCCTTCGAATGTGCGGACGGAAAGTGGATTGCGATTGGATCCATTGAGCCTCAGTTTTACCGCCTGCTTTTGGATACGCTTGGGATTGATCCGGATGCGGAAGGTGTCAGTCAGTCCAAGGAAAACTGGCAACGAATGCGCGAACAACTCCGGCAAATATTTTTGCGTGAGCCCCAGTCGTATTGGTGTGAACTGATGGAAGGCACGGACATCTGTTTTGCACCAGTGCTCAGCATGACTGATGCGCCGGAGCATCCGCACAATAAACATCGCAGTGTATTCGTTGAAGACTTCGGGATTACCCAGCCAGCCCCCGCACCGCGTTTCAGTCGCACCCCAGGCCGCATCCGTCGCGAGCCGCCTCAGCCGGGAGAACATACCGAGGAGGTTCTCAAGGAGTGGGGCATCCGTTAGTGGTTGCCGTTGTTGCAAAAAGCCACGTCTTGCGAGTCATGTTGCTGGCAAGCCGAGCTTGTGAGCCTAGTGAGATAGAGTAAAGCAATATTTTCAAATAGACCGAAGGAGTAGATGATGACATCGTTGAAAGGGAAACGCGCAATCATATCGGGGGGCAGCCGCGGCATCGGATTGGCGATGGCCAAGAGACTCGCCGCTGAGGGCGGCAGCGTCGCGATTCTTGCCAAGACGGCTGAGCCGCATCCCAAACTGCCGGGAACCATCTACACGGCAGCTGAAGAAATTGAAGCAGCAGGGGGCAAGGCTTTGCCGATCGTCACGGATGTGCGCGATGAGAATCAGGTGAAGTCGGCAGTTGCTCAGGCAGCTGAGGCTTTTGGGGGATTGGATATCTGCATCAACAATGCCAGCGCCATATCCCTGACACCCACCAGCAAAACAGAAATGAAGAGGTTTGATCTGATGTTTGCTGTCAATGTGCGGGCGACATTCATGCTCTCAAAGGAGTGCCTGCCTCATCTCGAGAGGAGCGAAAATCCGCATATCCTGAATATTTCGCCGCCTCTGGATATGCAGACCAAGTGGTTTGCGCCTTCGGTTGCTTACACCATGTCCAAGTTCGGAATGAGTCAGTGCGTATTGGGAATGGCAGGAGAATTGAAGTCCAAGAAGATCGCGGTCAACGCATTGTGGCCGCATTCGGTAATTGCGACTGCCGCAATCAGTAATGTGGTGGCAGGAAATCTTGCTTTCCCTCATTGCCGTAAACCCGAAATCATGGCGGATGCGGCAGCAGCGATTCTCTCCAAGGAGGCCGCCGAATTTACCGGACAGTTTTGCATCGATGATGTCTTGCTGTCATCAGAAGGGGTAAGTGATTTCAGCATTTACCGGGTAGACCCCAGCAAACCGCTTTGGAGTGACTTCTTTGTGCCGGAAGGTACGCCGGAAATTGAACCAGTGGTGATGATGTCGGGGATGAGCATTTAGCGAAGCGGGTCAAAGACCGGCACACATGATCCCATCGGACTCTGCGCAAATAAGCGGACAATATCCATTGTAATGTCGATACTGATTACCAACACCACAGTCGTGACGGTCGACGAAACTCACCGCGTTATTGAAAACGGCGCAGTGTATGTTGAAAAGGATCGCATTGCGGCAGTGGGAGATGCGCATGTACTGGGTGAGCAGTACTCGATGGCGGAAACCGTAGTCGACGGCAAAGGAAAAGTCCTAATGCCCGGCTTCGTGAGCGCACACAACCATGTAGGGTATGCCGTGTTTCGCGGGCGGGCCGAAGACATCGGACATGCGCCAACACACCGCTTGTATCTTCCAATGAGCGGTGTCATCGCACAAGAGGAGCGCCAGGTCATCGGCGCTCTGGCCGTTACCGAACTGCTGAGAGGCGGGGTAACCACCATTCTCGAGATGGAGGAGGATGCCGAGCTCTTTGCGCCGTTTATCGATAGCAGCGGTATCCGGGCGCTTATCGGTGTGATGGTGAACGATTTGAATCTTGAGGCATTGGCGCGCGGTGAAACCGTTTTTGATGCGGCCGTGCGAGATCAACAACTTGATCAGGCCAATGGGTTGGCAGAGCGCTGGCATGGGCGAGCGGATGGCCGGATCCAGGCGGTCATGGCGGCGACCGGACTGTCGACATCGTCGCCCGAGCTGCTTCAGGGATTGCGCCGGGGGGCGGACGAAAAAGGACTCCGCCTGTCTGCGCACTTAGGATTCGGGGAGCGGGACCTCGTTCAGCGGATTCACGGCATGGCCCAGTTTGATTTTGCGGACACGCACGGCATGCTCGGCCCTGATGTGGTGGCAGTGCACTGCTATGAAGTAGACGATGACGAGGTTAACATCCTGGCGCAGTCCGGCACCCATCTTGCGCATTGTCCGCATATGAATCAGTTTCGAGGAGAGGTCGCTCCCATCCAAGCGATGCGTGCAAGAGGCATGCAAGTGGGGTTGGGTATCGATAACTACTTTTCCGACTACTTTGAGGTGTTGCGGTCGTGTCTTGCCAGCGCCCGGATTCGGGCGCATGACCCTGAAATACTGTCGGCGCCTGAAGTCCTTGCCTTGGGAACGATTGATGCGGCGCGGGTGCTCGGTCTTGATCAGGAGATTGGCTCAATTGAACCTGGCAAAAAGGCTGATCTGCAGCTGGTCAATATGCAAAGACTGGGCCTGACACCGGTTAATGATCCGGTGACGACACTCGTCTACCACGGCCACGCTAAAGATGTGGATATGGTGCTGGTGGACGGCGAGGTGGTGGTGATGGACGGGATGGTGCAAACCGCTGATCAAGATGATCTGGTGACCCGCGCTGGGGATGCGGCGGATGCCGCCTGGAAACGCTTTGCGGAGCGCTACGGCGGTTATTCGGTAGCGCCGCCGAATTGAGTCAAGTTCGAGGTCTCAGAAATCAGTTTGCGGTTTCAATCGCAACATCACTTTCAAAATCGTCGGATATTTCGTTCCCATCCATTTTCCAGTTCGGATACTCGTTTTTGTAAGTATCGCGAATTTGTTCGATCGGTGGTTCAGCAAAATCGCCGCGTTCACGAACGTATTCCATATGGCGGCGTCCCTCGAGATCAAAGGGATGGTAAAGCGAGTCTTCTCGTCCATTGAAATCGAGCGGTCTTAGACGGAATTTATGACAAAGCTCAAGATTGAACGCGGGTGTCGCTTTGACCCACTGACCTTCCAGAAAGATAGAGGTATAACCATGCCAGTAAAAAACGTCAGTGCCCATTCTCTCGCGCATTTTCTGGGTAGATAGGTGGTTTCTCACATCGGCGTAACCCAAACGGGCAGGGATACCCGCCGACCGACAACAGGCTGCCAGAAGAACCGCTTTTGAAATGCACCAGCCGTGACCCAGTTCCAGATTGCGTCGAGCACAGAGTCCGTTGACTGAGATATCCAGATCATAGCCGTCGTAACGGATTTCATCCCGCACTGCGTAGTAAAGCCGCACTGCCTGAGCAACAGCCTGCGTTTCGGTGCCAATCGCTCTACGGGCAAAGCCGACAACGGCGTCATCATCGCTTTGTACCGTAGGCCCTGCCTGTAGGAATGGTCTGAAATCTTCTGTCATCGATAATCGAAACGCGTTTGGAATTGAGTTCCAGCGATTGGGTAATCAGAACGTTGGCTCAACCAGTCATCTTATGCCGGTGTGATCTTATCCTGGGCGCTGGAGTTAAGTCACCACCGCCTCAGCAAGCGCCCGCGCAGCCAGAGACAATGTATCAGCCCCGCGAGAAATTACGCATAAAGTGGAAACAAGTTTTTGTTTGATAGGCCGAGTGGTCACGCCGCCCAGAGCCACCATGGTTTTCGCGGTGTAGGGGTCTACGATCGCTGGTTTGCCGGTGATTCTGGCAAGAGAGGCGACGGCAATGTTGGAATAGGCTGATAGGCTCACAAAGGGCCAGGACAATATTTTCTGCCAGTTTTCATCTGCGCCACGCAAGCGTGAACTTTCATAGGCAATACAGTCTGCTTTCTGTAGTTGGTTGAGGTCGATTGCGGTGTTGGGTTGGGCAAGGGCGTGATCTTGAGGCAGGAGGCAGACATACCGAAGTTCCTGTTCATAGAAGACGGTGAGTGATTCGGGCCTGTGATGGACATTGACGACCGCGAAGTCTAGTTGTCCCATGGTAACTGAATCGATTAAGCCGGCAGAATGATTGACCCGTAGCGAGATGTTGAGGCGGGGGTTTGTTCTGATGGGTTGTCCCGATGGCTTCGGGAGTGATTTGATACACCAGAACAGGAGTAACACCAATGAGCACTTCACCATCCGCGCTGGTGCGAATGGCCTGCGCGGTTTCCTTGAGTCGGTCTGTACCCGTAAAGAGGCTTTCAACCGCATCCCCGAACCGTCGACCCTCGACGGTAGACGTGATGCCACGGCCATTTCGGACAAAAAGGTTAAACCCGACTGACCGCTCAAGTTCCTTGATCAACCGCGTCACACTGGGTTGGGATAGTGCAAGTGTCTTGGCGGCCTCGGTAATCGAGCCCGTGCGCAGGGTCGCCCGAAAGGCATCGAGTTGCTTTAGATTTATATCGAGAGAATTATATAAAAAACAAATATATTGTCGATCAAAATGTATTTGTCAAATATATGGAAACCACCGATACTGGCTCGTTTCAGGCAACAGAACCGTCCTGAAATTCAGATGGCCCCAACGATCTGCCTCAACAGTTTGTCAGCACCCAAAGCGTTGGAGATTCTTAAGCGGCCTCCCGGTGGGTAAGTTATATGCAGTGTTTTGATGTCAGCGACCTAAGAACGAAAGCGAGGCAAAGGATGCCGCGAATGGTGTTTGATGCTCTCGATGGCGCGGCTGGAGAGGAGACCGCCAGTCGGCGAAACCTGACGGCATTCAAAGAAGTCTGTCTTCAGGGTAGAGTGCTTGTGAATGTCGAAGAGCGTTCTCTCAAGACACGCTTTCACGATAAAGAGTGGCAGATACCCTTTGGCGTGGCGCCGATGGGTATGTGCAACCTGTTTTGGCCCGGCGCCGACAAGGTGCTTGCTCGAGCGTCAAAACACTACGGATTTCCTCTTGGCGTTTCAACGATGTCCTCAACCTCTCTTGAGGAAATGCTGGAACAGTCGGATGGCAATGCCTGGTTTCAATTGTACGCCGGAGAGTCTGATGAGTTGACCCAAAGCCTGGTATCGCGCGCGGCAGCGGCGGGTTACGACACCCTTATCCTGACGGCAGATGTGCCGGCACTCGCGCCTCGACGGCGCGATCAGAAAAATGGCTTTAGCGTGCCGTTTCGAATGGCACCAAGACAGTTTGTTGATTTTTGTCTGCACCCAAGATGGGCTTTGACAACACTTATGAATGGCAAGCCCCGCCCGTGCAATGTGCGACCTTCAGGGGATTCCGCTGCGTCCGGCGACGGCCAAGCCGGTTTTCGTCGGGAATCGGGCAGAGGCCGTTTTGACTGGGCTTTTTTCTCCCGCCTGAGATCGCAGTGGCCCCACCGGCTTGTTCTAAAAGGTGTGATGAGTCCGCAAGACGCAAAAACGGCGGCGGATGCAGGTGCAGATGCCGTTTACGTATCGAATCACGGGGGCCGACAACTTGACAGCGCTCCTGCCGCAATCAGTGTGTTACCGAAGGTGCGGGAGGCAGTGGGTGCTGACTTACCGTTGATTTTTGACAGTGGTGTGCGCAGCGGTGAGGACATCGCGCGCGCCCTGGCAAGCGGCGCGGATTTTGTGATGGTAGGCCGGCCGGCGCTCTACGCATTGGGCGCAGGCGGCCAGTTGGGTTTTGAAGCACTGCTTAAGTTTCTGACGAGCGAACTCAGCACCGTCATGGCGCAATTAGGGTGCCGGTCTATCCACGAACTGAATCACAAGGTTCGTGTTCGCTAAGCCCGCGCTGGCTTTTTTCTTAAGCGTTTAAATAAAAATAGAAAGAAATGATGAAAAACCCAACAAATATCCGCGGCGGCGCACTGTTGGCGCAGGCGCTTCATGAAAAGGGCATCTCACAGGTATTTACCCTGAGTGGAGGGTTCTGTAATCCTGCCCTGGAGGGACTCGCCGATCGAGGCATCACGATCATCAACTGTCCCCATGAACAGGTCGCGGGTCATCTTGCAGACGGGTACACGCGGGTCACTCGATCCCCTGCGGTGTGTCTGGTGGGGCCGGAGGGCTTTGCCAACGCCGTGCCGGCGATGATGGAAGCCTGGGGCGAGCGTACGCCTGTCATGTTCATTACTGGCTCCAGTACCCTGAAGCGTCAGGGCAGTGGCGGATTCAAGGAGATTGATGATGTCGCAATCGCGGCGCCGCTCACAAAGTACAGTGCCAGTATTACGGACGGCACCCGGATCAGGGAGTTTGTAGATCGGGCCTACAAGACCGCTTTAAGCGGTTACCCGGGGCCGGTACACCTCAGCGTGCCTGTAGACATTATGTTCTCCTCTTTTCCGGCCGACGCGCAGCTGGATGAAAGGCCCTACGTGCACGACGCCCGGCTGGCACCGCGGGCCTGGCCGAATCCGGATGATCTTCAGACGGTCATTGCATCTTTGCAAAAGAGTGAGCGGCCGATACTGATAGGCGGGCACGGCGTCTGGTGGTCACGCGCCGAAGAGAAACTCGAAGAGGTTGGTCTGAAGCTCGGTATCCCCATTTTCAATATCCCCTATCACCAGAAACTCCTGCCCGAGACTAGTGAGGCCTATATGGGGCTTGCCGACATCCACCAGTATCGACCCTCAGCTGAAGCATTGAAGGAGGCGGATCTGGCGATCATGGTAGGCGGCCGTTTGGATAATCAGATGAATTTCGGTAATCCGCCGCTCTTTCCGGCATCGTGTGAGCTGATCTGCGTTAACGGGTCTGCCGAAGAAACGGAACTCAATCGAGCGGCGGACAAGGTGCTGTTAAGCGATCCCGGCGCATTTTTCGACGCGCTCCTTACTTTGCCGGAGACGGGCAACTGGCACGAGCGAACAGACTGGAAGGCGCAGCAACGCCTGCGCCGCAGCGAATGGGTCGAGCAGACCATCGCCGAGATGGCGCAGGATACGACACCTGGACAGGGCGCGCATCCGCTGCAGTTAGCCCTTGAGGTTCAGAGCGCCATGGATGAAAAGGATTGGCTCGTGATTGATGGCGGTAACACACACTTCTGGTCCGAGATCGCTGTCAATCTTGCCGGATGGCAGGGTCAGAAACTGACCGGCATCCTGCATCCCGGTGCTTTCAGTATGCTGGGGGTAGGAGTGTCCTTTGCGCTAGCGGCCAAGCTGCATGACCCGGATTCTCACCCGGTGGTGATCAGCGGTGATGGGGCATTCCTGTCTGGAGGCCTCAGTATTGAAGCCGCTTTTCAGGAAAATGCGCCGATCACGGTTGTGATCGACAACAATGGCGGATTGACCACAATCTCACAACAGCAGGAACGCCTCTTTGCGAACGGCAGCCACGTGGCAACCGATTTTCGGGATATACCGTTTCATACCCTGTTCGAGGGTTTGGGGGGTTACGGGGAGCTGGTCGAAGACCCAAAGGAAATTGCCCCCGCGGTACGCCGGGCAATCGCCAGCGGTCGAACGGCCTGTGTCAACGTCCGTACCCGCGGCGTCATCAGCCCGATTGTTGCGGCGGTAACAAGCAAGCGCGACAAGGCGTCAATCGAATAAGATGTCTGCTAAGCCGGTGAGAGTCAAATATTTTTCTCTTGGTAGGTAGGTATGCCAATCATTTCTTCACACATACTGGATTCAGTGAACGGGTGTCACGCAGCGGGCATTCGGGTGGCTTGCAGCCGGCTTCAGCCCTCCGGGGATCGTGAGAAGGTGATCGAAATGCAGGCCGATGAATCTGGAAGAATTACGATTACGGTGGATACGACACAGGATGTGCAAGGGACCCGTTATGAACTGGTCTTTTTCACGCGGGAGTATTTTTCACAGCGTCCTGATAAAGATCACACCAAAACTGCATCTCCCGTGAATGAGTCTGTCGTGCATCTGGATCTTTCTTCAGTGTCGGAGCGTTGTCACGTCCCCTTGATGATCTCGCCCCACAGTTATTCCCTCTGGTGGTCAGGCGGGAATCACTAGCCACAGATGTCTTCAGGCCTTGTCACCTCACGCCGTAATCGGCGAACGCCTTATACCGATCGCGTCGAGGCGCTGGGGGTTAGCGGATTCTCAATCGTAAATCACACGCTCTTGCCGAAATCTTTCACCAGAAGTGTAGAAGAAGATTACTGGCACCTGAAGGAACACGTTCAGCTATGGGATGTCGGGTGTCAGCGCCAGGTCGAACTGCGCGGACCCGATGCCGCCTTTCTCGCGCAGCAAATGACACCGCGTGATCTCAGGTCCATGGCAGTCGGTCAGTGTTACTACACACCCTTGATTGATAACCGTGCAGGACTCCTCAATGACCCTGTGTTGTTGAAGCGGGATTGCGACTGGTTTTGGTTTTCGATAGCGGATTCGGATGTACTGCTCTGGGCTAAAGCGCTGGCGCTGGGTATGAAGCTTGACGTCGAGGTCTGTGAGCCCGACGTCTGGCCGCTGGCAGTGCAGGGACCGCGGGCGGAAGAACTGGTTGCCCGTGTCTTTGGGGATGAGGTGCGTTCCGTTCCCTATTTCTCTTATATTGAGCGTGACTTTCATGGACGACGTCTGGCCGTGGCCCGTTCCGGCTACAGCAAGCAGGGCGGGTTCGAGCTCTATCTCGACGACAGTACGCTGGGAGCAGCACTCTGGGACACCTTATGGGATGCAGGCGTGGATCTCGAGGTAGCACCGGGTTGTCCCAACCTGATCGAACGCATAGAAGCGGGACTGCTGTCGTATGGTAACGAGATGACTCGTGAGAATAATCCCCTGGAAATCAATCTCGACCGTTTCTGCCATCTGGATAGTGAGATCGAATACATCGGTCGTTCGGCCCTTGAAAAGATTAGCGCCGAAGGCCCCAATCAGCGCATGCGTGGACTGCTCATCGAGGGTGAACGGTGCCCGCCTTGCGCTAAACCTTGGCCGATATTCGCTGATGGCATCAAGGTGGGTCAGGTGACCAGCGCCATCTGGTCTCCCGCATTGGGTAAAAATGTGGGTTTGTCGATGATCTCAAAATCGCACTGGACTGCACGGACTCCGGTAAAGGTGGCGATGCCCGGGGGAGTCATCTCGGATGCGGTCATTGTGACTCTGCCGTTTGATAATGAGCGCGGGTAAGCCCATGACACGTCCTCTTTGCGTCATCATCGGCCCGGGAGAAGGTCTTGGTCGGGCGCTTGCTGCCAAATTCGCGGCACAGGGTTTCGATCTCGCACTGGTTTCCCGGTCTGAAAAAAACTGTGCTCATGCCATTGAGGCGGTAGAAAAAAATTCAGGAAACGCCCGTTTTTTCTCGGCGGATGTGACTCAGCCCCAGACCGTCGAATCCGCTGTAGCGGATATCTATCAGGAGATGGGTGAGATCCGGCTTCTGATTTACAACGTCCGCGGCCGTTTTGATTCCTGTATGCCGCTGGATATGACCTACGAGGCGCTTGAAAGAATTTACCAGGAAGAAGTGGTCGGCGCATTTGCTGCAGCAAAGGCTGTGCTGCCGAATATGATTGAAAAAGGCCAGGGCAGTATTTTTTTCTCAAGCGCAACAGCGGCGCTCCGGGGATCGGCGCGGTTTTCTTTATATGCGATAGGCAAGTTCGGTCTGCGTGCCTTGTCTCAAAGTCTGGCAAAGGCCTACGCAGTAGACGGTATTCATATCGCCCACTTCAGGCTAGACTGCAATCTGGATGTGCCGGTTATGAAAGAACTCTTTGGTTCAGATTATGATCCCAGGAACTTTGCAGATCCCGACGATGTTGCCCAGACTTATTGGCTGACTTTCCAGCAGCCAAAATCAGCATGGAGTAACGAAGTTGAGATTCGCCCGTATACTGAGGAATGGACGTACTGAAGCTTTGTACGACTCATTCGCTGTAACTCCAACATGATGAGAGATAAGCCTTTATGACCTACCAACTCTTTTACGCGCTGGGCAGCGCCGCGATGGGGACGCGCGTCATGCTTGAGGAGATTGGAGTCCCGTACGAACTGATTGAATCCACCAAGGATAGAACCAAACCCCGTCCGCCCGAACAGATGGCGATCAACCCAAACGGTTGGCTTCCCGTTTTGAAATGGGAGGACAGTGCGATGTACGAGTGTGCTGCGATCACACTATTTCTTTGTGACCGTCATCCAGGAGCAGGGCTGGCCCCGACTCTGGATGACCCCTCGCGCGGGCTTTACCTGCAGACACTGGTTTACTTTTCAAGCTCTGTCCAGAATGCCTTCCAGCTAAACTATTATCCGGATCGGTTTGCGGATACTCCCGAGGATGAGCCGAGCGCACAAAAGCGCGGGATACGTCGTCTGCGCGAGACCTGGAGCGTAATCAATGACCAGATCGGCGATAACCGCTGGATGCTGGGAGAGCGTTTCAGCGCCTTGGATATTTATCTTTTTATGTTGACAACCTGGCTCCGCCCGTCGCGCGGGCATCCGACCGTCAGTGAGTTTCCGAATGTAGAAAGAATCGCCCGGTCTGTGTTGCCCAGGGACAGTATCCAACTTGTTTATGAGAACTGGATTGCTGACAACAGCTAAGGGTATTGTTACGGGCTACTTCGAAGGAGTCACAATCTAGGGCAGATGCAGTTCCAGCCTATAGCCAACGCACCGTTTGGAGTCATTGCGCACGATGTTGATTGTGCCTCAGCAAGCGCTGATGACATCGCACGTGTCAAATCTGAAGTACACGACCACCAGTTGGTGGTTATCCGGAACCAGAAGCACCTGACGCCTCAGGAAGAAGTCAGCTTTTATCGCGCGGTTTATCCTGAGGGCACCTCCGTCTGGCGTCATCAGCGTGAGAACCCCTGGGAAAAATACAAGGTCGAGCAGGGCAACAAAGCGGGGACCTACCAGATTCCCTCAGAGCCCGGCGTTCTGGTGTTGGGCAAGGGGGAGATTGATCATTACGGCCTCAGGGTAACGCTGGGCGGGGACCGCGCTGCCTACGGGAAGACTGCGGGATCACAGGTGTTGGGCGGCGGCGCTTTGCAGTGGCATATAGATGGAACGTTTTACGGACATGCGCCGGGTCATTACACGCAGATGCGTTGTATTGAACCTCCGACCGGTAAGGGGCATTGGCTTGAACATCTGGATCTTGGCGATCCGCTATGGTGCCCCGCGGGTGCAACGGCTTTCGCCAGCGGACGGATCGCCTATGACGCGCTGACCGAAGCGGAACGGGAAGCATGTCTCGATACTAAAGTGCACTATCTCCCGAAACCCTTTGAAACAACTTACTCCCTCGCGAACAGTCAAAATGGCCTTAGCGTCGTTGATCCGGATGCCGAGGCGATTTCCGAAGGCGGCAATGAGGTGCCCGGTGCGCCCTTTGCTGACCCGGCTGCACAGGTTTATCCGCTGGTCTGGACCTGTCCTGACACGCGACGTCAGGCACTGATGCCCCAGCCGCGGTGCCTTGCTTTTTTGGAGACCAAGAAGGGCGCCAAAAGACAGTTTCTGGGAATGACTGCCTCGCGGCGGTTGGTCGAAAACTGGATGTGGCCGGCTGTCTTTGCCGATCAGGTGTATATCCATGATTGGCAAGCGGGAGATCTCGTTCTCTGGTACAACCATTCCGTCTGGCATTCGGCAACGGGAAAGCTGGCGCCTGAAGATCGGCGGCTCATGCACCTGAGTGCCTTCAATGCAGGGAGCGCCCCGGTGTGTCTGCGAGACCAGAGAGAAGCGGCCACCTAGCGAGGTGTTGGTAAATGGCTAAAAACTTGATTCTCGATTTTGATCTGGGGAGTTGGGTATTCCCGGTCAGTACCGCCTCAAAAGAAGCGCAGCATCTTTTTGATCTTGGCCTGAATTGGTGTTTCGGCTTTAACCAGGATGAAGGGTTGGCGTGCTTTAAGGCTGCCGCCGCGCTCGACCCTCAATGCGCGATGCTGCATTGGGGGATAGCCTATGCGTCGGGGCCTTTTTACAACATGCCCTGGTGCGATTTCGGCGAAATCGAAGCGTCGGAATGCACCGCTTTCTGTCGAGGCCATACCGATAAAGCCTTAGCGCTCTCGGGCACTGCGACGGCGCTTGAAATCGCGCTCATCGACGCGCTGGCCCAGCGTATACAGAAACCGCATCCGGTCAGCCGGGAAGAATTTGATCGCTGGGACGATGCCTATGCCGATGCGATGCGCAAGATCAACGAGGAATTTCCGGATAACCTGGATGTGATGGCGTTTTTTGCTGAAGCGATGATGACCCGCACGCCCTGGCACCTTTGGGATGTTGAAAAGGGCTGTCCCACGCCAGACGCTGACACCATTGAGGCCATCACGGTTTGCGAACGCGCGATTACCCTGGCGGACCAACTTGGGGCACCCCAGCACCCGGCCATTTTGCACCTGCATATACATCTTCTGGAGATGTCGCCAGAGCCTGAGCGGGCGATGACTTCTGCCGACCGCCTTGGGGGACTTTGTCCTGATGCCGGGCATATCCATCATATGCCCGGGCATATTTATGTCCTGTGCGGCGAGTATGAAAAGGCCCGGATTGCGAGTGAACACGCGATTTCTGTGGATCGTGAGTATCTTGCATACGCCGGCCCCTATAACTACTACACCACATCCCGCTGCCATGATCTGCATCTGATGATGCATGCCTGCATGATGCTTGGACAATTTGGACCCGCCTTAGCGGCAGCCGAGGAGATCTGCGAGAACCTGACCGAAGACGTCATCGACCTTAAAGACAAGCCGTTTATCCGGTACACCATGGAAGGATATTTTTCGATGAAAGTCCACGCGTGGGTGCGGTTTGGTAAGTGGCGCCGGATTGTGCAAGCGCACATGCCGGAAAACCCCGATCTCTACTGCGTATCGACCAGCATGCATCACTATGCCAAGGGTGTGGCCCATGCGGCGCTGAAGGATTTTGATCAAGCGGAGGAACAGAAAACCCGCTTTTATGAATCACTGAAGCGAATCACGCCGGACCGAAGATTTTTTAACAATCCGGCACTGCAAACCCTGGGCGTGGGCGAAAAGATGCTATTGGGCGAGCTTGAGTATCACAGGGGCAACCATGAGAGCGCTTTTGATCATTTGCGTGAAGCTGTGAAGCGATCTGACAGTTTGCATTACTCGGAACCCTGGCCCTGGATGCATCCCCCTAGGCATGCATTGGGTGCACTGCTCATGGAGCAGGGTCAGCATGAGGAAGCGGAGACGATCTACCGGGAAGATCTGGGGTTGACCAACTCAGTCGTTCGTTGTGCCCAACACCCGAACAATGTCTGGGCACTGCACGGGTTGGTGGAATGTCTGACGATCCGCGGCGAGCGCGGCGAGAAAGAAGAACTAGCAAAATTCAAGACCCTGCTGAACAGTGCAATCGCCAAGGCGGATGTTGCTGTGATGTCCTCTTGCTGCTGTCGGGAACAGGTGCGTGATCTGCCCGGGTGATTTGTGATTGTTGAGGGACCGCGTTCCTTAAACTTCGTCAACTGCCTGCTCAGATTGCATTACTTGGTCTGCCTGCATCCAGAGGCGGACGCTCTTCGGCGGATGGAGTATCGGTCCTTGATAGTTGATGGCACCAAGGATTTCTTCGGTAGCGACTGATCGCCCCCGCGTTTTGAACAATCCCCTGGCGGTAGCGCGGGCGGCCCGCCTGCTGTCGGTCAGGATGTCGTGTCGAAAGTACAGCCATTTTTCATCCCAGCCGATGATGCGGCTGTCAAGGGCGATCTTTTCAAAGGCATGCAGGGGTCTGTCGAACCTGACCATTACACCGCCTGCCACGGGAACCCACTTGTTTTTGAGAACAGTGCTGACCAGTCCGCACTGTGTCATCAGGTCAAATCGACCCAGATCCATCAGGGTAAGGTAACGCCCGTTATTCATGTGGGCGTTAGTGTCGAGATCGTTAGGCCACACCCGCATGACAACCTGCGAGGAGCGAAGCGCCGGATCAAGCCGGGTGGTGAGCGCTCTGAAAAAAACGCGGCCCGCACGAACAAAGGGATACACGAAACGGCCTTTCTAGACTGAATGCAAAACCTAAAAGGCGTCGTCCGGAAATTCCATCATCGTTTTGCCGCCTACCATAATCGCTGAGAACAATGAGCCGGTCTGAGGCAGAACGCGCTCCATAAAGAAGTGTGCGGTTGCGATCTTGGCTTGATAAAAACCTTCTTCATCCGTCTCTTTCTTGCTCAGTGCCACCTTCGCCATTTGAGCCCAGAGGAATGCCAAAGCGACCAGGGCAAAAAGTTTGAGATATTCGCTGGACGCGGCACCCGCCTCATTGGGGTTTTTCAGACCTGCCTGAGCAATCTGGCCGGTGGCGATCTGCAGCCGGCCGAAGGCTTTGGCTAGCGGCAGAATGAATGGCTGCAGCGTCGCATCAGCAGTGTTGGCGTCGATCCATTTCTGGACAGGATGAAAAAAGCGCCGCAGATACCGGCCCATGTGAGTGGGCAGTTTGCGCCCAACCAGATCCAGCGCCTGAATACCGTTTGCGCCCTCATAGATCATCGCGATCCGCGCGTCGCGGGCATATTGCTCCACCCCGTTTTCCCAAATATAACCATGACCGCCATAGACCTGTATGGCCATCTGTGCGGCGTCGTGTCCTGCTTCAGAGAGATAGGACTTCACGAGCGGAGTCAGGAGTTGAACCAGATCATCGGCTTCCTTTCGGGCCTGCGGATTGTTACTCCGGTCTCGAATATCGATATTGCGGCCAATCCAGACCGACAGTGCGCGGCCTCCCTCGGTAAATGCACGCATGGTCAGCAGCATGCGCCGGATATCCGGATGCACCAGAAGCGGGTCAGCCGGTTGGTCGGGGTATTGGGTTCCGCTGAGCGAGCGGCCCTGTTGACGGTCTTTTGCATATTGGACGGCGGCCTGGTAGGCACTCTCTCCGATACCCAGACCCTGGATCCCGACGCCCAGGCGCGCGTCATTCATCATCGTGAACATGGCCCGCATCCCCTTATGCGGTTCGCCGATGAGCCATCCCGTTGCGTTCTCAAGACTCATTTCGCAGGTGGCTGATGCCTTAATCCCCATTTTGTTTTCGATGCGTGCGCAGCGCATCCCGTTGCGTTCACCGATATCTCCATCTTTATTGGGAAGAAATTTGGGTACCAGAAAGAGACTGATGCCCTTGATTCCCGGCGGCGCGTCGGGCAGTCGTGCGAGCACCAGATGGATTATGTTTTCTGTCAGGTCGTGTTCACCGGCCGTGATAAAGATCTTGGTACCGGTCAATTGATGTGAGCCATCGTCTGCCGCAACGGCTTTGGTTCGGATCAAGCCGAGATCAGTACCGCATTGAGGTTCGGTCAGACACATCGTCCCCGACCAGATGCCGCTGACCATTTTTGGCAGATAACGTTCCTTGAGTTCTTCGCTGGCAAAGGTGTTGATGGCGCGATAAGCCCCCCGGGTCAAGCCCACGTAGGTGGCGAAAGACACATTGGCCGAGCAGGCCATCTCTTCCATCAAGACATTCAGGGCGCCAGGCATGCCTTGCCCGCCGTATTTGGGGTCACAGGGCAGTCCAATCCACCCACCCTCGGCATATTCCTGATAAGCCTTTGCGAATCCGGGTGGCGTTGTTACCTTGCCGTCTTCATATTGGCAGCCATGGCTGTCGCCAGCGGCGTTCAACGGGAACAATTCGTTTTCAGCCAGCCGCGCTGCCTCTTCGAGAACAGGCTCAACGAGATCGGCAGTGGCATCCTCACAGCCGGGTAAGGCACTAATATCAGCGGGGTCGAAAAGTTCGTTGTAGACGAACTGCATATCGCGCAATGGCGCGGAATAACTAGGCATGATGTTTTCTCTTCAAATCAGTTACGCAACGGCTTGCCGGTCTCGAGCATGTGCTCGATGCGATCAAGCGTGGGCGAGGTCCGGAGCAGGCTGACAATCGCAGTGCGTTCCAGGCCCAGCACCTTATCCTCGGTGAGAGTGTCCGTCGGGTCGACTTTGCCGCCAGCCAGCACGTGCGCCAGTTTCTTGCCAACGGTCACGTCGTGCTGGGTGGCTTTGCCGGCGCGCCGGAAGTCGTTGAGTACCAGCGTCATGGCCGCTTCGCCTGAAGGGCCGGGCAGTCGAAGCTCACGAGGCTCAGGCGGTGTGTAGTCTTTCGCCATGGATAGCGCCCGCTCTTTGGCATGGGCCAGCAGGCGATCACGGTTCATTACGATGCCGTCGCTTGGCCGCAGATAGAGCAGGCTGCGGGCTTCTTCTGCGGATTTGGCCACCGTGGCCGTTGCGACCGTCTCAAAGACCTTGCTGACGGCGGGCATGGGCCCCTTGGCGTGCTTGGGATTATCGCTCCATCGGAGCAGCATCTCCTTGCAGCCGCCCCAGGCTGGCACAAGACCGACGCCGACCTCTACCAGACCCATATAGGTTTCCGCATGGGCTTCCAGCGCATCGCAATGCAGCAGGATCTCGCAGCCACCGCCGAGCGCCATACCGGACGGCGCGCCGATGACAGGAAAAGGCGCAAACTTGAGGTTTTTGTAGACATCCTGCCCCTGTTTGACTGACTCCGTAATCTTTGGCCATGCTGCGATGTTGGCTGCGAAAAGCGCGAGACCAACATTGGCGCCCACGGAGAAATTGGTTCCCTCGTTGTGGATAACCAAGGCTTCGTAATCTTGCGCCGGAATGATCTTAAGTGCTTGGGACGCCATCATCATGATGCCTTCGTCCACAGCGTTCATCTTTGAGTGAAACTCAAGACAGAGCACTTTGTCACCAATGTCCCAAAGACTGGCCGATCCGTTGCCGGCAACGCGCTCGGAGGATCGCTTGATATCAGACAGCAGCAATACGCCTTCGGCACGCTTGACGTCATGGTAAGAGCCGTCAGTGCCAAAATACTGGAGCTGCCCGCCTTCGATCCTGTAGAAACTGCCGTCATCCACTTTTTCAAGCAGTGTCGGCACGGCCATGCCTTCAGCAGCAAGACGCTCTGCAAACCAACGGGCTCCGAGTTTGTCGATGAGTTCGAATGGCCCCCATTTCCAGGCGTAGCCGTTCTTCATGGCTTCATCCACCGCCTGGATATCGTCGGCGACTTCAGGAACCAAAGACGCTGCGTAGCTCAATGTATGGGACAGAACCCGCCAGGCATACTGTCCTCCCCGGTCGGGATGTTCGACCAGTGCCCGCAAGCCGCCTCGAGCGACCTCGACGCTTTCCAGAGTGGGTTTGCTTGCGCGGTGGTATTCCCCCGTGACGAGATCCAGGGCTTCTTTCTCTTTGCCCCCATCGCTGCGGTTGAGCCGATAAAACCCGCCTTTGCCTTTTCTTCCGGTGTAGCCGTCGGCGATCATCTTTTCAATGAACTCGCTGCGACGGTGAATGCTTCGGTACATGTCGTTCTCGGGCAGCAATGAGAGCATGGAGCGTTCGACATGGGGTTGAAGATCAATGCCCACCAGGTCGAGCAGGCCGAAAATTCCTGTTTTCGGAATCCCCATGGGCTTACCGATAACCGCATCAGCCTCTTCAACAGTGATGCCGTCCTCGAAAGCAAAACGCACTGCGACACCCATCCATAAAATGCCGATCCGGTTTGCAATAAAGCCCGGTGTGTCCTTGCAGTCCACCACCGACTTTCCCAGCAACTGATCACCAAAGTCCCGAAGACTCGAGATCACCTCGGCCTGTGTATCCGGACCGCTCACGAGTTCGAGCAGGCGCATGTATCGGGGGGGATTAAAGAAATGGGTTACTGCAAAATGCTGACGAAAACCCTCCGGCATATCAGCTACCAGGTGATCCAGCGGAATGGTCGATGTGTTGGAAGTCACGATGCAGTCGGCCCGGCGATGAGCATCGATCTTCCGATAGAGGTCCCTTTTGATCTCAAGGTTTTCCAGGACCACTTCAATGACAAGATCGCAGTCTGCAAGCCAATCCAGATGATCCTCGAGATTGCCGGGCCGTATTCGCGCGGCATTGCGCGGATGCATCAGCGGGGCCGGGTTGGTCTTGCGCATACGCTGTACTGCTCCTGCAGCAACGCTATTGCGGTCAGCGCTCTCGTTGGCGACGATGTCGAGCAGGATCACTTCAAGGCCGGCATTCGCGGCTTGTGCGGCGATGCCCGAGCCCATTACCCCCGAGCCGATAACGGCAACTTTACGTATGGCGGGCATCTAGGCGGCCTCAAGTACGGTGGCGATACCCTGTCCGCCGCCAATGCATTGGGTGGAAAGAGCGTAGCGGCCCCCTTGTCGTTTCAGTAACTGAGCGGCCTTGCCCGTGATGCGCGCACCGGTTGCGCCCAGAGGATGGCCGATTGCAATGGCGCCGCCATCAATATTCACTTTTGCTGTATCAAGTTCCAGATCCCGAATCGATGCGATTGACTGGGTAGCAAAGGCTTCGTTGATTTCGACAACATCAAGATCTTTGGCTTTAATTCCCGCCCGACTCAGTGCTTTACGCGATGAGAAGATGGGTCCGAGGCCCATGGTTTCAGGTTTGCACCCGGATACCGCGATGCCCGCGATACGTGCCATCGGTGTCAGACCGTTTGCGTTGGCGTAGTCCAAGGAGCAGACCAGGGTAGCCGCGGCGCCGTCTGTCAGCGGTGAGGATGTTCCTGCCGTGACCGTCCCGTTTTCATCGAAAGCGAGTTTCAATCCGGCCAGCCCCTCAAGATCGGTAGTGGGGCGAAGGCAGCCGTCTTCTTCAATGGAGTGTCCTCCGATCTCAATGGGGATGATTTCATCAGCAAGGAGTCCTTTGGTTTGTGCCTCCCCGGCTTTTTGCTGGCTGGCAACTGCAAACACTTCTTGCTCCTCGCGACTGATGGCATATTCCCGGCCGACATTTTCAGCCGTTTCGCCCATGGACATATAGGCTGCTGGCATGCTTTCGCACAATGCAGGGTTGGGCATCGGATTAAAGCCCGACATCGGCACACGACTCATGGACTCAACACCGGCGCAGATGAAGACATCTCCGGCGCCCATCTGGATCGCCCCGGCGGCCATGTGAATCGCCTGCATGGACGAGCCGCAAAACCGGTTGACCGTCGTGCCGGCTACCGAGATGGGAAGACCGGCCATGAGGCCGACCAACCGCGCCATATTGAATCCCTGTTCGCCCTCAGGAAAAGCGCAGCCCAGGACAAGGTCTTCGACATCTTCCGGATTGACGCCCATGCGCCCCATCAGGCCTTTGACAACGTGTGCGGCGAGGTCGTCGGGCCGGACTTTGGTCAGCGCGCCTTTAGTGGCGAAGTGAAATGGTGACCGGACATATCCGGCGATCACGATGTCTTTCATTACAAATCTCCTTTGGAAAATCTCTGGGGGTATTTATTTGGTGTTCAGTGTTTTATGCGCTTCAGAATTGAGCGGCCTGAGCGGATTCGTCATCCATGGCCGCGAGTGCCTGCGCCCGCACGCCGGACAACTCCTTCAACGTGTCATCAATATCAGCTTTTTGTGACTCCAGTTCGCCTATCCGGTTGTTGACCTTATCCAGAAGCAGCACAATCTGGTCGTGCTGGGTGGGATCAGCATCATACAAATCGAGATATTCGCCGATATCGGTAAGACTGAAGCCAAGACGTTTGCCGCGCAGGATAAGCTGCAAACGCCCGCGCTCCCGATGGGTATAAATCCTTGTGGTGCCTGCCCGGCGCGGAGTCAACAGCCCTTTGCTTTCATAAAAACGGATTGCCCGGGCCGTGACACCGGCTTCCCGGGCAAGTTCCGTAATCGTGAGCATGTCACCGAGAAAGGTTGTCATGACGTGGCAGATCCCTGCTGCTTCTCTGCTTCCTCTGCAACCAGTTCCTTCTTTGAGAGCTTGCCGATAATGGTCTTGGGCAACTCCAATCGGAACTCGATCTCTGAAGGCATCTCGATCTTCGACAGTTTCTCCTCAAGGAAAGATTTCATCTCGGACTCGGTCAGCTTCTCGCCGTCCTTCAGTTTTACAAAGGCTTTGGGACTCTGCCCGCGATACTCATCATCAATTCCGATCACCGTTACTTCGGCAACGGAAGGGTGCAGGTAGATGGCTTCTTCGACCATGCGCGGATAGACGTTATATCCACTGCACAAGATGAGGTCCTTCAAACGGTCAACCAGGAAAAAGTGACCCTCGTCGTCCATGTACCCCACGTCACCTGTTCGGAACCAGCCATCGCGCAGACTGTCGGCCGTTTCTTCGGGACGATTAAGGTAGCCCCTCATGACCTGTGGCCCCTTGATCCAGACTTCACCGCGCTCCCCAACAGTCATAGCCTCATACGGAACTTCGAGATCATGAATCGAAATCTCGGTGCCTGGCATGACTTGTCCGATGGAGCCTGGTTTGTTTGTATCGGCCATGGCATTACAAGTCGCGACCGGAGCGGTTTCACTCAAGCCGTACCCCTCAACAAGACGACAGCCTGTCAGCCGTTCAAAGGTTTCCTTTACCTCGAGCGGCAAAGGAGCACCGCCTGAGATACAAAAGCGCACTGTCGAAAGGTCGAATTTCGACAGGTCTGAACTCTGGTTGATCGCGGCATAGATGGTTGGCACTGCGGGGAAGATGGTCGGCTTCTTTTTGTTGATGGTTGCGAGGGTTTGTCCCAGCTCGTAGCGGGGCAGCAAGATCATTTGCGCGCCTGCGGCGACAGCAAAGTTCATGACGGCGGTCATGGCGAAGACATGAAAGAAGGGAAGAATCCCCAACACTTTTTCGTCTTCGGGATTGAGATCAACGTACCAGAGCAACATTTGCGATACGTTGGCTGAAAGGTTGCCTTGGCTCAGCATTGCCCCTTTGGGTCGGCCTGTGGTGCCTCCGGTGTACTGGAGTACGGCAACGTCGTTGTCGAGATCCACGGTGACGGGATCCGGATTGCCCGCGTTATTGACCAGATCGGCAAAGTGGACGATTGCGGGACCCGGATCAATCTTGGCGAGATCTTTTCTTTTAAGGAGTCTGAACAGGACGCTCTTGATCGTGGGCAGGATAGCCGCCATCGGACAGACGATGATTTTCTTGAGGCTCTTGGTCTGGGAAAGCATGGCAGCGACCTTGGGATAGAGCACCTCAAGATCCATCGTTATCATGACCTCGGTTTCACTGTCATCGATCTGGAATGCGAGTTCACGTTCCACGTAAAGCGGGTTGTAATTGACGACTGTGGCACCGGCACGAAGCGCGCCGTAGTAACAGATTACGGAGTAAGGAGTGTTGGGCAGGCACAGGCCAACCCGAGCCCCCTGGGTGACTCCCATCTCCTGTAAACCTTTTGCGGCCTGCTTGACCTGTTCGAGCAGTTCTCCATAAGTCAGGCAGTAATCGAGAAAATCAATCGCGGTCTTGTCAGGAGATCGATTCGACGTTGCCTCCAGTGTTTCAAAAAGCGGTCGGCGTCCAATTGATGCATTCCAATCGATGCCTGTCGGATAGTGATGGCGCCACGGTTGCGTGCTGGAATTCATAATGAACCCTCCTTTATCTCGCCCTAATATTTTTCGACTACCCGGATCCTCGGGGCAGTCGAAGATGTTTTGTGACAACCAATGTAAACAAAGTTGACGTTAACGTCAACTAAGTTACGCATGGGGAATATGAGGAGGAAAAAGCTGCTATTTATCCTTAAGATCATCGATTATTTCGATTCCAATATTGATCTGATTGATCGGATTCCACGGGGGAACTTTCGAAAAACGAGCTAAGGAATTTGGCTTTGACAATCGTTATCTGTGGGAAGCGATGGGCAAAGACCACATGAAATATCCTTGTCAATAAAGTGTTTGTCCCATTTTGGCGAACCATGAGATGATCCGCGGGCAAATTTTTTAAAATCATTTCGGTCTTTCAGGGAAGCCCCGGAGAGGCTTGGGAAGTCTTAGATAAAAGGAGTATCTATGCCAGCGTTAAGAAAGGATGTAGATCCGCAAGGATTGCTCGAGTACTCGGTTGTGTATACCGACCGCGCTCTTAATCATATGTCTCAGTCCTTCCAGGGCGTTATGAACGATATCTCCTCAATGCTGAAAGAGGCTTATAACGCGGAGGCTGCAGTAGTGGTTCCCGGTAGTGGCACTTTTGGGATGGAAGCGGCGGCAAGACAGTTTGCGACCGGGAAAAAATGTCTGGTGGTACGCAACGGCTGGTTCAGTTTCCGTTGGACGCAGATCTTTGACATGGGGAATATTCCTACCAGTCACTCGGTGCATAAGGCGAGACCTGTCGAGTCGGGCAAACATCCGGCCTATGCGCCAGCACCGATCGATGAAGTGGTTGCGGCGATCCAGTCAGAAAAACCTGATGTGGTATGTGCCCCGCATATTGAGACCTCTGCAGGCATGATGTTGCCTGATGATTACATCCGTGCACTGGCCGACGCGGTGCATGAACACGGCGGTCTGATGATGCTCGATTGCATTGCTTCCGGAACACTTTGGGTGGATATGGCGGCGACAGGTGTGGATGTCCTGATCAGTGCGCCGCAAAAAGGCTGGAGCGGCTCTCCTTGTGCGGGTCTGGTCATGTTGAGCGCACATGGCGAGACGGTACTCCAGGAAACGACCAGTACTAGTTTTTCTTGCGACCTGAAGAAATGGCGCGAGATCATGGCGGCCTACGAGAATGGCGGCCATGCCTATCATGCCACTATGCCGACTGATGGATTGCGCGCCTTTGCTGAAGTGATGCGGGAAACTCGCGAGATGGGCTTTGCTAATGCCCGTGCCGCTCAGGAGGAGCTGGGTCGCCGGGTGCGTGAGCTGCTGGAAGGACAAGGCATCAAGAGTCTCGCCGCGACCGGGTTCAAGGCGCCAAGTGTCGTGGTGAGTTATACCGACGATCCGGAGATGCAGACAGGCAAGAAATTTGCCCAACTCGGGATGCAGATCGCAGCGGGGGTGCCGCTCCAGTGTGACGAAGCCGAAGATTTCAGGACGTTTCGGATCGGGCTTTTCGGGTTGGACAAGCTGAAGGATATCGATCGGACTGTGAGCCTTTTTGCGAGGACGCTCGAGCAGATTGCGATCGACGACGCAGCCTGATCAATGCTCCTCAAGTCGGGCGATGCCGATCGCGGCCTCGCCCGCGCCGCTGTAAAGAATGTAGACCTGATCGTCATCGACAAAGATGCCGGGGTCGCGCAATTCGCACAGTCTTTCGGTCGCGGTGCCCACAACTGAGGGCTGGCGCGGCCGATCCGAGCCCTCCCAGACCTCCTGGGGGCTCAACAAGATGCGGGGCTCGGTAAAAACCCAATCGTCCCAGTCTTTATCAACTTCGCACTGGCAGTGATAGATCTGTTCGGGACAGTCGCCCATGCATGAAAAGAAAAGGTGCAGAGTGCCCCCTTTCAGCCACAATGCGGGATGACGCAGCTCAAGGACGCTGTTCTTGCCAAAAAGCTGCATGGCGGGACCCGGGTCGCGCTGCACTTCAAAAGGCCCGTCCCAGTGTCGGGCGCGGAGAAGGCGTCCCTGCCAGGTTGTTGCGTAGATCCAGTCCTTGTGCCGAACCACCCGGAAGTAGGGTGGCCCGAGCAATGGCGCGCGAGGTACGAAATGGAGCCCGTCCTCAGAGTAGGCTATCCGGGTTTTTTGGTCTCCGTTGTCCAGCAGGCCATGATAGTACATCCGGATCTGCCGACTTTCTTCGTCGATATGCACATCCGGTGAGGCGACGTGAGCGTATAGATATCCTCCGGGCAAGGACTCTGCCCAACTGGGACGCTGATCCGGCGGCGGTTCGGGCGGGTCCGTTGGCGCAAAAAGCGACTCTGAGACATCCAATACCCCCGGGCGGTGAATTTTCCACGGACCTTTAAGGTCATCCGCATAAGCCAATCGGATGAAGGCGCCCTTGTGATGCGAAAAGTAAAGATAGTAGCGTCCGAGCGGTTGCGTTACCCAGGTCGGCACCCGGATCAGACTCGGACCGTTGATGTTGGTGCCGATACGGTCATCCATGCCGGGTTGAATGATGGGCTGGTCGAGAATTCGGGTCGCGCGCATGAAAGCAGTATACCGCCGGGGGAATACAATCTGGACTCTGCCGTTTCGAACCCATTTGTAAATCGAACCTCTTAGCTGGTTCGCAACAACGTCGATCGAGAACATGCATCATGAATAAAGAAGAACTCATTCACATGGTTTACCGAGGAGCCCACGCGGGTGCTTCCTCGACTGTACAAATCTTTCGTCGCGGAATCGAGCAGTCGCCTTATGCCGATAAATGGCTGACAGACGGCATTATGTATTCGGTTTATGCCGGCCGGCTTTCAGCGGTCGGGACTGATCAGGATGACCCTTTGGAGAAGTACTGGAAATTGCGGCGCAACATCATGCTGTATGACATTCCGGAACGGCCCGTGGAAGTTGCCGGCCGGGATGCTGTGCGTCTTCTGGAAAAGGCGTTTTGTCGCCGGATCACAGACCTGCCGTTATGGCGGGCCCGTTATGCACTGGTCTGCGCGCCACACGGCGGACTAGTCATGGATGGGGTTCTCATCCGGCTTGCTGACGATCGCTTCTGGTACGTAGAGGCCAACGGCGATACCGCTAAGTGGTTCCTGGCTCTATCGGACGGGATGGACGTGACGGTCTCAGATCCGCAGTCGCGCGTATTGCAGGTTCAGGGCCCGAACTCATTGGAGTTTCTCAAAGCAGCAGCGCCCGGTCAGGTGCCGGAGAAGTTCGGCTACTTTCATGCGGCCATGTTCAATTTTGATGGGCAGGACGTTCTGGTCTCCCGAACAGGGTGGACGGGAGAGATAGGGATTGAGATTTACGGGAACGCAAGTCTTGACCACTCGGCATTGTGGGACTACCTGTTTTCTGTGGGCGAGGCTTTCGGTCTGGAGCGGTCTGGGAGCGCATCGCTGGGCCTTCGCCGGGTTGAGGCGGGAATCCTCGACTATCAGTCAGACATCGATCTAACGATGACACCATTCGATGCGGGTTTGGGCGCCTTTGTGGATTTCGACAAGGAAGAATTTGTTGGCAAGCAGGCCCTCCAAAGTGCGAACAGGAAATGCCGCCTGTTCGGCTATGTCTGTGAGCAGGGCAAAGTCAATTCAGGACTTGAGATTCTTGAAAATGGGGCAAGAGTGGGCATCACCAAGAGCAGCGCCTGGTCGCCAACTTTGGAAAAAGGAATCGGCTACATGGTGTTCGACCACGCAGCAGAGGACGGCACTGAATGGGTCGGTCGCACTCTGACGCTTCGTGATGTCGAAGGTTGCGACCATGACTGTGAGATTGTCACGCTGCCTTTTTTCGATAAGCAAAAGGAGTTGGCAAGGGGCCTCTCGGTAGACGATGGGATCTAAGCGAAGTCGTAGGTTCTGATTTAGACTCAGAGGGTAAATCCGCTCCGCGGTTACGACGTGGTCCCCAATTTCGGGCTTATGCGGGCGTGTAGTGAGTGATCTTTGGGAAAGTACCAGTATGCCAAGTGAATCAAAAATGCGTCGCCTTTTCGAGCTTGAGGGCAAGGTGGCCCTTATTACCGGAGCCAGCAAGGGGATCGGTGAGGCAATCGCCAGAGGCATGGCCGAATTTGGTGCCAGTGTGATCGTCAGCAGTCGCAATGCGCAAGCGGTAGGTGAAGTAGCGCAAGCGCTCAGGGCTGATGGGCTCGAAGCGACGGCTATTGCGGCGAACATGGGTCGAATGGAGGATATCGAGCATCTCGTGGATCAGTCTGTCGCGGCGTATGGCGGTCTGGACATCATCGTCAACAACGCAGCGACCAACCCGGTATACGGTCCGATCCAGAAGACCGACGAGCGCGCCTTTGACAAGATTATTGATGTCAACCTCAAGGGACCTCTGTTGCTGTGTCAACGGGCCTATCGGGTCCTGAAGGAGCGTGGTGGGGGCTCTATCCTCCATTTGAGTTCGATTGGCGGGCTGACCCCTGAGGCCGGTATTGGCATGTACAGCGTGAGCAAAGCGGCACTCATTAATCTGACGAAGGCGATGGCGCAGGACTGGGGTCCCGATGGGATCCGCGTGAACGCCATTTGTCCGGGATTGATCAAAACCAAGTTCAGTGAAGCCTTGTGGAGCGACGAGGAAAACCTTACGCGTTTTCTGAGCAAGATCCCTTTGGGTCGATTGGGGGTTGCGGAAGATATTGCCGGCCTGGCGGTCTACCTGGCAGCGGATGCCTCCGCCTACTGTACCGGCGGCGTCTACATGGCCGACGGTGGATACGCTGCGGCCTGAGTAAGTTACGAGGAGAAAGATCATGCCCTCTTTTGATGTAGTCAGCGAAGTGGATGAGCACGAACTTGCCAATGCGATCGATCAGGCGAACCGTGAGATAAGCAACCGATTCGATTTCAAGGGCAGCGACGCCCGTGTGGACTATGCAGAGCCCGTCCTGACCATTTTCGCGGACGATGAATTCAAGGCCAGTCAGGTGCGAGACATTCTCGAACCCAAATTGGTCAAGCGCGGCATCGACATCGGCTGTCTCGAGCCGGGCGAGATTGAAGAGCGTGGCGGCGGCAAGGTGCAGCAGAAGGTGACGGTGCGCCGGGGTATCGATACCGCCCTGGGCAAGACACTGGTAAAGAAAATCAAGTCAAGCAAGATGAAGGTTCAGGCTGCGATTCAGGGCGAGCAACTGCGCATCACTGGCAAGAAGCGTGATGATCTGCAGGCGGTTATCGCTCTGCTGAAAGAAGAAGATGCAGGCCTGCCGCTGCAGTACACAAATTTCCGTGACTAGATCCTAGAGCGGGACCGTTGGCGGCAGTAAGGAGTCGATAATGAAAGACATTCAATTCTGGTTCTCAATCGGGAGCACTTACACCTATCTATCGGTGACCCGCATCGGCGACTTAGCGAAAGAGACCGGCGCGTCTTTTTCCTGGCAGCCTTTCAGCGTGCGTAAGATCATGCGGGAGATGGACAACGTACCGTTTCCTCCAAGCAAGAAGGTGAAAGTCGATTACATGTGGCGCGATATTGAGAGGCGGGCGCAGGGCTATGGATTTTCGGCGCAGGTTCCCGCTCCCTATCCGCTGGCAGAGTTCGACCTGGCCAATCGGGTTGCCGTGTTGGCCATGCAGGAAGGTTGGTGTGAAGACTATGTTCGAGCAACTTATCGAAGATGGTTTCTTGATGGCGAGGAGGCCGGCGGGGAGCCCAACCTACCCCAAACGCTATCAGAGATTGGCCAGGATCGGGCCCGTGTGCTTGATCTTGCGAACAGTCCCGACGTTGAAGCAGCCTATCTTGAGCAGACTGCCCGAGCGCAAGAACTCGGAATCTTTGGCAGCCCGTCCTTTATCGTTGATGGCGAACTCTTCTGGGGTGATGATCGTCTGGAAGATGCCATTCGCTGGGCGCAGCGGCCTGACTGACTGTCGTAACTACCATTTTTCGCCATAAGGGCGAAGATCAATCTCAAAGGCCCATGCTGAGCGGTCCTGCTGGGTCAATGCATACACGCTGTCAGCGATCGCATCCGGCTGCATAAAGAAGTCATTCGCCCGGTCGGGAAAACGCGCTCTGGTGCGTTCGATGTCGATGATGCCGTCTATGACGAGGTAACCCACGTGGATCCCCTTGGGGCCGAGATCTCTCGCCATGGATTGTGCAACGCTCCGCTGCGCGGCTTTTGCTGAGGCGAAGGCCGTGGATTGGGCACCCCCTCTCAAAGAGGCCGTCGCCCCAATCACCATGATGTTGCCCTCGCCGTTTTCAGTCATCGACGGAATCACCTGCTGGGCGCAAGCCACCAGCCCCAGGGTATTGGTCGCCCAGGAAGACTCCATGCCTTCCAACGACGTATCCATGATTGATGCCCACTCGCCGGCGCCGGCGTTGTAGATGAGGGTATCGACCGTGCCGATCTCTTCATGGATGCGTGCAAACACCTGCTGGATAGCACCCGGATCACGGACATCACATTCCATCGCAACAGATCCGGGTATTTCTGTTGCCAGGGTTTCAAGGTAGGCGAGGTTTCTCGCGAGCATGACGATCCGGTAGCCCTCCCGGGTAAAACGCCGGCTGAATGAGGCCCCATTTCCGGCACCGACGCCGGTGATCACGCAGAGCTTGCTCAAGACTGTTCTCCTTTGAATTAATCAACAACCGCGGTTAAGTCTTAGACATAAGACCGGTCTGCCCGGTAAGGTGCCAGGTCTACTACGGGCGATCGACCGGTAATCATCGCGCTGACGAGTTTGCCGGTTGTCGGCCCCATGGTAATGCCCAGTTGACCATGTCCTACCGCCAGCCAGGTGTTGTCGACACCAGGGGCTGGTCCAATGACGGGCAAGGTATCCGGCATGAAAGGGCGGGTACCGATCCACTGTGATCCCCGAGTGCTTTTCAATCCGGGGAAGAGACTTCTCTTGGCTTTCTCCACGAGTACCTCGGCGCGTCGGAAATTCGGTTCCGGATCGAGCGGGGCAATTTCGACAGTCCCTGCGATCCGAAGACCGCTTTCGACCGGAGTATTGACGAATCCGCCGCTGGCATAGAGCACCGGCCGCGAGAGCGACACCCCGCTGTCGGCGATATCCGTGTGATAGCCGTGCAGTGGGGCCAGCGGGATACGGATGCCGATGTTTTTGAGAAGCGGGCCGGCCCAACAGCCTGCCGCAATGACGAGCTTGTCTATGTCGCGCTGTGCGCCATCCGTAAAGTGGACACACTTGGAACGAGAGGCGACACTTTCAATGTAACTGACCTCAGCGTTTAGAATCTCGCCCCCGAGTCGGGTGAAGTGTTGGGCAAGTTCGCGGGTAAGGCGCTGGGGATCTGTGAAAGATCGCCAGCCGTGGGCAATCAGGCCGAATTTGCCGTCGGTATCCACATCTGACTCGACCCCTGCCAACGCGCCACCCTCAAGCTCGGTTGTGTGATAACCCTCGTCCGCGCGGAGTTGCCAGCTGAAGCGATCTGCAAGGTACTGTTCTTTTTTGTCATAGAGGTAGAGCACCTCGTTTTCCGCCCAGATATTTTCAATCTGGGCCGCTTCAATGACTTCATCGAAATCCTCCTGAGCGTGCGCCGTCAACATGCCCAGGTCATGGCAGATCTGCGCCACGCGGTGCGGCCGCGCATTGCGCAGAAACTTGAAAAGCCAGGGCAGGGCGCTTGGCAGATGGCCGGGACGAATCGCGAGAGGGCCTTCCGGGTTCAGAATCCATCCGGGAAGTTTTTTCATCACGCCAGGCTTGGCGAGAGGCACAATTTCGCTTAAGGCCAGCAGCGCACAGTTGCCGAAGGTTGCTTCTCCACCAATCGGGCCACGTTCGATGAGCAACGTTGAAACTCCCTCGCGCTGGAGAGCGAGCGCGGTACACACGCCGATGATGCCCCCGCCGATGACCGTGACTTCAGTCATGGGTTCGCCTTGCTGACATGGCGCATGATGTCAGTCAATGCCTTCCACGATGCGAAGGTCCCGGACCACGCCGCCATCCAAGGCCTCGAGTGCTTTCTGGTAGGCGGGCGAGGCGTAGGTCGTGAGGGCGGCTTCGTAACTGTCGAATTCGACCAGGACTGTTCGCTCGGCGACTGCGTGTTCCTTGGGCTCCATCTGGCCGCCGCGAACCAGAAACCGCCCTCCGTTGGCCTGGACCGCATCGGCAGCCAGCGCGATGTAAGCGGCAAGTTTCTCTGCATCGAGAATCTCTCGATATGCCGTCATCCAGTATCCCTTTGCCATGATGTCTCCTTGATTTTGGTCCGAAGGGTTGGTCAATTTACCAGACCGCCGAACGATCTTGGGTTTAGCATTCCTTGCTTTAGTGTTGTGTAATCTCGGCAAGCGCTTTCAGCAAAGCAAGGATCTCCTCTTTGCTGTTGTAGTGACAAAAAGAAGTCCGAATACAGCTGTCCATGCCTAGTGGATCGAGAATATTGCCCGAGAAATAGTCTGCTTTTCGAACATGGGTTCTGATGCCTCGGTCGTTTAGTTCTCTGACGATATCCGCTGAAGGGAGATGCGAGAATGCGTAAGACACCAGTCCTTCGCGATGTGGGTTATCCGGCCCTCCTACGATATAGGCGCCAGGCAAATCGCGAATGCCTGTCTGGCCGTCAGCACCATTGATGGCGACATCAACGAGATGGGCTTCCTGCGCTGCCATTGCCCGCCCAGCCTGCTCCAGTCTCCGGCGGCGGTCTGGTTCGTCACCCAGCTGACTCCCCAGCCAGTCGAGATAGTTGACCACTTCGCTGAAGGTAGCAAATGCCCCGGTATCCCGGGTGCCCAACTCCCAGAAGTCATCCGCCGTCCCGTCCAACTTTTCGTGAGGTAGTGTGCTGAGCCTGGGGGATACCCAAGCCACCCCATAGTTGTGTCGCGAGAAAACTTTGTATCCAGCAAGGGCGCACGCATCGACCCCGCAGGCTTCCATATCCATCACACCGTGCGCCGCGTGCTGAATGCTGTCGACAATGATGAAGCATTCCGGCGCCCGTTCCCTGATCGCTTTGGCGACGGCCGCCACATCAACCGCCATGCCCGTTACGGGGCTGGTCTGGATAATAGTGGCCACTCTGGTGTCTTCAGTGACCTGTGCCGCGTAGTCCTGCGCTGTGACCATTGCCTGATCTTTATCATGAGCGATGCTGATATTTTCCTTGCCGGCGACAGGACACCAGCGGACCCTCGCGCTGGCAGTTGCGGGATGCTCGAGGGTGCTGCCGACCACGTTGCCTCCGGCGGGAGAGCCCAGGATTGCCGCTCGCACCAGGCGGAAGAGCAGTTCGGTTCCGCTCTCGCCGGTAAACACCAGACCTTCCTTGACCCCAAAGAAGGTCTTCATGTCTTCACGAGCTTTGTTGATGATTCTCACCAACTCATGAGAGGCGGGGTTATCCCGGCCTTGATTATCCGGAATCGATGAAAGATGTGCATTGACTTCAACGACCGACTTAAGCGTCAGGGAGCCACCGGCATTTTCAAAGAAGATTCTGGGCCCTTGATAGGGACAGTGGTCAACGTGATGGAATCGGTTGCGAATCTCGCTTAATAACTGGTCGTCAAACATGAGTGAGGTTCTCGTTAAGGGCGGTTTCGAAGAGGCGCGGCTGGTGCAGGCGGTCTAACTTATCTGTTTGAGTGCAGCCTGGGTGGCAGGTCGATCGAGCATACTTTGATAATGTGCCATGAGTCGAGGCAAAGTAGCGACGTCCACACCATCGCTTTCAAGCCACGAACAGATGGTAAAGAGATAGGGGTCACAGATCGTATAGGCGTCGCCGTGCACCCAAAGTCCTTTAAGAAAATCATCCTCGATTAGCCGCATCACGGCGGTCATCGATTCTGGAATCTTCTTCTTCAACGCCTCAAGTGCGTGCGAATCATCTGTCCAGCGCGTGCCACGCAGGCGATGTGCATGGGCAACATGTACCGTTGAGGCAAGATAACTGTTGAATTCCTGAATCTTGGCAAAGATAAAAGGATCATGGGCGCCGACCAGCGAATCAGAACCGAAACGCTGAGCGATATACAGGAGGATGGCAGGAGTCTCGGTGAGGATCCCTGACTCCGTAATCAGGGCAGGTACCCGGCCCTTGGGATTCACGGCCTGATAGGCAGCCTCTTTTTGCTCGTTGCGAGAAAAATCCAGCACAGAAAGCTCGTAATCCGCCTCCACTTCTTCCAGAAGGATGACTGAGGCGAGCGCAATACTCCCGTTGGCGGCAAAAATCTTGAGCATGGAAAGTCCTGTGATCGGTTGGACAGCGGATTTTGCCCTAAAAAGTGGCCCACGTACCGATGCGGGACTGATCCTTAAATAATTTATTTTGGGAATAACGCTCATAAGGGTGAGGGTATTTGGGTTCTTCGATCCCGACGGGTTGTTAGGCCGGACAAAGTGAAATTGTTGCTATCATCTGCGCTTCGAAACCGGAGGGAAATTCATGAGTTTTACGGGCACCGACCGATACGTCGCGACCGAGGATCTGGCGATGGCGGTGAATGCTGCCGTGACGCTGGAAAGGCCACTGCTGATTAAGGGTGAGCCGGGTACCGGCAAGACGATGCTGGCAGAGGAAGTGGCTGCCGCACTCAACAAGCCATTAATCCGTTGGCATATCAAATCGACGAGCAAGGCCCAACAGGGGCTCTACGAGTACGATGCCGTATCGCGCCTGAGGGATTCGCAGTTGGGCGATGGGCGTGTGGGGGATATCGGCAACTACATCCGCCCCGGCAAGCTGTGGGAAGCCTTCGACTCGCCGGAGCAGGCAGTGCTGCTGATCGATGAGATTGATAAGGCCGATATCGAATTCCCCAATGACCTGCTGCTGGAACTCGACCGGATGGAATTCTTTGTCTATGAGACTGGTGAAACGATTGCGGCAAAGCATCGACCGATTGTGGTGATTACCAGCAACAATGAAAAAGAGTTACCCGATGCGTTCTTGCGTCGGTGTTTCTTTCATTTCATCTCGTTTCCCGATAAGTCCACCATGGAAAAGATTGTCCAAGTGCATTATCCGGATATCCGCAAGACGCTGATCCGGGAGGCGCTCGATGTCTTTTTCGAAGTGCGCGATGTCCCCGGCCTCAAGAAAAAGCCGTCCACTTCCGAGTTGATTGACTGGCTAAAGCTGCTCATGGCAGACGATATTCCAGAGGAAATCCTGAAGTCGCGCGATCCCAGCCAGGCGATTCCTCCGCTGTACGGTGCTTTGCTCAAGAATGAACAGGATGTTCATATGCTGCAGCGCCTGGCATTCATGGCGCGTCGGGAGAGTTCCCCCAACTAGTCCACTGCGGAACACCTCTTTTGCTGATCAGTTTCTTTCAAACACTAAAGCAATCCGGTATCCCCGTATCGGTCAAAGAGTACCTGATGCTGCTGGAGGCGCTTCAGGCACGGTTGGCGTTTGCGTCTGTCGATGATTTCTATCTTCTGGCCAGAGCATGTCTTGTCAAAGACGAGAAGTACTTTGACCGCTTCGATCGGGCCTTCGGCGCCTGGTTCAGCGAGATGGAGAGCATTGACGACATCATTAATGCTCTGATTCCGGAAGATTGGTTGCGGGCCGAACTGGAGAAATATCTCACGGATGAGGAAAAAGCCAAGATCGAATCGCTCGGCAGTCTTGAAAAGCTGTTGGAGGAATTTCGCAAACGCCTGGAAGAGCAGGAGAAGCGTCATTCCGGAGGGAGCAGATGGGTGGGTACCGGCGGGACATCACCGTTTGGCAATAGCGGGTATCACCCGGAGGGCATCCGGGTAGGTGGAGAAAGTCGTAACCGCAGTGCGGTCAAAGTCTGGGAAGAGCGCCAGTACCGTAATCTGGACGACTCAATCACGATCGGCACCCGCAGTATCAAGATGGCCTTAAGGCGACTGCGTAAATTTGCGCGCAACGGTGCTGAAGAGGAGCTTGATCTGGAGGATACGATCCGTTCAACTGCCCGCAACGCAGGGTTGCTGGATATCCGCATGGTGCCCGAGCGCCACAACGCGGTAAAGGTGCTGGTGTTTTTTGACGTTGGCGGATCAATGTATCCCTACGTCAGAACCTGTGAGGAGCTGTTTTCTGCGGCACGGAGCGAGTTTAAGCATCTGGATTACTACTACTTTCATAATTTCTTCTATGATTTTCTGTGGCGCGATAATCATCGCCGGCGCAACGAAACCATTCCCACCTGGGAGGTGCTGCATACCTACCAGCAGGACTACAAGGTCATTATTGTGGGCGACGCCTCAATGGCGCCGTATGAAGTCGTGAGCGTAGGAGGCAGTGTCGAGTATATGAACCGAGAATCCGGCGTGACCTGGATGGGGCGACTTAAGGAAAATTTCGAAAAAGTGATCTGGCTGAATCCAACACCCGAGGCGCACTGGTGCTATACCCAGTCGATCGGGCTGATTCAGGAGTTGGTGGAAGACCATATGTATCCGCTCACGTTGGAAGGTCTGGATCAGGGTGTTCGTGATCTTGCGAGCTAGCTTGGAGTCGTCTCGATTTGTCTAGATTCCCGATATCGCCGACCGAGTTGGGTAGCCTGATGGGGACTGAGACCGGGGTATCAGAGTGGATCACGGTAGACCAGTCGCGGATCAATGCCTTTGCAGCGTGTACTGAAGACTTTCAATTCATTCACATCGATCCTGTTGAAGCGCAAGAGAAAGCGGGTTTTGAAAGCACGATTGCACATGGATTTCTGGTGTTGTCGCTGTTATCCCATTTCGCAGTGCAGGCGGCGGTTGCGCTGGAGCGGGCCCAGGTCAGCATCAACTATGGCTTTGAGAAATTGCGTTTTCTGACTTCGGTGGTGAGTGGGTCCCGGGTTCGCGGTCGTTTTGTACTGGCCGATGCGACAGAGCGAAAGCCCGGCCAATGGCTGCTCTCCTACGATGTCACGGTTGAAATTGAGGATGAGCCCAAACCCGCAGTCGTTGCTCGTTGGCTGATTCTCCAGGTTCTCGATAACGCCGACGCGTGAAGCAAAAAGCCAACAACCTAAGCACCGTCGCCTTATAGATGGCTGAATCCATCCGTCCAGTCGTTTCCCAAAGCGCTGGAAACGCTCATTCGGTATCAACGGCTTTCTTTGGTCGGTTTGCGCATACTCCAAGCCGCGGCGCGCTTGAAATCCTTAATGACACGCTGGTGCTTGTTGATGACAAGGGGATGATCAGCGATGTACTGACTCCGGCCGATCCAAAATTTCAGGAAACCTTTGATCAGGTCACAGCCTCCGGCCGGTTGGTGCGCTCGGGGAAAACCGACATGTTTCTTCCCGGCATGGTGGATCTTCATGTGCATGCACCCCAATGGCCGCAACTCGGCAGAGCATTGCATTTGCCGCTTGATGAGTGGCTGAATACCTGCACTTTTCCGTTGGAGGCTCAGTTTCGAGACGTAGCGCTGGCGCGTAGTGTCTATCCTGACCTGGTTGCCACGTTGCTGGCTAACGGGACGACGACTGCAGTGTATTTTTCGACCATCCACAGGGAGGCAACCCAGGTGCTCGCCGAGGTCTGCTTTCAGGCGGGGCAGCGGTCGTTTATCGGCAAGGTCGTAATGGATGATCCTGAGCAATGTCCAGACGACTACCGCGATGCGTCCACCGCTCAGGCGATTGATGAAACCAAGCGCTTTATCGATTTTGTCCGAGAACTTTCAGGTAACGGGGCGGGTCTGGTTCAGCCAATGGTTACGCCAAGGTTTATCCCGAGTTGCACGCATATTGCGTTACTGGAGCTGGGCCGGGTGGCTGAGGAGACGGGCTGTCGGGTCCAAACGCACTGCTCGGAAGGAGACTGGGAGCATCAGTTTGTGCTCGAGCGATACGGGCAAAGCGATACTGCGGCATTATCCGACCTGGGTCTTTTACGACGGGGCTCCGTGTTGGCCCACTGCAATTTCATTTCTCCAACCGATATGGAGATGATAAAAGGCGCTTGTACTGGGATTGCGCATTGCCCGATCTCCAACGTCTACTTTGCTAATTCGGTGTTTCCTTTGAGAAGGGCGCTGGATGCCGGTGTTAATGTGGGTATGGGAACAGACATATCTGCAGGCCCGAGTCCCTCGATTTTTGAAAATGCCCGGTTCGCGATCGCGGCATCACGCATGCTCGAGGAGGGTGTTGATCCAACAGTTGCGCCAGAGCATCGGGGCACGTCAGGAGCCCGAATCGATTTTCGTGAAGCACTTTGGGTTGCAACGGCGGGAGGCGCACAGGTGCTGGATATTCCCGTCGGGTTATTTGAGAAAGGGCGCTACTTTGATGCCATCCTCGTGGATCACCCTGAACCACAAGGTGCGTCTTTGGCAGGTGCCGACAACGATGGCGAGGATCTCATACAGTCGTTGCTTTATAACGTGTCCCGCTCAGATATCCGGAGCGTTTGGGTAAACGGCCGACTGACGCATTGCCTTGACGCGGCGTTAGGTGAATCGATCAGTTGATACAAAAAACGCGTGCGCAGTCGCATGGCTACATCATCGCAGTTCTGATTGCATCTCAATATGGCATTTCGACGGGTTAAACAGTTTCTAAGACGACGCAAGCTAACCAAGGCTGGAATAGTCGTCGACGTCTCTTGTCGGTTTGTCTCTTATGGCGCCCGTTCGGGAGTGTGGAGCATCGTGCCTGAGCCATTGACGGGGGGCGTGGTCTACTCGGCGGGAGCCGGCAACAACATCGCCTGGGATCTTGCCATGATCGAACACCATCAGGTGGAATTGCATGCTTTCGATCCTACACCGCGGTCAGTGCGATGGATCGGAGAACAGGCACTCCCCTCGCAATTTCATTTCCATCCTCTGGGGGTTAGCGCCATTGACGGCGCACAGGCGTTTTCAGAGCCCAATCGGCAGCGCAAGTTCAATTACACCCGTGCTGATCTTGGCGATCCGCAGGACAAAGTAGTGCAGTGTGAAGTCAGAAGGCTGGACACCCTGCGCCAGGAACTGGGACATCAAGAGATCGATATCCTCAAGATGGATGTCGAGGGAGAAGAGATGTCGGTCCTGCCCGACATGCTCGCCTCAGGCATTCAGCCAGGTCAGTTGCTGGTCGAATTCCATTACAACTATCCACAGATCAATTTCAGTGATTTCCTTGGTCTGATCTCACAGTTACGGGAATCAGGTTATCGAATTTTTCATATCTCCGAGCGCGGTTATGAATTTGGCTTTATTCATCGCCGACTGCTGCCCAAGGACCCAACATGATCAAAAGGCGTCGTATTTGAGATTGAGCAAGGCCAGATCCGCCGGTATCGTGACTCGATAGCAAAGGAGAAATGCCATGAATGTGCTCAAAACCAGCGAACTGATGACGGTGCGCCAGCACGGTGCCATGGAGTACACCACGCCGCCTTGCGATCTTGATGAGGTGCGCCGATACCGTCTAGGGCGAATTCAGGAAGAGCTCGTCCGACAGGACCTGGCCGGGATCATTCTTTACGATCAGTTGAATACGCGTTACGCCACGGACGCAACCAATATGCAGATCTGGTGCTCTCACAACGAGGCGCGTTATGTTTATGTGCCTGCCAGCGGCGGAGCGTTAATTTTTGAGTACGGTGGCAAAGACCTTTTGTCGGAGGGGCTGCCCGGCATTGATGACACCATCAAGCCCGTATCCTTCTTTTATATGTCCGCCGGCCAACATGTCGCCGAGCGGGCCAAGAAATGGGCCGTTCAAATGGACGCCATTATTCGGGAACATAGCGGCGGTAACCGCCGGATTGCTATCGACCGGCTGGCGCCCGTCGGCGTTCAGGAAATGGAAGCGTTAGGATACGAAGTGCACGATGGATTCACCGTAATGGAGAAAGCGCGCGAGATCAAAAGCGCGGGTGAGATCGCCCTGATGCGCAAATCCATCGAAGTCTGTGAAAGCGCGATTCAGCAGATGCGTGAAGCGATGAAGCCTGGGATCACAGAAAATGCGCTTTGGGCCGAGTTACATCATGGCAACATCGCCGGCGGTGGAGAATGGATAGAAACAAGGCTGCTCTCGTCTGGCCCGCGCACCAATCCCTGGTTTCGGGAGTGTTCGATGAGGCCCATTGAAAAAGGAGATATGGTCAGTTTCGACACTGACCTTGTTGGCCCCTATGGCTATTGCTGCGACATGTCACGGTCATGGATTTGTGACGCCGAGCCGGACGATGAGCAACGCAGGTTGTACGCTGCCGCCTACGAGCAGATAAAGCGCAATACCGAACTGCTGAAACCGGGCTTGGGGTACCGGGAACTTACTGAAAAATTGCATCCCATGGCCGATGAATACATCCCGGGCCGCTATGGCGTTGCCATGCACGGTGTGGGTCTGTGTGATGAGGCGCCGGCAATCTATTACCCGCAGGACTATGACGAGGTAGGCTACGACGGCGTTTTTGAAGAGGGTATGGTCGTCTGCGTAGAGGCCCTTATTGGAGTTGAAGGCGGCAAAGAGTGTGTGAAACTGGAAGAGCAGGTA
>Ga0114933_10000268_pt1 | contig 64204 bp, 36 predicted proteins | sample 4SBtaG_FD_89691 | JGI IMG/M metagenome (GOLD analysis project Ga0114933, IMG submission 89691) | Deep subsurface microbial communities from Kolumbo volcano to uncover new lineages of life (NeLLi) - 4SBTROV12_W25 metaG | ecosystem: Environmental > Aquatic > Marine > Volcanic | place: Kolumbo...
GCTGCCGGCGGCGATGGTTCCCGGTCGCGTCGTCGCCGTCGACAAGCTGCCAACGGGCTCGACAGGCAAGGTGGATCATCGCGCTCTCGTCGCCCTCGTTGCCGACTCGACCAAGACCGGGGCCGTGAATCCTCCGGTAGCCCGGTCCGACGGTGATGCGTCGCCCGCACCGGATCCGGTCGCGCTCGCGGCTCATTTCAGCGCGGTCCTCGGCTTGCACATCGACGTCGCTGACGACTTCTTTGTGTCCGGCGGCGATTCGCTCCTCGCGATGCGACTTTGCCAGCGCATCCAAGACGCTACGGGACGTTCGGTGGCCGTGGTCGACGTCTTCGAGGCGCCGTCCCCGGCCCGGCTCGCGCAACGACTGGCGAGCGGCAATCCGCACCTGCCCCTTGAGCCCATCGCGGCCGACAGCGCCTGGCACCCCGCCACCAGCGCGCAACGGCGCATGTGGTTGTTGCATCGTCTCGACCCCGAGTCCGCCGCGTACAACACCGCCATCGAAATCAACGTCGACGGTGCGATCGACCCGTCCCGGCTTCAGCGTGCGCTCGACCTGTTGGTGCTGCGGCATCCCGCGTTGCGAACACAGCTTCGCCAAACGGACAGCGGCGTCGAACAATCGATTCTGAAGGCGGCGCCCGTGTCCCTGGAGACGGCCGCCGACGAAGCGGCCATCGCGTCCATGCTGGCGCGACCGTTTCGCCTTGACCGCGGCGATGTTTTCCGAGCCACCCTGGTGCCACGTGGCGACCACTCCTCGATCGTGCTCGCTGTGCATCACGCCGCATGCGATGGCTGGTCGCTCCCGGTCCTGGCGCGCGACCTTGCGGCGGCCTACGAAGGGCCGCAGACCTTCGTGTCCGATGGCGCGACCGCCACCCCGCTTTCGATCACAGCGCTGGCTCACTGGGAGGCCGCCAACGCCGAACCTCCCCGAGCTGAGGCGGCGCTGAATCGATGGCGAAACCGCTTGTCGGGCGCTCCCGCGACAACGCCGCTGCCCCGCCATCTACCACCGGAGTCCGATGACTTGGAGCGGCCCGTCGCGGTCCGCGTACCGTTGGCTGCGAACTTGTCACGGCGGCTGACCGACCACTGCGCGGCCACGGGCGCGACGCCGTTTGCCGCGATGCTGGCTTCGTTTGCCGGCTGGTTGCACCTGGAAACCGGGCTCGATGACGTCGTCGTCGGCACGATGGTCGCGGGCCGCGAACGCGCCGGACTGGACGAGGTCGTCGGCTTCGTCGCGCGGACGCTGGCTTTGCGCATCAAGCCCGACTCGTCGCTAACGGCATCCGACCTCACCGGGGCGGTTCGGGCAGAAACCGTGGCGGCGCTCGCCGACCAGCACGTCCCCTTCGAACAAATCGTCTCCGCCGCGAGCAACGACCGAAAGGCCGGCTCATCGCTGTATGACGTGTTGTTCATGACCGCCAACCGCGAACCTGCGCCACTGAGTTGCGACGGTTGCACCTGGCGGTCCCGCGAAAGACTGAGCCCAACGAGCCCGCATCCCCTCGTCGTGGAGCTGTTGCCGTCCGGAGGAGTCGCCCCGGCCGCTGTCCGGCTGCGCGGGGATGCAAAGCGCGTTGACGTGCGGACTTTGCAGCATTGGGCGGACCGCTGGCTGCGATTCGCCGAGCAGTCCTTTGGCCAGCCAGCCGCGACCCTTGGCGCGCACCGCGCGAACGCCGACTCGCCGCTCGTCGCGAAACTCGTGCAGCTGCAAGGTGTTCGCGATGCCGCTGTCGTACGGATCGCCGGAGCCGATGGTCGCGTCGAGGTCGTTGGCGCCGTCGTACCAGCGCCCCGCGGACCCGCCGCCTGGACGCCTCCCGATGGCGTCGATCGCGTGGTCCCGGTCGCACGTATTCCCCTCGACGCGTCGGGCGCGCCTGCGCTGTCCCGGTGCGCTTACTCTTGGCCCTCAGCCGCCGACCTGCAACGCCGAGAAGCTGAGCTTGGCCGCGTTCGCCTCGTCGCCAACACGCCGGGGAGACCTGCTCTTTCGCTGCGAATCATCGCGCCCGGCTGGCTCGAGGGTGACCACTCCGGCGTGGACGCGTCGTCGTCAGCGGCAATCCATCAAGACAACTCGGCTGAACTTTCCGTTCTCGAAGGTGGTCCCGCTGCGGCCCCTGAGGCCGGGGTCAACAGCCTCGTGGACGCGCTGCACGCCGCCGCCGCAGCTGGCGCGGTGATTCGCTGCATCGCCGCCGACGGGACCGAACACGTGCGCACCTGCGCCGACCTGCTGACGGACGCGAGGGTTGTCGCCGGCGGACTCGCAGCGCGTTCCGTCCCCGCTGGTGAACCCGTCTTGCTGCAGGTCGTCGATCCGCATCGCTATTTCGCCGCGCTCTGGGGCTGCATCCTCGCTGGCGCCGCTCCAGTCCCGTTGCAGGTCACCCAATTGCGCGACCGCGACGGTGTCGAACGCCTCCGTGGGACGCTGCTATCGCTCCACAACGCGCCCGTCCTGGCCTGCGAGTCCGGGGCGGCGCGGGTGAGCCAACTGGTCGATGACGCGGTCGTGTGGCCCCTCGCGGAGCTCGCCAGCGCGCCGTGCCCGCCTCCGCCCAGCCCCGAAACCATCTGCCTGATGCTGCTCACGTCGGGCAGCAGCGGTCGGCCCAAGGCTGTCACCCACAACCATCGCACGTTGCTCGCGCAGATCAACGCGATGCGCGACCTGTACGAGCTCTCCTCATCCGATGTGATGCTCAACTGGCTGCCTCTTGACCATGTCTGCGGTGTCGTCATGACGCACATGACCGCAGTCGTGCATCGCGCGGAGCAAATCCACGCGGCGCCCGATCCGGTGCTCGCGCAGCCGACCACGTGGCTCGATTGGTTGCAGGCCCACGAGGTGACCTGGACCTGGGCGCCCAACTTTGCGTTTCGGCTGGTCAATGGCGCGCTCGCCAACGACGACCGGCGCTGGGACCTCGGTCGATTGCGGGTCGTCATCAACGCCGGCGAGGCGATCGAATCGGTCGCCGCCCGTCGGTTCACCCGGCTGCTGAGCGCGTTCGGCATGCCCGAATCGGCCATGGCCCCGGGGTGGGGGATGTCCGAGACGTCGTCGGTCAGCGTCGCCATCCACGACTTCTCGCTCGCCAACACGGCGGATAGCGAGCGCCACGTCGGCTGCGGCTGGCCGCTCGCCGGGTTCAACGCGCGCATTGTCGACGAGGATGGCGCGGTTGTGCCGACGGGAGCCGAGGGCAAACTCGAGGTCGGCGGCGCTTGCTTGCACCTTGGCTATTACCGCTTGCCCGAGCGCAACGCCCGCGACTTTCACGACGGCTGGTTCAACACCGGCGACCGGGCGCGGATCGGCCCGCGCGGCGTGGAGATCCTGGGCCGCGCCGACGACACGTTGGTCATCAACGGCATCAACCGCGATCCACAAGACCTCGAGGGCGCCGTTCGCGGGGTGCAAGGCGCTGTCGAAGGCGCCATCGCGGTCTGCCAGGTCCGCAGCGCTGGCGCGTCGCGACCTCAAATAGCCATGTTCTTCGCGCCGGAAAAAGCAGCTGACCCCGCCGCCGTCGCTCGCCGCTTGCGCGGAGCCGTCGCCCGCGCAGTTGGCGCGTCGCTTGAACGCGTGGTCCCGGTCACGCCGACGACCATCGGGCGCACCGGGATCGGCAAGATCAAGCGTCCCCCACTGCGCCGTCGCTTCGAACGCGGCGACTTTGACCCCCTCGTCGCACCGATCGACGCCGCGCTTGCCGGGCCCACGACGGCCCCCGCCTGGACCTACCGCCGCACCTGGCCGACGCGACTGGCAAGCGCCCGACCCACACCGCCCGGTGACGTGATGATGGTCGTTGGCGATGCAGCCGGCGCAGCTCTCGCCGACGCCCTCTCATCGTCCGTTTCCCACGTGCACGTCCTCGCGATCGACGACGCGCTTACCGCCGCCAGACCGATCGCCGCGGTCAGTGCAGCTGTCGATGCCCGCGCCAGCGAGGTGCCCGGTGGTACCGACCGCGCACTCGTGCTCGCCCCGCGTCTCGCCGCTGCTGACGAAGAGGACGCCCGCCCCGTCGAGCTCGCCGCGCTCTTTGGTTGCGCCCGCAGCCTGGTCGACGCAACCGAGCTGGGGATCCGCCGCGTCATCGTGGTCAGCCGGGGTGGCCAGCAGGTCGTCGCCGGTGATGAGCCGTCATGGCGCGCCGCCGCCGCGGTCGCCGTCAGCCGCTGTCTCGCCCTCGAGTGGCCCGCCGCCGCGGTCACGCACCTGGACTTGCCCGCTCACCCCGGGCGCGAAGACATCTCCGCCCTGGTCGCGGAGCTCGCCGCCGTCATCCCGCAACCCGAGGTCGCTTATCGCCGCGGGCGCCGCCATGTCGCGCGTCTGCAGGCGCACAACCCAGGCGAATCTGTCGGCCCCACACTGCCCGTGCACCGCGCACCCATTGTCGTAACCGGCGGCCTCGGTGGCGTCGGCCAGGCGATGGTCGAAGCGCTCATCGGCCGCTGCGCGTCGCACGTCCTGGTCTGCGGTCGCCGTGCCGCGGACGCGGCCGAAGCCGACGCGGGCTGGCAGAACCTGCGCAAGCTCGCCGATCAATACGAGACGTCGATCGCCTACGTGTCGGTGGACGTCCGCGACGGCGCGGCCCTGCAGCGTGCGATCCGCGCGTGGGAGCTCCAGTGTCGGGCACCCATCGTCGGCGCGATGCACGTCGCAGCGCTCTTCCCCGGTGGGTTGGTGACCGACGCCGACGATGACGTCCTCTGCGAGGCGCTCGCTGTGCGGGTGGGCGGCCTGCAGAGCCTCGCGACCGTCGTCGAGGACCGACCCGGCGCGTGGCTGATGGACTTTGGAACGGTCAACGGTGTGCTCGGTGCGGCCGGGTTCTCGATCTACGCGGCTGCGTCACGCGCCGGGGAAGCCGTCTGCGCCCGTCTGCGCCAGCAAGGTCACGCCGCCTGGCACGTCGCGTGGGGGCGCTGGGCCGAAGCCGGACAGGGACAACGCCTCGGGGCGATCGGGTCGTCGGCCGACCACGGAATCGCGTCGATGACCACAGCAGACGCCGTCGTTTTGGCCTTTTCCGCGATGCGCGCCTCGTTCAGCCCCGTGATCATCGGCCTGGACGGACGCGCTCCTCCCATCGCCGCTGGTTCTCGCGGTCCACAGCATGGTTGGCTGCTCCGCGCCATCCGCGGGCAGCCGGCCAGTGATGATGAGCTGGCGTCGACGTGGCCATGGGACGCGGCGGCCGTCTTGTCATCGGCGACCGGTGAGCAGGTTGAGGAGGCCCCCCAAGCCGGCCTGGAATCGCAGTTGGCGACACTCTGGTCGCGCATTCTTGGCGTGGAAGTGAGCGACGTGAACGCCAACTTCTTCGATCTCGGCGGCGACTCGTTAACCCTCGCCCGGATGCAGCGCAGCGTGGCCGACGTCGCGGGTCGCAGCCTCGCCTTGCTCGATCTGTTCGGCCATCCGACCATCCGCAGCCTCGCCACATTCATCGCCGGCAGCGCCACGCCCAAGCCGTCATCACCGGATCGCGCCAAGCGCCAGCTCAAGGGGTTGGGCCGGCTTGCCGCAGCCCGTCGCCGCGCGACGAGGCGTCGTGGTTGAAATAGACCCCGAATACGACGACCTCGACGACGCGCTGCAATCCGCTATCGCGGTCGTCGGCATCGGCTGCTACCTGCCCGGCGCGCCCGACGTCGACGCTTTTTGGAAGCTGCTGGTCGATGGCAAGTCGGCTGCGACGCGTTTTTCCGCCGAGCAGCTGAGCGCCGCCGGGATCTCCGAAAAAACCATCGCAAACCCCGCGTTTGTGCCCGTCCGCGCCTGCGTCGACGATCCTTTGCTCTTCGACGCCGGATTCTTCGCCATGCGCCCCGCCGAAGCCGCGCGCACCGATCCGCAGCACCGAATCTTCCTGCAGACCGCGTGGCACGCGCTCGAAGACGCCGGCTGTGATCCGGCCACCTTTGACGGCCCGATCGGGGTGTACGCCGGCTGCAACCCGAGCTCCTATCGCCACGTCGCCGGGGCCTCCACCGGGGTGCTCGACGGCGACGTAGTCGCTTCAGCCATCGCCGTCGAGCCCGACTACCTGGCCACCCGTGTCGCCTACAAACTCAACCTGCGGGGGCCGGCCCTCGACGTACAAACCGCCTGCTCCACCTCGCTTGTCGCCGTTCAGTTGGCCGTGCAATCGCTGCTGGCCGGACAGTGCGACCTCGCCCTCGCCGGTGGTGTCGCCGTCGCAATCCCGGGTGCAGGGGGCCATTTCCACGGGCCGGGGTCGGTGATGTCGAGCGACGGGACGTGCCGGGCGTTCGACGCAGCGGCCGACGGCTGCTTCTCAGGGGACGGGGCGGGGATCGTCGCGTTGCGCCGACTCGATGACGCGCTCGCAGCCGGCGATCCGATCCGCGCCATCATCCGTGGCGCCGCGACCAACAACGACGGTAGCGCCAAGATCGGCTACACAGCGCCGAGCATCGACGGTCAGGCCGACGTCATCGACGTGGCGCTGGCATTGGCCGACGTTGACGCCGATAGCGTCGGGATGATCGAAGCGCACGGTACCGGCACCGCGCTCGGCGATCCGATCGAGGTGGCCGCGCTGCGTCGCGCGTTCGCCGAAACCACCGACCGACGTGGCTTCTGCGCGCTCGGAGCCGTCAAGACCAATATCGGCCATCTCGGCGCAGCCGCCGGCGTCGCCGGACTCATCAAGGCCGTGCTCGCCGTGCAACACGCCAGGATCCCGCCAAGCCTCAACTTCCAGACCGCCAACCCCCAGCTCGAGTTGGCGACCTCGCCTTTCTACGTCCCGACCGAGCTCTGCGAATGGCCCGCTGTGCTCCAGCCACGCCGCGCTGGGGTCAGCTCGTTTGGCGTCGGCGGAACGAACGCGCACGTGGTCATCGAGCAAGCGCCGCCCTCATCGGCGCAATCGGAATCATCGCTGTCTTCGCCCCGACGGACCGCAACAACCGGCGCCGACGTGTTCACGTTGACAGCCAAGACCGCATCCGCCCTCGACGCGACAGCGCGGCGCCTCGCTCATCACCTCGATTCATCCGCAGCCGCCGGCAATGCGCCCGGCCTCGACGACATCGGGGCCACCCTCGGCCGGCGCGCCGTCTTTTCGCACCGCAGAACCGTCGTGGCGGCCGACCACACCAGCCTCATCGCCGGTCTGCAACGCTCCCGCGACGGCATCTTCTTTGACGGGATCGCCGCGTCGTCACCGCCGGCGTGGGTCTTCGCATTCGGGCCGCAAGGCGGGTTGCGGCGCGGGATGGGCCACGGGTTGGCGCAGATAGACAAGGTCTTCGCGACCGCCCTACACGAAGGCCTCACCGCCTTCTCCGACCACACCGGCACCGATCTTCGGCCGTACATCGACGTCACGCGCAGCTGCGAACTCGACGCCGGCGCACCCATCATCGAACAACAAATCGCAACGCCCATCACCTTCGCGATCGGCCGCGCGCTCGCTACCTGGTGGCGCTCCCGGGGCGTCTCGCCCGCGGCGTGGATCGGTCACAGCATCGGCGAATACATCGCGGGCCACCTCACCGGTGCCTTCAGCCTCGACGCCATCGCGCGCCTTCTCGCGGTTCGCGGCCGTGCCATCGCGACCTTGCCCGCCGGCGCCGCCATGATCTGCCCGGTCTCCGCAGCCGTCATCGCGCCGCTGCTCAGCGACGATGTGTTCATCGCCGTCGACAACGGTGCCGTCGGGGTCATGGTCGCTGGAGCCCCCTCCGCCATCGCGCGGTTCGCCGACCGCGCCGAACGTGAAGGCATCGTCGGCCGCCGTTTCGCCATCCCGGCCGCGCCTCACTGCCCGCTGATGGAGCCGATTTTGCCCGCGGTCCTCGACGTCGCCGCCACTATGGAGCTCAGCGTCCCAACCGAGCCCTTGTTCTCGTGTCGCCTCGGCGCCGAACTCGACGCAACCAACGCGGTCGACCCCGACCACTGGGCCCGGGTTTCGACCGATCCCGTCCGCTTCGGCGCCGCCCTGGGAGCGACCGTCGCCGCGATCGGAAAGGACCGGCGCGCTGCGCTCATCGAGCTCGGATCGCCCCGATCGATCGTGCCCTTGTCCGGTGCCGTTTCCCCACCGCTGCAATGTCTGCCATCGCTGCCGACCTTCGACCACGCAGCCGCGACCGACCCCACCGCTGCATCGCGATTCGCGGCGCTGACCGACGCGGCCCGCTGGAACGTCGGTGGGCGCGACAGACCCGCCGTCCCCGAAGGACGCGTGGTGTCCTTGCCTGGCTACGCTTTTGACCTGCTGTCCCACGGGCGCCTCGTCGCCGCGCCAACTGCACAATCGCCGCCGGCCAATTCGCGTGACAGCGCACCGAACGCATCGATCGAGGATCGCGTCGCCGCCATCGCCGCCGAGCTCATTGGTGTCGCTCGCGTGGAGCCCACCGACGACTTCTTTGCGCTCGGCGCCGACTCCCTGGTCACGCTTCGCCTGGTCGCTCGTGTGCAGCGCGAGTTCGGCATCGAACTGCCCGCCAGTGTCGCGTTCGCCGGGATGAACGTCGCGCGCCTGAGCGCCGCGATCCAAAGGCAGGTTGGTTCATCTCAGGCCGGTCCATTTCAGGCCGTTCCAACGCGCGACCTGGCCGACGAGCACGCGTGTTTGGTGCCGCTCCGCCCGACCGGTGAACGCCCGCCGCTGTTCATGGTGCATCCCGCCGCCGGCGTGGTGTTTCCGTTCTTCGAGTTGGCGCGCGCTATGGGCGACGACCAGCCCTTTTATGCGCTGCAGGCCGAGGGGCTCGACGGCAACCGTCCGCCCGATGTCAGCGTCGAAGCCATGGCGACGCGCTACCTCGCCGCGATCCGCACCGTCCAGCCCGACGGGCCGATCCGCATCGCCGGTTATTCGTTCGGCTGCTACGTCGCGTTCGAGATGGCGCTGCAGCTGCAAGAGCGTGGCGAGCGAGCGGCGTTCGTCGGCCTCCTCGACGAGAGCGCGCCGCTGGACGGTCATCGCCCAAGCATCTCCTTGATGGGGCGGCTCTTCCTGGGCCGCGCCGGCAGCACCTTTCGGCGTCACCTCCACGACTACCTGTACCTCGCGGGCGGCGATCGCCAGAGCAACGGAGGCAGCGGCCACAACGGTAGCAGCGGCAGCAGCGGCAGCAGCGGCGACACACGCACCACGGGCAGGTGGAATCGCTTCCTGGAGCGCTCGACGATGGCGGCGCTGCTGCCCGACGAAGCGCGCGACGGCGCTGTCGGTGACGCGGCTATGGCGGCGATGTTTCGGCTCTTTGTGTTGCACACACAGTTGTGCTTTTCGTACCAACCGCGCGGCAACATCGCCTGCCACGCGACGCTTTTTCTCAGCGATTGGACCGTCAAGCGACCGCGGTGGACCGGTCTGGTGCGCGACCCAACCCTCGGCTGGGGCAAACTCGTTGATGGAGGTGTGCGGACGCGCCGCGTAACCGGCGATCATCTCGCTATTGTACGGCGCCCGCACGTTGATACTCTGGCGCGGCAACTTCGACTCGAACTCGACCGGCGCACGGACAGCTCGCGTGTCCGCGGCGTCGCTGATCCCGCACCGCCCTGACCACGGGAGGCGACGATGCTTGACCTGCCTCGTTATTCGCTCGACGCGCGCCTGTACGACAGCGCGCTCTCCACCGTCTGGCGCGGCACCCGCAAGGCCGATGGCAAGTCGGTGATCATCAAGTACCTGTCGGTCGACCAACCGGGTTCGCACGACCTCGCTCGCTACGGGTACGCCGCGGAAATCGCTGGTTCGCTCAACGTGAGCGGGCTCAACAAGCTGCTCGATACGACGGTGGTCGACGGTCGCCCGATCCACGTTTATGACGACATCGGCGCGGTCTCGCTCGCGTCCTGCCTCGCCGCCGGTGACCTCGACATGGTCACCACGACGCGCATCGCCACGCGCATCGCCGAGATCCTGCAAGAACTGCACGCCGACCGCGTCATCCACAACGATATCAACCCCTCCAACATCATCTACAACGCCCAAACGGGAGTCGTGGAGATCATCGACCTCGACGTTGCGTCCCGGCTGCGGCGCCGCGACGTCACCAGCGACGTGGGCGGCCAACTGCGTGGCACCTTGCGCTACATGGCGCCCGAACAGACCGGCCGCATGAACCGCCCCGTCGACTACCGCGCCGATCTCTACGGGTTTGGCGCCACGCTGTACGAGCTGCTGACCGGCGAGCCACCGTTCGCCATGACCGAACCGCTCGCGCTCGTGCACGCCCACATCGCCCAGATCCCCAAGTCGCCGTCGTCGCGCAACAAGGACATTCCCGCTCAGTTGTCCGCCATCGTCCTCAAGCTGCTCGAAAAGAACCCGGCCGACCGCTACCAAAGCGCCCGCGCCGTCGCCGCCGACCTCGCCCGCTGCGTGCAGGAACTCGACCACCACGGCGCCGTCTCCGAATTCGCGCTCGCCGTCGGCGATCATTCGCCCTGGTTTGTGCCGTCCGACAAGCTGTACGGCCGTGACGAAGAGCTCGCGGCCTTGACCGCCGCGTTCCATTCCGCCGCCGAAGGTTCGGTCGGCTGCGCGATAGTCAGCGGCTTCAGCGGCGTCGGTAAGTCTCGGCTCGTCGGCGAATTGCGGCCCGAAATCGCGCTGCGCAAGGGCCGCTTCGTCACCGCCAAGTACGACCCCATCGGCCACGCACCGAACGCCGCGATCGCCGCCGTGCTCGGTCAACTCGTCGGCAATATCCTCGCCGAATCCGACGACCGCCTCGAGCTGTGGCGCAACCGCATCACCGTCGCGCTTGGCGGCAAGGGACGCGCGCTGCAATCCCTCGTGCCCGACCTCACCTTGCTTATTGGCGAACAACCACCGCTGCAGCCCCTTCAACCCGCCGAATCTGTCGGCCGCTTCCGCAACGCGACCGTCGACTTCGTGCGCGCGCTGTGCATCCCCGCCTCGCCGGTCGTGATGTTCCTCGACGACCTGCAATGGGCCGACGCCGGGACGCTGCAAATCATCACGCAGATCCTCACCGATCCCACCATGGACAACCTCCTGTTCGTCGGCTCCTATCGCGACAACGAGCTCGACAACGCGCCCCTGCTCGCCGCCTGGCTGGACGGGTTCAAGGACGCGGGCATCGTAGCGGCCGAGGTCGCCGTCAAGCCGTTGGATCGCAACGCGCTCGGTCAATACGTCGCCGATTCGCTGCACAACACCGTCGCCAACGTCGCCGCGTTGACCGAGGTCATCCACTCGCGAACCCACGGCAACCCGTACGACACCGAGCAGCTATTCGCCGAGCTCGTCAACCGTGGGGCCCTGTCGTTCAGCGAGGAGCGCGGCGTCTGGCTGTGCGACCTCGACTCGGTGCGCAATGTCGCCGTCAGCGATGAAGTGGCCGAACTCATCACCCGCCGTATCGCCGCGATGCCCGAAGCGAGCGGTCGGGCACTCGCCGCCGCTGCCTGCATCGGCGATCGGTTCGATATCGCGTTGCTCGCCCATGTCCTGGATTGCCGCCCAGCCGAGCTTTCAGGCACGCTATTTCCAGCGCAGCGCGACGAGATGATCGCCCCGGTCGGCGATGCGCTGATGATGATGACGCTTCTCGGTGCGCGAGGCGGCGCCATGGTGCGCTTTCGATTCGTCCACGACCGCGTTCGTGAAGCCGCCTACGACCTGATGCCGGCCGACGAACGGGCCACGCTGCACGTCAAGATCGGCCGCGAGTTGCGCGACGACCCGATGACGCTCGGGACCGCAGAACACGTCTTTGCGACCGCCGACCAGTTTAACAGCGGGCGCGCTGCGATCACCGATCCGTCCGATTTGCGCGAGCTCGCCACGCTCAACCTCGACGCCGGAAAGCGCGCGATCGAAGCGCTCGCGTTTGACGCTGCCCACGGCTACCTGGAAGCCGGCATCGACGCGCTCGGACCCGGTGGCTGGCAGCAGGACCCCAAGACGTGTTTCGCCCTGTACCGCGATGGCGGGGAGGCCGCGCTCATGAGCGGCGCATTCGATCGCGCCGACGAGCTCCTCCTCGCCGCGCTCGAACACGCCGTGGCTTTGCCCCAGAAGGTCGATCTCGTGCGCCTGCGCATCAGCATGACCGGCCGGGCCTCCCGGTCCCTCGACGCCGCCAACATCGGCTTTGAAGCGTTGGGCCTGTTTGGATTCGAGGCGCCCGCGGACCCCGCAGCCTGGATGCCGCTCATCGGTGCCGAAGCCGGCGCGATCGGGCAAAAACTCGCCGGCCGCGACGTCGCGTCGCTGGCCGAGCTGCCGCCGATGCGCGAACCCGCTGCGATCCTGCAAAGCGCGCTGCTCGCCGCCCTCGTCGTGCCTGCGTTCGTCGTGCCACACGCCTTTCCGTTCGTGATCATGCGGTTGGTCAACCTGTCGATCGAGTTTGGAAACTCGCCGTTTTCGGCCCTCGGCTACGTGATGTTCGGGCTGCTTTGCTGCGGCAAGGGCAACTACCGGCAGGGCCGCGCGTTCGGCGAGCTCGCGTTGACCATCGTGCAGAGGTCGCCCGTCAAATCGCTCGAGTCGCCCGTCGAACACCTCTACGCCAACTTCGTCTGCCACTGGACCGCGCCCTACGAGGACGCCGCTGGCCACGCAGACACCGCGCTGATGTCGGGCATCTCGACGGGCAACACCACGTTCGCCGGACTCGCGGCAAACAACGTGCCGTACCTGTCACTGGCCCGCGGCCAGGCGCTCGACAAACTCGCTGCGGACGCCGACCGCTTCGCCGCGATGGTCAAGAACGTCCTCAAGTACCGCGACGGCATCGCTGTCTCGCGCGTCTATCGGCACGCGATCGCTGGCCTGCGCGGCGATACTGATCAGCAACTCGCGCTCGAAGCAGAGGGCCTCTCCGCGCCGATCTCGTTCAACATGCTGCTCGACGGCGTGCGGCTGATGGTCGCGGTGATTTTTGGCGAGATGGACCAGGCCGCGGCGCTGTCCGACAAGGTCGAGGCGGTTGCCGTCCGCGCCCCCGCACACTTCGTCATCCCCGAGTGGCGCCTGTACCAGTCGGTCGCCATGGCGTCGCTGCATGCCGGCGCCGCAGATGAGGAAAAGGCGCGCATCGAGGGGACACTCGCCGGCAACTTGGCGCTGTTCGAGAAATGGGCCGCTTCATGCAGCGCCAACAACGAATGGAAACAGCACCTGGTCGGGGCAGAGCTGGCCGCCGCCCGGGGCGATTCGTCAGGCGCCGCCGACCTCTTCGACCGCGCAATCTCGGCCGCCCAGTCCGCCGGTCGCGTCAACGGTGAGGCGCTGTGTAACGAACGCGCTGCGCGGTTCTTCCTCGCCACCGACCGACCCCGCGTGGCGCGCAGCTACCTCACCGATGCTCACTTCGCTTACGTGCGTTGGGGCGCCGCCGGCAAGGTCGCCCGGCTGCAAGATGAGTTCCCCGGCGTCCTGCGCACCCGGCGCCGCGGGTTCACCAGCACGGCCACCGGCAGCAGCACAACAGGCAGGGCATCGTCGCTGCTCGACATCCGCACAATCCAAAAAGCGTCCCAAGCCATCTCGACCGAACTGTCGCTCGACGGCGTGCTTCGAACGCTCATCCAGGTGGCGGTGGAAAGCGCGGGCGCCGAGCGCGGCGTGCTACTGCTGCCCCATGGCGACACGTGGAAGGTCCAGGCGCTGCTCGAGTCGATCGACGAAGACCCGATCGTCAACACTGGCCAGCCGCTCGATGAGGCGCCCCTGGCCGGCTCGGTCGTCCGCTACGTCATTCGCTCGGCCAACCGCGCCGTCATCGGCGACGCATCGTCCAACGACCGCTACCAGAACGACCCATGGGTGGTGCAGCGGAGTCCGCGGTCCATCGCGTGCACTCCGGTTTCGCGTCAGGGCCAGCTCGTCGGCGTCCTCTATGTCGAGAATCGGCGTGTCACCGATGCATTCACCGACGAACGGTGCGAGGTGCTCGACATGCTGTCGGCGCAGGCCGCGATTTCGCTTAACAACGCACAGCTCTATGACCGAACGCAGCGACTCGCCGACTCGATGGCGCGCTTCCTGCCCGAAGAATTCCTGACCCAGCTCGGCCACGACAGCGTGCTGCAGGTGGAGCTTGGCGACGCAGTTGAACGCGATATGACGGTGCTGTTCTCCGACATTCGCGGCTTCACCACGATCTCCGAAGCGATGACACCGATCGAGATCTTCCAGTACGTCAACCGCTACCTGCGTCACGTTGGGCCGGTGATTCGGCGGCACGGCGGCTTCATCGACAAGTACATCGGCGACGCGGTCATGGCCCTGTTTCCGCACGGCGACGCCGGAGCCGTGCGCGCCGCGATCGGCATGTTGCGCGAGGTTCGGGCCCACAACGAGACGCTCGCCGCGGAGGGCCGGCCCGTCATGCAGATCGGCGTCGGTATGCACTTTGGTAACGTCATTCTCGGCACCATGGGAGAGGAACGTCGCATCGACGTGTCGGTTATCTCCGACACGGTCAACACCGCTGCGCGGCTCGAATCGCTCACCAAGTCGATGGGTGTCGAGCTGATCGTCAGCGGCGACGTGCACCGGCGTCTCGGTCTGCAGTGGGAACATATTCCGCATCGCTACCTGGGCCACACGGTCTTGCGGGGACGCAGCACGCCGACGCGGTTGTTTGATGTCTTCGCGGCCGACAACGCGGACATGGTCGCAGCCAAGATGGCGTCCAAGGCCACGTTCGAGGCGGCGGTCAAGCAGGCGGAAAGCGGCGACAAAGCCGGGGCACTCGAGGCGTTTGCAGCCATCGTTGCGGGCAATCCGGCGGACACTGCGGCGGCGTCCTACGTCCGACGGTTGTCTGAATAGGACCTCGCCATGACATCTACGCTCGCTTGGGTCCTGACCCACGACGGCGGTCGGCTTGTGCTGCAGCAAGCCGCCTGGGAGCTCGGCCCGCTCGGACCGGACGACGTGTTGGTCGAGCCGATCTACGGCTGCTGGGAAGCCAACATGTCGCACGCGCTGTGCGGCGAACCCATCGACATCTGCAAGGCGCGCAACGAAGCGTCGCTCGTGCTTGGCAACGCAGGCGTCGTCCGCGTGCTGCAAGCCGGCGCGGACGTAACGCTCGCGCAAGTCGGCGACTTGTGCCTCGTGTTCGGCAACGCCGCGCCCGATGAGGCCGGCTACATGACCCGCGCGCTCGCTTACGACGCGCCCGGCACCATGGGCGTGCTGGCCAAGCGGTCGCGACTGCACCAACGCAATGTCATCCCGATCCCGGCCGCCGCCCCCGGCACCGAGGCGCAGTGGGCCGCGTTTTCGTTGCGCTACATCACCGCCTGGAGCAACTGGCGCGCCGCTTTGGGATGCTGGCGCCTCGCGATGGGTCACGTGGCCGATGTGCCGGCCCACTGCTGGGGTTGGGGCGGCGGTGTCGCGTTCGCCGAGCTCCAGTTGGCTGCCCAGCTCGGATCCCGCGCCGTGTTGTTGACCTCCAGCGACAAGCGTGCCGCCAAGATCGAAGCCGCCGGCATGATCCCCGTTGACCGTCGGCCGTTCGGCGACCTGCGCTATGACCGCGACACCCGCCGGGACCCCGCGCGCCAAGACGCGTTCAAGGTCAATGAGAAACGATGGCTCGATGCGGTCGGCGAGCGAACCGACGGCCGCGGCGCTTCGATCTTCATCGACAACCTCGGCGGACCGCTGACCCGGGTCACCCTCAAGGCCCTCGGCCGACAAGGCGTCCTAGCCACCTGTGGCTGGAAGCTCGGGGTCCGCAGCGAATCGATCCGCGCCGCCGAATGCATCGCGCATCACACGCACGTCCACACCCACTACGCTCGCTACGATGAGGGGATTGAGGCCGTCCGCTATGCCGCCGAAAACAACTGGCTGCCACCCGCCGACCTGCCGATCTACGGCTGGGACGAGATCCCAAGGCTGGCCGCTGACTACGACGCCGGCCGCATTTGCAGCTACTTCCCGCTCTTCGCCGTCGCCGCCTGATACGTCCGCGTTTCAGGCGGTCTGTTTGCGACCGTCATTCTTGTCGGGCCGTCGCGAGGTCGCGATGCGTGAACCTGCGGCTTCTCGTGGGATGCGCATCCGCAGCACGCTGCACGCCGCCTTCGCGGTCAGCAGGTCGTCGTCGCTGTGCACGAAGTGGCTGCGGAACGGCTTGAAAACCGGCTCTTCGACAAGCAGCAGATCGTAGCCAGCGGTGGCTTCGACCATCGCGGGTACGCGCTTGGGGCCGCGGCAGATCACCGACCTCGCTGGCGCTTCAACCATGTCGACGAGGGCCCGCTGGTAGTCGACGACCGCGCGCTGTACGGCGTCGGTTGCTTTGGGCGGAACGTAGGCGAGGAACGTCACCTCACCGCCGGAAGCTGTCGCCAGCAGGTCCGCCACGTGGGCCATTGCGCGGTCATGGTCGCCGTCGTCGACGACCACCACAATGTGTTCGAAGACCCGAACGCCCGCGTCCTTGAACACCGCGACGTTGCAGGGCAGGTGGCTGAAGAGCCAGCTCAGCGGGTTGCGCACCAGGAACGCCCCCGTGCCCTGGGTCTGCCAATGAAAAAGCAGCCAGCCCGGCTGGGTGATCGACGCGATGTCGAAGACCTCCTGGCGCACATCGCGGCAGACGATCTTGTCGTAGAGCATCGATACATTGGAGTTGGATGCGATGCCCCTGGCGCGACGTTCGACCGCGGCATCAAGCGCGCTCTCGTGCTCGAGGGCTTCGAGGCCCAGCTGCTCGGGCACCTCCTGCACCTGGAAAGTGCAGATCGGGCGTCCCCCGGCGAGCGCGAGCCCCAGCTCCACGAGAGGCTCGGGCGGGCTGCGGTCGAGAAGGGCGACCACCACTTCGATGGGACCAGCGGGCACGATTTGATGGCTGCTGCTCGGCGCCCGGGCAGGGTTGAGGAGCTCTTTGCGTTGCCCGAAGCGCTGCAGGGCGCCGCTGCGGTTGCGTTGATGGCGGCCAAAGCTCAGGAAGAGCAGGCCGCTGGGCACAACGATCGCGACGATGGCGAGCAGGGCAAGCATGTCCATCAGCGCCAGCAATACGCAGCCGGACAACACGCCGAAGATCTGCATCCACGGGTACAAGGGCGCGCGGTAGTGGGGCCGGTACCACGGTGCGCTGCTCTCGCGCAGCACGATGAGGGCGCAATAGATCGCGATGAAGATCATGATCATGAACGCGCTGGCGAGCTTGGCCAGCTTGATCACGTCGAGGAAGACGATCGCGAGCGCCATCACGGTCGCGGTGACGAGGATCGAAGCGACCGGTGTGATGAACTTGGTGCTGATGGCGCCCAGCTTGGACGGGACGAGGCCGTCGCGGCTCATCGCGAACGGGAAACGCGACGCTGCCAGCACGCCGGCGTTGGCCATCGACGCCATGGTCAGCACGCCCAGAACCGCGATGCCGAGCGCGATATTATGGCCCGTAAGGCGCAGAGCGAGCGTATAGATTGGGTGGTAGTCGCCGCGCAGTCCGCCTTCGGCTGCGGGCAGGTCGGCGGGGACGTGGTCGACGAGAATAAACGTCACTGTGCTGTACAGCAGGGCCGCCGCGGCGAGCGAGATCATCATCGCCAACGGCAGGGTACGGCCCGGATCGCGGACCTCTTCGGCGACCGCGGCTATCTTGGTGACACCGGCATACGAGATGTAGACGACGGCGACGGCGGTCGCGAGCCCGCCCGCACCCCCGGTGAACCAGGGGCGATCGAGCAGCGCGGGGTCAAACCGCACAGCCGCGTGGATGGACAGCGCGACGAGGCCGATGACCGACGCGGCCACCATCACGATCTGCGCCTTGCCGACCTTGCGCACGCCAAACACGTTGAGCAGCGTGACCGCGCCGAGCACGGCCAGCGCGGTCGGCCGTTCGGGCACAACGAGCACCTCCTTGAGGTACCAGGTCATGCCGATCAGCGCGAAGGAGCTCTTGAGCAACAACGAGGCCCACAAGCCGAGGCCGCCGATCGTGCCGGCGAGCGGACCGAAGGTACGTTCGATATAGACGTAGCTGCCGCCCGACGTAGGCATCGCCGTGGCAAGTTCGGACTTGGTGAGCGCCGCGGGCAGCACGCAGACGCCGGCCAACAAATACGCAAGCCACATCGACGGCCCGGTTATCGACGCGGCGACGCCGGGCAGCACAAAGAGGCCACTGCCGAGCATCGCGCCGAGGCTGATCGCGGTGACGGAGAGCAAGCCAAGCCTGCGGTCGAGTCGCTTCACGCTGGTGCTCCGCGATCGGCGTGGGCCACGCTGCGGCGTTTCGTGTCACAAGTTGGGTGCATGACGCCCCTTTGCGCGCGTTCGGCGCGGTCGACAGGTTGCAAGACAGCGGACGGCCGCCACCGGCGTCCAAAGCCGCTTCGATGCGTAGGATTGAACCGGTTGACTATGAACGTGCGGTATTCTCGCGGCAAGTCAACCAACTGCGCGACTTCGAAAGTGAGTCTCCGCGCTTAACAGTCCGGCGTTGCAACGGCGGTTGCGCGCAGACGGCACACACCGCCCGTGTAAAGGCGTCATTTGCCCGACGTCTTGTGCAGGTTGACCGACAACGTTCCGGTTGGATCGACCGGGGGCTGTTCGCCATCGCTGAAGATCAGGTAGCCGACGCTGCCGAGCACAACGACGCCACCGCCCACCGCTGCCCAAAACCACCACTTGTCCTTGAGCTTGTCGAAGCTGATGTCGCTGCCGCCCTCACCGCCGCCGGCCTTGGCCTGTGCTGCCCTTGCCTGGGCCTGTTGCCGTGCCACGACGACGCTGCGAGGGTCGAGAGGGGCCGGTTTGCCATCGGTCAGCGTCACGGCGGCCGATTGCGCGACGAACCCGCCCATGTTGTCGAGGTAGTGCTCGTCCTTGTTCAACTCCGTGGCGACGGGCTGAAACCCGCCTTCGGAGTCGAGGAAGTAGCCGGTGAAAACGGTCGAAGTCTTCTTCGTCCTGGCCTGCACAACCATCATCATGTTGGCGCCCAGTGTGTCGGCCAGCTCGCGGATGCGGTCCTCGATGACGGTCTGCTTCTTGAAGTTGGCGCGGAGCAGCGCGCGGCCCTGGGCGAGGTCGAGGCCGATTCTGGCGCGCTTGAGCTTGCGGCTGAATTGCAGCGTTTTGCCGACGCTGATCGTGATGTTTTCGCGGACGGCGGCCATGCCGCTCTTGCGCAGGGCAATACGGTGCACACCGGCTTTGACGTCAGGGATCGAGTTGGGGACACGCCCCGCATATTTGCCATCAAGCCAGATCTCGGCGCCCTTGGTGCCCCGCTTGACCTCGAGGTCGCCGGTGTCCTGGCGATCGACGGCCGACATCACCGTGCGGAGTAGCTGGCGGGCTCGCATACCAAACGCGATGTACTCGGCGTCGGTCTGCGCACGGAACATCGTCAGCGACTTGACGAGGTGGTTGCTGGCTTCAAGCAGCTTGTGTTGCGCGAGCTCGGTCAGCGCCTGGGCCTTGTGATAGCGCGCCCACAAGCGCACATCGCCGGTCGCAGGTTTGGCGTCGAGCACCGCCTTGGCGGCCTCCAGGCTGACTTTGGCCTCGAGCGGTTTGCCCATCGCGAGCGAATCGAAGCCCTGCTTGACGAGCTTGGCGACCTCGGCCTCGTTGCCGACGTCGGCGATGGGTGACAGGTCGACCGGCTCGACATCCTGCAGACGCGCCACGAAGCCGCGCAGCATGAACTCCAGGTCGCGCGAGTTCTTGGCGTCCTTGCGGCCTTTGGGCACCACGAGCACGGCCATCTTGCGAGCGCGAATCTCGGCCGCGAATGCCTGCGAGACGACTTCGCCACGAAACAGCAGCCCGCCGACCTCCAGCTGGAGCATCAGGACCACGCACAGTCCGGCGGCAACGCGCGTGCTGCGGCGGGCTCCGACCCTGTGGTTGCGCATCTTCATCGGCATCACCCTCGCTTGGCCTTCGTCGCAATCTGAAGTTGAGCGCCGGAAGCTACCACGCCTTCAATCGTGTCCCAATCGGTCCACCATGCCTCGAGATCGAGGCGGGAATACACAGCCGCCCTGGCCGGTTTGTTGAGCGTCCTGTCGCCACAACCGGAGTCCGCCATGAACGCCCCCAAGCCGGGCCGCAGGTCCCTTTTTGTGCTTGCCGCCGCGCTTTTGCTCGTCGCAGCCGTGACCACGCAATGTAGCAAGCTGCAGTCCTCTGCTCACCGACCCTACCGAGCGTCGGTCGCGCAGGCTGAGATCGCGCGCGAGACCTACGAGATCGAGGTCGAGGAGAAAGAAGAACCCAACGATCCCGCAAGCGTCTCCCAGGCCTGCGAGCAGCGTGGCACGGACGGCGCCAACAAGGGCGTGCCCCGAGCACAAGCCGCTGCAGAACGTCCGTTTGTCGCTGCGTCCAACGACCCCAAGTCGACCGTGAGCATCGATGTCGATACGGCGTCCTACAGCCTCGTGCGCAATTACTTGCTGCGCGCCAAGACCGCGCCGCCAACCGACGTCGTGCGGATCGAGGAGCTGCTGAACTACTTTGACTACGGAGTCGAGGGCCCGCGCGACGCCGCGCCATTGGCCGTCCATACCGAGGTAAGCCCCGCGCCGTGGGCACCTGGGCACGACGTTGTCCGGATCGCGATCCAGGGCCGCCGAGTCGAAGCCGATTCGTTGCCGCCCGCCAACCTTGTCTTCCTGCTCGACGTCTCCGGGTCGATGAACCATCCAACGAAGCTGCCGCTGCTCCGAGCTTCGATGAACACTCTCACCAAGCGTTTGCGGCCCCAGGATCGGGTCGCGATCGTCGTCTATGCTGGCGCAGCGGGCCTCGTTCTACCCTCCACGCCCGGCAGTCAACGGGGCAAGATTCTCGCTGCACTTGAGCGCCTCGAGGCGGGCGGATCAACGGCCGGAGCGGCGGGTCTGAAGCTGGCCTACAAGGTCGCGCGGGACAACTTCATCGAGCGCGGCACCAACCGCGTCATCATCGCCACCGACGGCGACTTCAACGTCGGACCGAGCAGCCGCGAAGCCCTCGTCAAGCTGATCAGCAAGCAACGCAAGAGCAACGTTTTTCTGTCGGTGCTCGGCTTTGGGATGGGCAACTACCGGGACGGCGCCATGCAGGAGCTCGCCGATCGCGGCAACGGCAACCACGCGTACATCGATACGATCACCGAAGCTCACAAGGTGCTTGCGAGGCAGCTCGGCTCGACGCTGTTCACGATCGCCAAGGATGTGAAGGTGCAGGTACGTTTCGACCCCAAGCAGGTCAAGCGCTGGCGACTTATCGGCTACGACAATCGCGTGCTTGCGCACCGGGACTTCAATGACGACACCAAGGACGCCGGCGAGCTCGGCGCTGGCCATGCTGTGACCTACCTGTACGAGATCGAGCGGCGCGGCGACTCCGAGACCGACGACCTGCTCAAAGTGCGCCTCCGCTACAAGGAACCGACAGCCTCGGTCAGTAGGCTCATCGAGAAGCCAGCGTGGACGGTCTCGTCGGGCGCCAGGAGCGGGTCCAACGCCATGCAATGGGCGCTCGCTGTCGCCGAAGCGGGCCTGGTGTGGCGCGACAGCAAGTACAAGGGGGCCGCGTCGCTGGCCGGGGCGCAAAGACGGGCGCAAGCGGCGTTGGGAAGCGATCCTCATGGCGACCGGGCGGGGTTTGTGCAGATGCTCGTCGCTGCTCAGCGCTGAAAGCCGACCGATCCGGCGCTCGGGCGGGCGGGCCGCTGACTTGTGAGCACTTCGGCACCGCAGTATGGTGCTGCTCCCTCCGCCGATTGCGGTCGCGAGGCCACCTGGGGAGCGCCGCTTATGGCCTTTCGCGCCGTCGAAGTCATCGCCCGCAAGCGCGACAACAAGCCGGTCACCAAGGCCATGATCGAAGGCCTCGTGCGCGGCTACGTCGGCGGCTCGGTGCCCGACTACCAGATGGCGGCGTTCTGCATGGCCGTCGTCTGGCGCGGCATGTCGGCCGACGAGACGGCGTGGCTGCTGGATGCGATGCAAGCGTCCGGTGAGGTGCTCGACTGGTCGGATCTACCGATGCCGACCGCCGACAAGCACAGCACCGGTGGTGTGGGCGACAAGGTGTCGTTGCCTCTCGCTCCTGCGGTGGCTGCGTGCGGTGTGGCGGTGCCGATGATCTCCGGGCGCGGACTCGGCCACACCGGCGGCACGCTCGACAAGCTCGAATCGATCCCGGGCCCGGGCATCAACGCTGCGGCGGACGCCGAACGACATTTCACGGTGCGGTTTTCGCTCGATGGCCTCAAGCGCCTTGTCCACGAGGTCGGCGTCGCCATGATCGGCCAGACCGAGACGCTCGTGCCCGCCGACCGCAAGATGTACTCGCTCCGCGATGTCACGGCGACCGTCGAGTCGATCCCGCTCATCGTCGCATCCATCATGAGCAAGAAGCTCGCCGAGGGCGCTGCGTCCCTGGTCCTCGACGTCAAGGTCGGCAGCGGCGCGTTCATGAAGAACGTCGACGACGCCCGCGCGCTCGCCCGCGCCATGGTCGATGCGGGTCAGCGCTGCGGCCGCAAGGTCACCGCATTTCTAACGGCGATGGAGAGGCCGCTGGGGACCCACATCGGCAATGCCCTCGAGGTCGTTGAATCGATCGAGTTGCTTCGCGGAGAGGGACCAGCCGATAGCCGCGCGCTCGTCTGCCGGCTCGGTGGCGAGATGCTCAGGCTCGCTGGCGTGGCGGACAGCCTCGCGCACGGCGAATCCCGAATCGCCGGTGTGCTCGACGATGGCACGGCGCTGGGCGTATTTGAGAAGATGCTGATCGCCCAGGGCGGTGACCCACGCGTCGCGACCGACCTGTCACTCTTGCCTTCCGCACCGGTCGTGCGGCCTTTTACCGCGAGTTCGAGCGGCGTGATGGCCAGCATGGACGCCCTCGAGGTTGGCCTGGCCGCGGTCCGCCTCGGCGCCGGGCGCAACCGCGTTACCGATCCCGTCGATCCCGCCGTTGGCTTCGTCCTGCACCGCAAGCCGGGGGATGAAATCGCCGCTGGCGACCGTCTCGTGACCATTCACGCCCGGGACGAAGCGGGTGCCGCCGCAGCCGCTGCCTCGCTGCGAGGCGCCATCACGATCGCCGAAAAAGGCAGCGCTCCAGACGTGCCTCCGCTGTTCATCGATACGATCCACTGACGCGATCGGCGTCGACGATGCGCGGCCGCCACCCTCCGATCCAATTTGCGACCGTCGCTCAATTCCAGGCGGCCTACCAAACGCCGCCTGAGCAGTTCAAAGGCCGCGCCAGCGTGCGCCATGTCGTGCTGCGCAAGGGAGGTGTTGTGTCTGTCGGTGATTCGATCGAGGTGCTCAGCAACGCCGTGCAGGCCGTCGCTCCAGCGCTGTAACATCGCGCCCTGCTGCGGGTTGCGTCGCCGCGAATCCAAGCCGCTCGCGGGCGAGACGCGCCGGCGATTTACGGGCAAGCTCCTGTTGATAGCGACCCGGAGTAGTCCATGCCCACCGTTGTTCGCGCCGTCGTCTTGTTCGTTGTCGTCGTAGGCCTCGTCGCCTGCGGCAAGAAGTCCCCCACCGGCAAGCCGGGCCCGCTGGGCAAGGCTTGGGACGCCGCCGCCGCGTTCAAGCACTTCAGGCCCAAGGGCGTCGTGCCGCCGGACGGATGGGCCGCCGACCTCGCCGCGATCAAGGCCGCCCTGCCGTTCGCCGCCGACAAGCGCAAAGTCAACACCAGGACCATCAACCTCGACGATGACGGCAAGCTCGCCGCGCAAATCGTGCTCAAGTGGCAGACGTTTCCGATCGGCGCTCGGCACCTTGTCGTCGCCGCGCAGGCCCGGACCGTCAAGCTCGGCGACACCTACAGCTGCACGTCCAAAGGCGCCGAGGTCACGGGGCCCGGAATCGGCGTCGATCTCTTTCCCCGCGTGCAAATCAGCGTGACCTGCTCGGCGGGCACATCCAACTCGTCAACGACCCGCTCGGCGACCGCCTACTTTGGCGACACCCGCGGCGGCGACGTCGTGCTTCTGCAAGGCTGGAACGACAAGGACGATTCGCCGCGCGACAAGCTCTTTCCCAAGCGCCCCGAACGCTGCAAGCCGGGGGCAAAAGGCGCGTTTCGCGTGGTCGACGCGCAGTTTCGCAAGGCCGATCCCAAGGATGAAGGCGACTGCAGCCAGGCCCACTTCCGCCTGCATGTCGAGCTGATCGAAAACGGCGCCGCGACATGCAAGGTGGAAGGCGTCGGCAAACCCGTCGACGGCCCCGTCGGCGCGACCGAGACGATGGTCGGCAACTCGCGCAAGTTGGTGGGGACGACGATCAAAGGTTCGTTTGGCGTCGGACAGTGCTGGGACGAGTTGTCTCCCCAATAGCGGCGCGGTGCGTCAACCGACGGCTGGCGAACGGTCGCTGACCCCTACATAGATCCTACACCGGCGAAAAAGCCGTCAAGCCCAAGGCCGGACAGACCGTGGCCAAGAAGCTGCAATGTGCGCTGCCGATCAAGACGAATGGCGACTGGTACGTCCGCGTCGCTGTCGGAAAGCCGGCCGGCGATGCCAACGCCGCGAACAACACGATGGTCGGCAAGTTCAAAGCCACGGTCGAGAAGCGCGCGGACGTCAGACCGACCCAGCGAGCCGACTGTGCTTGGCAAAACCCGCAGCTCCCCCACTTTTTTAGGGGCCTCCACACCCCCCACCGGCACCCGAAAAGACGCATTTCTCCGCGTCCGGGCATAGCTCGCCGTTGCGCCCGCCAGGGCGCCAGCCTCCCCGCTACCACCGAGTGGGGAGGGCGTACGTGCCCACCCCGCGGACCAGGCCCGCTGTCCGAAAACAGCCGGCCCCCGCCCTGCCAACCCGTGGAGCGTCCCGTCGCGCGCCGAGGACGCAGGCGCCGGTCGCATCCGACACCCGCGCACCTACGAGCAACAACCGTGCCAACGGCCGATCCAATAATCTCAGCTACTTACGGCATCGGCCACCAGTCCCACTGAGGTCTCGAGACCGGTCCTGAGACCACGACGGCCTTGCACGCCCGCGTTCACGTTGCGCCAAAGTCCCACTTCGCAGGGCCAGGACACCAGCAACCTGTGCCTTTCTGCGCCCGGCCTGGCGCTCTGCGGCCTCAGGAATCATTCGGTCTCACCCGACGCCACGTTTGCCGACATTGACTGTCGGTTTGCAGCGCGCCGTCAAGATACAAGCAATCATGCACCGAGAAGCATTGCCGTTCGGTGCTCTAGAATCGAACGTTCACAGACAGCCCGCGGCCGCTTGCCCACGGCGCAGCGTCCACGCGTGCTGAATCGCGTTCCCCATCGTCACCGAGGGTAAACAGAGCCCCCGCCAGCGCGGCGAAACCCAGGCCGATGCCGACTCCGGCCATGATGCCGATACGGTCGATGCGGTCTGCCTCGGCGGTGTACTCCTCGTATGAGATACCGACGATTTCGCCGCTGTCCTTGTCGGCCAGCTTGTCCTCGAGCTCGGCCTGGTCCGTCGCGTACACGCCGAACATCACGCCACCGGTGCCGATCAGGGCGACCGAAACGCCTCCCAACGCGATTCCCAGCAGCCGGTTGCGCGCCGATTCTCTCGCTTCGACCTTCTTGCGCGCGGCGAGGAGCTTGGCCTGCCGCGCCTTCTCGGCGTCGCGTTTGGCCAGCGCGGCGTCCACTTCGGCGAGGTAGCCGCTCGCCTTCTTGCCCACGGTCCCCGGCAGGCTCTTGATCGCGAGCAGTTTTCGGTAGCTCGCGGCGGCCTTGTCCAGCTGCCCGGCCTTCTGTTCGCTTCGCGCTGCGTTGTAGAGGAACACCGGCACCGGTCGGATCGCGAACGCCTCGTGGAACATGGGGGCGGATTTGGCGAATCGGCCGGCCTTGTAGTGGTGCAGAGCCAGGTTGTATGCCGCTTTGGCCGGATCTGCCTCGCTGGCAGCGGCCGAACTCAGCCACGCTCCCCAAACCATGAGCCCAACGGCACACGCCGTCGCCAAAACACCGAGTTTGCGGGGTCTGTCAGCCGGTCGCATCGCTGTCTCTGCGCGTCCTGTTAGCCCGTGCTAGTTGCAGATGTAGGCCTTGATGATCGGTGGGTTGCCGCCATCGGGGTTGCAGTTCTGGCTGCCAGACGTCGGCTTGAAGTTGAACGTGCTGCTGTGCACCCACACGTCCGGCGAGCTGTGGCCCTGCTCGTAGGCGAGGATCATCTTCTTGTTGCTGCACCGGCCGCCGTCACCGTCCATGTCGATGTTGCTGCAGTTGACCGACTTGCCGGTCCTGCTATTGATCGCGTTGCAGATCGCCACGTAGTCGTTCTTGTTCCAGTTCATCGACGGCTGGCTCGGGTTGCAGCCCGCCGGCACCTGGTCACTGTTGCCGCTGCCGGACGTCCACTGGATGCACTGGTTCTTGTAGATGACGCCCGTGCACTTGAGCTTGCAGTTGTTCTTGCACGAGTCGGCGTCGTTGGTGTTGCCGTCGTCGCACTGCTCGCCGCTGTCCTTGACGCCATCGCCGCACTTGGCCTTCACGCAGGTCGTGCGGCACGCGTTGGCTGTCTTGTCGCTGTTCTTGATGCCGTCGTCACACGCCTCGCCGATCTCGACGAGGCCGTTGCCGCACGACTGCAGGGCCACCGCGCGCCAAGTCCCGTTGATGCACACAAACAGCTGGTTGGTCGCCGTGTTCACATATGCGCGACCCGCGTGAGCAACGTCGCACTTGAACGGCGCCTTGGCGTGCAGCGGGAATCCGAAGCCGCCCGTCGCGAGCAGCGCGCCCTTGGACTGCACCTTCTTGTTGCTCAGCGTGTCGACCTCGATCCACCAGGCCTTGATCTCGCCGTCGACCTTGTTGTCCTTGAAGTTGCCGTCTGTGACCTGCAGCGTCCACGTGCCCTTGGGGTTTTGGCCGATCCACGCCGCGATGTTGCCGCTGACAAGCTTGGTCGGTGGATAAGTCGCCTTGAGCACGCCGCCGGCGACCTTGCCGTCCGAAAACAGCACGTGTTTGCCCTTGGCGGGGTCGGTCAGCTCGATCTTCATCTTCTTGAAGTCGCTGTTGGTCACGTGAATCGACACGCGGATGCCCTTGGCGGTGCCGTTATCGGGCACGACGATGCTGCTCGACACCCCGACCGGCCAGTTGTCCTTGATCGGCACGGCCTTCGTCGCCGCCGTTCTGTCCGTGAATTCGGTCGACAGCAGGCCGTTGCTGATCTCGTCGAGGCCGTCCGCGGGCAGGTTGTTCGGATCCATCGCCTTGACGCAGATGAGGCCGCCGTTGGCGTCGATGCCCTTGACCACCTCGCCCTTGTTCTTGCAGCTACCGGCGGGTGTCTTGATGCCCGTGAGCTTGCTGCCGTCGCCGACAAACGTCTTGGCTGCCACCGTCGTCGCCACCACGTCCTTGCTGGTGACCTTTGCCGCGTTCACCTGCCCACCTGTCAGCGTGCCGAACGTCCCCTTGGCGGCCTTGATGCCGAACTTGCCGAGGTCGATGTCGCCGTCGAATTTCAACTGCTTGACCGACACACAACCGGTGCAGGCAAGCGCGTCCGCCCGACCGGCGCGATGGGCGAATGGGACCGCGTGTACGGGGCTTCGAGCGAGCTCGGGTTCGTTGCCGATCTTGACGCCCAGCCAGCCGTGCATCCCCGCGTCGAGACCGCCAAGCTTCTTGATGCTGCCAAGCGCGTGCGCAAACGCGCCGTTCTTCACGCCGAGTTTGCCCGCCGTCTCCGACCACGTCGCCGCGCCACCAGACTTGGCCTTGTACAGCGAAAACCGCACCGAATACGTGCCATCGGTGATCGGGCCACCCGCCGCCGTGACGAGGTTGCCCTCGATCGCGACCGTGCCCGGGACAGCCGCCGACGCGTCCAACGCCGGCAGCGCCAAACACGCAACTGCCAGCGCCACCGCAAGGCGCCTCGTCCGTAACAAGCGTCGTCTCATCACGTGCCTCCCAGCCATCGCCAAAGCGACCACGTAAGCGACGTCTTGCCGCCCTTGCTGCCGCCGACCAATGGCCGTCCCGCGTGGCCGACCATGCCGACCTTGCCGCCTGTGCTCGGACCCGTCCGGACCCCGAGTGGCGCAAAGGTCCACCGAACGTTGCCGGCTTTGCAGCCCTCGTCCGTCTGGCCATCGCAGGTGTTATCGACCCCATCGCAGCTCTCTTTCGGCGCGGGGATCACAGCCCCCTTGCACGCGCCGAGGCTGCCCTCGGAGTCACAGGTTCTCGTGCCCGCCTTGCACGCGCCCTTGTCCGCGGTGCCAATCGGACCGGGGTAGCAGGGCTCGGCGTAGGTCGCGTTGGGCTGGTAAACGCAGCCCTTCTTCACGTCGCAGCTGTCGGTCGTGCACGGGTTGTTGTCGTTGCACGTCGTGCCCGCTCCCGGCAGGCATGTGTAGTCACTGCCCTTGGCGCCACACTTGTCGCCGACCGTGCACGGATTGGCGTCGTCGCAGCCACCCACGACCGGCTTCGTCACGCATTTGCCCGACTTTCCGTCGCATGAATCGGCGGTGCACGGCTCACCGTCGTTGCAGACCTTCTTGGCCCCGACCTGGCACGAGCCGTTCTTGCACACATCGCCGACGGTGCAGGCGTCCCCATCGGCGTCGCAGGGCGCGGTGTTGAACGCGGACTGACATCCCTTCTTCGCGTCGCAGCTGTCGGTCGTGCAGCCGTTCTTGTCATCGCAAGCCAACAGCTTTCCGGCCTTGCAGACGCCGCCATCACAAGCGTCCTTGGCCGTGCACACGCTGCCATCCGCATCGCAGGGTGCGCCGGAGACCGGCTTGCCGCTGAACACACAGGCGCCCGTTTTCTTGTCGCACGCGTCGACGGTGCAGGTGTTGCCGTCGTTGCAGAGCTTCTGTTTGCCGGCCAGGCACAGCTTGTCCTTGCACACATCCGCGACGGTGCAGGGATCTGAGTCGGTGCAGCTCGCGCCGGTCGGCAGGAAAACGCAGCCGTTCTTGGCGTCGCACGAATCGTCGGTGCAGACGTTGTTGTCGTCGCAACTGGCCAGCTTGCCCGCCTTGCAGAGCCCGCCCTGGCAGCTGTCCTTCTGGCTGCAGACGCTGCCATCGGCGTCACAGGGCAGGCCGTTGGCGAAGTTGGCGAACCCGCACTTGCCGGTCTTGCCGTCGCACGCGTTCTTGCGGCATGGGCCGGTCTTGGCGCTGCAGGTGATGACGGTCTTCGGGTCGACCGCGCACTTGAACGGCACGGCGGTCTTGTCGCAAAACAGCGTGCCGTTGCAGAGGTCGCCGTCTTCCTTGCCGCCGCAGTCCCCGTCCTTGGCGCAAGCGCAGACGTTGTTGCCCGCCTTGCAGCCACCAGCATCGCAGCGGTCGCCGACCGTGCATGGGTTGCCGTCGGTGCACGCGACCTTGTTGTCGCTGTGAACGCAGCCCTTCGCGGGCGAACAGGTGTCCTTCGTGCACACCTTGCCGTCGTCGCAAACCGTCGTCACATCGATCGGCAGACCGACACACTTACCGGTCGCGCAGCCGTCGTTGGCCGTGCACTTGTTGTTGTCGCTGCACGGATGGTTGTTGGTCTTGTGCGTGCACCCCGACTTGGCGTCACACGCGTCATCGGTACACGCGTTGCTGTCGTTACAGTCGACCACCTTGCCCGCGCAGATCCCCTTGGTGCACACGTCGTCCTTTGTGCACTTGGTCGCGTCGACACACCCCAGCCCATCCGGCGCGTCGGAGAACACGCATTTGCCGTCCGTCGGCTTGCACTTGGCGACCACGCACGGGTCGGGGGACGCGCACGTCTTCGGTTTACCGGCCATGCAAGCGCCACCGCCGCAGATCTCACCGAGCGTGCACGGGTTGCCGTCATCGCAGGGCGCGCCGTTGTCGTCGGTCTGGGTGCACCCCTTAGCCTGATCGCAGAAATCGGTCGTACACGGGTTGCCGTCGTCGCAGTTTTTCGGCTTGCCAGGCTTACAGGCGCCGCTATCGCAGATGTCGCCCTCGGTGCACGCGTTGCCGTCGGCGTCGCACGGGACCTTGTGCAACTTGTTGTTGCTGCACTGCGCCTTGTCACTGCCGCTCGCAGGTACGCAGGCGTCCTCCGTGCACGGGTTGTCGTCGTCGCAGGCGTTTTCATCCGTGGTGCCGTCGCAGTCGTTGTCGACGCTGTCGCACTTTTCAGCCGATGGCGCGGGCGCTGAACACGGCCCAAGCCCCGCTTCCGCACACGTGCGCGTGCCCTTGCAGACGACGTCGCCCTTGGTCTTGGGGTCCTTGAAAGTCTTGCTGCAGAACGTCGCCGCGCCGGTCGCAATGGCCTGCTTCGAACACGCGCACAGCCCCGGAGGGCCGCCGGTCTTGTCCGGATTGCGCACACATTGGGACGTCGTGCCGCCCTCGACCGTCTTGATCTTCGCGCAGCCGTAACCGTCGGGGCAGTCGGCATGTTTGGCGCACGGAGCCCCGCAAAACGCGCCCTGTTCGCCCTGGTCGACACACGCCGCGTCGGCGATGCCCAGCGATTCGCATTCCTTGGACGCCTTGCACGGGTTGCACAGCCGCATGAACGACGGCACGCAGATGGTAGCCAGGTCGCCCGACCCGGACTTGACCGTCTTGCACGCAAACCCCGAGGGGCAGCTGTCGGTGCACGGCGCGGCACAGCGCTTGCCAGCCGGCGTGTCGATGCAAAAACCGCCGTCGCACTCGTTGGATTGCTGGCAAGGACACCCAGCTCCGCCCGGGCAGTTGTCGTCACCCGCGTCGACGGTTGCGTCTTCGTTCGTCGTGCCCGTGTCCGCGTTCGACGCGCCGGTGTCCGCCGTGGACGTGCCCGCGTCGACTGTCCCGGTGTCGTTGTCGAGCGTACCGGCGTCGTTGGTCGCGACATCGTCGACCTTGGACCCGCTCACTCCCTGACCAGCGTCGTCGCCACAAGCGGACACCCCAAACAAGAGCCCGATGGCCAGCGAGGCGACAAGACCGCGGTACGAACGCATCCACCCATGGTGTGGACACGGCCCCTAAGCGTCAAGGACGAGCGTCGCTGGCGCCTGGTCTGGTGCCTGCCGTCGAAGCCGAAGCGCCGCTGGCGGCGGCCGACAAGGTCGCGGCCATGCTCACGGGCCTGGTTCGCAAGCACAGCGGCACCCCGTGAGGGTGTGGGTTCGGGTTCGGGTTCGGGTTCGGGTCGCTCGGACTCGGCCCATCGCTCAGTCAGCGACTTCCAACCGGGCCTGGTCGCTGGCGGCCACGGGTGCAGGGACAGCACTGCGCCCACATCCATCTTCACCGTTGAGCCGCTGGTTGCCGTTGAGAAAAACGGCGCACCGACCGAGCATGCAGGGGTTGCACTTGTGCGATCGAGGGTGGGGGAATTAATGGTCACACGTACCTGGAGCGGCCTTGTTGTCGCCATAGCGCTTTGTTCCGTGCTCGTTGCGGCCGGTTGCGGCAGCGACGACAAGGGGCTCGAAGGCCCAACGCTCAAGACCGACACCAATGGCGATACCGGCACTGTTGATACGGGCGTGGTCGACAGCGGCTCGTCCAGCGGGGCGGTCGACACCGGCTCCTCCTCGGGCGCGACCGACGCCGGGGGTTCTTCCAGCGGCGTGACCGACGTCGGCAGTTCGTCCAGCAGCGGCGCGGATGTGCCCGTTGTCGAACCCGACGCCGATTCGCCCGTCGATGTTTCCGCTGAAGACGCTGCGCCGGTCGAGCCCGACGCCGATTCCCCGGTCGATGCCGCTTCCCCGGACGTCGTGCCGCCCACGTCCACCGTCTGCAACCCCTGCAGCAGCTCCCTTCAATGCACCGGCGGCGCCTGCGCTGACCACGGCGCCGCGGGCTATTACTGCGGCCTCGATTGCAAGGCCGACGCCGACTGCGCACCCGGCTACAAGTGCCACACACTCGACACCGCCGAGGGCCTCCAGGCACAGCAATGCGCGCCCATCGGCAGCGGCACCACCCCGGGTGCATGCGACTGCAGCGACGCCGCCATCGCCGCCAAGCTCAAGACCAGCTGCTTTGCGACCGCCAAGGACGGGTCGGGCAACACCATCGGCACCTGTAAGGGTGAACGCGTGTGCGACGTCGGTGGCCTCGGTGCGTGCAGCGCCAACAAGCCCGAGCTTGAGACCTGCAATGGTGTCGACGACGACTGCGACGGCGACGTGGACGAGAAGACCTGCGACGACAACAACTTCTGCACCGTGGACGCGTGCGACGCCGGGGTCTGCAAGTACACGGCCATCCCCGGCTGCGGCAGCGCCTGCACCAAGAACGACGAGTGCAAAGACGACGGCAACGCCTGCACGACCGAATTCTGCGACGCGGCGACCGCCAAATGTGCGTCCAAGTTCGCGTCCGGCGCCTGTGATGACGGCGACGCCTGCACCAAGGGCGACACCTGCAAAGACGGCAAGTGCGCGGCTGGTAAAGCCGTGGCATGCGACGACGGCAACGTCTGCACAACCGATTCCTGCGACGCCGCGTCGGGTCTGTGCGCCTACAAACCCGCGCAGGACGGCACCGCCTGCAATGACGACGATAAATGCACCACCAAGAGCGCGTGCAAGGGCGGCAAGTGTGCCGATGGTGTGGCCAAGAACTGCGACGATGGCAAGCCGTGCACAGCCGACAGCTGCGACTCCGCGACCGGAAAGTGCGCCAGCAAGGCCATCCCCGGCTGCGGCGGCTGCTGCAAGACCAAGTTTGACTGCGACGACAAGAATGCCTGTACGGCCGAGACCTGCGAGCCGGGCAAGGGCGGCGGCTTCGGCGGCGCTTGCAACCAGTGCAAGTCCACCCCGAAAGTGGGGCCGTGCAGCGACGGTGACGCGTGCACCGTGGCGGACACCTGCCAGACGGGCAAATGCGTGGGAGGCGGCGCCAAGGACTGCGATGATGGCAACGCATGCACCGCCGACTCCTGCAAGGCCGGCAAGTGCGCCCACGTCGCGACCAGCAAGACCGCATGCGACGACGGCGACGCGTGCACCAGCGGCGACGCCTGCAACAGCGGCAAATGCACGTCCGGCAAAGCCAAGAAGTGCGACGACAAGGACCCATGCACCATCGACTCCTGCGACGCCGCGACCGGCGACTGCAAGAACGCGCCGGGCAAGGACGGCGCCGGCTGCGACGACGGCAACGCGTGCACCGCCAAGGACAGCTGCAAGGCCGGTAAGTGCCCGCCTGGCGCCGCCAAGAGCTGCGACGATAAGAACGCCTGCACCGTCGACTCCTGCGACGCCGCGAGCGGCAAGTGCAGCAGCTTGGCGATCCCCGGCTGCGGGGCGAGCTGCAAGGCCGACAAGGACTGCAAGGACGACGGCAACCCGTGCACCCAGGCCATCTGCGACAAGGCGACCGGCAAGTGCACCGCGCAACTTGTGACCGGCGGCTGCGACGACGGCGAGGCCTGCACAACGCCCGACACCTGCGCCAACGGCACCTGCGCCGGCGCCGCCAAGGACTGCGACGACAACAACCCCTGCACCACGGACGCCTGCGACAAGAAAAACGGCAACTGCGTCCACCAGGCCGACGCCAAGGCCGGGCCTTGCAACGACGGCAACCCCTGCACCGTGGGCGACGCGTGCTCGAGCGGCGTCTGCAAAGCCGGCAAGGGCAAGGACTGCTCAGACGCCAACCCCTGCACCACCGACGCCTGCGACAAGACGTCCGGACTCTGCGCGAGCAAAGCCAACACCGCGCCCTGCAGCGACGGCGACGCGTGCACTGCCGGCGACACCTGCAGCGGCGGCAAGTGCGGGGCCGGCCAGGCCAAGAGCTGCGACGACAACAAGGCCTGCACCGCCGACGCCTGCAACCCCAAGACGGGCGCTTGCAGCAATGCACCCATCCCGGGCTGCGGCTCGCAGTGCAAGACCGACAAGGACTGCAAAGACACCGGCAGCTTCTGCACCACCGCGATCTGCGCGATCGGCGCCAACGGCGCTGGCAAATGCGTCGTCAAGGACACCAACCACGCCTGCAACGACGGCGATCCGTGTACCGGCCCCGACGTCTGCAAAGGCGGCAAATGCGCGCCCGGCGCGGCCAAGAAATGCGATGACAGCAACCCCTGCACCGTCGACGCGTGCGACAAGGCCACCGGCAAATGCCTCGCCAAACCCGCCGCCGACGGCAGCGCCTGCAGCGACAACGACCCGTGCACGCTCAAAGACAAGTGCGCCACCGGCAAATGCGCGGGCGCCAAGCAGGACTGCTCGGACAACAACGCCTGCACGGTCGACTCGTGTCACCCCGCGACCGGGCAGTGCAACAACGTGGCCGCCAAGGACGGAGCCGGCTGCGACGACGGCGCCAAATGCACCGACAACGACGCCTGCAAGGGCGGCAAGTGCGGCGGCGCGGCCAAAAACTGCGACGACAAGTTGGCGTGCACGGCCGACGCCTGTGATCCCAAGTCGGGCGCCTGCACCCACAAGCCCATCGTCGGCTGCGGCGGCATCTGCAAGACCGACAAGGACTGCACCCAGGACGCAAACCCCTGCACGGCCAACGTCTGTGCGGCTGGATCCAATGGAGGGGGCGGCAAGTGCTCGGTGAAAGACGCCAACGGCACCTGCAGCGACGGCAAGTCCTGCACCGAAAACGACGCCTGCAAGGCCGGCAAGTGCGTCGGCTCGCCGATCGTCTGCAACGACGGCAACTCCTGCACGTCCGACTCGTGCGACGCCGCATCCGGCAAGTGCGTATCCAAACCCGTGGCCAACGGCGCCAAGTGCAGCGACGGCAACGCCTGCACGGCCCCCGACGCCTGCAAAGGTGGCGCCTGTGCCCCCGGTGGCGCCAAGAAATGCGATGACGGTAACGCCTGCACCGCCGATTCCTGCGACCCGAAGACCGGCTTGTGCGGCCAAAAAGCGCTGAAGGACGGCGCCGCGTGCAACGACGGCAAGCCCTGCACGGTCAACGACGCCTGCAAGGCCGGCAAATGCGCTTCGGGCACGCCCAAGAACTGCGACGACGGCAAGGCGTGCACCGCCGATGCCTGCGACGCGAAGTCGGGCACCTGCAGCAACACGCCGATTCCCGGCTGCGGCGGCAACTGCAAGACCGACAAGGACTGCAAGCAGGACGGCAACGTCTGCACGGCGGCCTTCTGCGCGCTGTCCAGTGGTGGTGGCAAATGCTCGAGCAAACCCCAGCCGGGCAATTGCAACGACAACGACGGCTGCACCGAAAAGGACACCTGCAACGCCGGCCAATGCCAGGGCAGCGCCAAGTCCTGCGACGACAACAACCCGTGCACCGTCGACAGCTGCAGCGCCGGTAAGTGCGCTTACAAAGCCGGCCCGACGGGAACCAAGTGCACCGATGGCAAACCCTGCACCGTCGGCGACGCGTGCAAAGCCGGAAAGTGCGTCGGTGGCGCGCCCAAGGTCTGCGTCAGCGGCAACGTCTGCGTCGCGGCGGCCTGCAACGCCAAGACCGGCGACTGCGCGTTCAGCAACAAGAAGAACGGCACCGCCTGTTCGGACAAGAACGCGTGCACTGTCAGCGACCTGTGCGTGAGCGGCAAGTGCCGGGCGGGCAAACCCAAGTCCTGCAACGACAACAACGCGTGCACCGCGGATTCCTGCGACATCAAGACCGGCAAGTGCGCCAACACCAAGATCCCGGGCTGCGGCGGCTTCTGCCTCAAGAACAGCCACTGCCCGCAGGACGGCAACCCCTGCACCCAGGCGTTCTGCAACACCAAGACGAGCAAGTGCGCGGTCAACTTCACGTCCAACACTTGCAGCGACAAGAACGGCTGTACGATTGGCGACAAGTGCACGAGCGGCAAGTGCGCCGGTGTGCCCAAGGCCTGCAACGACAACAACGCGTGCACGACCGACAGCTGCCGCGGCACCTCCGGCCAATGTCGCCACGTCGCGGTCAGCGGCAACGTCGCCTGCACCGACAACAACAAGTGCACCAGCGGTGACGTCTGCAAGAGCGGCAAATGCACGCCGACATCCACCAAGAACTGCAACGACAACAACTCGTGCACCAACGACGTCTGTCAGAAGGGCAGCGGCAAATGTGTCCACGTCCCGCGCGGCAACAACACAATCTGCAACGACGGCGACGCGTGCACGGTGACCGACCGTTGCTCCAACGGGTCGTGCAAGCCCGGCGCCGCGAAGGTCTGCAACGACAAGAACAACTGCACCGCAGACAAGTGTGACGCCAAGACGGGCGCGTGCTCGTTCGCCGTGATCATCGGCTGCGGCGGCAACTGCAAGGTCGACAACGACTGCAAGCAAGACGGCAACCCCTGCACCGTTTCGCGCTGCACGACGGGCAAATGTGCGCTCGTCAACGTCAAGTCCGGCACAGCGTGCAACGACGGCAAGCCCTGCACCGTGTCCGATGCGTGCAACGGCGCCCAGTGCCTCGGCAAGGCCAAGGACTGCAACGACAAGAACGTCTGCACCGCCGATTCGTGCAACGCCACGACCGGAACCTGCGAGCACAAGGCGCTGAGCAACACGACCGTTTGCAGCGACGGCAACGCCTGTACGACCGGCGACCGGTGCAACGCGGGCAAGTGTGCCGGCGGCAAGAAGAAGGTCTGCACCGACAACAACCCGTGCACGACCGAGACCTGCAACGCCAAGACCGGCAACTGCGACATCAAGACCGCGCCCGCCGGGACGTCCTGCAGCGATGGCAACGCCTGCACGCTCAACGACAAGTGCAACAACAAGCGGCAGTGCATCAAGGGGCCGAAGAAGAACTGCAGCGACAAGAATATCTGCACCGGCGACACCTGCGATGTGAAGACCGGCAAGTGCGCGCACACCCCGATCCCCGGCTGCGGCGGCAACTGCCAGACCCACACCGACTGCAAGCAGGACGGCAACCCCTGCACCACCGCGTACTGCCACGGCGGGTCCAAGAAGTGCCGCGTCGCCTACAACGGCGGCGGCTGCAACGACAACGATCCGTGCACCGTGACCGACCGCTGCTCAGGCGGTAAGTGCGCCGGCGTGCCCAAGAACTGCACGTCCAACAACCCATGCCGCGTCGGCACCTGCAACAAGAGCAACGGCGCCTGCACGCAGAAAAACGTCAGCAACGGCACCGGCTGCAACGACAACAACGCGTGCACCACGGGCGAGGTCTGCAGCGGCGGCATCTGTCGCTTCGGCAAGAACAAGAACTGCAGCGACGGCAACCCCTGCACGACCGACTTCTGCAGCAAGAACCTCGGCGGCAAGTGCCAGCACGCCAACCTGTCCAACGGCAGCTCGTGCAGCGACGGCCTGTACTGCTCGGTCGCCGACTACTGCATCGCCGGCGCGTGCAAGACCGGCAAGCCACGGACCTGCAACGACAACGAGCCGTGCACCAACGACACGTGCGACGAGAAGATCAACAAGTGCGTCTACGCGAAGAAGCCCGGCTGTGGCGGCTTCTGCAAGAAGGACGGCGACTGCAAGGAAGACAGCAACCCGTGCACGGCCGCGTACTGCAACACCACCACCCAGGCGTGCTCGTTCAAGAACAAGGGCGGCTCATGCAACGACGGCAACCCGTGCACGTTCGCGGACAAGTGCGGCGGCGGCAAATGCGGCGGTACGACCAAGAATTGCTGGGACGGCAACGCCTGCACGGTCGACAGCTGCAACACAAAGGACGGCAAGTGCCAATACAAGTCGGCGCCCGACGGCACTTACTGCAGCGACGGCACGTCATGCACGACCACCGACCGCTGCACCAAGGGCAAATGCGTCGGCAAGCAGCGCAACTGCAACGACAACAACGTGTGCACCACCGAGGCGTGCAACAAGTCGACCGGCCTGTGCCAGTACAGCCCCGCCAAGACCGGCACCAAGTGCAAGGACAACAACAACTGCACGGTCAACGAGAGCTGCAACAACGGCACATGCAGCGTCAGTCAGCCCAAGAACTGCGACGACAAGAACGCCTGCACCGCCGACACCTGCCTGAACAACGGTAACTGCCGCCACACCAAGATCTTCGGCTGCGGCGGAAACTGCAAGACCGATAGCCACTGCAAGCAGGACAACAACAAGTGCACGGCGAACACCTGTGACACCAAGGCCGGCAAGTGCGTCAACAAGCACGTCAACAACCCGTGCAGCGACAACAAGAACTGCACGGTCAACGACAAGTGCGACGCCGGCGTCTGCAAGGGCACCAACAAGAACTGCGCCGACGGCAACGGCTGCACCAACGACTACTGCCAGGGCTCGACCGGCAACTGCATCCACGCCAACCGCGCCAACGGAGCCGGATGCAACGACGGCAACCCGTGCACGTACACCGACCAGTGCAACAACGGAAAGTGCGGCGGCACCAACAAGAACTGCGACGACAAGAACAGCTGCACGCTCGACACCTGCGACGGCAAAACCGGCCAGTGCAAGCACACCACGATCTTCGGCTGCGGCGGCAACTGCTCCAAGGACAGCCACTGCAAGCAGGACAACAACGTCTGCCGGCGCAACGTGTGCGACCTCAAGTTCAAGAAATGCGTGGTCAAGAACCAGAACGCGGCGTGCGGCGACGGCAACCCCTGCACCGTGAAAGACCGCTGCGAAGACGGCGTTTGCAAGTCGGGCCCGATCCGCACCTGCAACGACGCCAACGCGTGCACCAACGACTACTGCGACCCCAAGGACGGTCAGTGCAAGGCCACGGCAATCAAGGGCTGCACCTCCTGCAAGAACAACCTGCAGTGCAACGACAACAAGCCCTGCACCGCCGACTCCTGCAAAGCCGGCAAGTGCGAGAACAAGGCGATCGCCGGCTGCAAGCTCTGCACCACGTTCAAGGACTGCAACGACGGCACCATCTGCACCACCGACAGCTGCATTGGCGGCAAATGCACCAACATCCAGATCCCCGGCTGCAAAGGCTGCAAGAAAGCCAGCGACTGCAACGATAAGAACCCGTGCACCACCGACGTCTGCCAGAGCGCCGGGTTCTGCACGAGCCTGCCGATCCCGCAATGCGTGCCATGCCTGCAAAACAAGGACTGCAACGACGGCGACAAGTGCACGACGGACACCTGCAAGGGCAACAAGTGCACGTTCGCGCCGATCAGCGGCTGCAAGTAGCGAGCCGACACACACCCCGGCATGGACGAGCGCATCCCGCGCCGGCTGGACAAGTTCCTCGCTGACTCCCGCATCGGCTCGCGAGTGCATATCGAGTCGCTCGCCGCGTGCGACGCCATCGCGTTCAACGGACAGCCCGAATCCGACCTCCGGCGCCTGGTCGATCCCACCTCCGACGTCATCGAAGTCGACGGTCAGCCAGCACAGCTGTCACCGCCGCGCATCCACGCCCTGCTGCACAAGCCCGCCGGTGTCGTCACCACGATGGCCGACCCGCAAGGCCGCCCCTGCATCGCCGACCTGGTCCCCGCCGACTGGTTGGGACGCGTCGGCGTGGTCGGGCGGCTCGACAAACCGACAACGGGCGCCCTGTTGATCACCGACGACGGCGACCTCAGCCACCTGCTCACCGATCCCGCATTCCACGTCTGGAAACGCTACGTGTTGACGTTGGTCGGCGACATTGAAGCCGCAGATCCCCGCCTCGAACAACTCCGCGCTGGGGTGATGCTTGGCGACACGCTGACCGCTCCGGCTCGCTGCGGCCTGGTCCCGGATTCGGGGCGCGATGGAAAGGGTGGCAAACGACTGACCGACGCCTGGATCGAGGTGCGCGAGGGACGCTTTCGGCAGGTTCGTCGCATGGCCAACACGGTCGGGTTTCGCGTCGCGCGACTGCATCGGGTCGCGATCGGACCGCTGCTCCTCGGTGACCTCGAACAAGGTCGGTGGCGGGCCCTGCAATCGGCGGAAGTCGACGGGCTCTATGAAGCCGCCGGTGGCCGGGATGCACCCACTCGAGGTGCACGCAAAGCCCTGATCCGACGCCTGGAAGCCGGCGAGCTCTCCGTACCCGACGTCGACCGTGTCAGGCGCTACCTGCGTGAGTTCGAAACCTGATCGGTGTCAATTCAGCAAGACGCCGAGCTCCAGCCACCCATAGCCGCCCTCGCGCACCGGCAACCCCGTGACGAAGCCAGCGGCCTTGTAGCCCATCACCAGCCCGACCGAAACACGCGCCCCTTGCCATCGCGGACGCGCCTCGGCCGCCCACCCCAGGTCGTTTGCAGGGGGCTCCGGGACCGGCCCGCCGAGCTGTCCGATACCGATCGAAGGCGTCAACTCCAGGGGCGGCGATCCATGTCGGTGTTGGACAGGAACGTGCGCCGCATCGCATCGAGCGCACACCACAGGTACATCAGGCCCTCGCCCCGCTCCATCGCGCCGCGTCGCATCACGTCCAGCGCGATCTGTTCTTGCTCCACCTCCTGCGATTCGAGCCCGCCCATGCCAAGCAAGATGCGCCGATCGGGCGTCATGGCGTCGTGGCCGTCCCAAGACGTCCAGTTGCGGCCGAGTCCTTCGCCGAAGACAAAGCTCCACGGCGGCGGTGGCGCGAGGTCATAGCGCGGGTTGGCGGCGGCCTCTCGCGCCCGGTAGCCATGGCCGAAGATCTCGTGGTTGTAGATAACGAGCATCGACGTGACCGGCGCGTCGACCAGGAAGAAACGCGCCACGCGGCCGGCGCCCAACAACCATCCTGGCACGCCTTTCGTGGTGCTTCCGTCGACCTTTGCCAGCAGCTCATCTTCCGCCGTGATGAACGCGCGGCCCGCGGTCGTGAAGGTCCGCGACCAGGGCCGCATCCCAAACGACACGTCGTGGATCGCGAGCATGTGCGTGATCTCCTTGAACGCCGTGTAGATGATGAAGAGGCCGCCCACCAACACGATGATGCTGTGCACGTTGAAGTCGCCGTAGATGGCCGGCTGCCAGTCGATCTTCGCCAACGGCGCCTGGAACAGGTCGATGGCCTTGACGACCGCGAACAGCAGGACGATGCGCAGCGCGATGGCCAGGCCGATGCCCAGCTTGCGGACCATGCTCTGCTTGTCGGCGGGCACCCGCTTGGACTCGATCGAGATGTAAAGCAGGTTGTCGAAGCCCAGCACGGCTTGCAGAAAAACAAGCATCGCAAGGGTCAGGATATCTTCCATCATTGTCCTTTTTCGGGGCAGCAGCCGGCGAAACGGGATCGGGGATCAGTGCGCTTCGTCGCTTGGGCTGTATGGCGGGTCGCCGGGCGAACGGTAGCGGTCCAAGGGACTGCGCTGGGCGTCGCTGCCGAAATACCAGCCGCTGGCGCTGAGCTCGCCGAAGAGCAAATGCGTCGTCGACCGGGTGCCGTGTGTAGGCTGTTTCATGCCCATATCGGCGGGGCTGATCCCCTGCGATGTGGCGTAGGGTCGGGTCATGTCGGTTTCGATAAAGCCGGGCGTGCAGGCGTTGACCGTCCGGCCCGCCAGCGACCGTCCAAGCGCGATGGTGTAGGTGTTCAGGCAAGCCTTGGACAGCCCGTACGCGTTGCCGTCACTGAGCCCGGCGCTCGCGAAATCTCCGCCCGAGTTGGCGATGGCGATGCACTCGTCCATGAGCCCGGCAACGTCGTCCCAGCTTACGTCCGCGCGGGTCATCTGCTGTTGGCGACGCGCGCTGCAGCGACTGACGAAGTTGGGGCCCGAAGCCGACGAGACGTTGACGATGCGTCCATCCGCGGCGAGCAAAGGCACAAACGCGTCGACCATGCGCTTGGGGCCTCGCGTGTTGACGTTGAGCACCCGCGCGAGGTCGTCGGACTGGCCGATCCCGGCGTTGTTGACCAGGCCATAAAGCCGCGCGTCGCCCAATGCTGCACCGACCACGAGCGCCGCCGAGCTCACCGATTCGTCGCTGCCGACGTCGAGCTCGACCACCGTGATGCGGTCCGCCCAGCCCGGCTGCCTATCGACCAGGCTGGCTTTGGCGGCCTCTCCCCGCCCGCGGTCGCGGGAGCCAAGAAAGACGTGAGTGTCGTCGGCGTAACCCAGGATGGCGGCGACAGACGCGCGACCAATGCCCTTGTTGGCGCCGGTGATGAGGACGTAGCGGTTGGCGCTCATGCGGCCTCCACAGGTGGTGATTTAGCCAGACCGCACGTGCGGCCGGTGCGCAACGTTGCCTCGCGGGCCGGACCTCGGCAACCACAGCGTCCACGCCGATCCACCGACCCATCATCTCCACGACGCACCCGACGGCGAAAAAGCGCCAGCTACACGCCAAAGGCGTGCACCCCATTCCCACCCAGCAGGCGGGTTAGGTAAAAGGAGGGAGGGGTTCCAAGATCGTGGTAGGTAGGCGGTATGTCCGAAACAAACACCTGCCCGATTGGCACGCCCGGTCAGCCATGGACCGACGACGACCGGCGCGCCTGGTTTTCACAAAGAACCGTCCAACGCAGCTACCGCGACGAGGTCCTGGCGAAGCTCGAAGGCCTGGATCCATGCCTGCGGGTCCAGCGCTACGGGGCCCTGCCTCTCGATGCCGACCGCTATCCCCTGTTCGCGATCCGCAACAGCCAAGAGGTCCCCGGAGCCCCGTGGGCGCTCATCACCGGCGGGGTCCACGGCTACGAAACCAGCGGCGTGCAAGGCGCGCTCGCGTTCGCGGCGAAGCTGGCTCCTGCCTATACCGACCGCCTCAACCTCATCATCGCGCCGTGCGTCAGTCCGTGGGGCTACGAGGTGATCAACCGCTGGAATCCCAACGCCGTCGACCCAAATCGGTCGTTCGTCGCCAACAGCGAATCCGAGGAGGCCATCGCGTTGACCGCTTACGTGCGCCAGCTCGGCGTGTCGTTTCTGCTCCACATGGATCTGCACGAGACCACCGATAGCGACGAGTCCGAGTTCCGCCCCGCCCTCGCCGCCCGCGACGGCAAGCGCCACGAGCGCGGCACCATTCCCGACGGGTTCTACACCGTTGGCGACACCGAAAACCCGCAGCCCGAGTTCCAGGCGGCGATCATCGAAGCGGTGCGGCAGGTGACTCACATCGCGCCTTCCGACGACGACGGCAACCTCATCGGCGCGCCCGCGACCCAGCCTGGGGTCATCAACTATGAGCTCAAGGCGTGGGGATTGTGTGCTGGTCTGACGGACGCACGCTTCACGACGACGACCGAGGTCTATCCAGACAGTCCGACCGCGAGTCCGGCGATCTGCAACGCGGCGCAGCTGGCGGCGGTCCGGGCCGGTCTCGATTTCGCGCTGGCCAGCCTGTAGCCCCGCAGATCTCCGCCTGGCCCCACATGCATTCACAACCGGCCCGCAATTCGAGGCCAGTTCTGTAGCTCAGTACGGAGTCAAGGCGGTTCTCAGATCGTGGGGTTGTCCCTGTGCGGCCGGCCACGCGATCCAGCCGCAAGGCCCAAGGACGGCGAGGAGCTAGGGTCGTTCTGTAACGAACCGCGTCGCCCGAGGACTTTGTGGCATGACGGACTTGCGCGAACTGACGGTGCCGCCCGCCCCGGAACTCACCCCGCCCGACGTGCGACTGAAGCGCTGGGGACTGGCTACAGCGGCAGTGGTCTTCGCGATGGTCGCAGCGCTGCTGCTGATTCCGCAGCCTGACCTGAGCATGGTGCCCAACCACGCCACGCACCTGAAGCAAGCGTGCGCACCCAAAGTCGGCGCTACTGCCGAGCGGGCGCAGGTGTATCGCGCCCGGGTGTCGGTGCAGGGGATCGCGTGTCAGACCTGTGCAGGTGGCTTGCTGCAGGCCTTTGAGCAGGTGCAGGGGGTGTGCGCTGCGCAGATCCGCGTCGCGACGTCCGACATGCTCGTCGACTATCAGCCGACGGTGATCGACATCGAGCAGGTGATGAACATCGCGACCGCTGCGGGCTTCCCGGCTCAAGCATGGACGGAAGGCGCGCCCGTCGCGCAGCAGGCGGTTCGATGAGCAGCGCTTTTGCCGGCATGATCCGCAGTGTCCCGCTGCCCACCACCACGCCATCGCCAGCGTTCGGCCGCGGCGAGGTGTTGAAGACAACGCAGAGCGTGTGCCCGACGTGCCTTGCGACGATCCCCGCGCAGGTACTGGCCCGCGACAAAAGTGTGTGGCTGGACAAGACGTGCCCCGCCCACGGCGACTTCTCCGCGCTGCTCGCCAGCGACCGCCGCCACTACTACCTCGCTGACCCAAACATCGCCGCGCTCGGTTCCTGCTGCGGACCCGGTAGTCACTGTGGCGACCAGGTGGCCAACCACAGCTGCAACGTCCTGATCGAGCTCACGCAACGCTGCAACCTCAGCTGCCCCACGTGCTACGCCGACTCTTCCCCGCAGCAAGACCACATGCTCAGCCACGCCGACTTCTCCGCGCTGCTCGACAAACTCCTCGCCAAAACAGGAGGGGACAAAGCGGACGCTGACGTTGTGCAGTTTTCCGGCGGCGAACCTACGATACACCCGGAGTTTTGGGCCTTCTTGGACCTCGCGCTCGCTCGCGGGGTGCGGCGTGTGTACGTCAACACGAACGGAACCAGGCTCGCCAAACGCGACTTCGCGGCACGACTCGCAGCGTATGGGGACCGAGTTGGTGTCTACTTGCAGCTCGACGGACTGACAGACCAGGCGACAGTGGCGCTTCGCGGTGAGACGGGCCTGCTGGCCAGGAAGCTTCGGGCGCTGCAGCACTGCGAGGAGCTGGGCATCGACACGGTGTGGGTGATGACGCTCGCGCCGGGCATCAACGACACCGAGCTGGGCGCGTGCATCAACAGGGCAGCGGCGAGCCCCGTGGTCCACAAGATGATGATCCAACCGGCGATGTACTCCGGTCGCTACGACAATCCGCAGCTGGTGAGACGAACGACCGTGGCAGACGTGGCGCGACTCGCCAGCGAGCAGACGGCGACCCTGCAACCAGACGACTTCCTGCCGATCCCCTGCTCGGACCCGAACTGCTTCTCGATGGCGATGGCCTTCAAGACCCCCGGTGGCCTGCTGCCGGTGTCGCGCTTCTTCCCGCGCTACGAGACGTGGGCTGCGCCAGGTGTGGCAGAGCTGATCAGCAAGGTGAGCAACAGCTTCGATCGCGCCGACGATCTGCGCCATGTTGTCAGTTGGGCGGTCGCGAACGACGCGCTGCAAGGGCTGGACGAGGCTGCGCTGGACCAGGTCCTCGACGCACTGCAAGCATCGATGGCGGGCGAGGCTGAGCAGCTTTCAACGGCGGCAACCGGTGAGACCGCCGACGAGTGGCGGGGCATGCTGGCGATCGGCGTCAAGCCGTTCATGGACGCGTGGACCTACGACCAGGACCGGATCGACAAGTGCTGCGTCCACGTAGCCTCGGCAGATGGCACGCCGGTGTCTTTTTGCGAGTACAACGCGCTGTGGCGCCCCCAGGGTCGGCTGTAGCGCCCCGTTTTGGAGAAAAATGACCGCGAACCCCACACCGACCTGTTGCAGTGCGGAGCAGCACGTCGTCAACACGTCTTGCTGCGCCGACTTCTACAGCACGGACGTCGTTCGGACGTTGCTCGGCGACACGTTCCACCCCGGCGGCAAAGACCTTTCCGCCCGCCTCGTCGGCAGCCTGGAGCTGGACGCAGGCAGCCACGTGTTGGACATCGCGTGCGGCCTTGGCACGACCGCGATGTCGATCGCTGCGGAGATCGGCGCGACGGTCGTCGGGATCGACGCGTCCGAGCGGAACATCGCGACGGCGAACGACGAGGCAACCGCCCGCGGCCTGAACGATCGCGTCCGCTTCGCGATGGAGGACGCCGCCGCGCTGCCGTTCGAGGACGCCGCTTTCGACGCGGTGATCTGCGAGTGCGCGGTCAGCACGTTCGCGGACAAGGCGCCGGTTGTCGCTGAGATGGTCCGCGTGCTGAAACCTGGCGGCGTGCTGGGGATCTCCGACATGGCGCTCGCGGGTCCTCTGCCCCAAGACGTCGCCGCGGTCGTGGCGCCCTGGACCTGCCTGGCCGACGCGCGGTCGGTAGCCGGCTACCAGCGCTTGTTCCTGGACGCGGGGCTGACAGTTGTGGCGTGGGACGACGAGCGGGAGGCGCTTGTGCAGCTCGCAGTCGAACTCAAGCGCAAGCTGGTGTTGGCGGGCCTGGGACGCTTGTCGGGGATGATGGCGGAGCTGCCGGGCGACATTGGCGTGCTGCGCGCGTTGCTCGACAAGGGGCGCGCGCTGATAGCGGACGGAACCGTGTCGTACATGCGCCTCGTCGCGCTGAAAGGTGCGCGCCGCAGCGCGAGCAATACGACGATCGAGGCCGAGGTCGCGCGCAAGGAAGTCGCCGCGACAGCCGGCTGCGATCCCACCAAGGGGTGTTGCTAGCCGTGGCCGAGCGTGTGCCAGCGGGGTCCCTGTACCATCCAAGTGATGCGCACAATCGGCGCGCAAGAGCGCTCGTTCACCCCGAGAAATGGCCCATCAAGCCGGCGACTGAGCCGTACGACTTGATCGCGATCGGCGGCGGCACAGCGGGACTCGTCAGCGCGGCGGGCGCGGCGATGCTGGGGGCGAAGGTGGCGTTGGTCGAGCGCCACTTCATGGGCGGAGACTGCCTGGTGACCGGCTGCGTGCCGTCCAAGACGTTGCTACAGAGCGCCCACGTTGCCCATGTAGCCCGAGGAGCGAGCGCGTTCGGCGTGCGCGCGGACAAGGTCGAGGTGGACTTCGCTGCGGTGATGGAGCGGGTACGTCGGGTTCGCGCCGACATCGCCGCAGACGACGGGGCCGACGCGTTCAAGGAGCGTGGGATCGACGTGCTGTTCGGCACAGCGCGGTTCACGGGCAAGGACACGCTGGATGTCGACGGACAACGCGTACGGTTCAAGCGGGCGGTGATCTGCACAGGGAGTCGACCGCGCGCGCTTGACGTGCCGGGCGCTGGCGACGTCGACTACCTGACGAGCGACAGCTTGTGGTCGCTGACCGAGCGCCCAGCTCAGCTCATCGTGATCGGCGGCGGCCCAATCGGCTGCGAGATGGCGCAGGCGTTCGCGCGACTCGGCAGCTCCGTGACCTTGCTGCAGCGGGGCGGGCGGTTGTTGCCCGCCGACATTCCGGGTGCGTCGGCGGCCGTCCTTGCGTCGCTCCGCGCGGACGGCGTGCAGGTCGAGCTGGACGCAGACGTCGTCGGGCTCGCTGGCCGCGGCGACGGCGCCGAGGTGCGGTTTACGATCGGCGAAGAGACACGGACAGAGGCAGCAGACAAGGTGCTGGTCGCGATCGGGCGGACGCCAAACGTCGACGGCCTGGGCCTCGCGGACGCAGGTGTAAAGAGCACGCCAAGGGGCGTCGTCGCAGATCGGTTCATGCGGACCAGCAACAGGCGGATCTACGCTGCGGGGGATGTGTGCTCGGCGCTGAAGTTCACCCACACGGCGTACGCGCAGGCCGAGGTCGCCACGCTCAACGCGTTGCTGCCGGTGTGGATGGACTGGCGCAAACGGGTCGTTCCGTGGGTCACGTACACCGATCCCGAGGTGGCCCACGTCGGGATGCCATGGCGCGAATTGGCTGAAAACACGGGCACGTTGCGCTGTTTGGAGGTCCACAGCGACGACAACGACCGGATGCGGACGGAGGGGGAGTCGGGCAGCTTCGCCAAGGTCTGGACCCGCCGCGGGAGCGACAAGATCGCGGCGGCGACGGTCGTGGGCCGGCACGCTGGCGAAACCATCGCTGAGCTGGGGTTGGCGATGCACGGCGGCGTCGGTCTCGCCAAGCTCGGTGAGCTGATCCATGCGTACCCGACACGGAGCGACTTCGTCCGCAAGCTCGCCGATCAGCACAACTTCGAGCGCGTGACGCCGCTAGCCAAGAGGGTACTGGCGGCCTGGCTCAAGCTGCTCCGATAGTGGGGGATGCCCAAACGCCGGGCAACTGGCAGTCTTTCCTCACCGAAGGCGACCGCGACAACCGACCCAATCACGTCTCGCTTTCACACCTTGCGTTGCTACAATGTGGTCACTCGACGTGGTCGTGGTGGGCGACGCACACACCAGGAGCCACCATGCGCCCTCTCATCGGAGCCGCGATCCTCGCGCTTTGCCTCTCCTCTTGCGCTGATGACATCGCGCCGGGCGGCAAACAGACCCTCGACACCTGCGTCGGCTCAACGGCTGCCGGTGTGCCCGCGTTCTACAAGGACTTCTTTCGGTGCTCGGACATCAGCGTCAGCGGGTCCAATGTGGTGATTCGCACCAACAACCTGCCGCCGCACGACACCTACTACTACGGGGAAGACCACGAGAACTTCGTCGCTTTCGACACCTCGCGTGGCGCCCAATACAAGCCCAATCCCAATACGCTCGGCGAGGTCAACGTCACCGTGACGATCCCGCTCAACCCCACGGCGCGCGGCCTCACGATCGACAGCAAGGCGGTCGACGGCGTTAACGGGTCCAACAACAACGAATACAAGATGGGCTCGGCCGGCATCGCGTTGGACGGCGTCGTGCTCTTCAACCCGCTGGCAGCACCGGGCGACGACATCGAGGACGAGAAGTATACGTTCGATGGCTACAACGCCCATCCCGCCGGCAAGACGTACCACTACCACACGACCTCGCCCGGCCCGCTCGAGGTGGTGCAGAAGATCGGCCTCACATCCAGCACAACGCCCGGTTCGGCGTCGGTGGAGATCTACGGGATCATGTGCGATGGCACGGTGGTCATGGGGTGCACCGAGGCGGACGGTTCTGCGCCCAAGACGAGCGACCTCGACAGCCAAAACGGCCACGTCCACGACATCAAGAACAAGGACGGGGCGGTGCTGCTCAAGGGCCGCTACCACACCCACATGTGCCCCGGGAAAATCGGCAGCCACAAGTTCACGCCCGAGATCCAGTACTACTCGTCGTGCAGCGTCAGCGGCGGCTGACCGATCCTCGCGCTGGGGCCGATTCCGCCAGGCATGCGGTCGCTGGCAGTGCGCAGCAAAGAGCACATCGTAGACGCCGTAGTAGGGCGTGACCATCAGCACGGCCCGCACACGATACCCCCCACCGGTTTGCACGGATGCAAAAGACGCCGGCGCCTGCGCGGTGTACGCGGCCGTTGTCAAAGGCGATAAAATGGCCACCTTGCGACGAGCACAGCTACAGGAGCTTTGCATGCCTCGCCTCACAGCCTCCGCCGGTTTGCCCGTCTGCGCTGCCCCGGTGTTCTCGCCAGGCTGCGGTGACGAGGGTCCCGACGATAGTCCTCACACCGCGGACGCGCAGGCACAAGACGGTCACAATGACGACTCGCACAACGACGATGGCCACCACAGCGGTGACGCGCACGCAGAAGATGGGTGCAGCTCTGTGACAAGGACCTCGGAAGCTGCAAGACTCTCGCCGGGCCGAGCACGTCGCGCGTGCTGCAGTGCCTCGTCGATCCCAACAAGCCGGCGCGCATCTACGCGCTGGTCATCGGCTCAAAGGTCTTTCACTCCGACGACGGCGCGCCAAACTGGGAGCTTGGTGTCGGCGGTCTGTAGCCGCTCTGCTTGCCTTTGCACTGGAGTTTACCATGATGAAGATGTTCGTAACTGTCGCGACGATAATCGCGCTCGCTACCGCAATCGGCTGCGCCAAGAAGGAGCACGCTGGGCACGAGGGTGCTGCGGCGCAAGAGGCGTCGAAGGCGGCGGACAAGCCCGCTGAGAAGGCGGCCGAGAAAGCTGCCGATAACCCGGCGGACAAGGCTGCTGAGAAACCGGCCGCAGAGGCGGCGGACAAACCCGCTGAGAAGGCCGCTGCGCCGGCCGCCGACAAAGTGGCCGTGACGGCCGCCGGCACGAACTTCGACCCCGCTGTCGCCAAGGACAAGATCCCAGCCGGCGCTTGGTACTGCGACATGGGCACGGTGCACTTCGCCCGCTCCGGCCAGGGCGATGGAAAGTGCCCGCGTTGCGGCATGAAGCTGCACGAAATGGCCGCGAAGTAGACGGCTGTGGTACCTGGTCGCATCGATACACCCCACGGCCGCGTCGCTGCCCCGCTGTTGCTGATCCTCGCGCTGCCACACGGCGGCGTCGTGGGCTGTTCGGACGACGACGGCTCCACCCGGGATGAGGACGCGGTGAGCGCGGCGGCGGACACCGGCGCCGGTGGTGGTGCCGAGGGTGACGGGGCGTGCGCCGACGCCGTTTCCGACCGCGGTGCTGGGGACAGTTGGCCGACCGGCGACACCGCGCAGCCCGCTGATGTGTCTGCCCCGACGCCGCCAGCGAGCTTTACCGGGACGCTCAAGGGCGTGGTATCGAGCGCGGGCAAGCCGGTTGCTGGAGCGCTCGTTCAGCTCGGCGGCCGGCTCCAGCGGGCGACGACCGGTGCGGACGGCAGCTTTGCTTTGGTAGCGCAGCAGGCGGTCAACCTCGGCGAGATCGCGCTAACGGCCGGCAAGACCGGGTATTACAGCGCCGGGATCGAGGTCGCAGAACCCGGCAAGACGCTCGCGATTGAGTTGATCCCCGTGACCCACGACGACAACCCCGAGTACACGTGGGTCGGCGCAGTGGACACCGACGCTGCGCCCCATTGTTTGCACTGTCACAGCAACATGACGGCGCCCTGGTCGAGCTCGGCCCATCGCAACAGCGCGGCCAACCCAAAGCTGCACGACATGTACAACGGCACCGCGTCGGGGGCGGCGGACAAGGCGTCATGCGCGGCGATCGGTGGCGCGTGGCGCAAAGGGGTCGGCGCGGACGGTAAGGTGGCGGCGAACAAGTGCTACGTGCCTGGTGGCGGCGTCCTCTCAGACCTCAACGCGGGGGCGTGTGGCGGCGCGGGGCAGCCGACGTGCGACGATCCAAGCGCCGCGGCTGCCAACCAGCCGCAGACGGTCGGGGCCTGTGGGAGCTGCCACGCGCCGCGATCGACGGGCGCCGACGGGCGGGTCAACATCAACAAGGTCCCGGTGTTGGACCGGGCCGATGGCGTGGACTGCGATTTCTGCCACAAGGTCGAGAAGGTCAACAGCTTCGACAAGCCGGGGATGCAGGGGTCCTTGCACCTGCGTCGGCCAGCGCAACCGGTCTTTGGCGACAGCGAGCCCATCTACTTCGGCCCGCTGCCAGATGTCATCAGCGCCAACATGGGCAACAGCTACGCGCCGCAGTTTGGTACGTCGACGTTCTGCGGCGGCTGTCACCAGTGGGTCTCGCCGCCGATGAAGCCCGGTGACGCAGGCGAGCTCGACACCAAGAAGTGGCCGACTGGGCTGCCGATCCAGGACACGCTGCACGAGTGGCAGAACAGCGCCTTCGCCAAGCAAGGAACGCAGTGCCAGCACTGTCACATGCCCGCGATCAAGGCCGACACCGCTGCGATCCCGCTGACGGGCGCGACGATCTTCAGCAACGGCTCCTCGGGGTGGCCGCGGCCGTTCGGCCAAGTGCGTCACCACGGATTCACCACGCGGCCCCCCGCCACCACCGACGCCGTTGGGCCCGGCGAGCCACCGCGACAATCTCTGCGCGAACCGCTCAAGCTCAAGGTCGAGACCGTCAAGGCGGCTGGCACCTTGCGGGTGGACGTCGACGTGACGAACCACGGGGCGGGGCACAGCATCCCCACGGGCACCCCGTCGCGGCAGTTGGTGTTGCTGGTGCGGGCGACGAGCAACGGCGAATCGCTGCACCATGTCGGTGGGCACAGCGTCCCGAGCTGGGGAGGCGCCGTCGTCAGCGGCACGCTGGAAAAAGGCGGCAGTACGCTGTCCGGCAAGAAGTTGGCGCTGCCGTCTGGAGAGCTGTGGCCCGCCGCTGCCAAAGGGCTGGTCGTCCGCTTCCTGGGCGCCGGCGAGTCATGGGCGGACTACCCGGCGACGCGTTGGTTTGGCGCCAAAGAACGCACCGCGAAAGATAAGGGGATGGCGCTGCCCAAGCCGCTGGGAAGCGCGGTTATCATGGCGGTCGAAGGTCAGGTCGCGACGTTGGCCTCGGCCGTAACAGCGACAGCTGGCAGCCGCTTCTTCGCGACGGCCGCCACGTTGCCGGCGCTGAAGAAGGTCGACGACAAGGCCGAGTCAATCGCGATCGCTGGACGCCCCGGCTGGCTCTTCACCAAGGTGATGCGATCGGCCGCCAAGCAGGCGCCTGTGCCGTTTTTCCGCGCTGTGGACATCGCCGCGGACAACCGAATCCCCGCTGGGGCGACCGCCAAAGTCAGCTGCACGTTTGCGTGGGACGGCGCCGCGGACGTGCAGGTGGAGGCGCTGCTGATCTATCGGAAGTACCCGTGGCCGCGCGCGCACCAACGGGGCTGGCAGGTCCACGACGTTGTGCGCGCGTCTGCCCTCAAGAAGGTCTCGCCGTAGCTCGCTCGTCGTATTCAGGGCCCGCCCGGTCTCAGCCGACCGCCAGCCCCCCGGACGCTTCGGGCGTCAGGCGCCTGCCAAACAGCTGCGCGAGCGCGAGTGGTCCGACGCGGCCAACGATGATCGTCGATCCGATTATCCAACGTCCTGGCACCGAGAGCGTGGGGGTCACGCCGGTCGACAAGCCGACGGTCCCGAACGCGGAGACCTGCTCAAACAGCAACGCGGACGAGGCGCCAGATTCGGTGTACACGAGACCGCCAAAACCCACGGCGACGACCGCTGCCGAGCTGCCCGCGACGAACGCCGCCCGCTGACGCAACGCCGGCGTCAGCCATTGCACGCGAGCACGACCGGGTAGCACGGAACGCACGAGCACCCACGCGGTCGACGTCTTGATGCCGCCGCCGGTGGAGCCGGTTGCGGCGCCGACGAACATCATCGCCATCATCCAGCCGAGCGTGGTTGACGATGCGGCGCCGAGATCGACGGTGGCGAACCCAGCCGTCCTGGTTGTCACGGACATGAACAGGGCACGGGCCAACCCGTCGTCCGTCGTGCGGCCACGGAGCAGGCCTTCGTCCTCCGTCAACAGGAACGCCACAACCCCGACGACGGTGAGCGCCGCGGCCCCTGACCAAGCGACCGTCGCGTCGACGCGCCCGCCACGCCGCGGGGACAGCGCCAGCGCCTGCAGGGCCGGGATGCCAACCGCGCCGAGCACAACTAACCAGCCGATCGTCCCGTGCCACGCCATCGCGTCGACGAGATGCGGGTGCTGCAACCCACCGGGCACCGAAGAGAAGCCGGCGTTGTTGAACGCGGACACCGCGTGAAACAACGCGTCGAGCACGGCGGTCTGGCCGTCGACGGTGCCGGTTCGCGGGTCGGTCATCAACAACGCGCTGGCCCCGAGCAGCTCGACCGTCAGACTCACCCTGAACGTCGTGTGGACCGCTGCTCGCAGGTCGCCTAGCGACTCGACGCCGAGAAATTCGGTCGCCGCTGCGCGCTGGCCGCAGTCAAGCTCGCGCTTGAAGGTGAGCATGAAGTAGCTCGCGAAGGCGATGACATTGGCACCGCCTAGCGCGATCAGCAGCATCAGCACCACCTGGCCTCTCGCGGACAAAACGGTCGCCGTGTCGACGACTTGCAGGCCGGTTACACACGTCGCGCTGACAGCGGTGAACAACGCGGTGCCCGGTGACATGGTTTGGCCCGCCCGCACCATCTCCGGCAGCATCAGCAAACAGGCGCCGATCACAATGAGCACGAGGTAGCCCAGCGCGAACATCAACGGCGCAGGAGGCCGCCACGGCAAGCCGCGGGTCGCGCCGACGGCAGCTTCTGACAGGACCAGCCCAGCGAACGATACGACGAGCGCATGATGAAGCACGACGCGACCGTGCTCGCTGGAACCGATCCCAATGATCGACGCGAGGTGTTCCATCGGCGAGGCGCCCGAAAGTGCGCCGATTGACTCGCCGACCAAGACCACAAGCAGCATCGCGTGCGGTCCGTGGTTGGCGAGGTACGCGCGCAGGCCGATCGAACGCACGCGGCTGAATGCGACATGGGTGGCAAACAGCCATCCGGCCGCATGCAGGAAGATGCGCTCGGCCTCCCGGTACCCATCCGAACAGCGAAATCCGTGGTAGTAGACGACGGACGCGACCGCCGCGAACGCCAAGACGACCGCGCTCCAGTCGAGCAGACGCATCCACCTGGACGGCGTTCGTGTGGCGTCCAACCGGTCACACCCGCGCGCGGCTTGGCCGCCGGCGTCGGGCGCTACAGTAGACGTGTGGCGACCCGCTCGAACTGTTGGTGCACGTTCCCCTGGATGTCGCCCGCACGGCCAGCGCCTCAAAGATGGCTGCTATCGCGAGAGTGCGCGCCACTGGATCCAATGCTCGTTGATGGGTTTGCTCCGCACGGTTCGAAGGGGCAAGAGTCTTGTCGGTGCAACGCTGCGTCTTCGGTTCACTTCTTCGCCGCGTCTGGTGATCGCCGACCGTCATTTTCCACCCTTGTCGCATCTGCCGATGTGTTCAGTATAGGCACGCGCGGGGCCGCCGTAATCGGCGCCCGCCACCTCCGCGCTGTCTGCGACGGTGCTCGGGGTTGCCTGCAACCTCCTGTGCTATTACCTCGGTTTCGTGCTTGCCGACGGGGATTGGCGTAGAGCAAACTACTGTGCACCGGCGTCGTCCCGCTGGCGCCCATCAAACACTTGGAGACACCATGCTCGCCCGACTTCTTGTCGCGCTGGCGGCCGTTGTGGCGGTCGGTTGCGGCGGCCCCGACTACACCGCGAAGTTCGCTTTCAGCCCGCACATTCCTGTGCCGCACAAGAGCACAGCGGTCCAGGTCGACATCGACGATGACGGCGAGCTGCTCAAGGGCGCCAAGGTGGTTGTGCGCGCCATCGGGCCTGGAGACCTCGAGATCCAGCCCCTGGCCCTGGAGGAAGCCTTCGCCGGTCGCTATGTCGCCGACACGCTCAGGTTCATCCGGACCGGCACGTGGACGCTGCACGCCGACATCGAATTCGACGGCAACACCGAGACGCACACCAAGAAGCTGAACGTCACGTGCAAGGGCGGGGGCGTGTTGGGCGAGCCGTGCTGCACCGCGGCCCACTGCGACAGCGGCCTCGTCTGCACATTCGCGTCGTGTTCGTCCGGCCTCAACGCGGCCGGCCTCGGCTGCTACGGCGGGAAGGAGTGCGCTTCGGGACGCTGCGTCAAGGGCGTCTGCCAAGCGGCGGCGTGCGACGACGGGCTGCACAACGGCGACGAAACCGATGTCGACTGCGGAGGCGGCTGTGACACCTGCCCGCGCGGCAAAGGCTGCAAAACCAAGGCCGACTGCGCGTCGGGATTCTGCACCGACGGCATGTGCACGCACGAGCTGGGCACGCTGCTAGGCCCGGGCGGAGGCAAGGACGCTGTGAAGTGGACCGTGATCACGTCCAAGGACCTCAATCAGCCGACCGACCTTGCGTTCAGTACGGCCGAGGAGGGCAAGATCTGGGTCACCAACCTCGGCACGGATGCCTACACGGTGATCACCAACCCGGGGCAGTCTGACCAGACGCAAAACCACCTCAAAGATTCGTCAGCCCACTTCTCCGAGAAGAATATGGGCATCGACTTCACCGACGCCGGTGTGTTCGGGACCTGCGGAGACACGCGCAACGGCTACGACGGCAAGAAGAAGACCAACGACTTCATGGGCCCTGTCATGTGGCCGGGGAAGGAAGCCAGGTACACGAGCGGTTCGGTGTCCAACGAGCACTACGACATGCTGCACCAGACGCCCAACTGTATGGGGATCGCAGGCGGCGGCGTGCACACATTCTACTGCTTCAACGGTCTGGCCGGGACGCTGGACTGGTACGACTTCAAGGTGCCGCACGAGCCGGGTGGGACCGACCACACCGACGGCCACAAGCGCCGCTACCTCGAGGTGAAACTGACCCGCGTCTCGGGGGTGCCGTCCAACATCGCGGTCGACCACGCCACCGGCGTCGTGTACATCGCCGACAGCGGCGGCGGACGCGTGCTCAAGGTTGACGTCAGCAAGGCGGTCGAGGGCGCGTCGATCTCGAAGTGGAGCAACGACGGCGTGATGTACGCGATGTCCGGAGCGAAGGTCACCGTGCTCGCCGACGCTCAGAGCTCCCCTGTGCAGACACCTTCTGGGCTCGCGTTCGTCGACGGCGCGATCTACGTCGCCGATCACGCAACGGGCAAACTGCATTGCATCCGGGCCAAGGACGGCAAAGTGCTCCGTTCATTGGACACCGGGCTGGGCAAAGGCGCGCTCGGGGGCCTCGTCGCCAGCCCGAGCAACCCGCTGCGCCTCTACTTCACCGATATGGTCGGCAACCGTGTCGTGCGTATCGATCCCTGATGCGGATGGGCGGATGAAGCGATGGGCCACACTGCTCCCGCTGGTTGCGTTGGTCGGTTCGGTCGCCGTGGCGTGCGGCGCCGAGCTGCAAGACGATTCAGGTCACGCCGACGCCGCCAATGGCGCTGAGACGGTCGCGCCGTCGTGCAGCTGGACGCAACTTGGCGCCGCGTATGACACGTACGTAGCGCCGCATCTCACGAGCGCCTGCAAGAGCTGTCACGACCTCACCCTGCCGCCCGACGTGCTCAAGGCCCCCGGTCCGCAATGGCTGCACCCGGCCGACAGCGTCGCCACCGTCAAGGCGCTCGTGGACCTGGCGACGATCGATCGCGATGCCCCGCTGCAAAGCCGCTTTCTGCTCAAACCGCTCGCGCCCGCTGATGGTGGTATGTTGCACAGCGGCGGTGTGCTCTTCGTGAAGGCCGCGCCCGCCTACGATGACTTCGTCGCCTTTCTTGCTGTCGCCGCGACGTGCGATGGAGCTTGGCTCGCTACAGACCCCTGAGAAGCCACGTCTGCGTACCTGTGACCAGCAACCTGGCGTTGGCAGATGCGCCAGGCAATGTCCGGCTCTCGAAACGTCACAGCGGGCTCGGCAAGACATCGGTCGCAAACGTGTCGTCTCTCGTTGCGCTCGACAAGCGGGCGCGCACAACGCTGATTGGCGAGCTGCCTGTCGCGCAGTGGCGCAAGATTCGTGCGGGCATCGACCTGGTCTTGCGCGAGAGCTGATGGCCGCCCGGTCATCCGGCCCGGAGTTGCCAGGTAAAAGGAGGGAGGGGTTGCTTCCCCTCTGACGCAGCTACGGCTTTTGCAGCAACGCCTGCGCCGCAGTGGCGTCTTCTTGGCACGCTTGCTGGGCGGCTTGTGCGTCGCTTTCACCGAGCAGCCACGCCTTGAGGCAGGCATATCCGGCGTCGTCCTTCGCATCCCAGATCGCGGGCCCAACGTGGCCGATTCCACCGGCCTCGACCGCGAGGGGCTTGCGGAGCGCGAGGTGTTTGTCCACGGACTCCCCGACCACCCATATGCCGGAGAAGGCGCGCACGTTTGCGGCGATCTCGTCTTTGGTCGCCTCTTTGCCGCGCAGGTCCGCGCTCATCCGCCGGCCGCGTTCAGCGTATAGGCGCAAAGCTCGCCCGCTGTTGCCATGGCAATCCAGCGACCCGCAGCGGATCCCAAGGCTGGGCTGTAGATCGCGCTTGAACGCGTCCACATCGCCGACGCTCAGCGCGACCTCGACCTGGCTCTCGGGCACCCCGAAGTCGCCGCATCCCGTGGCTGCGATCAGCACAGCCAGGGCATACAAGGCATGCAGCGGTAGACGCCCCGTCATGGCTTCTTGTCCGCCTGCAGGAAGATGCGCTCGACCGTCTTCTCTGTCGCCGTCGCCTTCGCCTTGTGGCAGAAGCCGCAGCCGCCATTGCGCCAGATCGGACTCACCATCACCTGCTTGTCGGCGCCCTTGGAGATGACGACGTTCACCGGGTAGGCGGGCTCCCAGTCGATGACGGCCCAGCCCTTGTTGTTCTTGTCGCCCTCGCCGAGCACGGCCTCGGCTGCGTCGCCCACCGACACCATGAAGTTGCCGACGGTGTTGGTCCGCACCTTGGCGACCCGCTTCTTGGCGTCGATCATCTCGACGAGCACGTCGTTGAGGCCGTCTTTGTCCGCCGCGCGCAGGTACACGGTGCCCGCGAACACGAACGGGTCACCGCCCTGGTTGTGTCGCTCCGAATGGCAGGCGAGGCAGTCCTGGCCGGGTCGGTGCAGCTCATCCTCGTGGCCGCCTTCGTCGCCGTACGAGTTCTCAAGCGCCTCTTCCGGCGTCGTGCCGAGGCATCCCGGCAACGCGAACAGACCGCACACGACCGCGACCGCGACTGCACGTGTCCGCAGCGCGCCAATTCGGCGTCGCGTCTTCATCAGAGCGACCATCGCAGCCCCATTTGCGTCGTCAGCGCGACCCGCGTGCCGATGAGGAAGCTGTCCTGGAACTCGGTCCACATCGCGGCGACCGCGACATAGCTCTCGACGTTGCCCCGCCGCCACTCGACGCGCCCGCCGCCGCTCAAGGTCCAAAATGGCGACAGGGACTTGTCGGCCGTTCGCAGGCTCGGGATGACGCCGGCGTCGCTCACGTCGTAGGTCCGCTGCCAAAAGCGCGCCGCAGTCTGCTTGTAGAAGCGGCCGTGCACCGCGACCCGCCACGTTTGGTCGAGGTCGACATAGACCGTCGGTTCGACCATGTGCGCGGCGATATCCCAGCTGTCGATGTAGAACTGGTAGTCGAGCCGCACCGAGCCGTTGATGGCGGCTACATAGCGCATCGCGCGGACGGCGGTGGCGTGGCGCAGGCGTTCGTCGGGCACGGACTCATCCGGTTTGGCGTCGAGCCGATACTGGTCGAAGTTGTCGAGGGTCAAGCCGCCGCCGCTGGTGCGCGCCGCTTGGAGTCCGGCGGCGTTGAAGAGCGCGATGTGGCGATAGGGCTTTTCCATGTAGCCCTCCTGGGTCGTGAGCGAATAGACCAACCGCACCAGCGTCCTGGGCCCGAAAACCTGCGCGATGGCGAGCTGACCCTGGTGGGTCGTGAGCGGGTGTGACCATGTGTCCAGCGGGGTCTCGACGCGTCCGATGGTGTCCAGGGTCAGGCCGTACGACGCCGAGAGCACGGTGTCGGGCGAGCCGAGCCGGGTTTGCAGTCCGGCGTTGACTCCGTGCGATCGGTAGTCGGGCTCGTGCGAATAGCGGTAACCCAGCGATGGCAGCACGCCGCCGATGCTCTTGGAGACGTCGAGCCCAGCTTCGTAGCGCTGTTCGGTGAACGTGCCGGTGGCTTGCGAGACGACGTCGACCGATGCGGCGCTGACCACGTCCACGACAACCCGGCCGGCGATTTGGCCGCCGCCGTCGTCGAGGGGAGCCCGCGCACCGACCTGGGTGGTGACCACCGTTACCGCGTCGGTGTCGTCATAGACCAGCGTGTCGGCCACGACCTTGACCGGGGTATTGGGCTTGGCGCCGAGGCACATGACGGACAACAGCCCAACCGTCATCGCGCGGATCGCGGCCGGTCGAAGCGGGTTCAATTGCATCCGCAGCCACCGCCACCGCCGCCCAGCCCGCCGACCGAGCCTTCGCGGACCCGCAGGACATGGCGTCGAACAGCGTGTCGATCCGGGTCCGGATCCAGGGACATGACCTTGCGGCTCAGCTTGCCCCGCTGCCATGGCTTGACCGTCGCACAGCCCGTCATTGACGCGCCGCCCGCGACGATAGTGACAACGACAATCGCGGCTACGAGGGCCCGGCGGGAAAGCGCGCGAAGACAGACTGTCGGCCACGTCCCGGTCATCCAACCTCCATCAGCGGGGCCCCCGACTTTCGCGATCCCTTGCTTTGCCGTCCAGTGCAGGTTTGTGTGACGGTGACGCCCCGAATCGCCCGACCTGAGCCCGCCGTGCCCGACGCTACCTCTGCCATCGACGCGCCCGTGACCACGGCCCACCCAACCGCGTCCATCGTGCTCGCGACGCTCAACGCCAAGTACATCCATTGCGCGTTCGGCTTGCGCTACCTGCAGGCCAACCTCGGTGAGCTCCAGGCGGACACCCGATTGCTCGAGTTCACGATCAACCAGCCCCCGCTTGAGATCGCCGAAGCCCTCCTCGCCGCCCAGCCGCGCATCGTCGGCCTTGGCGTCTACATCTGGAACACGGACCAGACATTGGCCGTCGTCCGCTTGCTCAAGACCCTGCGGCCGGACCTGCGCATCGTCCTCGGCGGGCCCGAGATCAGCTTTGAATACGAAAACCAGCCGCTCTTCGCCCACGCCGACCACATCGTCACCGGCGAAGGTGAAGTCGCGTTCACCCGGCTCTGTCGCGACCTTCTCGCCGGACAAGCCCCACCCAAGGTTGTCCCCGGCGGCCTGCCCGACGTCGCCGCGCTCGAGCTGCCCTACGCCCTGTATTCGGACTCCGACATCGCAAACCGGGTTGTCTACGCCGAAGCGTCCCGAGGCTGCCCGTACCGCTGCGAGTTTTGCCTGTCCGCGCTCGACAAGAAGGTCCGCTCGTTTCCCCTTCAGTCTTTCATCGACGCCCTGCAAGCGCTGTGGGACCGCGGCGCCCGCCAGTTCAAGTTCGTCGACCGCACCTTCAACCTGTCGTTGCGCGTCTCCAAGGCCATCCTGTCGTTCTTCCTGGAGCGCCCCGACCGCGACTTTTTCGTTCACTTCGAGATGGTGCCCGACCGTTTTCCCGACGGCCTGCGCGAGCTCATCAGCCGGTTTCCGCGCGGCACACTGCAACTCGAAGTCGGCATCCAGACGTTTGACGAGTCCGTCGCCGCCCGCATCGATCGCCGCCAGGACAGCGCCGCCATCGACGCCAACCTGCGCTGGCTCGTCAACCACCCCGGCGTTCACCTGCATACCGACCTCATCGTCGGCCTCCCCGGCGAGGACCGGGCCACCTTTGCCCGCGGCTTCGACCGCCTGTACGCGACCGGAGCGCAGGAGATCCAGGTCGGCATCCTCAAGCGCCTCCGCGGCGCGCCCATCGCCCGCCACACCACGACGTACGGCATGGTCTACAGCCCGCTGCCGCCCTACGAGATCCTGCAAACCGCCCACTGGTCGCGCGCCGAACTCGCCCGCATGCGCCGTTTCGCCCGTCACTGGGACGTCATCGCCAACCGCGGAAGGCTGCTGAAAACCTTGCCGATGCTCCTGCACGGCGGCTCTGCGTTTGAACGATTCGCGGCGCTGTCCGATTGGTTGCACGAGCAGGTGGGAAGCGGCCATACCCTCGCCTACTCCCGGCTGGTCCAGCTGCTGTTCACCTATCTCACGTCACGGCTCGGCATCGAGCCACGTCGCGCCGCAGACACGCTCGCCGATGACTACCGTCGCGTGACCGGGAAAGTGCACGTTCCCAAGCCCATCGCCGCGCACGTGTCGCCAAGCTCAACTGGTGGCACCCGGAATCGACGCGACAAGAGTGCGGCGCCATCCCGACAACGTCGTCACGAAATATGAGTACCCTCGCCCGTTATCAGATTCCCGTGAAGGAACGGAGGTTCGAGGAGCACGCTGATGGACACGACAACGCTGAAGGGCAAATACGGCGAGGCGCACGTGATGTTGCCCCGCGACGCCATCGCCGACACCGCGCTGGCGCAGATCCGCTCGTTCCTCGACCACCCCGCCTTCACGAGCCATATCGCCGTGATGCCCGACACCCACGCCGGCAAAGGCGCCGTGATCGGCTTTACGATGCCGATGACCGAACGCGTGATCCCCAACGTCATCGGCGTCGACATCGGCTGCGGCATGATGAGCTTCAACATCGGCTCAGACCTCGCCATCGACCACGACCACGTCGACGCCTACGTCCGCGCCAAGGTGCCGTTCGGCTTCGAGATCCATGAGCAACCGCTGCTCGACATGGGCCCGTCGTTCCCGTGGGAGCGCGCTCGTCGACTCGGCCGGTCGTTGGCCGCGTGGTGGGGCGTTACCTATGGGCACACCGTCGAGCCGGTGCGCTACGACATGGACTGGTTCGTCGCCAAGTGTCGCCAGGTCGGCATCGACCACAAACGCGCGCTCAACTCGCTCGGGTCGCTCGGCGGCGGCAACCACTTCATCGAGCTCGGTCGCTCCACTGCCGATGGCAGCACATGGGTCACGATTCACAGCGGAAGCCGCGCGTTCGGCCTCAAGATCGCGACCTACTGGCAGTCGATCGCCGCCAAACGATTCAAGAAAGGCAGCAAGGAAGAGCTGAAAGCCGAGATCCTGCGCATCCGCGAAACAGCGACCGACAAGCGCGATATCAGCCGCCTGATCGCCGAGGCACGAGCCAGTCACGGCATCAATCGCGCGATCCCCGAGGGGTTGGAGTGGCTCGAGGGCGAGGACGCGGTCGGCTACCTGTTCGACATGCTGTTTGCGCAGGTCTACGCCGAGGTCAACCGCGAGCTGATGGCCGATGTGCTCGCCAAAGCGCTCGACGTCGAGGTGCTCGACACCGTTTGCTCAACCCACAACTACATCGATTTCGCGGACCGGATGATCCGCAAGGGCGCGATTCGGTCGTATGAAGGCGAGCGGATGGTGATCCCGTTCAACATGCGCGACGGGGTGCTGATTTGCGAAGGCCGGTCCAACGACCACTGGAACTGTTCGGCCCCCCACGGCGCGGGCCGGGTCATGAGCCGCCGTCGCGCCCACCGCGAGCTCGACGTCGAGCAGTTCCGCGAGCAGATGCGCGATGTCTATTCGACCAGCGTCGGTGCAGGCACGCTCGACGAGGCGCCGGGGGCGTACAAGCCCGCCGAGTTGATCGAAGCCGCCATCGCTCCGACCGCGCAGATTCAGCATCGCCTGGTGCCGATCCACAGCATGAAGGCCGCAGGTGGCGGGCCGCGGCGCAAGCGGAAGACGGATGGCAGCTCGGCGCGCGCATCGAAGTCGAAGAAGTCGCGCCGGAAGCGACGCCGGTAGCAAATCAGCGATTCGGGGTGCCAGGGCCTGTCCCTGAATCGATTTTCTGGACAGGTGGATCGGCGCCGAATCTAACGTGTGCATGGTAGCACGCAAGCAACAACGAGCACCTGCGCCGAGGCGAAGCTTTGGCGCAGTCTGCTAGAGCGATGCTTGCAACATCAGGCGGACGCGCATCGACTCGGTGTCGGCGTTGGTCAGGCGGAAGACGTCGAGCTGCAGCTTGTTGGCGTGGCCGGAGAAGTACCAGCTGGCGCCGCCGCCCATCTCTTCGCGCTTGGTGAGCGACGAATCGGCGCTCGGTGTGATGCGGCCGTAGCGACCGGTGAGCTCGATGTCGTGGTCGATCGGCAGCAGGTAGCCGAGTGTCGCGGTTGCCCCCCAGCCGTTGCGCGCCTTGATGGGGTCGCCCTTGGTGCCGGGGTTGCGGGTTGAGCTGCGGGCGTGGCCTTCGATAGCGAGCGAGGCGCCCCGCCACTTCGCGGTCAGGTCAGCGGTCATCATGCGGTGGTCCGTGGTGCCTTCGTCGGCCGGGACGCTGCCGAGAACGCCGCGATCTTTGGCCGCGTCATTCATCTGCGTGACGCCCACCCCGATCGCTACTTTCGGTGATGGGTGACGCTTGAGATCGGCCTCGGAGTAGTCGTCGAAGAGGCCCAGCGGCAGCAACTCAACGCGGGCGACGTAGAGCAGCGGGCTACCCCCGAGCTTGTAGACGTCGCGGCCTTCGCCGTTGTAGGCGCCGAGCACGTATTTGAGCATTCCAAGGCCCGCGAGGTCCTTGCTGTAGAGCTCCGCGCCGATGTCCCGGTCGAGCGTGAACTCGCCTTGCACCATGGTTCGGTCGGCCATCTGCTGGTTGCCTGACGAGATGACGCGTTGGCGCGAGTAGCCGAGCTTGAACTGGCCGACCTTCAGGCGCGCGTCGCGGAAGCGGTCCCACGAGACGCTCCAGGTCAGGATCGGGGTCTGGCGCGGGTGGCCGTTGCTGGCGAAGCGCAGGTCGCGCGACGACATGGCGAGTTCGAGCTTCGAGTTGAGGTGCAGCGGCGTGTAGCCGTGTTTGAAGACGACGCGGGCGCGGCGGATCGACAGGGCCTGTTGCGCCTCGCCACCTTCGGGGGTGTCCCGTTGAAAGAGCATCATCACGCGCGGTCGGATCGCCAGCCAGGTGCCGTCGTCGGCCTTGAGCTTGATGCCCTTGCCGGCCTTGTGGCTGATCGAGACCGCATTGGCGGCGGCGGGTAACACGAGCGCACCGCAGGCGATTGTCATCACCGTGACGAACGCGGCAGCGGCGTTAATGGGGTGAGAGAGTCGGGCTCGGACCATGATGTGCCTCCCAGGATGTGGCGATATATCGCGGCGTCCGCGGGCACTAGATGTGCCGGGCGAGAATCGCGATCCGCTTTCCCGCTCCCGCTCCCGCTCCCGGCTCAACGCTTCTGATGCCGCTTGGCCAGACCGACAAGCATCGCTGCCATCCGGTCGAGGAGTTCC
>Ga0114933_10000271_pt1 | contig 64014 bp, 50 predicted proteins | sample 4SBtaG_FD_89691 | JGI IMG/M metagenome (GOLD analysis project Ga0114933, IMG submission 89691) | Deep subsurface microbial communities from Kolumbo volcano to uncover new lineages of life (NeLLi) - 4SBTROV12_W25 metaG | ecosystem: Environmental > Aquatic > Marine > Volcanic | place: Kolumbo...
AAGAACATAATTTCGGTGGACAAAAACAGCCACAGACAGACTTTACCGTTTCGTATCGGCAACGCGTCTTCATACTGCAACTGGATGTGACCATGGTGTTCATCGTGGCCGTGATCGTCATGGCCATGATCATCATGTGCATCAGCTTCGTGATCTTCTTGTTCGTGTTTTTCTTCAGCCATTTTTAAATACTTGAATTAAGCTGCCATCGGTAATGTTGCAACTGCCAATAGGACCACTGGTAAATACACCAGCGTCATACGCAGCAATGACCGTGCCGAATCCTGTTTCAATGTCACCATAAAGTGTATGGCGAACGACAATTGTAAAACTCCCAAAGTGAACGCTGTCACGATATACCACGTTGCCCCGGGAATCTGAGCAACGGCAATCAGGCTTACTGGTATTACCACCAGTGCTCCAATGACCGCTTCAATCCCGGCACGCCGTCCACTCGGATCGACCACCGTCCACATTTTCATTCCAGCTTCGCTGTATTGTTCTCGATACATCCAGGCAATTGCCATAAAGTGCGGAAACTGCCAAAAGAAGACTGTTAGGAACAAACCTGTCCATCGCAGGTTTCCAGTCAGTGCCTCTAGTCCATCCATCGCTGTCCAGCCCATGAGTACCGGCAATGCACCTGACACAGCGCCCACTGCGGTGTTTAACGGTGTGCGATACTTGAGTGGAGTGTAAATAATTCCATATAGAACCCACGTTGCCACTCCTAGCAGTGCCGTTGTGGGATTCACAAACAGTGCCAGGTATACGACACCGGTAAAAATAGTGATGCCTGCAAAAAGCATAACCGTTTGGGTGCTGATTCGCCCCGCCGGGATAGGCCTGTTGGATGTGCGTTTCATTCTCGCATCCGAATCACGCTCAAGCCATTGATTTACAGCACTTGCACTTGAAGCAACCAATAGTGTACCGAGCAACGTATGTAAGACGACCATTGGATTCGGCTGTCCCCAACTCTCAACGACGACGGCAATCGCAACAGTAAACAGCACCATCACCGCAATTCTCGGCTTGGTTAACTCAATCATGTCCGCAATCCTGGCGGACCAGGATGGTGCATGATCATAAGTTAAAGTGCTGATACTCATTATTTCTTTTAAATCCTGTCATCCTTCCAAGGGTGCAGTATTTTCCATATCGGTAGAGTTTTCCTGACTCTCCTGCAACATTTCAATTGAAAGCCGCCAGAGTCTGGTGCTTAACAGCACCGAAATCCCCACCAAAAGTGAACCGATCGCAACGTGTGCAGTCACCACATTGCTTTGACTCATACTCCCCTGCACAACGGTAAAGTCTGCCGTTGATCTGGAAAGGTCACCGATTCCCATCGGCCAATTCCATTTTGTCACCCAAGTCGTAATTCCCATCACAAGTTGGATTAAGACCAGAACCACCAGCCATCTGGCCGGCCGCCTGATCCACATTGGTAACGATCGCTGCCTGTGCGTTCTTAGCCACAACATGGCAATGTGTCCGGCCAAAACAAATGCCACAAGAATATGAAAAAACACAAAGGTCTTCATCGTCTGTGGTTTTGCCATAACCGGCATATGTCGCACCGTGGCACCAAGTACCAACTGGCAATACACAAGTATGCTGGTCAGTATGGCTAGCCGCTTAATACGGGATATTTGTGGTTCAACATCCCGAATTGCTTCGACTGTCATTCCACGTAACGGATCTCGCCATCTTTCACTCGTCCACATTGCGAGGACTATCGCGAAAGCGAAAAACGCAGGCCCTGTACAACCATGTAACATGGCTAGCAGCCTGGCATTCAACTCAACACGTAAACCGCCCAGCAGTCCCTGAAGCGTCACTGCCACTAAGGCAATTACCGCCGCCTTTCGGAGGCGACTCCACGCGGGACTCTTGTACACGGCAATGGTCAGTATGATAGCTACTAAACCCACTGCAATGCCCAACAGGCGATGTCCGTGTTCGACGAACACATCCCATGGCCCCGACCACCACCAACTTAGTGGATACAAAAACATGTTGTATCCAAAGGTTGTCGGATAGTCCGGAACGGCCATTCCTGATTTGGTTGTGGTAACAAGACCACCGACCCAAATCAGTGGAAACGTAAGGCCGACCATCAACAGTGCAAACCGTCTAGGCCAGCAACTTTCGCTAGCGGGTAAACTCGGGGTGCCCATCGCGAACATGCTCACGTCACCATTGCCCAAAGCAATCACTGATCACGCGCTAATGCGCTTCATCCGCTGCCGGCTCAACACCATCCGGTGGTGGCTGCGTTTGCGGATAGAAATCAGTCTCAACTTCAGGCGAGTTATATTCGTAAGGTCCTCGATATACGATTGGCTGGAAGTCAAAGTTACCGTGGCCGGGAGGGCTCGGTGCCATCCACTCAAGACCATTGGCGTTCCAGGGATTTCGCCCTACCTTTGGACCTTTAAAAATACTGTAGAAGAAATTCGCAGCAAAAATTACCTGCGATGCGACCATTCCAATTGCACAGTAAGTGATGAACTGATTCATCGGTAACAGGTGCTTAAATGTCGCATAGTGATATGGATCTGCTAATCGGCGAGGGAAACCCACTGCGCCGAGGATGTGCATGAGGAAAAACGTTCCGTTTAGGAAAGTGAATGTCAGGAAGAAGTGCCACTTTCCTGCTGTCTCATTCATCTTGCGGCCAAACATCTTCGGGAACCAAAAGTAGATCGATCCGAAAACGGCCATCGCTGTTCCGCTAAATAGCACGTAATGGAAGTGTGCCACAATGAAATATGTGTCGTGGATGAAAATATCAACAGGCGTTGCTGCCATGAAGATCCCTGACAGACCACCGATAACGAACATCGACACAAACGACAAAGCAAACAACATCGGTGTTGTGAATTTAATATCACCACCCCATATCGTTCCCAGCCAGTTAAATACTTTCACGGCACTTGGCAGTGCGATCATCATCGTGGCTACCATGAACGTCAAACCAAGCATCGGGTTCATACCCGACACAAACATATGGTGACCCCAGACGATGAAACCGAGACCGGCAATTCCAGAAATGGAATAGACCATCGGCTTGTAACCAAAAATCGGCTTTCTCGCAAAGCAAGCCAGAATATCCGACACCATTCCCATCGCGGGAAGGATCATGATGTATACGGCCGGATGGGAGTAAAACCAGAATAAGTGTTGCCATAACAGCGGTTGACCACCGCCACTTTCCGCATCGGCATTGTTAATAACCAACCCTTCGGGCACAAAGAACCCACTTCCTGCCATGCGGTCAAAAATCTGCATAAATCCGGCAGCGGTAAGCACTGGTAGTGCAAATGCCTGAAGAATTGCCGTGATGAACATAGCCCAAATCGTCAGCGGCAGGCGGAACATTGTGAGTCCAGGTGCACGCATTTGAAGAATCGTGGTCATGTAGTTGACCGAGCCCATCATGGACGACACACCAACGAGCGTAACGGCTAACAACCACCAGGTTTGTGCGGATGCACTACCTGGAGCTGCTGCACTAACCGACGATAACGGTGGATACGAGGTCCATCCCGCACCGGCACCATATGGCGGATTCATGAAACTCATGATGATGCAAAAGAATGCTGGCCACATGAACCAGTAGCTGAGCATATTCAGCGTCGGAAATGCCATATCGTCCGCACCGATCATCAGCGGAATCAGGTAATTACCAAATGCACCAGCTAAGATCGGGATGATGACAAAAAAGATCATCACCGTGGCATGCATTGTAAATAACGTCGTATAGAATTCCGGAGACATCTGTCCGCCTTCGGCAGCGAACAGCAGGTTGCCGATAACCGGAACACTCTGCCACGGGAAAGCTAGTTGCCAGCGAATGCCAAGTGCAAGTAAGCCACCTACAAGGAACCAAAGCAGCGTGGTAAACAGAAACTGCAATCCAATGATCTTGTGATCTTTGGAGAACACGTATGTATTGATGAACTGGCGCAGTGTCATCGCGTGATGACCGTGTCCGTGTGCATCGTCAACTGTTACTGCAGTCATGATCTCGTAATTCTCACCCTATCAACTACTCCTGAGACGCACTTGCGATCTCAGTACTGTTTTGTTCTTGCTCGGCCTGCTCAAGCCACTTTGCAAAGTCGTCGGCTGAATCAACCCATAATCGGCCACGCATCTTATAGTGACCCCAGCCGCACAATTCCGCACAAACCAAATCGTATTGCCCGATCTGGTTTGCCTGAAACCAAACCTGTTGTTTCATGCCCGGAATGATGTCCTGTTTGATTCTCAAGTTCGGCAAAAAGAAACTGTGCAGCACATCCTGACTCTTAATCACAATTACAATCTGCTCGTTCACTGGAACATGCAAATCATTGACAGTGAAAATATCGTCCTTGGTGTACAACTCACCGTCTCTACCGGCATATCGCAGTCGCCATTCAAACTGACGTCCGGTCACTTCCACCAATGCCGGTTTCGGATCACCGTGATCATCAACCGGAGGTTCCATTTTGTGACTGGCCCATGCATCCATCTGGTAAATCGCAATAAACAGCAGAGTTGCTGCCGGCAGAATGGACCAAATAATTTCGATCGTATGGCTGCCATGTGTAAATTTAACTGGCTCTGTGCGTTTTTCTGTATCGTATTTCCACAAGAACCAAAACATCAGGATACCTGTGGCAATGAATATCACACCGGTCAAATACAGGATGAACATAAACAGATCGTCAATAATCTGACCATGTTCATTAATATTTACCGGCAACCAATGGTCGTCAAAGACCCCACCGGGAATCACAGCCAAGACAAATATGGCCACCCCGAGTATCGGTACCGTCAGGAATAGTAGGCTCCACAAACGTCCCACTTTAAATCTCCTAAAATCCAAATCCCGTCTGCCAGGTCAAAACCGTTCCAAATTCGATTCTGTTTGGCCTACTGGTATTCATTTATATTCTTGTTAGTTGCGTTCTCGCTGGAAGTCGAGATCACCCGATGGTTTGCTAATTACCTCTTCCGGAAGACTCAGGATATAGGCAATCACCGCCCACGCATCGTCTCCCTTGACCTTACCACCAGGCATTTCCGTGCCGGCGATGCCCTGGGTGACTCGCGAGTAAATATCGATTGGACGTCTGCCACCACGAAAACTACCAAGCCTCAGATTACGAGGTCGTTGGTTACGTGGTTTCAACGTTCCAGTTCCAGCAAAATGTTCGTCATAAAACTCGAGGCGAGCTGTAGTGCTTTGACCTTTAGCGCCAACGAGTTCTTCGGTCCATGTATCAAACAGGTCAGGATTTCCATCGCCTAATGCCGTCTTTCCATGGCAGGCTACACAGCCGCCTGTACCCAAAAAGATCTCACGTCCCAGAGCGATACTCTCATCGCTTTGCCAATTTGCCGGTGGCTCTGTGACCGGCATTAATGAATCGTTCGCTTCTGTCCAGCTTGTTACAACGTCTGAGATGATATCCTTTGCGTCGAGCAATCCTTCGCGATCTTCGGCACTTGCATTAGCACTGGTGTCAGCCAACAACGGGTTATCACCCTCATCTGCTGTCTTCTGAAGAATGGTAGCTTCAAGCTGACGCTCAACATCACCGCGAATCGCCAGATAGATTACGTAATCGATGATCGCATCAAGCTCTTGAGAGTCGTAGACACGGAAGCTCGGCATTGCCGTACCTGGAATTCCTTCCATTAGTACCTGCCGGAGGTCTTCCTTGCGAGGCTTAGCGCCCAGCACGGTATGTTTGAACTTGAATATGCCCTTTCGATAGTCACGCGGGTATGGTTTGAGGAATTCAGCGGTCGGTCCCATTCCGTCGCCAGAGACGCCGTGGCAATGAGCACAATGCTGGCGATACAACCCACGCGGGCTGCCATCTTCTCGTCGGCCAACCGGACCGGCTGCCATATCCAGAAACTCCTGATCCAAAAGGTCAGCTGCTCCTTCGACACCCGGAATGATTGGTGCATCCGGTGTGCCAAATGCTGCTTGAAGAATCTCCGAGACGTTTTCCTCTTGTTCATCGGAAATCGTAATTTGTGCATCATCTGGTCGACCGTTATTGGTGTCGAGCACCTGTCGATCCAGATAGGCATGATTGAATTGGAAATAAGCTGTTCCATCGCAGCCTGCGACAGCCAATACGACCAAAAGCAGTCCGCACCAAAGCGTGCTGCTAATTGTCCGCGTTGCCGATTCCATGCTTTGCATTTGCTTTCTCAACACAATCTCGTTGTTTTTCGTCTTGGTGTTTTGTTTGAACATCTTGGGAATAACTCGCTGGATTACAGTGCTCCCTGTAATCTTGCTGCGTCCAGAACAATTTCTATCTCTTCCGGTGCATCGCCAGCCTCTAGATTCAGATGTAGCTTTCCTTTTTTGAATTCAACATTGGGCGCTACGGTTACGTTACCGAGCAACTCGTGCCAAATACGGAATTCAAGGTCAACACCTGTGGGAACGTTTTTCAATTCCACGACACCTTCTTCATTGGAGATGCCGTTATAAGGATCTTCGCGAATGAGGAAATATGCATTCATCCATGGATGAGCACTACATGAAACCGATACAGGTCCACCGCGTGGTGCCTTGCCACCCGGATCATAAAGTGTCTCGCCGCCAGCTGCGATTTGGACGTTGGGACTGCCAGGAGCGGAATCACTCTTCGTATTGTGTCCAACCGTATCGCTATTCTTGATAAGCAGTTTCTGACTCGCACGTAATGCAAACACATGATTCAAAAAGACACAATTCTTTTGATCAAATGGGCCGATCGTTGCATCTGCATCCGCCGCATAGTCCGGATGCACCCAATTCTCGTTGTCGACCGGGAAGTTCCGCATATCAAGATACACCGCAGCAAACTGCACTGCATTTCCATTTCCCAGCACAAGCTTTCGACTTGCTGGAAAGACTCCACCGGGAGCACATATGCTGACATCCTTGTTGATCACAGCACGAGTCAATCTTGGAATCGAAACATCGCCACTGGTTGTGAAAGTAATTCGCAAATCACGCCAGCCGGTTGGTTCCTGAAGAACCTCTGTAGTCTGACCGCCATCGTCACCTCCGGCAAACGCGTCAGCGATGTTATTCACGTTCTCTGAGTCCGCGGCTACTCGATCCGGCAAATCTCGGGAGCAGCCGGCCACGGCAATCAGCAGCGTTAGGAATGCAAGTTGCTTGATCATTAGTCTCATTACTTATCAGGTACGCGAATCTACTTTTGATTACGTTTTACTTAACCAGCTTGGCTGGTACGGTTACATCGCCTAGGTCGAGTGTTTCTCCATCTTCGATTGTCAGCTTAACGCGACCCCGGTTCCAAAGAACGGTCTTGCCCTCAAGCTCGACTTCACGAACGTATCCAACTTTTTCCTGCCAGAACTGGAATTCCAATTCACCAGCAGGAATATTCTTAATCTCAACCACTCCGTCTTTATCAGCAACACCAACATACGGATTGTCACGAATCACCAACCAGCCGGTCATCCACGGATGGATCGAGCAGCTGATCTTCGTTGGCAGCGGTTCGGTCTTCGTATACGTCTGCTTTAAAACACTGCCAGACGGGATCACGGGATTGATTGGAGGATTCAGAAATGTGTCGACCTTTACGTTATGGCCAACGGGATCCGAATTTTTGAGCATCAGTGTCCGCTTTGTCCAAACCGGAGTAACGTGAGGAGAGAAGCGACATTTTGTGTTGTCCACGAGAATCGGATCATCCGCGACATATGACGGATGAACTGACACATCTTTATCACGCACGTAAACGATAACGTTGGCGATCCCCTTGTTCTCTTTGTTTACGAGTAAGCCTTCATCAATCAAGCCATGCTTGCCGCAGAAGTTTATGTCTTTGTTCACATTGATCTTGGCTGGTACCGGCACGTCCCCACCGAATACAAGGCGAACCTTTAAATTCCCCCAGCCTTCCGCGGCCACAGCAGAACTCATAAGCATCAATGTCAGAACGACGGACAACGTTGAGTTAATTCTTTTCATTTTTCAATTCCTATTGCAATCCAACTCTAAACCAATCCGTTGGTTACAAATCTGTTTACTCCTCAGCTCCTGCTGCAGCTTCTGTCGGTGTCGCAGGCGCTACGACTGGTGCTGCTGCCTTTTGCTCTTCTACAAGTGAAGTGATCGATGTGTTTCCACTCGTATATAAATCGTAATTCATTAGTAAATCCACAAGTGCATTAATTTGCTCTCGGTCGCTGCCGTGATACAAATCCTGACTGACTGGCTTACCAATTGGAATATTCACTGGCATTGCCGTATACGGCAAGATTGAATTTGGTCGGGCAATCCAACGTTGCAGATATTCCGGTCGCAATCGTTTGTAAATCACAGCTAAATCCGGTGCTTTCGCTTTATTGGACCCTTCAGGCACAAAATCGCCCACGATGTGACACTTCACACAGAAGTTTTGATTCGTGACAATCTTCATCGCATCTTCCAAACGACGGCCAGCAATGGGTGACTCAATTAAGTTCTGAGTTACCAGTGTCGCATTGTACTGATCATCCGACTCGGTGATTGCGTTTACATCGTCCTGTTTACTGTAGTCATACGGATAAGCGACATTGTCCTTTGCAGCAAAGTAATTCACTAACTTTGTTGCTTCAGCCGGTGACATATTGAATTTCGGCATTCGCAACACGACCGCCGGACGAATCGGGAAAGGATTCAATAGGAAGTCGTGCATCCAATCGGTTTGCACCTTGGCACCCTGACCGATGAGCGGTGGTGGGACCCAAGCCCAGGCTTCGCCGCCCTTGGCCTGAGGGTTTCCAAACTGTTTTTCACGAGCGGTTACGCCTGGCAGCAAGTAACGAGCAAGATCTCCGCCATCAGCTGGCTTACGATCTACGACCTGCGACGGCCCAAGCTCCGGTAAACGTTGTCCTGCCTGCATGACAACGCCATCAACGACAGCAGGTCGCCAAAGCTGGAATGGCGTAAATGCAACAACCGAAGGACTAATGGGATCTTCAAAGATCGGGAACTTGATGGGGGTAAATTCAGCATCGAACAATTGTGGCAGTGCCGTCTCATCATCAAGTACCGGCATACCTTCGATTACTGCTGTACGCAGTGACTGCTTGTTCGTCTCTAGTGAAGCGGACACGTCTGCTTCAGGGAAATGCGATTCAGCAAAGTCATAGAAATCTGATGCCGAAGATAAGTCGAAGTCACCTTCGCCAAACGCCAGAGTCCATTTCTCAGCCTCAAATACGTGGCAACCTTTACAGTTAAACTTGTCGATTACGCGAGCACCTTCCTGAATCGCACGATCACGCTCAGATGGCCGGTACATGTATTTCTCTCGAGGTGGTTCAGCTACCAGACCAAGCACAAATGTGATTACAGCTTCCCGATCTTCAGTACTGAACGGAAATAGCGGCATTCTCAGCCGGTCGTTGTAATTCTTATTGGTAGTGGTGTGGTAATCAAAGCTGCGTGGCTCTCGAAGCTTTTGATAAATAAATCCTGTTCGATTGTGCCCCAGAATCGCCTCTTCAAAGAATCCCGGCAGCTCGTTAACGTAGCTGTTTTGGCGTACACCTGACAGCGATTCGTCAGCATCAGCGTGCGAATCATCTGCATGACCTTCTGCGCCGTGATCTTCTTCAGCATGACCATGAGCGCCATGCAGGTATTCATGCATATGCTCAAAAGCAAGCTTACTCGGATCTTTGCGTCCCCAGTCTGCTAGCCCCGTACCAATCGGCTTGGCATCTTCAAAGCCTGGGATATCGTGACACCCGTAACAGCCAAACTTCGCGATAGACTTGCGACCGATGTACAGCAGTTTCTGATCGACCGTTAAATTCTCACCAGATGGATTCAATAACTCTGACTCAGCAACTTTTACGCTACGTTCATCCGCTGGGATACCTGTCTGAGCATACTCCTTGGCAACGGAGTCAAAGTATGCGTTCTTTAGATGCTCAACCATCAGGCCATCCAGATTCGCTGTTTCGGCATCACCAATTGCGGCGTGTGTTAAGTTACCTTCAGCCAGCGACCAGTTGTGACCTTCATCGCTGAGCAAGTAGGCCACAATATCAAGAGCTGGATCTACACGACCTGTCACTTCACCTTCAGCAGTTGTAACGTCATGAGCATTGAGGAACAGATTCGGCATCACCGTCCGTTTGTGATAGCGAGTTGGTTCACGAACCCATGTATACAACCACTTAACCTGCTGCTGAGTATCGAGTGTCGCATTCTCCGATGTATCGACAGTACCGAATTTAGCCGCTAGATACGAAAGGTCAGGACCCTGAACAATACTGTCCACCGCACGGAAATCTTCTACATCCGGGAAGTCTTTGTGACTATGACATGCCAGGCAACCACGTTCCTCAAACGCTATTTTTCCTCGACTCACGTCCGGTTGCACACCATCTTCCCACTCCAAAAAGTCAAAAGATTGCGAGTAATTGTTTAGGTAGGCGACAATTCCAAGGATCTCGATCGGCTCATATCGCTCTGCCGGATCATCGTAAGCTTCATCACCGTGGACTTCCTGGTGCTCACGCTTGATGTGGTCATTCAGGCCAAAGAACTGCGGCATCCGACTGCTTGGTCTGAAATTCGAAGGCTTAGCAATCCAATCAAAAAGGAATGCATCCTCTGCCTTGCTGCCGATGTATCGCAAACTCGGACCAGGCTTACGCAATGAACCAGGCGTATCACTTCCTTTAAACAATGGGGTGAGCCGACTATGTGTATCCTCGCTAAAGACAGATGCTTCTTCTCCGTCAGCATCCGACACTTCCTTATCGCTGAGCAGCAATGCATAGAGTTTTTCGCGAGCCGCGCCACTCTCCGGTGACTCAACAACTGCATCCAAGGCCGCTGTGTGCTCCGCTGGTATTCCACTGGTCGTTGCCAGGATTTGCTGAGCTGCGGCAAATGTGTTCGGTTCAACCCGCAAGTCAGGGCCTACGCGCTTGTCTGGGCCATCAAAACCATTCACTTCATGACAACCATAACAGCCAAACTTACGAATGGTGTTATAACCCTTCATTAGCTGCGGAGCCGGTGCTTCCGGGAACCGATCACTCGGTGCAAGCTCGGTTACATCATGATGACACTTGAGACATGTGCTTTCGATGAAACGCTTGGGATGTTGTGGATAAATCCAGTGGACATTATCAAACCATCCGTACTTCTTAATCCACTGTTTTCTCGTTAGTGGATCATCCGGCGTATGCGACGCCCACTCGAAGTCCGTAGCACTCCCCTGCCCTTCATGGCAGATCGTGCAGGCAAAATCACTGACCGTATGTGGACTGAGCGATCCAACATACAGATCCAATCGCGGATGACTGACAAACGGATGCGACAAGCCTCGCTTCACCGTCAACGTGACGGTTGGCACGATCGGTTCAAAAGTAAGCTCATCTTCTAGATATACATCCGGTCGTATTTTGAGCAATCTTCTTGCCAGTGCGTCCGGCGTCTCGATAACATTTCCGTCTACCGAAACGATAACATCACCAACTTCCAGTCCGTGACGAGTGTGACGTTGAAGTGAATTGGCTGAAACCGGACTAACAGAGCCGGTGGACTTGAGCATCGCTCCAGCAATCTCACCCGGATCTGCCAACTGCTCCTCTGCATCAGTGGCGACCTGAGCCCGGGCAGCTGGCTTGTTTGGTTCTACAAAACTAACCGCAACAACCTTATCCCCCATCAGGCCATTCGGAACCAATCGCAAACCATAAATATCTGCAATTAGATTCTGGCGATGCTCCTCATAACCAACACCTTCCTCCGGATTGGCGGTTTCTTCCACCAAAGGAATTGGCAACTCAATTTGCACTAACCGCTCGGAAACAAAACCCGGTTCCGTTGCTTCACCCGGCAACGACTTTTCCATCATTTGATGACAGGTGGTACATCGGTCAAACCGGCGAACCATTGAGAAGTTGTAGTTTTGCTCCAGATCGTCTGACCATTTATTCTCGATCTTCAATGGCGAGTTGAAGGCATCAAGCACAGGCAACTCGAGCCACTTCTTTCCAGGTAGCCCACCGTCGAGGAATGACGAATGCAAATCACTTACCGCGGCTTGCAAGCGTGTCTTGTCCGCGAGCACTGCATCTAACTCTCGCTGTGCATCTTTTTCCGATGATTGAATATCACCAAGGATCTGTTTTAGCTTGATTCGGGAATTGGAAACCGCTTGATAATTCGCTTCCAACCCATCGATTTTCGCCTTTTCCTTGTCGACCTTTTTCTGCCGTGCGGTTAATTCATTTGCGTCCACGCCATCACGCACACCAAGACCAACACTGGCGCGTGCCGCGTCATAATCAGCCCGCGTAAACTTCAGCTCACCGAGTAATCGGTCTTCAATATCTTTAAAGTCCTTAACGACACCAGCGAGTGTCGCGATTACCTGAATTCTGATTGCCTTCAGATCATCCACTGACGCACCATCAACAGGAGTCGCAAGCTGCTCTACCTGAGCTTTTAACACGTCGTAATCAAAGTCTATGTCAACCAATGGACCAAGCGGCTTACTATTCTCAGCAAGGCTGACAATTTCAAGCGGCGGGTTCGAAGCAATGGTGTTAAACGAATCCAGCAACTTGGTGGAAGGTGGAGCAACAAGAGTTGCGTCCAATGCTGCTACGGCCTCTTCTTCACTCTTGAGAACCTGTGCCGTTTCAAATTCCAGCTGTCGCCATGTCGACATCTGTATATTGATATCACGTGCCTTTGACTGGTATTGCTTCCACTGGCGATCATGATCCGCCTTAAACATCCACACAGTGGATAGGATCAATATCACGCTCGAGATTCCAAATACCACGTGCAGACGCTTCTGGTCACGTAATGTTTGTTCTGTTGCTGGCATCGGTTACTGTTACTCCGTCCGTTTGACCGTTTTGGTACTAAGGACAGCTTGTGGTTTCAATCAAGCCGGGACCGCCAACGGCGTTTCCGACACATCGTCTGTAATATCTAAAAGTTAAGGAAGTATTCCGGTATCGATATGAAGTACTTCATATCCACCGTCCAGCGCAAGAGCATCTTGATTGGCAACAACGCCATCCAAAGCAATAACTGCGCCATCACCATAAACCGGATTAACCCCATCTGCCTGTACATCCTGCCAAAGAATTTACTCTTAAGCGCCATCAATGGCGGAATGATCGCAAAGTAAAGCACGACCAATATAATTCCGACCGATTCGCGCAGCAGAATTGTCCCTAACGAAACAAGGAATCCATCCTCCGGACCTGGCTTAGGTAGCGGCATACCCAACCCGTTAATCCACACATACTGAGACAAATCCACATTGTTCATCGCCTCAACTTTGTGAACATCCCAGGTTTCATATATCCCAAAGAAGTTCCAGTTTGGCCCACGCAGGAATGTACCCATCACAATCAACGTGACCCATAACACCAGGAATCCGATCTGAAACGTGATGTAACTAAACTCCCGCTCCTTAATGGTGTAATAACCATTTCCGCGCTTATTAAAGTCGATATAAGGTATCGCCATTAACCCGGCCACGACCATGCTTGGCAGCACAACCCCCGCCATCCAGGGATCATAGTAAACCAGCATTTCCTGCAACCCGAGAAAATACCACGGAGCCTTTGATGGGTTAGGCGTCTTGACACTACTCGCTGGTTCTTCCAGCGGAGCCTGCAAACCAATAGCCCAAAGCAGCATAAATGCCGTCAGGGCGACCATGCAGATCAGTTCCGTATAGACCAGATCCGGCCAGACTAGCACTTTTTCATTACCAAGCGCTTCAAGCGGCTTCTCGCCGCGAGCGATTCGCTTATCATTTTCAACTGCCTTATAAGTAGCCAGCCACGTGAAGAATCCAAGCAGGAATATTAAACCAACAATAGGAACGTTATCCGGCTTTGTGACGATGGCGGCAAAATCCACATCCGTCATGGATAACCCCATCAACAGCAACGCCACATTCAAGCCAGCCCATGCAACCACTGGCTGCACAAAGAATTCCCTGAACTTATAAAGCACGCTAAGCACAATCAGACTGCCCAGAGTATATGTCGCTGGCGCCATCGCCATATCAAACAAATCTCTGAACACCTGCGGAATTGAAATGAGCTGCATAACGCTCTCATTTCCACTCGCCGCGATTGGTGACATGATCGTGAAAACCATAGCCACAACAACCCAAACCAAAGCAGCTTTCTTGTTGCCCTTAGTCTTCCACTGATACAAGGCATACAACGAATTCATCACCGCGAGGGTGAGATAATACGCACCCAGGAAACCGCGTATCCGGTAAAAAAATTCTTGAACTGTCTCGTAACCATGCATGGCGTATTTGCCGTTTTCCGTTTTTTATCGCTGGGTGTCCAAACCCTGTTTTCTACTTTGACTCAATTTGCCAACAGGCAGCACTACAACAGTAGTAGCTACAGTGGGCTGCTTATTCCGCCGTCCTTACGTACACGCCAAAAGTGAATGGCTAACAATAATGCCGCCCCTAGCGGAATGGCAATACAGTGTAATACGTAGAAACGATTAAGTGTCTCCTCACCTACAAACCGCGCACCAAGCAGCCCAAACCGGGCATCCGATGCATTGGTAATCATGTCGATCCCTCCAACGGTAAGCAGTTGTGCACCAGGTCCTTCATGCCCAAGAAACGGAGTTGCACGTGCCATATTTGAACCAACGGTAATAGCCCAAATGGCCAACTGATCCCATGGCAGTAAATAACCCGTAAATGACAACAGGAGCGTGAGCAATAATAAAATCACTCCAACCACCCAGTTAAATTCTCTCGGAGGCTTATAACTTCCGGTCAGGAACACTCGATACATATGCAACCACACCGTGATTACCATTGCGTGCGCACCCCACCTATGGAGTTCGCGCAGTATCCCTAAGGATGTCACGTCACGCAGGGCCAGAATATCGGTATAAGCCCATTCAATCGTTGGCCGATAATAGAACATTAACAGGACGCCAGTGATGGTCTCAACCAAAAACAGGAAGAAAGTAACCCCACCCATACACCATGTGTAGCTGAGGGAAATACCCTGCTTCTTAATAGATACCGGGTGCAGATGCAGGAAGAAGTTGGTCAACATTACGACAACACGGTTTCGGCGGTCTACCGGAGCCGGATGACGGAATATACTCTTCCATATCTGCGAGTTGCGGATGATTTCACCAAGTGATGGCATTTCTCGAGCAACCTAACTTCTAATTAATTCTTTATCTAACGATGTAATATTTACTGAGCCTGAACTACACAGCCTTACACAGGAACGTACGAGTTACTGTCGGCCCACTGTCCCAACTCTTCGTTGAACTTACGACTCTTATCAATTTCCAACTGCCCGTCATCTGCCACACGAATCGCGTAACGCTCCAGTGGTCGTGGTGCGGGACCTTCGAAGTTAACACCGTCCTTGTAAAAACCACTACCGTGGCACGGACACTTAAACTTCTGCTCACCTTCAAGCCAGTTCGGAGTGCAACCCAAGTGCGTGCAAACTGACTTCAGTGCATAGACCTGTGGCTCACCCTGATATTCAAATCGCACGACCCAAACGCCAAACTGAGCTTTATATTTTGCTTCCACCTGTCCAGGTGAATAATCGCCAGGGAACCCAACTTTGAAATTTGTCGGCGGCTCGGTCAATACATTGGGGAATAGAAATCTCGCTAACCCCAACAACCATAACACGTGCGTCACAGCAAGCGATGTGAACCCAACAGCAAGCGGTGTTCCAAACAAAATCGAAAGGAATCCACGCCGGTCACTATCCTTCTTGGAATCGGCTGCAAGTACCGGTCGCTTCGGCATCGACGGCACTTCAAGCTTTGGCTTAACAGCAATGGGCTTCTCATCTGCTGTTTCAAACACACTGGGGCCACGTTGTACCTGCTTACGAGCAGCAGCCAAAATACTTGATGTATCACGCGGCCCAACCGGAGCATCAGGCTCGGCAACTTCTTTAGCTGCGGCAACTGGTGCAGCGGGCTTCGGTTTTGCAGCTTTTGGCTTGGCAGCGGCGGGCTTCGCAGCACCCCCACCACCCCTTGCTGCGGCAAGAATATCATCGACAGACATTCCGGAAGTATCCACCGGTCCAGCAGCAACTGGTGCCGGGGCGTCTGTGGCCGGTTCAACCGGTACTGGCTCTGCAGCAGCAGATGTCTCAGATTCTGATGCACCGCCGCGGGCAGCGGCCAAAATATCATCTACCGACATGGATGAAGGATCTGCACTTTCAGCAGATGGGCTTGCAACCGGTTGCGCATCTGAGGACGCAGCATCTGCTGTTGATTCTACTGTTGATTCAGGCGCAGGTGGCTCACTAGCTGAATCCGCAACCGGCGCAGCAGAGTCTCCGCCGTCGATCTGACGACACATCGCGAGGATTTCGTCGACTGACAAGTCACTCTTGTCTACCATGAAACCATCCCAAAAGTTTCTCAATGTGTGTATTAATTGCCTGCATTTATGTCATCGGCAAACAGTTTATGCCGACAAATCCATGCCTGCTGGGAAAGGTAATCTTTTAGGACTTTGTGATTTTTTTCACAATCCCAGTCTGCCAACATTCCCGTAAATAACGGGGATTGCTTCCCCAGTATAACGCTAATGCCAAGCACCGCGGACAATGTCCGCTCGCCAGCACTTGCTAATAACAGGACTCAAGGATCACCTTGTACCCTGTTTCTAGCCGAATGTCGGTAGATTTCCCCTTAGTCTATCAATCCGGTGTTTTCGTCTGTAGTACCCACACGGACGGAAAAATAGGTTTTTCGGATAATATTTGCTGTGAACTTGAGACATAAAGTGAGGCTTATGCACTATGAAGTCTCCGACTTGCCAATGTTGAATTGGAGATTCGCCGAATTCCTGAGGAATCCGAGGATTCCAATCCAGTAAGAATCCCGTGTCATGGTGGGTTTAACACTACGGAGATTCGTATATAAGTAGTAGCAACCCTTTGCGGAAACCTTGCGATTACCCGCACTAACCTGCCGCAATTCTAAACCTGAATGATTCAAATTCATTCAATAATTAAATCATCTGTGAGTCGGAATTCAGTATGAACGTCCTGGTAATTGGAAGTGGTGGCCGTGAGCATGCTCTGGTATGGAAGATAAACCAAAGCCCAAAAGTACAGACGGTATTTGTAGCACCTGGAAATGCTGGAACAGCCGCTGATGCCGAGAACGTTAATCTGGATGTTTCCGACCCAAGGGCAGTCATCAGGTTTTGCCAAAAGAAGCACGTAGGCCTTGCTGTTGTTGGACCGGAAGCGCCATTGGTTGATGGACTTGTCGACGCTCTGGAATCTGCGGACATCAAGGTCTTCGGTCCAAATCAGGCAGCGGCACAACTGGAAGGTAGCAAAACATTTTGCAAGAAAGTACTCGACAGCGCAAACATCCCGACAGCCAGTTACCAGTCATTCACTGACGGCGAAAGTGCCGAACGGCACATTATGGAACGATTCCCGGACGAAAAGGCAGATTGCCCGGTTGTCGTCAAAGCTGACGGACTTGCCGCTGGCAAAGGCGTTAGCGTGTGTCAGTCGCGTCAGGAAGCACTTGATGCCATCGACCGAATTGCAAATCAAAAGATATTCGGCGAAGCAGGTGCTAATTTAATCATCGAAGAGTGCTTACACGGCGAGGAAGCAAGTGTTCTGGCAATCACCGACGGCAAGACGATCGTTACTTTACCCGCCGCACAAGACCACAAACCTGCATTCGATGGCGACACCGGACCTAATACCGGAGGGATGGGTGCGTATTGCCCGGCACCCATCGTAACGGATGACGACATGGCATGGATCGAAGAACATGTATTGGTTCCAACGGTACATCAAATGAATCGGCAAGGCACTCCGTTTAAAGGTGTTCTCTATGCAGGACTCATGATGACGGCACAGGGCCCAAAAGTACTCGAGTACAACGTCCGATTTGGCGACCCGGAATGTCAGCCTTTGTTAATGCGTCTAAAAACCGACATCGTTGATATCATCCTTGCAACTATAGACGGCACTCTAGATCAACTGGATGCACTTAAGTGGGACACGCGTCCGACAGTTTGCGTTGTCATGGCCAGTGAAGGCTATCCGGAATCCTATGAAACAGGTCACGTCATTGATGGGATTGCTGATGCTGATGCGATGGATGGTGTGAAAGTATTCCATGCAGGAACAGCACTGTCGAAGCGCGGCGCAACTGTAAACGCTGGAGGTCGTGTCCTTGGTATTACAGCTATTGGTGAATCGATCGCCGATGCCAAAAGTCGTGCATATGAAGCTGTAAGCAAAATCTCATGGCAAGGTGGATGGTTCCGTACGGACATCTCCGACAAAGCGTTGACTTAGCCAAACCACCTCAATGGAGACTCTCGATGGTAGAGATTCATCTTTTTACTGATGGCGGCTGCAGTGGGAATCCCGGCCCAGGAGGTTGGGGCTACCTATTAAGACATCTGGCAACAGGAAAAGAAAAACTGGATTCCGGTGCGGAACCTGAAACAACGAATAACCGCATGGAATTACAAGCGGTCATCGAGGGACTCAAGGCACTTAATAAACCATGCAACGTTGAACTGTTCACCGACAGTGTTTACGTCGGTAAAGGCATGACGGAATGGATGGGCAACTGGAAAGCCAATGGTTGGAAACGCAAGGAAAAGAAAAAGCTCGTTCCAGTCAAGAATGTCGAACTCTGGCAACAACTAGATGCACTGTTGGAAATCCACGATGTGAAATACACACGTGTCAAAGGGCATAGTGGCCACGAAGAAAACGATCTGGTCGATGGCCTCGCCGTTGATGCCTATCAGAAATATCTTAATTAACGGCTACAGATTCTATCCGACATCTCCCATATCCAGTACCGTGCCGTATCGATTCAACACTTGCTTCCTCAATTTAATGAAGTGAATGTCATTGAGTCCAGGATCATGATCCATCATGGCCTGTGCATCGGTGCGAGCCTGTTCGAGTAACAATCTGTCGCACCGCAGATCAGCCACGCGCAGCGGGGGCATCCCATGCTGACGCACGCCAAACAGATCACCGGGACCGCGTAGATCAAAGTCGATTTCAGCCAACTTAAATCCATCGAGGTGTTCTACAAACGCGGTCAGTTTTTCGTCAGCGTGCTCCGTTCCCGGTTGTCCAAACACACACACGTAACCAGGAAACACACCACGACGGACACGCCCGCGAAGTTGGTGCAGTTGTGACAACCCAAATAGGTGACCGTCTTCGATGGTCATGACTGTTGCATTGGGTATGTTAATTCCAACCTCAATTACCTGTGTCGTCACCAGCACTTGATATTCACCGTTTGCAAATGACTGCATGACGTCAGTCTTCTCATCAGGCGACAAACGGCCATGCAACAACCCGACTCGAAAATCGGACAATGCGCCATTCGTTAATGATTCAAATAACTGCTGTACATTTGCAACATCGTCATCCCCTGCATCAACACGCGGTGCCACCACGTATCCCTGCCTACCTTCACGAATCTTCTCACAGAAGAACTCCCACCAACTCGACTTACGATCGTCGGACTCGTGATACGTGTGTACCGGTTGCTGATGAGCAGGCCCCTGCCGGAGCGTAGACACATCAAGATCACCAAACAATGTCATTGTGACCGTGCGTGGAATCGGCGTCGCTGTCATAACCAGATAGTGAGGATCAACACCTGCTTTTTTCAGTGATGCCCGTTGCTTCACACCAAACTTGTGCTGTTCATCAATGACAACAAGGCCGAGATTGTCAAAGACGACATGGTCATAACTAACCGCATGCGTGCCTACCAGCAAGTCAATTTCCCCTGAACGAACTGCATCCAGAATTTCTTGCCGTTCACTACCGGTTACCGACCCAGTCAATAATTCAATTCGTACACGACTGTCCTTTAAGTCCCGACGTAGTGTCTGCAAGTGTTGCTGCGCCAGGATTTCAGTGGGTGCCATAAGGACTGCCTGCTGACCATTGGCGACGGCAAGCAGCATGGCATATTCAGCGACCACTGTTTTCCCGCTTCCGACATCACCCTGAAGTAGTCGATTCATCGGGTATTCGCGGGCTGTGTCTTCCGTAATCTCCTGGATCACCTGCTGCTGATCGTTCGTCAACTTAAATGGAAAGCGGCGCGTAATGCGAGAGTGGATTTCGGCGCTCGACTCAAAAACCGGTGACTGTGCTTTCTGTTGTATCGACCATCGCTGCAGGGCAAGCGCTAATTGCAATACCAGCAATTCCTGATAGACAAATCTTACGCGTGCACTTTCCGCTTCGCTGACTGTGGTTGGTCGATGCACTTTTTGCACAGCATCGGTAATACCCAGCAGGCCCTTTCCACTTAACACCGACTCCGGAAATACTTCCTCTAGCTGATCAGCCAGACTCTCTACCGCAAACGCGATGATTTTTCGCATTTGCGTTTGATTAATCCCCTCAGTAAGCGGATAAACCGGTAGCACCTCACCATCGGGAATTTCTTCATCTTCATTGAGCACCATCGACCGCGGATGGCTCATTTCCCAGATGCCCTTTTTAAACTTCACGACGCCAGACAGTAAGATCCGCTGACCAACCGCAAACTTATCCTTCATAAACGGCAAATTAAACCACGTCGCTCTCAACTCGCCGGTACCGTCTTGTAGCACCAGATTAACGACGGATTTGCCCCAGCCACGCAGCCGCCTAAAACCGACTTTTGCAACCATTCCCACGATGCTCACGGTTTGACCATCTTCAAGTTCAGCAATCGCAGCTTGAGCGCTCATGTCCTGATAGCTACGCGGGAATTGAAACAGCAAATCACTGGCAGTGTTTAGCCCCAGTTTTGCCAGCAAGTGTGCACGATCCGGCCCTGCCCCTTTGAGAAACTGAATCGGGGTTGAAACTTCGACGACACCGTCGGGATGCTTGTGAGCGTTTGCTGCCATGCACGTATTGTATACGCCGTGGTGTCCGGTCAAGCCTGCGAAGTGACAGACGACATCAATTCACCAACCGATTCGGGTTCGATGTATGCAGGCAAGACCACTTTGAAGGTACTGCCCACGCCGATTTGGCTCTCTAGAGAAATCTCTCCGCCGAGAATGCGGCACATTTCCTTGATGATGGACAGTCCCAATCCGGTTCCTGAGAATTCCCGTTTAAAATTATCAGCCGTCGGTGATACACCGCCCTGTCTGAATTTCTCGAAAATTACTTCCTGATCTTCGTCGGAGATTCCCACTCCGGTATCGGCAACTGTTAATTCAATCTGTTCGTCCCGGACAATCGCCGTGATGGTGATGCGACCACTCTCTGGAGTGAATTTGATGGCATTGGAAAGGAGATTGGTGAGAATCTGTTGGATTTTCGATTGATCCTGATAAACCAGTTGGTCTCCGGTCTCAACACGCTTCTCAAGATCGATACTCTTTTCGTTGATCAGTGAAGCGACTAAATCACACTGAGCTTCAACAATGGCCCGTAAGTCGATTTCTGCTGGCTTTACTTCCATCTTGCCGGCTTCAATCTTGGCGAGATCCAAAATATCATTGATCATCTCCAGCAATAATTGGCCCGACGATCTGATGTTTTGGATGTAACGGTTTTGCTTGTCATCGAGATTCGGATTGTCCTTAAGGACGTCGGAGAATCCCAAAATGCTATTTAGCGGTGTGCGAAGTTCATGACTCATCGTTGCAAGGAAGTCATCCTTCAGTCGATTCATCTCGTACAACTGCACATTAACCTGAGCCAATTCGTCAATTTTGCCATCGAGATTTAGATTCACATTCTTAAGCTCGTGCTGGGCCTCTGTCAGGTGCCGCACCATACGGTTAAACGATGTTGCGAGGTGCTCAAATTCATCGTCCGTTGAAATATCAGCACGTTGCTTTAAGTCACCACGCCCGATCGACTCGCTAACCAATGTCAGGTGCTTAAGGGGTCTTACGACCAGCAGACGAATGATCACATAGAGTGCAATCATGGCGACAAATACGGTCACGATAGCCACAGTAATCAATAAGGCCCGGGCGTTATCCATCGCCTGCTTCGTTTCATCAAACGGCATGACCATTTTCAAAACCGCAAACATGTCGATGTCCGAATCCGTCCCTTCTCCGACGGCAAGTGCATCTGAGTCGATTTGGCGATGACACTGAGTACAGACGTTAGCCCAGTGTATTTGCTCGTAATAATGGTATTCGTTTTGCTCAGCGACAATCCGCTCGGCCGCCATTACTTTCTCACTAACGTCAAAGAACTGTACACCTTCAATGGCTCGATTAGGCCCTTCGTTGTTGTTTCCGTCGCTCTGTGTTTGTCGCTCCCGATATCGTTCCTTTAAAGCCGTGATCAGATTCGTTTCGACTTCGGAATTCGGCGTGTATTGATCTTCAGGAGATTCACTGCCGATCACTGAATCCAGCAGCGTGGGAACCGGGTCGCCGTCGAGAATGAGTACCGTTGTGTTATCGACCGTCGCCGCACGATCCCATATCTGACTAACGATCTCGTCAGAGAAAAGTGTAAAGTCCTCTCGGGTATCAAGTACGTTGAAGTGGTGACCTAGCAATCGCATCTGGATTTGATCGTGCGTACCGCTGCGAGTGTTTTCAATGACCAGATCGTAGGCAACACGGTCGACACCCCAAAACGCGCCGCTGATCAAAACTGTCAGCCAAAATCCAAATAGCAGACGGCACTTGCGCTCCAGACTCGTCTCACCAAGGACGTTTTTCCAAGATCGTGCCATCAATTTTGCTCGTCAGTCTATACAGATACCTGTCTGTATCATGTTAACTGCAATCGACCGGAAGTCATATGTCATTGTGAGATACGTGGGATTTAGCTCTCGTCGCCCCTTTAGGTGACGTTGCAATTGGGTGCGGGCAAGCTAACCAGCCCTGCGGTTGTGTATGGTGTCTGGCGTGCTGGGAGTTGTGTGCGTGCTTGGCCCTGCGGGTTCGGCTGCGCCGAGCCCTGCGGTTGTGTATGGTGTCTGGCGTGCTGGGGGTTGTGTGCGTGCTTGGCCCTGCGGGTTTGGCTTTGCCAAGCCCCGCGGTTGGGTGTGGTATCTGGCGAACCCTAGCGGTTGCACAACAACCATACTCTAGCGATACAGCCTTTCTTGGCTGATGTAGGCTTCCACAGCTCTGGGCGTCTGAAACCGAATTCCCGTATCTTTAGAAATCGCCGTCCGTAATTCGCGACTACTTAAACCAATTAGTGGCATATCTACTCGCATCCACACCGGTGTGTCCACCGGAAACATTGCACCCTCTGGCTGCGGACTATCAGGACGGCAGACAACAGCAATGCTCGCAAGTTCACAAATGCGTTCCGGATTTTTCCACTGCCCTAAGTCTGCCAGGCTATCGGCGCCCATGACAAACACAAACTCTGTATGTGGGTTTTCGTTCGTGAGAATCTCAAGCGTTTCAAACGTATAGCTAGGTCCGTCACGGTCAATTTCACTTCGACAGATTTCAAAGGATTCATGACCACCAATAGCCAGCTCAAGCATATCGGCCCTTTGATTGGCCGTCGCAATCGGACCATCTTGTTTAAGTGGATTCATGGCAGTTGGTAAGAACCAAACTGCTTCCAACCGACACTGCACACGCGCGCACTCAGCCATGATCAGATGGCCATAGTGCACCGGATCAAAAGAGCCGCCAAGAATTCCAATTCGCCTGGACACAATGCATCCCCACTTTCGCCCAACATACGTTACGAAGTCGACCGCTCAACATTACTGAAACTACCAGCCAATCCAACTTCATCGCCTAGTATCCGTTATCAACTCTTGTTTTAGTAGGGTATGCCAACGGTTTACAACATGTCACTTCTGTGTCAACTGGCTTCCATTAACCCATTGCGCAAGCCACCGAACCGTGTAGAATACGTCGTGGCTCGAATGGACTATGATCAAGCCAGTCATTCATATAGATGATGTTGCAGGATGTGCCTCGTAAATGCGTCAGCAAGGATTATTCGATAACACGCCGGAAGACGCGGAGGCGCCATGGATTGCCGACTCTGCCTCGGACCAAACTGTTGCGACGGTCATCTTTAGTGAAATGCCGTGGGGGCCGTTCGACTATAAAGTACCAAGTAGCTTGATGGAGTCGGTTGCGCCGGGCAAGCGGGTTGCTGTTCCGTTAGGTCGTGGAAACCGCACCGTAACGGGTTTTTGCGTTGCTCTCACACATGAATCCGGTGGTCAGGTCAATCGGCCACACAAGCTTAAATTCATTGACGAAGTAGTCGACGACCGCGTGCTAGCCTCTGACCACATGCTTCAGCTAACGAAATGGATGAGCGACTACTACCTGGCTCGCTGGGGACAAGTATTACAAGCCGTCATTCCGGCTGGGGTCCGAACTTCGGCCGGCACTCGCGAGGTGACATTTTATGAGCTTTCATCGGAGTTCGATCATGAGGAGATAGAAAAGCTACCGGGAAAGCAGCGAAAGGCAGCTCAAATGCTTGCCGGTAGCACCATGCCACTAACCGGAGATCAGCTTTCAAAAATGGCGGGGTGCACGATGGCACCCATACGGAGCTTGGTCAAAAAGGGAGTGCTCAATCTAAGCAAACGTCGCATCAACACCGGTGATGCATCAACGAGGTCAACAACCAAACAACCGAATATCCCTCTCAACACCGATCAAAGAGTTGCCTTTAACGCCATCATTGAAAGCCTGCGTGCGCAACAATACGAGACTTTGCTAATGCATGGTGTCACAGGCAGTGGCAAGACCGAAGTATACATGCAAGCCATTGAAGAGGTGATTCGGTATCGACGCCAGGCGATTGTACTCGTTCCGGAAATATCCCTTACTCCTCAAACCTGCGAACGATTTCAGTCCAGGTTCGATACAGTGGCGGTACTTCACAGTCACTTGAGTGACGCCGAGCGGCATTGGCATTGGCAGCAAATTGCTGATGGTAAAGTTCAGGTGGTCATCGGTGCACGCAGCGCTATTTTTGCGCCGACACCACATTTGGGACTGGTGATTCTCGACGAAGAGCATGAACCAACATTCAAGCAGGAGACGATTCCCCGTTATCACGCGCGGGATGTTGCGATTAAACGTGCACAGCTTGAAGGGATTCCACTGGTGCTCGGTTCTGCTACCCCATCGCTTGAAAGCTGGCAGTCTGCGTCCACCGGTGACTTCAAACTGTTGTCGATGCCAAGCCGTGTTTTGGATCGACCACTACCGCACGTTTCCACCATTGATCTGCGTGCGGAATACAAGTCGAAGTCCCACCGTGGTGTGATCAGCAGACCATTGGTCAATGCTATTAAAGAGACGCTGAATGACAATGGTCAAATCATTCTGCTACTTAACCGTCGCGGGTACTCCACATCGATCCAGTGTCCATCCTGCGGCCATGTCGTAAACTGCCCGCAGTGCGAGATACCACTGACCCACCACAAGTTTTTACCAAATCAAAAGCTCAGTGAACGTGCCATTTGTCATTGGTGCGAATATGAAATCAATGCACCGGATCGATGCCCAGAGTGCTCATTTGACGGTATTCGTTACGGCGGCGTTGGGACGCAAAAGCTGGAAACGGAAATAAAGGCTCGGTTTCCGCAAGCAACCTGTCTGCGAATGGATAGCGATACCATGACACGTCCGAATAGTCATGAGAAAGCGCTGGATCAATTTCGAAATGGCGACGTTCAAATTCTGGTCGGTACACAAATGATCGCTAAGGGGTTGGATTTTCCAAATGTCACACTCGTCGGTGTTATCAATGCCGATACAGCATTACATTTACCTGACTTCCGTGCCGGTGAGCGCACTTTCCAGTTGGTTACACAAGTTGCAGGTCGCACAGGGCGAGGAAGCCGAGGCGGGTATGTACTCGTCCAGACGTTTACTCCTGAGCATCCGGCGATACAAGCCGCCGTCAAACATCAGTTTGAGATGTTTGCTGAAAATGAACTTCCGGGGCGACAACAATTTGGTTACCCACCATTTTGTTCAATGGTTCGCCTCATTGTGCGCGGCCCTGATGAACAGCAGACGATGGCATTTGCTGATTTGCTCGCGAGGAATTGTCGCAAAGATCTCGAAGAAAGTGACGTTCGAATTCTCGGCCCGGCACCCGCACCCATCGCACGCATCCGCGACAAGTTCAGATGCCATGTTTTACTTATGAGTAAAGACCTCAAGATCCTTCAGCAATCGGTAACGAACCAGATCGAGAACCTAAAGTCACCCAGTGAAGTTCAATGGGTCGTCGACGTGGATCCACTCAGTTTACTTTAATCACGCACCCGTTCCGGCCTGACAACCTAGAACTGATATGCTGTGCCGTCTACCACAATGATCACTGGTTCGGATATTTGAAGATATCGTGAAACCTTCTTGCCATGCTTCTCTACGAATGCGAAATATTCATCGCCAAACCGCTCAATCTCAGATACCTTGTTCAACTGTCCTTCGGTAACGACAGAATCCACCCACACGCCGTTACGTAGATAGAATGTCTTCGCACCAATGTTGCGAACGCTCTCAACCGTCACCTCTTCATCGGTTTCAAGGTCTCGGAATTTCGCCTGTCTGCCACCACTCAATCCGCCCATACCACCTTGCTGGGTGGCAAAACCGGCCGGTGCGTCAGCAGCACCCTCAAAACCCTCATTACCAGCTCGCTGCAGATCACCTTTAGCTGCTCGCTGAGCGACACCACCGAGTCCTGTCTCCGTACCTAGTTGAGACAGCTCACGGCGCGTTCTTTTGAAATTTGCTTCGTGACTTAATATCGAACTCGTCTCATCTGCCAGGAATGCCGTATAGGGCGTGATAATCCCATGACGCGTTGAGAGTTTTACCAGCTCATCAACCAATTCGTCGTTTTCTCCATTGAGATCAATATCATCAATGATTTCACCAATACGTCGCATCGCCCAGATCTTCTCGATAAACGAATTCGTTTCATTACTAGAGTGATCCGTCAGACGAGCCTTGTAGCGTAGAGTGACATTCCTTTCACCTAATTCACCATTAAGCACGACATCAAAATTACCCGCTTTTCGATATCGACCAACAAGAACTACCTGTTGACCGGCGAACATATCGAAGTCACCGCGAGGATAAACACGGTTAATGACTTTGCCATTTTCCATCTTCACTTTGTCACTTTGAAATGACAGTTTGATATTGGTCATAACCGGACTGGAGATCTGGTTATAGAGTTGAGCCACAGGTGCTTCGATGTCTTCATTGGGTCTTACAAAGGTACTTACTCCACCGCATTCCCGTGACAGCTTGTCGAGCAGTCGGCTATTCACGTCGTAGCCGACGCCGAAACTAAACACGCGAGCATCTACTCTGTTTTGCTTCACCACACTTTTAACTATTTCGGTACTATCTTTGATGCCCGCTGTTGGAATGCCGTCTGTCAGAAAAACGACATAACTCGGCAGTCGGTCATCCTGCATCATCGATACCGCTTGCGTCAGTGCACCGCTAATGTTGGTACTCCCACCGGCAAAAAGTGAATGCACAAATCCGATAGCCTCCTTGCGCCGAGAATCACTGAATTTCTGCATTTCCGGAGAGAATACTTCGACGTCCGTGTCATATGCGACAATGTTAAATAAGTCATCCGGATTGAGTCCATTTAGAACTTGAATCAAGGCCTGCTTGGCCTGATCCATTTTCTCTCCACTCATACTGCCACTTCTATCGACGACGAATACGATCGACTTGCGAGTCGGTGGTTCCATCAGTTGAATATCCGGCGCTGCGAGCAACATGAAGTATCCCGCTTCTGACTTATCGGGGCGATATGAGACGACGTTTACACCCAGTTGCTTGCCGCTCGTGTCATAAAACAAGCGAAAATCACTTGTCGGAATTACGTTTTTCTGAGCAACTTTGACTGTGGCAGATTCCGCACTCGGTCGGTTCATCTCGAGCGAGTGAGACGGAGAATAGATATTCTTGATTTTTGACTCTTCGAGGACGTTGACGACCAACTCGAATGATCCGATCGGTCGCGTGGTAAATTGTGCGGCACGAAGTGGGAATGTCCATTCCGTCAGTCCGTTGTACTTTCGACATATCTGGCTATATCGAATCGTCAGTGTACGACTGGCATTTGCCGGTATCGGAAACACACTTGTGCGGAACATTCCACTTCCGATGAATTCCAACAAGGCAGGGTCCTGGTTTTGCCGGACATAGTTTTCATAAATGGACCGGGCTTCCTTAGCATCCAGCAACTTAGCATCGTATTCCTTGCCGTCTACCAAAAAGGTCATGCGATCAACGGCGCCGTCATAAGGTAATGGAAACACGAATGAAGCTTGAATCGTGCGATTACTTACGTTTTTGATTTGTTGGGTTACTTGAACGCGCGCGACTTGCTGAGAAATAGACGAGTCAATGCGGAGTTTCTCAATCCAATATGGTGCAGATGGTACAGGACGGCTCGGACCAATTCCCGCAGGTCCGACAGGTCGTGGCAAACGAATGAGCCTGTCATTTTCACTTTGAATGACTACCTGCGCACCGACCTCCGAAATCGCCCAGGACATCAAGCAGAAAATAAACAACAGTAATTGCGAACGACGCTTCAGGTTAGTGACCGTTGATCTCATAGCTATTCCCTTACCAACAGAATCTACGGATAGATTTTTAAAAGACAGACTCTTAACTGCTCAGTGTTTGGACGCAACACCGGTAACCTGAGTTCCCTTTTTCGTAATTATTCAAGGAGTTTTAATTTGCCATTCACTCTCGAGCGAATTTGCAAACAAAAACTCGGACCTGCAAATCATTTGAAATAATTGGTTGCGACCTGATGTTTGACGACGCAATTATACGGATGCAACGCTGAGGAAGTCCAAAACGGTGTTGCCCCAGCAACTGAGTTTTGACAAACTTCCCGTCGCGCCGAGCTTATAAACGAGCGAATTCAAAGCGTGCAATCACCGACACCAATACACATTTAAAATCAATTGTTCGCAATTCCTCCTGCAATCCGATTTTCCTTGAATCAACTGGCAATGCAGCTGCTGCTCGTCTCCATTGTTATTAGCCAGTCTGGTTGCTTCAGCATGAACGTCTGGCAGTGGGGAAAAAATGGACCACCGCATGAGCAGCAATTACTACAGGAAGCTCAAAATCAACCGCGTCTTGAAAACCCCCTTCTGGTACCGGTCGCTAACCGAGATATTCTTTGGAACCAAATCGTAGACACCGTTGACGACTATTTTCGAATTCGTCGCGAAGAACCAATTCAATTAGTTGGAAATACGCTTACCGAAGGGTATATCGAAACGATTGCCACGGATGCGGCAACGGTATTGGAACCATGGAGAAAAGATGGCGTTGCGGGATATGAACGAATTCACGCAACACTTCAGTCCATTCGCCGACAAGCAGAGATTAGAGTGCGACCGGTCCAAAATGGCTTTCAAATCGAAATCATCGTTCATAAAGAACTTGAAGACCTCGACCATCCGCAGTTCGCGACGGTCGGTGGTTCAACGATTCGTCATGACGGATCACTTACCAGGCCCAAGCCCGGAAACAAATATGATCGCGAAACACTTGGCTGGATTCCCATGGGGCGCGATGTCACGCTGGAACAAACCATGTTAAGAGACTTAAGCCAGCGACTATCAGATGCACGCTGATGGCTCACAACCGGCGCGCATATCTACCGCACGACTGAACTCGGTGTTGTAAGTGCATCGCAAGCTACTCTAGGCAGCGTGCATATGCCAGTACTCGGCCAGTTTCTCAGGCACTTCAACTAAGTGAATTGCCGGATCAATGGAAAGCACTGTTCCGATTTGATCAAGTTGCTCGAGACTATTGAGCGCAACGTCTACGAAAATCCAGCGTTTTCCACCGAATTCACAAAAGCCGCTGCTCGCACCACCAAGGTATTCGTATCGAATGTTGTACCCAAGAGACTGGGCTAACTCGATGGCCTGATCTAGAAAATCAACAGGTGCCATTATCCTACTTCCTCTCTCGTACCGCTGAATCTTGCTTCGCAGCGGCACACATTCTCTTTTTTTTCTTACTTCTATTTCTATTGTCGGATTATAGCGAGAAGACGTTCAGTCGCACATGCCACTTCACCGATATCTCACAATGAGCGTAACTCCTTTGCACACAAGATGTTAAGCCTTGTAAGACAGGTAAGTCAGAGGAAACAACCTCGACCGGATAACACAGATAAACCTTAACGATTGGTAAAAAACTACCAATTCGGTAATTCGGAATTGAAATCATCGAGATGGAAACTCCACAATCTGCCAGCCAACACGATTCTGATACTCACGATCAGGAAGTCGAAATCCTGCGCGATCAAGTTGAAGCGCTGAAAAAACAGTTGATCGATGCTCAACGTCTAACAGCACTCGGTGAGCTCGTTGGTACGACGACTCATGAATTCAATAACATCCTCATGGCCATCATGAATTACACGCAAATGGCAATGCGGCATGACGATGAGGAGACGCGACAAAAGTCATTTGATCAAATACTTAATGCCAGTCAGCGTGCAGCAAAAATCACCAATTCGGTACTCGGTATGGCGCGTAATCGATCCGATACAAAAGAGCCTACCGATCTAAGCCGGATCATCGATGATGCACTGGTGCTACTCGAACGAGAAATGAATAAATACCGCATTTCTCTCGACGTTCAAATGGATGATGTGCCGTTATCCGATGTAAATGGTAATCAAATCCAGCAGGTGCTGTTAAACCTATTAATTAATGCCCGGCAAGCCATGCCTGACGGAGGAAACCTCTGGATACGGCTGAATCATGACCAAGAAACAAACCTCAATCTCCTGATAATCCGCGATGCCGGTTCAGGTATCGCAGAGGAAAAGCTGCGGAAGATATTCGATCCGTTCTTTACAACAAAAGTCGGCCCGGATGAGAGTGGCAAAGGCGGTACAGGTTTAGGGCTTTCTTCCTGCAAACACATCATCGAAGACCATCAGGGAAAGATGCGAGTGGAGAGCACAGTTGGAATTGGAACGCAATTCACCATCATGCTGCCCGTTTGCGAATCACCGTCAAATGCTGATGCAGCATAGGTCTTATTGACCGGCACAAAACTATCTTAGCGGACGATTTCGATCTCAATACGTCCAAGCAGATTCACGATAGAGATCAATCCGCTATCATCCCCGTCAGCCAGCGATGAATCACTTAGCTTGATATGTGCAGACGTAATGCCACCACGACCAAGTGTTGCGTCGAGAGAGTGCCAGATTCCATCGACATAGACTTCGGTCCACATGTGATGGAAGAATTCTACTACTGGCTTATCCGACGAAGCTACCTGTACGCCGATTAATCCGGTAGCGACCCGTGCCGGCACATCCGCGGCTCGGCAAAGTGCAACGAGTAGAACAGAATGCTCGGTGCAATCACCTTCCTTCTTTTCCAAAACCGTCAAGGCGGAATCAAATACGTTTTCATAATTGGCCTCTTCGATAAGCCGGCCAACCTCAATTTCCAGCGATCTGGCGGTCTCAAGCGGATCCTCTTTCTTGTGTTTTGACGCAAGAGACTTTATTTCAGCTGCATCTGACTGAATAAGCGAACTGCGTTCTAAACAAGCTGCAGTAGGTTTTGGATCACTTTCCCTGGCACGATTCAAAGAAGACTTCCTCAGACTGGAAAAAGTCGTAATGGATGTCGACCGGGATTTTTCAATCACCTGATTCAATCGTTGATTCGGACCGTTCTTGACGATTCTCCACTTGTCATCCTGTGATGGAATTGACTCATCTCGGTGTACTCTGATCCGAAAAACATGACTCTCGTCATTCAGTAAATCGACCCGACCGGATACCTTGACGCTTGTCAGTCCATTTATATCTACCGAATCACTGCTCAGTTTGATTGCGTCTTCTTTCTTAACGCGCTGCATGGTCATGCCAAAACCCGGGATCATACTCTTCAGTAACGTTCCGTCGTTTGCAAACCAATTCGTGCTATTGATCGTTCCGCCTTGAATTTCCTGCTTCATAACGACATGCAGGCCTTTATCCCAGGGTTTTGCCAGCCCTGCCTCTGATATGCCCTTTATGGTCATGGTCACCTTAACCGCCGACATAATCTGGACGTCAAACGCTGAATAAACGGATTCGCGTTTAGCATCAGTCCCTTTTTGATGCTGCTTGTATAAGTCGCTGATTAGATCAAATTGTTGTACGTTACTGAGCCAGGACTTATCCATCTCAATACTACGTTTCGAGTCATCGCTGGAATTGGTAATGTGCAGCGTTCCTTCACGGTTTCTGCCCTTAATTACGACTTCATTTTCACCCATTTTCTGATTCACGCGGAATCGCAGTAGTTTCCCATCTTCATCTTCGACGAGCAGTGATGACTCTTTTACTTCCGTAACGTCTCCATCCCGATTCAACCGCATAAAGAAGTCAGATGTATGCTCCATGACCTTTGTGCCATCTTTCAATTCGGACCCTTTCGACTTCAAGTGAAGATGCCCTACCGGTTTTTCTGCGATGCTCACTCTGTACCAAACATCCATTTCGTGAGCCGATGCAGAGTCACTTTTATCATCCGCGTTTGCCGTGGAATCAACAAATGAGCTTAGAACGCATACGGCCATACAGTAAAGAACGGTCAGTAATAGCTGTTTAGGGGCAATCGAATTTTGTTTTTCAATGCAATTCATTAGTGCAAATGACCTTTTCTTGAATGGATACTCGCGATAGTTCCGGAAAGCTAAACGCAACATAACGCACGCTACCAAAGTGTCAGCTATCTCTATAACCAGATTCTCGTTCTACATCTAGATTCTCGTTCTACAACTAGATTCTTACAAAAACTTTCAGAAGTTTCTCGCACACTCCAGAGGGTAACCTACGTTTGGGTGTTGACAGAATCCGGCGAAAGGCCGGCGAGTCGCAGGTTGTGCAATCGTCACAGCCCGAACAACTAAATTCCCACACCCCGCAAACGAAATCCAACATAAGGGTTTCAAACTAACATGTATCCCCAGAACAACGACCTAACGAAGATCCAGGCAGCACGCGGACTTCGCAAAAACAATCCCGAAAACGAGCAGCATTTAGAGGAACACCTGGCTGTTAAACGCTACGGCAATTTCCTGCTGACTGATGCCATCAGACCTTCATTTAGCCTGCCAGTCATCCCCAAACAAGGCTATCGTCACGAAGTCTATAAAGACCCCAAGAGTGGTAAGGAACTGCCACTGGTGATGGCCTCAGCGTCGAGTGAAATCCTCTTTTCTGTGTTCCTGGACTTAATGGCACCGCTTGGTGATGTTGTTGATGTGATTCTGGAATCCAGCCATATGAATACAGAAGGATCACATGAAGATCTTTACCGATCGCACATCGACATGCCCATTCTCAAAAGTAAACTTTGGGATTTTGAAGAAATGCTACTTAACGATGGATGCTGTGGAATCGCCGTCATGAATCCCGGCAACGAATGTGAAGTGCAATTTGATGAGCATAAATTGCTTGTGATGTATGGCAACCCGCTATCTGAATATACAGAGATCCTTCACGAACATGGAATCCACCTGCAAAACGAAATCCAATTCATTAGTGAAGCTGATCACGTGCACACGTCGCGCGATGAGTTCCGAAGCCAATTCGATGAACTCTCCTACTCACTTGGCGTGGCGTTATAACGCATCGGCGTTCTTCTTCAGAAATTTCTCGGCATACGCAAGCAGTGGATCAATCGTCTTACGTTGGAGTGTATGAGGTGGTTTCCACTTCATCCATTCGTAACCACTGTGTTCGGTAATTTCCAATGTGCGGTTGTATTGTTTGTTGCGCAGCCGAGCAAGAAAGACAACCAGCGTTTTACGAGCCTTTCTGGAACGGTCGCGTTTGTCCGTCACATCGTAATTCAGTTCAAATCGAAACTTGCGTACTCTGTGCAAATGACGTCGCGAAAAACCGGTTTCCTCCTGTAGTTCGCGGTAAGCGCATTCAAGATCGGTCTCCCCTTTATCCACGTGGCCTTTGGGAATATCCAACCGTCTGAGGTGTTTCAAAATCAGGAATTCCAGTTTTCCGGAATTCTTATCCTGTCGCAGAATCAGGAACCCACAAGATCGCACTTCTCGTTTTGCCAAAGATACCTCCCTCGACCACCAGCTTTACAGCAACCGCGATGAAATTGTCCGGCCGCACTTTAGGCACAGGCTATGCTGTCCTTAAATGCTCAACTAATCTTCATCCGGAAAGACGAAGTCTGCAATAAACAACTGGCTGGTGCGTTCCTTCGTCCGGGTTGTTGTCCACATTAGCTTTTTGCCATCGGGTGAAAACACGGGCAAAACGTCTGCAGACATGCTGTCGGTAATTCGATGCACCTTACCTAGCGTGAAGTCACCATCTTTCACGGTATACTTCGACAGCCATAAGTCATAATTCGGACGCGCATTTGGATCAGAATGATCTGCACCGGACCAAATAATGTATGGTTTTTTCGGATGCCAATACGGACCCCAATTGACGCCAGTTGTCGCCGTCAATGCCTTTTCATTCTTGCCATCAATTCCGATGACAAAGATTTGCAGAAAATGCTCCTGAGCACGATCACTTCGGAAAATCACCCATTTGCCATCAGGAGAAATAAATGGTCCGCCGTCGTAACCTGGAGCGTTGGTCAATTGCCGAAGCCCTGAACCGTCTGAGTTCATGACGAACAAATCTGGGTCACCGTCACGCGTACTACAGAAAGCGATAAGCTCTCCATCAAGGGAGTAAGCACCTTCTGCGTCATACCCTTTGGCGTTTGTCAGCTTTTTTGTAATATTGCCTCGCAGATCGCTTTCGTAAATCTCCATACTTTCATCGAATGGCCAGCTATATCTGCGGCGTACTCCGGACTTTCGATCCGCTTCCTGTTGTGCGATCTCTTTGTCCTCAGTCTCTTTTAAATTCGGATCCGTGTGACTGGAAGCAAACAGGATCTTCTTGCCATCCGGAGAGAAATAGCTACAAGTCGTTCGCCCGCGACCGGTACTGATCAGTCTGGGTTCTCCGCCATTGAGCCGCTGAGTATAGATTTGATAGAACGGATACTCAGCTCGCACCGCCTGATAAATAATTTGTTTTCCATTTGGCGAGAAGTAGCCTTCACCTGCTTTCACAAATCCACTGGTTACCTGTCGAACGTTTTTCAGGTACTTCCCTTCGATGCTCTCTGTTGCAGGTTTTTCTGCCGCGGGTTGTGCCAACCCCAGTGTGGGCAAGAAAAACAACCATACGGTTAGTAGTGCTTTGCGTGTCATAAGATTGTCGCTTCCAAGTCAGTTTGCGATAAATGTGCTGTCGTAATTCAAGCGAGGGGTGTGCGAATTAGTATAAAGTCCGAACAGGTCACTTGTTAGTGGTCAGTCTAAAAGCCAAAGCATACGAATCCTCTAGTCCTGTGACTCCGAATTCGGATTCCATGGTTGCTCGCTTGCACCGGATTCCCGGTTTACCCATCTTGCTGCGACAAACAGAAAATCACTCAGTCGGTTCATATATGCGAGCACATCGTCACTGACTACCGTGCCTTGATCACACATTCCAATAATGGATCGCTCTGCACGCCGAGTGATAGCACGAGCCAGATGCAATTGTGCCGCCGACTCACATCCTCCAGGTAAGATAAACTGCTGCAACGGTTCAAGATCCTGTTGCAAGGTATCGATATGCCTCTCTAAATGTGAGACGAGTGACGTATCCAATTCCACCTTGGATTCCCGGTCTGGGGGCGTGGCAATCAGAGCGCCGATATTAAAAAGGTGATGCTGCACTGTCACGCATATATCTTCGATTTTTTGCGGGAGCCCATCTGCCAAAACCTTTCCCAGCATGGCGTTTAGCTCGTCTAGGTTTCCGATCGCATCCATACACACATCCGCCTTGGATCTTCGTGATCCACCCACTAAGCCTGTTTCACCGCGATCGCCGGTTTTCGTGTAGATCTTCATTCAAGTCCTCAACAGTTTCCTCTAAATATTGCGTTGTTTAATTATGTGTTACTTATCGCGCCTCTCGTATTCAAGCCATGATTGTATGAAAAATCCGCAAGAACCGTGTGTGGAATCGTGCCCTTCAATCTACAATCAGAGGGTATCAGAACGAAACATCTGTGGTGGTCGGCTCTCCAATTTACCGCCGCACGGAGGAGCAATTCAAAATGAAGAAAATCGAAGCCGTCATACGTCACTTCAAATTGGAAGATGTTAAGAACGCCCTGGCTGAACAAGGGATTCACGGAATGACCGTTGCTGAGGTCCGCGGTTTTGGACGTCAAAAAGGGCATTCCGAGATGTATCGTGGAACGGAATACGCAATCGACTTTGTTCCAAAGGTGAAGTTGGAAATTGCCTGCACAGATGACAGCATGCAGCTTGTGATTGATACAGTGCTGCAAGTTGCTCAAACAGGAAACATCGGTGATGGCAAAATCTTTGTAACCGAACTGCAGGATGCAATCCGAATCCGCACCGGAGAAATGGGAGAAGACGCGGTCTAGATTCGTTAGTCCGTAAACTGCGTCATGTCATTTGCGTCCTCATTTAGCTCCACCGTAATTGCCGCACGCGAGTCGCTTGATGCCGGCCGCGAAAAGCTACGCAACCAACACGAACAAGGCTCTCCCGGTATTCAAGTAAGTAACGGGCTGACGAGCATGCTCGATGATGTGCTGTTGATGCTCTTTGAGTCTGCCATGGAAAGCGTGTGTGACAGCGATTCTCAACGGCGTAGTCTGGAAAGTAACATTGCTCTGGTAGCACACGGGGGCTACGGAAGAAAAGACATCGCGCCCTACTCTGATATGGACCTGATGCTACTGTGCAGCAATGGCAGCCATGCGTCGATGGCACCGCTGGCCAAACAACTGACGCAGAGCATTTATGATGTGGGACTGCAGCTTGGTTTCAGTACTCGCAGCCCGCGAGACATCATGAAAGTGGCATTTAAAGATGCCAAGATTTTCACATCCTTAGTTGAATCTCGATTGCTGCTTGGTAACGAGACGCTTTACCGCTCATATCGCTCTAAGTTCAAACGCCGCACGCAAAAGAACGCAGCCAGTCTGCTCAAGGCCATCAACGAAGCGCGTCAGGAAGAGCGCTCGCAATTTGGTGACACAAATTATCTGCTCAAACCAAACATCAAGCGATCCAGAGGCTCGTTGCGCGACTTACAGTTAGTACGGTGGGCTGGATTCGCGAGTTTCGGTGAACGTGAAACCAGCGATTTGGTTAAGAAAGGGCATATGAGCAAAGAGGATCGCCGGATCCTAAGAGCAGCACGTGACTTCCTATTGCGACTACGCAATGATCTACACTTCTTCGCAGGCAAATCGCAGGACGTACTTACGCGTCATGAGCAGGTACGCATTGCCGAGAAACTCGGATATGAAGCATCCCATGATTCGGTGCCAGTCGAGCGATTCATGAAGGAATACTTCGACCACACCAGCCAGGTCCGCTATGTAACAGCTCACTTTCTCGCAACCTGCCGACCTGAACGGCGCAGCGAGAAACTTCTGAAACCTGTTTTCAGTAAACGTATCAATGATGATTTCCGTATGGGCATTTTTCATGTCAGCGCGAGACCTGGACGACTTGGAAGCATTCAGGATCATCTCGTCAAGGTTTTGGAATTGATGGAACTTGCTAACAAGCACAACAAACGGATCGACCATGCCACCTGGCGCGGGATACGTGAATCGATGATGAGTCTCGATGAAATCCCGCTCACCGATGAAGCTGCTGCCAAGTTCCTAGAACTCTTGAGCTATCCAAATCGCATTAGGTCGTTACTGCGACGACTGCACGAAATGCGTGTTCTCGAAAAGGTCATTCCCGCTGTCAAGCATGCTCGCAATCTCCTGCAATTTAACGAATACCATAAGTACACAGTCGATGAGCATTCGATTCGAGCTGTAGGCGCCGCGGCATCATTCTTGAATGAGGATAGCTCTGTTGGACGTGCCTATCGCAAAATTACCGACAAAACGATTCTCCACCTTGCCTTACTGCTGCATGATCTTGGCAAAGGATTTGAAGAAGATCACAGTGATGTTGGCCGCCGCATTGCTACCGAAATGTCGAAACGCCTGAATCTGCCGGACCATGATCGAGAAAATCTGGAATTTCTTGTTCATAAGCACCTGATCATGGCACATGCAGCTTTCCGACAGGATCTAAATGATGAACAAACGATTGTTCAGTTTGCATCACAGGTTGGTTCGCCAGAATTATTGCAAATGCTCTATGTGCTAACGCTTGCAGATCTAAAAGCCGTGGGTCCGGATGTACTTACTGACTGGAAACGTGGATTACTGGCTCAACTGTACCGTAAAACCCGAAGCCATCTGACCGGACAAAGCAGCGATGAAGCGTCTGAACAATGGCTAAGCGAACAACATGCCGAATTCCTCGCGTCTGCAAATGATACACATGACATTTCAGGTGACGACATCACGTGGTGGAAAGAACAAACTGAAAATCTTCCGATCGCACTGCTGAACCCTGCGCAGCGCGACAACGTTGTGGAATATCTAAGAACACTCTCACAACTGCCTGACGATGAGGTAGCTTCATGGTCTCAGTACATTCCAAAACGTAATGTCGTGGAATATATCATTGCTGCCAAAGAGACAACCTTAAGTGGCTGTTTTCATCGACTCACCGGCGTCTTTACCAGCTATAACAACGCCATTCACTCTGCTGAAATTTTTGAATTGGCCGACGGTTTTGCGATTGATCGATTCTACGTGGAAGATCTTGATTCAAATGGCATGCCCACAGACCAGCGTCTGCATCAAATTGAAGAGAAGCTGAAGTCTTCTATTCTGCAACCAGAAGAGCGTACTCCGAGATTTAGGCGAACCTGGCAAACTGATTCTGATACACAACCGGAAGAAGTGAAACCACTTCCAACACATGTTGGTATAGACAATTCCACCGCAAGCGACATGACGATTATCACAATTTTCGCATACGACAAGATTGGATTGCTGTATCAAATCACCAGAACACTCTTTGAATTGGGTGTAGAAGTGTGCATGGCAAAAATCAGTACACATCTGGATCAGGTAGTCGATGTATTTTATGTCACAGATCGCGATGGTAATCAGATCAAGAGTGACGACGAAATGCACGAAATCAGACACCGCTTGCTTGAGCAGTTGTAATTCACTAATTGAAAACGTGTAAACGATCCCATGCCTGAACTACCCGAAGTCGAAACGATGCGACGTGGGATTGAACCCGTAGTCGGCGCCAGAATTCTAAAAGCGGGGCGTACACACTGCACAAGAAAACCCATCACCATATGGCCCAATGACCGCACGGCCAAACGACGCGTCGAAGGTCAGCAGATTACTGGCACTGGGCGCCGTGGAAAACGCGTTTTGGTACATCTCGAAAACGAATGCACCATCGTCTTTGAACCGCGAATGACGGGGTTAGTTTTGCTGTCGGATCCGCCAACGATGGAACATCTCCGGTTCCAATTAAAGCTGAACAAAACGAAAACTCCGACTCTGCAATATTGGGATCGCAGAGGTCTTGGCAGTGTTCATGTCTTTACACCTGATGAATTAGAAGAACATCTTGGACCGGGAAGACTTGGACCTGATGCTCTGGCAGTCACTCCTGAGATTCTCGTCGGGATTTTCAAGAACACTCGAAGACCAATCAAGGTAGCACTGCTTGATCAAGTGGCTCTGGCCGGTGTAGGAAATCTGTACGCATCAGAAATACTCTTCCGTGCAGGAGTACACCCCAAGAAACGGTGTAGTGCCATGTCTCAGCAACAATGGCTACTTGTCCACACAGCAATGCAAGACATCCTGACTGATGCCATCAAACATGAAGGGTCAACACTTAGTGATGGCACATACCGAAACGCCCTAAATGATCCAGGTGGTTACCAAAACCAACATCAAGTTTACGACCGCGAAGGACACCCCTGCCCTTGCTGTAAGAAAACGTCAATCGAACGCATCGTTCAGGCTCAGCGCAGTACGTTTTTCTGTAAGCACTGCCAAGGGTATTAAGGCCATAAGGCAGCCACGCGGACTAGACACCATACACAACCGCAGGGCCAAAAACGTTCGCAACTACCAGCAGGCCAGACACCATACACAAACGCGGGGCTCGGCAAAGCCGAACCCGCAGGGCCTACTAAAAGAACGCACACGAATCCCCAACGGCAACCTCGTCGGTTAGTCCTTAATGATCGTCGTTTTCTTGACGAAGTCCATGTCGGGAAAGTCACTTTTTAGATAAGTATTCCCGTGTTGCTGAATAAGGCCCTGGTTAGGACGCTGGCCGTATTTGCTGGTAATCTTATCGACAGCTTCCATTCCCTTTACAACTTTGCCAAAGCCAGCAAAACCAAGTGAATCAAGGTTATCGTTGTCTTTTAGATTGATAAACAACTGTGTGGTACGCGAATTAGGTTGCATGGTTGAAGCAAAGCACAATACTCCCCGTTCGTTACCTAGTTTCACCTTGTCATCATCGATCGTAGCGTCTCGCCATAGCTTCTGTTCCTTTGGATCACCGTTGATTCCAAATTGGACTACGAAGTCCGGAACAACGCGAAAGAACCGGCATTCGTTATAGAAACCCTCTTTCACAGCATCATAGAACCGATCAACGCCGTTCGGGGCATCTTCCCGGTGCACTTCAACAATAAAGTCACCTGCTGATGTTTCAAACTTCACCTTAAACTCTTCTGGTGCTTTCACATCCTTACCAGGACCAGCAGCGAGCACCGAAAGGCTGGCAACCGCCACAATACAAGCAACAACGAGCATTTGATTTTTCATTTTCATTAATCCGTCAAACAAAGATATCAAGAATAACAGGGACGTAGTGATGTGACTGATATACATAGCAAAGGAAATAGAAATTCCCCTTGCACCTAATTGTGACTAATGCATCGCGGCAATCAAGTCATCAGCAAGTGAACCGATCTCTTCAAGCGTCGACGCTTCATTCACCTCTGACACTTCCGCCATTTTTCGTACGATGGCACTTCCAACAATCAAGCCATCAGCCACAGGGCTCAGTAATTCTACATGCTCCGGGCGACTTATGCCGAATCCAATACAAATCGGAATATCTGACCGTTCCCGTAACCAGCTTACTTGATCGGTTAATTCAGCTGGCAACTCCGTTCGTTCGCCGGTTATCCCTGTCACGGAGACGTAATAAAGGAAACCACTTGAAGTTTCGGCAACACGAATGGCTCGATCTTGTGGCGTGGTTGGCGTGACCAGCTGGATTAGTGAGAAATCTTCTCGATTGCAAATCTGCGAAAACTGATCTGCTTCTTCTACTGGCAGATCGGGCACAATAGCGCCAGCCACACCTGCGTCTTTGGCTCGGGCCACGTATTCTTCCAGACCGATGCGGTGAATAATTGCAAAGCTGACCATGGTCACAATTGGCGTCTGAACTTGTTGTGTCCAATCACTGATGTGATTCAGGATATTTGACACTTTGATCTGCCGATCCAATGCTCTGGTGTAGGATGCCTGGATCACCGGACCATCGGCAATGGGATCACTATACGGAATGCCAACTTCGCAAATACTCGAGCCACGGTGTGCCAATTCCGAAACGACTTTTCCGGTAAACTCCAAACTCGGGTCGCCTGCAGTCACAAACGGAACAAACGCTTTTTTGTTCTCGCCGCGTAATCGCTCAAAAGTCTTATCTATTGCTGACATCGGTTTAGAATCCGGCCTCTTTCAGTCGCGCGATTTCGTTACTATCTTTGTCACCGCGTCCTGAGAGACAGACAACAACGCGTTTACCAGCACCGAGCTCGCGAGCTGCCTGCATTCCTTTGGCAATCGCATGAGAACTTTCAAGTGCGGGCAAGATACCTTCACAGCGTGTCAGCACATCAAAGGCTTCCATCGCCTCCGCGTCCTGACAATACGTGTATTGAACTCGACCTGAATCTTTCCAATAGCTGTGTTCAGGGCCAACACCAGGATAATCAAGACCGGCTGAGATCGAATGCACATCACATGTCTGGCCGTCTTCATCCTGCATAACGTAGCTAAAGCTGCCGTGCAGCACACCTGGATCTCCGAAACTCAGTGGCGATGCGTGATCACCTGATTCGGAACTGCGGCCACCGGCTTCCACACCCAACAGGGCAACATCTTCATCATCAACAAATGGATAAAACATACCGGCGGCATTGCTTCCACCGCCGACGCAAGCTACCACTTGATCCGGTAACGTACCAAACTTGTCCAGCGATTGTTGCCGGGCTTCAATTCCGATTACCGACTGAAAGTCACGCACCATGACTGGAAAAGGATGCGGTCCCACAACAGATCCGATGATGTAATGCGTTGACTCAACTGAACTCATCCAGTCTCGCATTGCTTCATTAATCGCATCACGTAGTGTGCGGCTTCCGCTTTCGACCGGACGTACTTCGGCACCGAGCAGTTTCATGCTAAATACATTTGGCGTCTGACGACGCACGTCTTCCGAGCCCATATAAACGATGCATTCGAGGCCAAAGCGGGCACATGCCGTTGCAGTGGCGACTCCGTGTTGACCGGCGCCCGTTTCAGCGATCACACGCTTCTTACCCATTCTGAGAGTAAGCAGTGCCTGCCCGAGCGTGTTATTGATTTTGTGAGCGCCTGTATGGTTGGTATCTTCACGCTTCAACCAGATCTCAGCGCCACCACAGTGTTCGGTTAATCGCTCCGCAAAATACAACGGAGATGGTCGACCCACGAAATCATTAAACAGAGAGTGCAACTCTGCCTGAAAAACCGGATCCTCTTTGGCCTTTGCGTATTCAGCGGCCAGTTCATTGAGCGCTTTTGTAAGCGTTTCCGGTACATAGCGGCCGCCGAAATCCCCAAATCGTCCTGCCATGTTCGGAACATTGGAGAATGGTTGAGGACTGCTCATGGTTGCCAGGGTTAATTCGTGTTCGTCGTGTCTATTTCTGAGTGCTGCGAGCCGCTAAGAAATCCAAGCATTTATTTTAGCTACTAATTGTGAAATGCGTTAGGCGGCATAGATTGTGGTTGGGTAGATGCTACGATGAATTGCACAGCAATTTATCGGTAGGTTTCGACCTCCAGTCACTAAAACAAACAAGCTAAATCAAATGGCCACTCCCACATCACTCAACGTTGAACAAGCCGTCACGCAGCGGTACTCGGGGGCTTCACAGCAACAGGAAGCCGCACTGTGCTGTCCTGTTGAATATGACACAACCATGCTGGAAGTCTTACCGGATGAACTTATCGAACGTGATTACGGATGCGGTGATCCGTCACGCTATGTACAAGAAGGTGAAACCGTCCTCGATTTGGGAAGCGGTGGAGGCAAAATCTGCTATATCACCTCACAACTTGTGGGTGAAAACGGTCGCGTTATCGGTGTGGACATGAATTCCGATATGCTGGGTCTGGCAAGGAAGTATCAGGCTGAAATCAGTGAAGCCATCGGATGGAATAACGTTGAATTTTATCGCGGTCGCATTCAGGATCTTGGCTTAAATCTTGAGAGCTTTGAATTACATTTGGCTGAAAATCCAATTGACTCAGCAGACAGTTATCTTGACGCCAGCCAGATTGCTGATTCGATGCGTTGTGAAAACCCCATGATCAGCGACAATTCTGTCGATGTTGTCATATCCAACTGCGTCCTTAATTTGGTCAAGGAGTCCGATCGCTATCAGTTGTTTAGTGAAGTCGCGAGAGTGTTGAAGCCTGGTGGTCGAGCTGTCATCAGCGATATCATCAGCGATCAGGAAGTACCCTCTCACCTAAAATCAGACCCTGAACTATGGAGCGGTTGTATTAGCGGAGCGTTCCAACTGGAAGAGATGATCGTTGCATTCCTTCAAGCCGGGATGGAATCGGTTGAAATCCTTGCGTGGCAGGAGGAGCCATGGGTTGTTGTAGAGAACATTCCGTTTAGGTCTGTAACGATCCGAGCCTATAAGCCGTACCCTCCACAATCGACCGATGACGAAAGTCCATCTCAGCTTTCAGCAATCTACCAGGGACCGTGGGAAGCCGTCATGGATGAATCAGGTGTGACGCTACATCGAGGACAGGAAACCCAGATAGATCATGAAACCTACCAGAAGATGAGTCACTCGTCATATTCCGGAAAGGTCATCCGCATCAAAGATGATCAGGGCCAGCGCAAAGTGGAATCGGTTAACCTGGACCTGCCCGTTTCCGACTGTTGTACGCCAGGAAGCGACTGTTGCTGAACCATGTCGGACATTGCACAATCCCTAATCATCTCTGCCTATAATCAAACGAAACGGTAAGAAACCGCTCATTATTAAATGGCAACCAAAGCTCAACAGGAAGACACAACATGATTCATGTAATTGCCACAATCGACCTTGCTGAAGGAACGCGAGATCTGTTTCTCGAAGAGTTTCACAAACTCGTACCCGATGTTCATGCTGAAGACGGTTGCATTGAATACGGCCCTACAGTCGATGTAGATAGCGGTTCAGACGCACAAATCCCGGTGCGGGCTAACACCGTTACAGTCGTGGAAAAATGGGAAAGTCTGGATCATCTGGCAGCTCATTCAGTTGCACCACACATGGAAAGCTACCGCACACGTGTTGCCGACTACGTCCAATCGGTATCACTTCAGATTCTCTCACCAGCTTAATTTAACCAACACCGGACCCACATCTCGGCATTATTCATCAGAATTCAATATGCAAAACCTGCTTAAAGAAATCCGGGAGCTTGCCGATGGTGGAAAGGACGCTGCGTTCTGTCGTCTGGTCGAAACACGCGGAAGCACGCCGCAAAAGGCCGGAGCAACTATGCTCGTTTACTCGGATGGTTCGCAGGCTGGTACGCTTGGCGGCGGCTGTGTTGAGGCAGAAGTCAAACGCAAGGCCCTGCTCATCATGGAAGACAGTGCAAGCCAAATTGAGTCTTTTCAGCTAAACAGCGACTATGGCTGGGATGACGGACTCATTTGTGGTGGCCGCATGCAAATCCTCATCACCCCGGTCAATAATGCATCTGCACGCGAGTATTGCGAGCACATTGTTCAACTGCTCGAACAAGAACGCGGATTTACGGAGGCCGTCGTATTTGACGAAGCGAGTGACTTTGAACTCGCAGATCGAGTCTTGCTTGATTCACAACAGCAATTCGTTGCTTCGACATCGGCTGGCATAACTGATACCTGTGATGCCACGCTTTTGCAGACAATACAGGACAACACTAAGCCGATTGTGGAACGGCCACGAGCATACGCCCAATCCGGAATAGCTTTCCTGCCATCTCTTGAACGTTGCCGACTTGTTATTGTCGGTGGCGGTCATGTGGGAAAAGCAGTTGCCGATTTGGCTTACGATCTGGACTTCAATGTCTGGGTGGTCGATGACCGTGACACGATCGTTTCCGAAAAGCGCTTCCCACGTGCGGAACAGCGACTTGTCGGGGGAGTCGATGAAATACTCCCGGACTTGCCAATCGACTCAAACACGTACTGCCTGATCGTGACACGTGGACACAACCATGATGAAGAGGCGCTCTATCACCTTGCAGAACGTGGTGCTCGGTACGTCGGGCTCATCGGCAGTACACGCAAAATTAAGATGATCTTTGATGACCTGTTGGAGGAAGGCATTTCTTCCGACGCGCTTCAAAACGTCTTCGCACCGCTCGGAATAGACATCGGTTCTCAAACGGTTCCGGAAATCGCCATCAGTATTTGTGCGGAATTGGTTTCACATCGAAATCAATCCGGCTATGTACCTGGCCGCCCCGAGCCAATCCCTGTCTCCGCCAAACCAGAAACGCTTCAACAACAGGACTAACGCGTGAAGTTCTTTGCTATCGTTCCCGCTGCCGGATTAAGTAAGCGCATGGGACAACCAAAGCTGGTGATGCCGTGGAAGAGCAATTCCGTCATCCAGCATACACTTTCAGCCTGGCACGGATCGCGTGTGGATCGCATCGTTGTGGTCGTTCGACCAAATGACACAGAACTACAGCAGCATTTGGACGGAGCCAACATCGATTTGGTTATTCCGGACGTAGATCCGCCGGAAATGAAGGACTCGGTTCTGTTGGGAATCAAGTACATTCAGACGCATTACGGACCAAGTACCAACGACGCCCTACTGCTGGCACCTGCTGACATGCCTGAGCTAAATAGCACCGTTGTCGATAACGTCATCGAAGCACACGACCCGCAACGGGCTGCCATCATTGCTCCGATTCATAATGGGAAAAAGGGACATCCGGTTCTATTCCCCTGGCCATTTACCGCTGGTGCATACCAACTACAAGAAGACCAGGGGCTAAATGAGTTGTGGAAGATTTATCACAATCGCACAATCGAGGTTTCCCACACCGGTAGTTTTCTAGATGTAGATACACCGGAAGATTTTCGCCACTAGCGATGAAGATCGTTACTGGCCGCGTTTCTCTGTCACCTCGATCGCTTTGAGCAATCCACGCGCTTTATTAAGCGTCTCCTGATATTCCATTTCAGGATTACTGTCTGCCACGATACCAGCACCAGCCTGTACGTAAACTTGATCATCTTGAATGACGAACGTTCTAAGCGCGATACAGGTGTCCATATTTCCTACATAGTCGATATACCCAACAGCACCGGCATACGGGCCGCGGCGATGTGGCTCAAGCTCGTCGATGATCTCCATCGCACGTACCTTGGGAGCACCTGAAACCGTCCCTGCCGGTAGACATGCCTGTAGCGCATCAAAGGCGTCTTTACCTTCCTGAAGCTGGCCGGTCACATTCGATGTGATGTGCATCACATGACTGTATCGTTCGATGACCATGACATCGGATAACTCCACGGATCGATATTCGGCAACACGACCGACGTCGTTTCGACCGAGGTCGACGAGCATGACATGCTCTGCGCGTTCTTTAGGATCTGCGAGCAACTCATCGGCTAACGCTTGATCTTCTTCTTCCGTCTGCCCCCGCTTTCTGGTACCGGCGAGTGGTCTCACCGTGACCTTCCCGTCGACGACGCGACACATAATTTCTGGAGAACTACCGACGAGAGTCACATCACTTGTTCTGAGAAAGAACATAAACGGGCTTGGGTTTACGACGCGCAATGACCGGTAGACTTCCATGGGGTCAACATCGCATTGGATTTGCAGACGTTGGCTGATGACAACCTGGAAAATATCACCTGCTTTGATGTATTCGACGCATTTTTTGACCGCAGTCTCAAATTCCTGCTGATCAAAATTTGAGGAATAAGTTGTCTCAGCATCTGCCCCTGTGTGATTAATGTCCGCAGCAACTGATGCAGACGATGGCTCCATCAACTGTTCTACAAATGCATCGATGCGTTGACACGCGTCGTTATAAGCAGCGACAGCTGAGGGATGTTGATCCGGGCGTGTCATCGCAATAACAAAAAGTGTCTTGCTCACATTGTCAAACACGACTACACGATCGTAAAACGCAAACGTCATATCGGGCAATTGACGGTCGTCTTCCGGTGCATTCGGTAAGTGTTCGGCGTAACGGACTACATCGTATCCGGCATATCCTATCGCTCCACCGGCAAAGGGTGGTAACTCATCCAACTGAATGGCCTGGTATTGGCTAATCAACCTACGCAGATCATCAAGTGGATTCTCTGACTCGAAAGAGTCCACAAGGGAGTCCGGATTACTAAGATCTTCGATCGTGACCTGATTGCCGGACGCCTGAATTTGAAGGAATGGATCAACGGCCAGAAAACTGTACCGTCCTACTTTCTCTCCACCAATGACGCTTTCAAACAAACAAGCGTTTGCGCCATCGTCTAGTTTTTGAAATGCACTGACCGGAGTTAGCGAATCACTAAGCAGACGTCGATAAACCGGAACCATCTTCCCGGACTCAGCGAGTGACTGGAATTTTTCGTTTGTCGGAAAGTACTGCATGAGTGACTCTAAGTGCAATAAAACAGAGTAAACGCACCCTCACGCCGACTCTGGGAATCATGGAGGGCTCAGCTTACTGAGGAAGAAGCACGCTGACAACGTGAATCTACTGCAGTGCACTGGTTTTCATCAATCTTGACAGCCTTCCTGTCGTCGATAGAATCCTATCAGAACGCGACTCCATACTGGAATTATCCTTAAGCGATTGGATTTTTCACAGCCCCCTGAAAGTCTCTGTTCATTGCCCACCTAAAATGCAGGCAATGAGAGCTTAGTTAAATACCATGAAATGCCAACACTGCGAAAAACCCGCTACATTTCACATAACTGAATTGACCAGCAACACACCAGAAGAACTGCATTTGTGCGAAGAACATGCGCGCATGTACCTAATGCAAGCAGATCAACCGGAAGAACCGATGCCAACCATTGCAGGTGCATTAGCTCAACACCTTAAAATCAGTCAGACTGCAGAAGAGCTTTCGAGCCTGGACCAGGAGAGTTGTCCGGTTTGCGGAATCACGTTTTATGAATTTAGACATGTAGGCCGCCTCGGTTGCCCACACGACTATGTGCATTTTGAACAAGAGCTTGAACCTCTGATCATCAACGTTCACGGCAGTACCGTTCACGTTGGAAAGAAACCGGAACAAGGCAGTACGGATACCGATGCACGTACCGAATTGATTCAACTGAGAAAACAAATGCAGGATGCGATCGCCAGGGAGGACTACGAGAAAGCCTCCGAAATGCGCGACCGAATTAACAAGATTAGCAACGAATAAGGAAACTTGCGAGTGTCGATTGATGAACTTGCCCCAAAATGCGGTGAGTGGTTAAAGGGCTCCGGCCCCGAATCAGATATCGTGATTAGCAGCCGAATCCGGCTGGCGCGTAATCTTGCCGACTTCCCATTCATTCGCAAATGCAGCGATACGGACCGAGTGGAAGTTGAGATGATCCTGCACAAAGCTGTTTCCGAAATCGATAGCTGGCAGGAACGTGTTGAATATGTCGATGTTTCTGATCTCTCTGAACTGGATCGCCAATTCCTGATGGAACGGCAACTCATCAGCCGTGAACACAGCGAAGGCTCCGGAGCACGATCAGTGGCGATCGACTCGAGCGAACAATTTAGCCTGATGATCAACGAAGAAGATCACTTGCGTATCCAGGTCATGCAAAGCGGATTCGACCTGCACACGTCGTATGACTTCATTGACCAAATCGACAACCTGATCGAGCAGAATGCCAATTTTGCTTTTCATGCGAGACTCGGTTACTTAACAGCATGTCCAACCAATGTTGGCACGGGCATGCGTGTGAGCGTCATGCTACACTTGCCAGCACTTGTCATGACCCAGGAAATCGACCGGGTTCTCAGAAGCATGACCAAGATTAATCTGGCTGTGCGTGGACTGTACGGCGAAGGCTCTCAGGCCATGGGCGACTTTTACCAAATCAGCAATCAAGTAACACTCGGGCGCAGCGAAAGAGATCTCATCGACCAAATCAGTGAAGTCGTTCCTGTCATCATTGAATATGAACGTAATGCACGTGAATTTCTGAAACAGGAAAGTCGCAATGAGCTCAATGACAAAGTAAAACGGGCACTGGGCATTTTGAATTCCGCTGAGTCGATCAGCTCTGAAGAGACCATGCTCTTACTCTCAAGCGTACGAATGGGTGTGAATCTTGGAATTCTCGATAACGTCCAGATTCCAACCATCAACAAGCTTTTCATTCATACTCAACCAGCCCATCTGCAGAAACTCCATGGCATGGAGCTTAGTTCAGCTGACCGAAATGCTGCCCGCGCTCAACACCTTCGCCGCAGTCTGCAAAACTAGCTTTATCTAGACGTCATATAAAAAGACGCTTGGAATGTGTGTGCTACTTCAGGCTCTTAAGCGTCGTGAAGCTGATCAGCCCCAATCCCAACGACGATACGACGAATCCAATGTCAGCAAGCATGCTGGCGCGATTAAAGGGAATGCCAATTGAGAGATCCAGCACAAATAACACAAACAAAAGTAGTGCTACAGCGAGTCCCATTAAACAAAATGCCCTAGGCATTAACTGATTCCTTCTCGGCCTGTCGTTTAAGGCCTGTGTCAACGATGTCGTTTGGCGTGATAATAGTATAGCCCGTGACGTTTGTTTGTCACTTTAGTCTGAATTTATACATCCACGCAATGCGAGTTAATAGTGTAATTACATTATCGCCTTTTTGTGGATAGGGATTTCAGTTTTTTAGCGGTCACCCATAAACCGGCGTTTATTTATACCGGTGCCCCACAATAAATATCGTGACACAGTATTAGTACTCTGCCGCAGTCACAGTGATGGATTAACCTGAATAGTATCGCATTTGCGAACGGTCTCAAAATTCGCCGTGCAATGCAGGCGATTCAGGCAATGCAGGAAGTATGTCTGAACGGGGCCACTCATTCCCAGAACAATTTTCCCAGAACAACACCAATGATGACCGATCAATGGACTCAAATGCGTGAACAGATGCCGGTAGTCGCAAATGCGTCCTATTTGGATCATGCGGCTGTGGCACCACTGAGTGGACCGGCTGCTAAACGAGTCACGCTTTGGAATCAAGAAGCAAGTGAGCAAGGGGACCTCGTTTGGCCAAAATGGGCTGCGGAAGTCGAGAACGTTCGACAAACAGCTGCATCCATGATCAACGCCGAAATGGATGAGATCGCGTTTGTTGGAAATACAACGATGGGAATCCACTTTGTTGCCGAGGGGTTTCCATGGACTGAAGGGGATAATGTTGTCACTTTCAGTAATGAGTTTCCGACTAATGCCTACCCGTGGATGAATCTTGCATCACGCGGTGTCGAGGCGAGACTTGTGTCCGTTGACGGTCCCGTACCGGATATCCATCGACTGTTTGATGCATGTGACGATCGCACACGTTTGATTTCAATCAGCTGGGTTTCGTTTTCAAGCGGGTGGCGGCTTGATTTAAAGCCGATCATTCAAGAAGCACACCAACACGGCATACTCGTCATGGTTGACGCAATACAGGGTCTGGGTATTTTTCCGCTGGACACTAAGGAGCTAGATGTCGACTTTGTTGCAGCAGACGGTCACAAGTGGATGTTAGGCCCCGAGGGCGCGGGACTTTTTTACCTTAAGAAAGAACACCTCCATACCCTACGACCGCTCGGGGTTGGCTGGAGCAGTGTGGCAAGGTCGTTCGATTTTGACACGCTCGACTGGACACCTCGTAACGAAGCGCGTCGATACGAAGGGGGTTCTGTGAATATGGTGGGGATTCTTGCACTGGGTGCCAGCCTGGATTTCTTGACGCGCATGGGTACTGGCCCTGTTTGTTCAGCCGTAGGTGAGCGTGTGATACAGCTAACCGAAGTGGCTTGTGATCGACTGATTAACGCAGGTGCTAAATTATTCACGCAACGCACGTCGGGGCACGAAAGCGGTATCGTCAGCTTCGATGTTCCCGGTAGCGACTTGAAAGCGATCCGACGAGAAGCCACTGCAAGAAACATTGCACTTAGCCACCGTGGGGGACGGCTGCGGATCAGCCCACATGCTTACAACAACAGCTCTGACTTCGATGGCCTGATGGACATCATCGAGTCTACCTCTCTAGGCTCATGAAGTCGTTGCAATTATAACGACATGTAGGAATTCAACATGACAGAACGGACAGCCGTTTATACCGGATCATTTGATCCCATCACGTTAGGGCACGTGAACATCATTGAACGCAGTCGACGACTATTTGATCGACTTGTCGTTGGCATTGGTTTAAACACAGAAAAGAAAGAGTTGTTTTCCCCGGACCAGCGTAGATTGCTGGTAGAGCGTATCGTCTCACACTGGGATAACGTCGAGGTTTACACGTTTACCGGACTGGCGGTCGACTTTGTCCGCGAGATCGGATCAACGACGATGGTGCGCGGTATACGTCCGCTGACAGACTTCGCGGGCGAATTCACCATGATGATGGCAAACCGACGACTTGATGCAAGCATTGAAACCGTCTTTCTCATGGCTGATGAAGACTATGCACATGTCTCCAGCTCATTAATCAAACAGATTGCCAGCCTGTCCGATGACGAGACTCTGGCACGTTTCGTACCGCGTGAAATCATCGCTGATCTTCGCAAACAACTAAGTGAAGATGAAGCCAGCGATTAATTCTGTTGCTTTCATGGATCCGGCGCGGATCGGGCATTCACAGATAGATTTAAGCTGCCGGTCGAATGTCAGAGTGCGATTGGCTGTTCTGCACCACACGACGCGCCACGTAGCAGAGACTGTTAACCGGTGAAATCTGAATGCGACCACGGTCTCTCATCTGACTCAACTGATCAATCAATTGAATTGCACGTTTCCAGCCTGCCGCATCCATTAGCTGGCTAAGTCGCATATTCACATGGACACAATTGCCACGATGCAATTGCTTGACCATCTGCCGGCGAGCAACCACGGTTCGTACGTTACGCTGGGTTAATTCTGTCAGCGTATATGGTGCCGGCAGTTTCCAAATTCCGTACCGCTTCGACTCATCACTATAGGGTTGAAGCCCACGTACTGCACTCGACGTTGAGTCATTTAAATCACGTACTAACGAAATACGTTGCTTAACCAAAATATCGAGCGAGTCTGCTGGAAGACCATTGTCAATGGCAACGGTTGACACACGTACACCCACTGCGTTCAGACGCTCACACCGCCGCGAAAGCTCTTCGCTGAATGCCTTTCGGCTTATCTGATTACTACACCAATTATTGTCAGTAAGAATAGCTGCTTCATGATGATCGACCAAAGTGTCGGATATCACCTGAATGTCTTCAAACGACCGGTAACGGCTAAACCAGGTAACTGGAATGGATCGTTCAGACAAGAAAGCGTTGGTTCGCAAAACCACGCGTTGCTGCCCAGCGAGACTTGAACCGATTGCGTGATTCTCAATCGAAACAACGACCAAACCTTGTTGTGTTACAGGTGCAATCATGGGTGAGTGTTGAAAAAGTGCATTGATTAATGCGGTTACAAAGCCGTTGGACTAACCACGCGACAACTTAACTCATCAACGTTTATCGACCATCTGGAGAAACGGAACTGAGCGATAGATAGCAGCAGATGGTCTATTCCACCGAGAATCTGTGGATTTATAACAGACTTTGACGATTGTAAGGATGAAATCGATGTATCAAGAGTCGATGATAATCAATGAAGATTGATATGAGATTTGCACTATAATTCACGTATGGCAGTAGTAAACGAACATATCGAGCATGAATTAGCTGCAGAGCTGGTTGTAGACGACCAGCTGCAAGCTGAATCGCGCTCCCTCGCAAACATCGGATCCATTGGTATTTCGATGATGGTGCATACTGCCCTACTCGTCGCACTCGGTGTGTTTACGGTTACCCCTGACATCCTCAGCTCATTGAACGAGATCATCTTTGACACCGAACCGCTTGAAGAAATTGAAGTCGACGAATTAATTACGGTCGAATTAGATGTCGTTACCGATCCCTCGGAAACACTCACAAACAACAATTTGACAAAAGGTGAAGCGGTCGGAGTCGAAAGCGGTGCGAACGCGGCCGCCTTCACCGCGCCGCAGCTTGATCCTGTCGTGATGGAGGCGCTCAATCCGGTAATTGAAATTGAAGGACCAAGTGAAGCGTTCATAGACTTCCCAACTGAGCAGCTGCTCAATGAAGTCCCGGCAGGCACACTTGGAAACCCGAGACAAGTTGTCGACAACTACGACGAGGCAATGGACCGTATAACGCAAGAGCTGATCTGGATGCTCGACCGCGGTGATGTGTTGGTAACCTGGATGTTTGACCAGTCGGTGAGCATGAAGGGCGATCAGCAAGAGATCCGAGAGCGAATAAATCGAGTCTATGTAGAATTGGGATTAACTGACAAGTCCGACAGCGATCACCTGTGGACAGCCGTAACAAGCTACGGCAGCGGTTATATCAGGCATACCAAGAAACCGACGGGAAATGTTGATCTCATTCGAGAGGCAATTGATGCAGTGCCAGTAGATCCCTCCGGATTAGAGAGGATGTGCGAAGCGCTCATTGCTACGGTAGTGGATCATCGAGATTATGTAAAAAAACGTCAGATGGCTATTATCCTTGTCACCGATGAAAGTGGCGAGCGGACAACCAATAACGCCATGCTTGAACAGGCCATCAACACTGCGAAAAGTGTTGGTTGTCGCGTTTATGTATTGGGCCGTGAAGCCATATTCGGTTATCCGTACACGTACATGCGATGGCGACATCCACAAACGGGAAACGTGCACTGGCTTCAAGTTGATCGTGGACCCGAAACTGCCTTCGTAGAACAACTGCAAACAGATGGTTTCCGACGACGTCGAGATGCATTTTCCTCCGGATTCGGCCCCTATGAACAATGTCGAATGGCTGTCGAAACCAATGGCATTTTCTTTATGCTGCCAACGGTAGAGGTCGATCAGGTAAACGGCCAGGCCGATAAGCGACGCTATCAACTCGAAGCGATGCGTCCGTATCTACCGGATCTGAGTAGTCGGTTCGAGCAACTGTCTCTGCGCAATGAATTACCGATGAGGACGCTGATTTGGCAAGTCATAACGGATCTGAATCCTTGGCGGGAAGACGTGCGGGATGTGACGGAAGTCCGTATGAGTTTTTCAATCAATGCGCAGCAATTTGTAGCTCAGGCTCGTGAGGAACAACAGAATTGCATTATTTATCTGCGCTACCTTGCCAGAGCACAGAAGATGATGGAAGAAGCGTATGAATTGCGCACCAAAGAAACTTCACGTCGATGGCAGGCAAATTACGACCTGATCTATGCCCAAATCGTCGGCTACCAAGCCCGCATTTATGAATATGGTGCGGCGCTTGAGGCCTTCCTGCGAAATCCACCGGTTGTACCCGCTGTAAAGCCCCCTAATCTGCGTCTAGTTGACTGGGACATGAGAACAACCACCAACCTTGTAACACCGGATATCAGCCAGCCATACATTGATAAAGCCACCGAACTATTCGAGCTGGTTAAAGAACGGCATCCCGGAACAGCTTGGTCGGCACGAGCAGAAGTGGAATTAGCTCGTGGATTTGGCATGACAATTGTCCCTGATTACCGAGCACCAAGACCGCCGCGTCCACCATTACCTCCGGGTACGCTACCCATCCCAATTCCAAAGTACTAATCTGTAACGATTCTGGTCTGTAATGATTCTGGCCTGTAACGATTCTGGCTGGCAAAACAACCATTTAATTCTTTTCAAGTTTCCCATCACCATCCTCACTGCGAATGAGATGAAACAGTATTCCAACTCAACAAGTCATGAGGACTACGTTCAGCGTTGGTTTCAAAATCGAATAGTACCTGTGCTGTTTGGATTCTTATGCCTCATACTTTGGCTTGGTTGCTCAGGTGATGAAAGTTCGTCGGATTCTGAAGAAACTGCGCAACAGACTTCGCAAGATAACTCCGAGGTCGACTCTGAGATTGAGAAAATTGCGCCGATACCAGCCATTCACACTGAAGATGGATATGTTGGTTCAAATTCCTGCATCAAGTGCCATCAACAGCAGCATGCAACATGGCACGATTCCTACCATCGCACGATGACTCAACTTGTCGATACCGGCACCATCAAGGCACCTTTTGACGGTCGCAACCTGAAAATCGGTCTTACCAACTACAAGGTGTTTAAAAAGGGCGAACAGTTTTGGGTTCGGACTCCAGATCCGGATTGGGAATTCTCTCGACTGCATGACTTGGTGGATGTCCGGCTGGTCAGCAATCCACCGATGACGGAACAGCAAATCCTGATGACAACCGGCAGTCACAAAATGCAAATGTATTGGATTGCAAGCCCTACCCGCCCCAATGAAATGCGTCTGTTTCCATGGGTATATCAAATCGATCAGAAAGAGTGGATTCCATACGAGGACTCATTCATTGTGCACCCAACGATGGGACGGCCACCAGCAAGTTGGAACAGCGAATGTATCGCATGCCATAGTGTTGCTGGCAAACCTCAACAATCTGAGACATCGTACCAATACAAAACCAAGGTTGCCGAATTTGGAATCTCATGTGAAGCGTGCCATGGCCCTGGGAAACCGCACGTTGATAAACATACTCCACCCGGTCTGACTGACGTTGCAACATTCACCGGCGAAGACGATTCAATCGTCAATCCTGCGCGCCTCGATGCCAAAGGCCAGTTGCACGTATGCGGTCAATGCCACAGTAACTTTGAAGTGAACGATCCGGCGCACTATGCCAAAGAGGGCAAGAGTTTTCGGCCGGGCATGAATCTGGAAGAGCATCAGGAATTGATCGGAGTGAACAGCTCGCCTGAAAAAATACAGCGATACCGAGACATGTACTGGAATGATGGGACAGTTCGAATTGGCGGACGGGAATTACAAGGTCTTACCATGTCCAAATGTTACACCGTTGGTGAGGCAACGTGTATTTCATGTCACAGCATGCACAACTATGCCAATGCAGATAACCAACTCGCACCTGAATTCAACGGAAATAAAGCCTGCCTGCAATGTCATCAGAAATTCGAGCAAAAAGAAGAACTGACCGCACACACACATCACAAATCCAATTCATCGGGCAGCAACTGCATGAACTGCCATATGCCCCACACTTCATACGCACTGATGGGCGCACTACGAAGTCATCGAATTGACTCACCCTATGTCGACACGGCGCTGCAATCCGACAAACCCAACGCATGTAACCTGTGTCATCTGGATAAAACGCTTGGTTGGACAGTTGAGAAACTCACCGAATGGTACAACCATGCACCATCAGAAATCCCGGAACCGTTCAACGAAGTCGCGGCAAGTATTGTTTGGTTACTACAGGGAGATGCTGCACAGCGTACGATTGTTGCCTGGCACATGGGGTGGCCTGAGACGTTTAAGACATCTCACACCGATTGGCGATTACCGCTTCTTGTCCAATTACTTAACGACGAATACTCGGCAACACGTTTTGTCAGTGCATACGCAATCTCTCAACTGGATATCATTGGCAGTATTCTGAATGATTCAAAGTATCACTTCATCGCACCGGCGACGGACCGAAGAAACTCACAGCAATTTATTGTGAATCAGTGGCAAGACAAACTCTCACAGCAGACCAAACCTAATCCTGAATTGCTGATCAACGAAGATGGCACGATTCGCACCGATGTGCTTCAGTTACTTCTGCAGAATCAAGACAAACGTCGCATGATCATGTCAGAGTAAGTTGGGTATAGCCCAACATTCAAGACCCTAGGTAACTGCGGTCTCCCTAAATTGCGAGGGAAGGCCAAAAACATGCGCAACAACCGGCAGGCTAAACACCACACCCAACCGCGGGGCTTGGCAAAGCCAAACCCGCAGGGCATACCGCCAGCACACCCAATAGCTATTCTCGCGATTTGCAATTCGTGTAGAATAATAAACAGGCAACTTGAATTAGGAATCTAAACAAAATGAAGTCTGGCGTTGAATTCAAACTAAATCGACGGCAAGCACTCAGCTCAATTGCTTTAGCATCGGCTGCGCCAGGATTCCTTTCAAAACCCGCAAAAGCCGCAAAGCAAGTACCTGCATGGAAGACATCCATCAAGAAGGGACTTGATTGGATTAAACGCAGTCAGTCATCCTTAGGCCACTGGACTGCCGGGAACTATCCGACAGCGATGACGGCACTCGGCGGAACAGCGCTGCTGATGTCCGGATCAACAACCACGCAAGGTCCATACGCAAGCGCTATCCGAAAGTGTGTGGACTACCTCACCACAAAATCCAGAAGTAACGGACTTATCGGGGATCCGCTGTCTGATAACCGTTACACCTACGGCCACGGATTCTCCATGCTCTTCCTGTCTCAGGTACTTGGTGAAGAAGAAGACATCGAGCGCCGGGAGGAATTAATCGATATTTTGAAGCGAGCGGCTGACTTCAGCGGTAAAGCACAAACACCCTCCGGTGGATGGGGTTATGTTAGCGCCAAAGACGGCAACAACTTTGATGAAGGCAGTACGACGATCACACAGGTACAGGGACTACGCGGTTGCCGTAATGCCGGCATTGCTGTTCCAAAAGAGATTATCGACAAGGCGAAAAAGTACATCTACCAGTGCAAGAACGCCGATGGCGGGATCTCATACAGCAGTCGCAATCGCGGTAGCTCACGCCCTGCGATTACAGCAGCGGCACTGGCAACACTTTATAACGCCGGTGATTACGACAGTGAAAACGTACCGGATATGATGAAGTATGCGAAGCAATATTTGCATAACATCACAGGCAATAACCGCACATTTGGTCACTGGCATTACACTTATCTTTACTACTCACAAGTTGTGTATCGCCAAGGCAAGACAGAGTGGGATTCGTTCCGTGACAAGCTCTACAATAAGATCGTCAATGAGCAAACTGACAACGGAAGCTGGACAGGGAATATCGGGCCAATCTATGTGACGAGTTGCAATCTAATCATAATGCAACTGGATCAGGCATTCTTACCGATCTATCAGCGATAACACCAAAGCGCGTTTCTGGCTTGTGTTAGAAGAGAATTCTGCCACTGGCGGCAGAAATTCATTGCAGCACTGACTACTTAAGCCTTTGATCGCTTGATCAACGCCTGTAAACGACTCTTCAACCTTGATGCTTTATTGCGGTGAATCAGACTTGATGCACCTGCGCGATCGAGTTTTTTCTGGGTGAGACGGTAAAGCTCATTAAGTGACTCAAGTTCCGCAGCACCATCACCACCTTCGGCACGAACACCTTGCAACGCAGCAGCTGCATTTCGTACTTTTTTGATATGAGTACGAAGATCACTGATTCGCGAGCGATTTGCCTCACGGTGTTTTTTGTTTTGGCGAAGTCGTTTATTGGCGCTGAGTGTATGTGGCATTACTTAATTGGTAATTTGTATCATTCTTTGAGTCATTAAATTATATTTCGCACACCTTGTTATGAGAGTAAGGTGGGAAACTTCAAATATCGCCGAAAAACCGGTCTTTGTCTAGCCGTCAAATGAGCAAAGATTAGTCGACTTTTGCTATCGATTCTGCGATTTCTTTCCACGTAACTGCCAGTTTTGAACGATCCATGGCTTCGGCTAACTGGATAGCGTCCTCTACGGCTAAAGCCGTCCACTCAGGGTAGTCTGTAATTTGCAGTTCCCGGAGTGATTGAATCGCGATCTCGTAAGACTCCATCGCTTTATCAAATTGACGAACATGCTGGCGACACCGTGCCAAACTAAACTGTAATCGCAGATTCGGATTGTCGCCGATCGTGTTTAATTCAATCTGCTTAATCGCTTCCCAATAGTTGCCGGACTGCATTAACAAGTCGACAAGCCTGTTGATAAGATCCAGGTTTTGATTGGAAAGCTCAGCTCGACGGGCAACAATATCCAATTCAACCCGTATTGCCTCATTATTGAGGTCGTCAATTAACTCCTCACCTCGTGGTAACAGATTCTCCTTGTGTAATTGTAAAGCGGTATCGACTCGTTTTACCGCCAAATCTATTTGAAGTGAGTCCAGCATTTCCTTTAGTGCGACGTTGCTTGCCTGACTGGTTACGGCGTTTTCTGCCAATCGAATTGCTGCGGAGATATTTCCGTTCTCACGTAAGCCTTCACAGGTACTGAGGACTTCTGAGTCATCGGCCAGGCCTGAATTCCGGGGTAAATCACCCATGGTCGACTTTCCAAAATGGGATTCACAAACACTTAATATCTGTATCCAGTCCTCTGAAATTTTAGCTTCGCCGGAGATCTTCCGAGCCAAGTCCGTAAGCTGTTCAAACCGACCGCCATCGAGAATAGCCCCAAGCATCTTCTCGAGCACCTTGGGGCGATCGATTCCCACGGTGTACGCATATTCCAAAAGGCACCAACGCGTATCCTGCAATTCCAGTTTGGCAGCAGCCATTTCGGCCATCAGGAGAAGCGTCAGATTTGCCGGAGTATCTCTTAATAGCTTCAACGCAGTAATAAGTGCAATTGAATGATCTGATACATCCAATGCGCGCTCAACGGCTGAAGTGCTAAGTGAATCAACGAAGCGCCTCCACCAACCGCGTTTCTTGCCGCTGTTTCTGCTGAATCCGGATTCATTCAATTGGATCAGGACATTCAGATAGGTGTGCACGTATGCGGCACCAGCCGGATCACTTTCAATGCACTGTTGCAAGTACAAGATGGCGCGATCCAATTGCGGTGGATCCGCATCAATGTATTGCAATGCAGTTTCGAACTTCTCGTGTATGCGTCTACGCTGACCCACACTTAATCCCTGTAAATACGCAGGGGTCGATTCGTCCTTACTTGCAGATTCACTTCGTTCGATGTTCAATCGTAGTTGTCCTTTGGCTTAGCAAACAGCCGCCAACTAACCGTACCAACTGTCGCTTCAGAAAGCATACACACCATGTCCACTGATTCGCAATCTACGGGCTCTGTGTATCTCGTCGGAGCCGGACCTGGTGATCCAGGGCTTATCACCTTACGCGGTGTACAGTGTATCGCAAGTGCCGATACCATTTTATATGACTATCTGGTCAATCCACATATTCTCAAGCACGCGCGTAAGGATGCTGAATTACTATGTCTGGGAAAACACGGCAAGACACGAGTCTGGTCTCAGGATGAGATCAACCAGACCATGGTTAATCTGGCGATGCAAGGTAAGACTGTTGTACGTTTAAAAGGTGGTGACCCGTCTGTGTTTGCACACGGTGCGGAAGAAGCAACGGTATTAGCAGAAGCCGGCATTTCGTTTGAGATCATCCCCGGAATCACAGCCGCACTTGCCGCAGCAGGCTACGCAGGAACCGCACTAACCCACCGCGACTTCGCTTCGGCTGTCGCGTTAATCACTGGACATGAGAATCCAGAAAAACAGGAGTCGTTGCTGGACTATGAAGCTCTGGCAAGATTTCCCGGAACCCTCGTGTTTTACATGGGAGTAACGACTTCCAAACAATGGGTTAGCAAGCTTATCGCAAATGGCAAGCCAGCTAACACCCAGGCGATTATCGTCCGAAGGATTTCATGCCACGATCAACAGACCATCCGGTGTACACTGGAGGAAGTACCTGCGAGACTTGCTGGCCCTCCTGCAATTCGACCACCTGTACTGACCATTATCGGAGATGTTGCACAGGCCCCTCAAATGTTGGCATGGTTTGAATCACGACCGCTGTTTGGACAGACAATTCTCGTAACACGCAGCGAGTCTCAATCCAAAGGCCTCATTGATCAACTTGAGCAATTAGGTGCGCACGTTCTCAGCCAACCTGCCATTAAAATCAGCAAACCGGATTCATGGACCGCAGTTGATTCTGCCATTTCAGAAATCGATGCATATGACTGGCTAGTATTTTCAAGCAGTAATGGCGTCCGTTACTTTTTTGAGCGATTGTCTGAACTCGCTTTAGATGCCCGTGCACTTTCCGGTAACAAAGTTGCTGCCATTGGACCTGGAACAGCCAGAACACTCAGCGAGTTTAATATTTCAGCGGATTTGATCCCTGACGAATATCGGGCGGAATCACTCGTTGAGAGTCTAAAGCCCCACGCAGTGCAAGGCGAGCGTTTCTTATTACTGCGTGCCAGTCGCGGTCGTGAAGTGTTAACCGAAGGCCTTCGTAGCGCAGGTGGCAAGGTAGATCAGGTTGTGGTCTACAACAGTAACGATATAGGATCACTCTTGCCCGAGATTGAGCAAAAGATTGAGTCCGGTGAGGTGACATTGGTGACCGTAACGAGTTCAGCCATTGCCCGCAGCGTCATGAATTTACTCGGCACGCACGCTGAAACAATACAGTTCGCCAGCATCAGCCCGATTACCAGTGAGACGCTAAGAGGCCTCGGAAAGTCACCTGAAATAGAGGCAAGTGAATATACGATGGACGGCTTGGTTTCGGCAATTTGCGACAATTCGTAAATCTGATGCCAGATTAATGACGCTTAGTGCCAAACGATTTTTTCAGCACAAAACACCGGGCCATCCACGCATGTACGTTTGAAGTCCCAATCTCCGTCATCCATTTTGACCTTGGTAACACAGCTGAAACAAATACCGATGCCACACGCCATCGGAGTTTCCAGTGAAACTCTACATGCAATACCATGCTCACATGCGACAGCAGCAACGGCCTCCATCATCGGCTCCGGACCACAACAAACAACCTGCATGGTTGACCCGTCCGGTCGCTCGTTGATTACCTGAGCTAGCAAGTCTGTAACGAGACCATGATGTCCAAGAGAACCGTCATCTGTGCAAATTCTGGTATCGACACCTAGTGCTTCGAAGTCCTCCACGCCTGCGAGTAGATCTCGTCTCCGTGCTCCGTAGCAAAAAGTGATATGGCTTGCCGATGCATGCTCACGCCCAAATGACTGGGTACCCAAATACTCTTTTGCCAAACAAAGGAAAGGTGTTTGGCCAATTCCACCTGCGACCATGACAAGGTGATCCGTGTCAATTGGTTCGAATCCGTTACCAAGCGGCCCCCAGATGTCGACTTTCTCACCAGGTTGGCAGTCGACTAACCTGCTTGTTAGATTTCCTTTGACGATATACATCACGTCAATCAAGGACGGCTCTCCGGTTTCATCCGGGAGGATGTCATAAAAAGCAAGCGGACGACCAATGAGTGGATCGTTGCGATCATTGATCCGCAACATCAGAAACTGCCCCGGTAACGCCACTTTGGCCATTTCCGGACACCGGAAACGTACTCGAAACGTACCTTCCGCCATCTTTTGGTGATCGATGATTGTTGCAGTCCGTTGCACGGCCTGATCTGCATAAAAATCCGCATGCAGTGGATTGGCCATAGATTCGCTAACTCCGTGTGCGAGTGTTCTTTGATCGTCGTCGCGGCGAGCTTTTTCGTGCCGAAGCTTTTCTCACAGTTTTCTTCTTCGTCGCAGTCTGTGACCGTTTTTTATTGTCCGATACACGGGCTTCCCCACGACGAGAGGACTTGGTTCCTGAAGAGCTTTCAGCAGAAGTCTTGTTTTTACCAGATTTGGATGTAGTACGTCTTGTACCTGAGGACTTTCTATTTGTTTTACCTCGGCTATCTGGCCTTGAATTGGAAGACCCTGATTTCGAAGGGCCTCGTTTACCAGATGAACTGCGTGTCGATGGCCGACGTTTCGGTCGTCCGCCACCAGCGGGTGTGTTATCACCCTCCACAAGACGCATCAACTGTTTGACTTCCTGCGGCTCTAGTAAACGGTAATCACCTGGCTTGATAGAACCCAGTTTTAACCGGCCAATGGCAACTCGCTTGAGACTAAGCACTTTATGACCGACACGGGCAAGTACACGTCGTATTTCCCGATTGATTCCCTCAGTCAGAATCATCTCAAGATCAGTACTTTGTTTATGTCGGCGTTTGATTTGAATCGATTCAACCCGGGCAAAGCCGTCAGACAGGTAAATACCACCGGTGACTTTTTTAATGTCACGATCACGCATGACACCGGCAACGCGTACCTGGTAAGTCTTGGGAACCTGGAATTTAGGATGCGTTAGTTTGTAAGCCAGATCGCCATCATTGGTTACAAGAATAAGACCTTGGCTCTCTTTATCGAGGCGACCGACTGGAAAGAGATGCTTTCGGTCACGAACCAAGTCGATAACCCGAGATCGTCCATCCGGATCAGAATTAGTGGAAAGGACGCCAAGCGGCTTATTCACCATGTAATAGGACAGCCGCGGTCGGCTTAGCGTTTCACCGTCTACCTTAATCGTCTGGGTATTTGGATCTACACGCGTTCCAAGTTCCGATACGACTTTCTTATCGATTTGCACGCGTCCATCGGTAATGATCTCTTCACACGCCCTGCGGCTTCCAAAGCCGGCAGACGCAAGTACACGCTGCAACCTGATTCCGCGCGGATCCGGCGCCG
>Ga0114933_10000274_pt1 | contig 63457 bp, 62 predicted proteins | sample 4SBtaG_FD_89691 | JGI IMG/M metagenome (GOLD analysis project Ga0114933, IMG submission 89691) | Deep subsurface microbial communities from Kolumbo volcano to uncover new lineages of life (NeLLi) - 4SBTROV12_W25 metaG | ecosystem: Environmental > Aquatic > Marine > Volcanic | place: Kolumbo...
ACTATGGAAAAAGATAACCTTGCTGCACTAGGTACAGATGCAGCAGTTGGTATCGCAACTGCTGTTGATCCATTAGCAATGGCTGAACTAGGATCAGAAAGACTAGCTGGTCTCGTAACTACAATTGAAGAACCAGCATTCTTAACAAAACTTGGTGCTGAAAAACTCGAAGCTATGGTTGAGACCTTTGATCCAACTAATATTAAAGAATTAGGCGAAGAATCCATCGCTGGAATAGTAGACGGTGTTGAAGCCGATACACTAGAAGGATTGGATGAATCAAAGAAAGTTGCAATTTTAGAGACTATAGGAGCAAACCTTCTCAGTCCTGAACTAGCTGGTAAAGAAAAACTTTTGACTCCTGAGGAAATTGTAGCTGAAGCTGAAGCAGCAAAAGTGGCTGCTGAAGCTGTATTAGCTGCTGCTGAACCAGGATCAGAGGAAGCAATAGCAGCTGAAGCAGCAAAAGTAGCAGCTGAAGTAGAAGCTGCCGGTAAACTTGCTGCAAAAGAAAAAGCAGATGAAATAGCTGCTGAGAAGACAGCTGCTGATACGGCATTAGCTGACGCAGTAGCTGCATCGGTTGCCGCTATAGATAAAGCTGAGGCAGACGCACTTGCTGCTGCACAAGCTGAAGGATTATCTGCTGCTGCAATAATCATAGCAAAAGCAGACGCTAAAGCTGCTGCTGAAGCAGAACAAGCAGAAATTACAGCACAAGCTTTAGCAGTAAAAAATGATGCTGAAGCAAAAAATAGCGGTACTGCATTGTTGGCAGAACAAGCTGCTGCTGAAGCAAGAGCGAAAGCCCTTACTGAAGGAAAAACTGCTGCTGAAGCAGATGAAGAAGCTGCTATAGCACAAGCTGCAAAAATTGCAGCGACTGAATTTGCTGAAGCTGCTGAGCCAGAAGCATTGCCAGATATAGCTGATATTAATCCAGCTGCTGCTAATATATTTGCAACACTAAACTTGGATCCAACTGCTGATGCGAAAGCAGCAAAAGCTGAAGCTGATGCTGAAATTGCAAATGCTCAAAAGAAAATAGATGATCATGCTGAAGAAGCAGCAGAAGAAATAGAGCTTGCAGGTGCAAAAGCTGCTGCTGAAATTGAAGCTGCAGGTGGAACATCCGAAGAAGCTGAAGCTGCTAAAGCTGAAGCTGAAGCTAATGAAACAGCTCTTCAAGATGTTGTAAATACAGCTAATGCAGTTGCTCTTGAAGCTGCAAATGCAGCAAAAGCTGCTGCAGAGGTCGCAGAAACAAAAGCACAAGCTGAAGAAACTGCAATAGATAAAGCCAATGCTGCAGACCAAGATTTAGAAAATGCTACTACAGCATCTGAAGAAGCTAATGAAGCACAAGCTGATGCTGCCAATAATGCTGAATCAAGTGCTTCTGCACAAACAGCTCAGGCTAATGAATTAGCTGCAGCAACTACAAATGCAACCGAAGCAACGGCAGCTTTAACTGCTGCTGAAGAAGCAAATACCGCAGCCCAGGCAGCTGAAAAAGTAGCGAAAGAGGCTTATGAGGCCGCTGTAACTGAAGCAGGCGCTGCTGCAAAGAAAGCTCAAGAAGAAGCTGGAGCTAGTTCCGAAGCAGCTAATACGGCTAAAGTAACAGCTGAGGCTAATGTAAGTGATGATGATCTGGAAGCTGCTAGTACAGCTGCAGGAAATGCTGAAGCGGCTTTGGCTAATGCAAAAGATGCTAAAGTGAACGCTGACGATCTAGTAACTACAGAAACTGAGCAACTCGCTGAAGCTACAAAAGAAGCTGAAGAAGCAGCTGATAACCTTGCGAAAGCAAATACAGCTAAAGAGACAGCTGATGCAGCAGTTGAAACAGCACAAACTGCTGAAGATACTGCAAATGCTGAATTAGAAACTGCTAGTCAAGAATCCGAGGCTGCACAACAAGCAGCTGATGTGGCACAAGCTAATGCTGACGAAGCAAAAGCAGCAGTAGAAGCAGCACAGGCTCAAACAACGAATTAAAGAATCTTAAATAGATCATAAAAAAGCGGAACTTAAAGTTCCGCTTTTTTGTTAACTAGTCATATGCTTGTACCACATAAGGTGTCCAAACCCATGACCTCCACCCCTTGAGAGTTTATATGGCACCAACAGTTATACATTAACGAGATACCCTTGCTATTCAATAGAGCCTTGGCCTATACTGCATTGTCCAATGTTTCTGTCGGAACATGTTACGCCAACATTGGGATTCGTCCCTTGTGCTGCAAGGAGCATTGGACATTTCTATTAGTTAATGTTTTCGTAAAATCTTGATCTTTTTTTTTTCTTTCTAGTAAAATCCTCTATCAATATATGAAAGAATTTTATTCGAAAGGTTTCTTAATGAATATTTTAGTAGAAAAATCAGAAAGAAATAGATTTGAAAGAAAATTAGATGAATATAACCACACAATGGAATTCATCAGAACATTAGTACCAATTGCAGTTCTAGTTTTACAAATAGTGATATTAGTAAAAATAATCTAAGTTCTGTAAAAAACTAATCTATTTATTAGAACTTATAAAAATTAAACTTTAAATAATAAAAAAGACCCATTTATCAGTGGGTCTTTTTAGTTCAATTTTCTGGTAGCGCATACGGGATTCGAACACGTGATCTCCACCTTGAGAGTTTAAGGTGTCGACACGATTGAACCTAAACCCCAATAACATTTGCTGTAAAGTTTAATGTTCCCAACTAACCTGAGTTATATAGAGGTGCCTAGGCATTGCTGTAAAAAGTGCTGTAAAAATATAAGAAGACCGGGAGTAAAAGTGATAATTATCGATAACCCTTATATAAAATAATAATATTATTTTATCTATGTTATACTCCGTGCCAGTTGGTTACAAATATTAATGAAAGGAAGGAAAATATGAATATTCGTCTACTTAACTCGCTGATGCTTATGATATGTCCCATATTGATGATACTTATCTGGGTGGTACTTGAACCACTCCTAGTAGGAGAAGTTGATTCCGGGTTAGTGGGTGCAGCACAAGCAGAGGCTTACCTGAAGCTTGCTTCAGAAAAAGGAGCCCTTCCCTATTTATTAGATATACCAGGTACCTTTGCCCTCATCGGAACTATGTTGGGGATTGCGTTTTTGGGAAGATCTTTACAAGGTAGTGGTGCAGCTTATGGAAATTTGTCTGCTGCGATTTTCTCAGTTCTCATAACAATCCCGATTATTGGTATGGGAATGTCTATTTCGGGTATGGAGATGTTTAATGAAGGGGGTAATGTAGAGATGGCGATAACAATTTCCATGGTCGCTGACTCTGTATTTGCGGGCATGCCACTGTTCTGGTGCCTTGGGATTGCCCTTCTAGGATTAGGGTTAGTAATGGAGAAAGGGTTTTTGCCTATCTGGATAGGTGGCCTTATGCTCGTTGTTGGGCTAGTAGGGATACCCGGGATCTTGATTCTCGGAGATCTAGGATTCATTCTTTGGTTAATTACTCTTGTATTAGCGGTAGCTTCGGGCGTAGTTTTGTTCATGAGAAGAGCACAAGAGTCCTAAGGATTGTAACATTTTATAAGGTAGGTGATGCACTCAAAAAGGTGTAAAAGTAAAAGCTGATTGCTGTAAAACCTGCTGTAAATTCTTTAACCAAGACAAAATAAAAAGCACTTAGATTAATTTCTAGGTGCTTTTTAGGTTCAATTTTCTGGTAGCGCATACGGGATTCGAACCCGTGATCTCCACCTTGAGAGGGTGGTGTCCTAGGCCGCTAGACGAATGCGCCAAAGGTTTGGCTGGGGATCCAGGATTCGAACCCGGGTTTGATGAGCCAGAATCATCCGTCCTACCACTAGACTAATCCCCAACGATCTGAAGATTTTACCAGTGATTTTATCCTTAGGCAAACAACAGTCACTATACCAATATCCTATATATTTACACTACTACACAGGTTTAAATTTAGGTAGAGTTATAGTATCAGTAATATCTTCATAAGTAACTTCTACAGGCATACCTATAGTTAAATTACTTGGATCTGGTTCTACTTCTACTATGTTGGTTGGAATCAGTGGGCCTTCTTCCAATTCAACCATTGCAATAATAAATGGTACTGGCCCAGTATATCTTGGGATTGGTGTATAACATATAGCGTATGTAAATAAAGTACCTTTACCGCTTGATTGAATCCATGAAGTATCGCGACTAAATGTGAATGGTGATATGTCTCGCGGGTAGAAATAAGCTTTCCCTGTTTCGTTACACTTTCTTAACCATAATTCGTGTGCTTTTAGTTTTTCCCAATAAAAATCAGATTCTTGTTGTGGTACAGGTACAGGACCTGTAGCTTTACTTTCTGTAGTCATAATTATTTCCTCTTTGTATTAATTTTTACTATTTAAACTCCGAGAACTAGAGTACCTGTTGAAGATAAAGCTCCACCAGTACCATTAACCAATGAAGTTTTACAATTCTCTACTTGTCTGGCACCTGCTTCACCTCTTAATTGTCGAGTAGCCTCAAGAAGTAAAAACATACCATACATACCTGTATGGCAATACGATAATCCGCCACCGTTAGTATTCATTGCAAAATCTCCTCCCGGTGCAGTCCTTTGGTTAGCAACAAAATCTGCCCCTTCACCTGGGCCACAAAATCCTAAACTTTCTAGTGTTGTGAGAACAGTATAAGTAAATGAATCATATATCATAGCTAAATCAACATCAGAATGAGAAATTCCTGCCATCTTCATAGCTTCTGGTCCAGACTGATAAGCAATTGTTCTAGTTAAATCAGGCATTTGGCTTATAAGACCATGATCATGAGCTTCAGCAGCACCATTTACCCAAACAGGTTTTTTAGCACAGCTTTTTGCAACTTCTGGAGATACAACAACGCATGCACCACCGCCATCAATTGTTAAACAGCAATCAGGTAAATGAAAAGGATATACAATCCAACGTGAATCATGATATTCATCAAACGACATTGGTGTTTCATAAAAAAATGCTTTCTCATTTAGATTAGCCCATTTACGTGTTGCTACAGCAATTTCAGCCATTGCCTGTCTTGTTTTGTCTTCACCATAGATATGCATGTATCTATTACATGCCATGGCATATTGCATAGGCGGAGCAGCAATACCAAAAGGTAATTCGTACTGTGAGCCAGGGGCACCCAAATCAGCACCAGGTCGGCTTCGTTGCGATCGACCTGATTCTCCATGCGTGATCAATGCAACATCAATTCTCCCGGCAGCAATTGCCTCTAAAGCATGCGCTACATGAATAACAAATGAAGAACCTCCCACAGATGTTCCATCAGTGTGTTTTGGTGTTATTCCAAAATATTCAGCAATTGTTAAAGGCGAAGGATTTGCACAATATATAGCATCAACATCTTTCATTGTTAATCCCGCATCTGCTAAAGCATTATATGATGCTTCTGCATGATGTTGAAGCGATGATTTCCCAGAATCTCTTCCTAGTGCATCTGATTCAGCTACTCCAACAATCGCAGCTTTTCCCGATAAGTCACTCACAGCAACCTCCTTAGTAATTAATTGAAACAAAACGTCTATACATTAAACGATAAAAAGGCATAATATAACAAGCACTCAAATATAAGTTTCTAATATGATTCTTATAAAAGAGAATGAAATTTAAAATATCTTATAAACGCCATTGTTTCGAAGAATTGTATTATAAAATTCTTGGTTATAAAATAATAGGAATAGGACATGAATGATGGATGATATATTAAATATAGGTGGAAAATCAGTTACATCTAGATTAATGGTTGGTACAGGAAGACACAGATCTAATGATGATCTAATCAGCTCAGTAAAATCTTCTGGAACAGAAATAATAACTGTTGCAATTGGCCGTCTTGATTTAAATAACCCTAATGAAAAAACTATTTTAGATCATTTTGATTGGACAAAATATAATATACTCCCTAATACTGCCGGTTCAAAAACTGCCGAGGATGCTATAACTATAGCAAGATTATCAAAAGCTATGAATTTATCTGATTGGATAAAACTAGAAGTTATACCTGATCCGAAATATTTACTACCCGACCCTATTGGCACACTAAAAGCCGCTGAAATATTAGTAAAAGAAGGATTCAAAGTTTTACCCTACATCCATGCTGATCCCGTACTTGCTAAGCAACTTGAAGAAATAGGTTGTGCAACAGTTATGCCTCTAGGATCAGCCATTGGTTCTGGTCAGGGAATTCATACTAAAGAAGAAATTGCCATCATCATAGAACAATCTTCTATACCAGTTGTAGTAGACGCAGGACTAGCAGTACCTTCAGACGCCTCTACGGCGATGGAACTTGGTGCAGATGCTGTATTAGTAAATACCGCTATTGCTCAATCCTCCAATCCAGGTCTAATGGGTGAAGCATTTAAATTAGGAGTAGAAGCTGGAAGAAAAGCCTATTTGGCAGGAAGAATACCACAGAGTAAATATGCTAATCCTAGTAGTCCTACGAGTAATCCAGTAAGTAATTAGAAAATAATGAATAACTTATTATTTGATACCAAAGGAGTTTGTCTTGTTACTGACGATAGTCATTTAACAGAGAGAAATTTTTTTAATAAAATTGATATGGCAATTGAAGCTGGAATAGATATTTTGCAAGTACGCTCTAAATCAGCAACCAACATACAGTTCTATGAACTTGCTCACAAAATTAGAATACTTTTCCCATCTATAAAATTAATTATTAATAATAATATCGAAGTTGCACTAGCTGTAAATGCTGAGGCTATACAACTTGGTGAATCCTCAATGTCACCAGAAGCTGTTAGATTTAAAATAGGGAATCGACTGCATATTGGGAAATCAGTACATTCTTTAAATTCTGCAATAAATGCAGAAAAAAGTGGTGTAGATTATTTAATAGCAGGCACAATTTTTCCTTCAAATAGTCATCCAGGATTTCCAGGTTCTGGAGTTGATCTTATTAATAAAATTACATCAAAAGTATCTATCCCCGTACTAGGAATTGGTGGTATTACTTCTGCAAATGCAGATTCTGTTATAGATAACGGTGCATTTGGGGTAGCAGTTATTGGAGAGATTATGAACGATAGTAATGTCTTTCAAGCTGCTAAAAACTTGATTAATAAGGTACAATATTGCAAATTAAATAATAAGTGATATTTTTATGATTAGTATTAGAGTTAATGGCGAAGAATTAAATTTAGAGAAACCTATATCCTTAATCGGATTTCTTGATTCACAGAATATCAACACCCAATTTATAGCAGTAGCGTATAATCATGAAGTTATAGCCAAAGAAGATTATGATTCTGTCATGCTTGATAATGGTGATTCTTTAGAAATTGTGAAACCCGTTGGTGGCGGTTAATTTAATTTCTGATCTGAAATTAATTCAGAATCCTCAAGAAAAAGTTCTTTTCGATAAAAAATCAGCGAGAAAAGTAATATACAAAGAGCTACAGAGCAATTAATTGTAATAGCAACTTCAATACCAAATCTTCCAGAAATAATACCTGTTATTAATAAACCGATAGGTGCCGTACCAATAGCAACTCCTATAACTCCCAAAGCTTTCCCTCTTATATTTGATGAAACTGTCATCAATGTTATTGCACTTTGCATTGAACCAAAGCCTGTCATAGCAAGTCCTGCAAAAAATAATAAAAACCAACAAGCCCAATATAGTTCTAATACAGAAAAGGCTAATAAAAATAAAAAGCCTGTAGTGGTACCAAAAATAAAGAGCTTTATTGGTTTCGTGGATTTCCCAAAAGTACCAAGATATGTAGAACCTATAACATTACCTAAACCGAATGAAGCACCCAATAACCCCATTAGAACTGGATTAACTAACAAAACAGTTTCTGCAAAAACTGGAACCATTGGTATAAATGGAAAGAATAAAACATTAGCTATAATTGTAACAGTAATAACTAATCGTGTTATTCGGTTCTTAAGCATGTATATAGCTGTGTTTTTAGTGGAAATAAATAAATCTTTGAATTTTTCAATTTTCTTTTCGGGATTCGGAATACGTATAAATTGCAAGATTATTGTTCCAATTACAACTAATAATAAAATAAAAATATAAGCTGCAATTGCACCTTTCCAGTTTATTAACAACCCTGACCATAATGGACCCAAGACACTACTACCAGTCAGAGCAGCCATATCAACAAACATAGCATTAGATACATTTTTAGAACCAACTATATCTGCTGTAGAAGATCTTCTAGCTGGAAAATCTAGAGACCAGCCAACTCCAAGAGCCATTACTACTATGGAAATTATTATTAGATTATTAATTTCGAAATAAACCAATCCAATTAACAGAATGAGAGAACTAATGTTCATTATTTGTACTACTTGCATGATAGTTTTTCTATTAAACCTATCTGATACAGCACCTGAAACTAAACTCAAAAGTCCCATTGGTAAAGCACGAAACAGTGCAACTATTGCAACATTCCATTGAGAGCCTGTGATGTCTAATATTAACCAACTTGTAGTTATTATTTCCATCATCCTTGCCTGATACCACATCCAACCGGCATACCAAAGTTTTCTAAATTCTACAAAGTGAAAAGCACGTTTATTATTAATATCATCAGCAAGTCTGGTGCTCATGCAGACGAGCCTTGTATATTCAAACTCGAATTTTCTTCGATACCTATTGAAAATAATGTTTTTGCAGTTTTACTAATTAATGAAATCATTATGGCTAGTATGAATACTATTCCCATAAACATTAATACAGTTCTTGGATTAGTAATATCAGCTAGATATCCATTAATCCAATTAAATAAAGCCATCATTCCACCAACATGCATAATATATATACTTGTAACTCTTCCTCGTATTTCATCAGGAACAATAACTTGGATTATCACATGAGTTAATGTCATAAATGCGGCTTGGCTTGCGCCAATTAACATTAACGAAATCCAAATAAAATATATACTATCTGAAAATGCAAAAAGTATAGGAGCAAATCCACTTAGAAAAGCAGAAAAGAAAAATAAATAACCACCAATTCGAGTTTTTAAAGTAACTACCGCTGTTGATCCTAATAGTGCACCTATCCCAGCAAATAACATTAAAGAAGTGTAAGAGCTACTACCTAGTATTAAAACTTCTTCTCCTATTGAAGGGGTAAGCGATTCATAAGTCATAGTTAAAGCACAATGTAACATTGCTATAACTAATACAACTAACATCCAAGTGTTATGATATAAATAATCAAATCCTTGTAAAAAGTTAGCACCAAAACTCTTCTCGGTATCAATTACTCCTGTAGACTCAGTCCGTATATACAATATAGTGAATACAGCTGCAAAATTGAGCACAAAACACACCACAAAAACTTCTAAAAAACCAGTCTTTAAAATTACTGTCAAAAATCCAACTATTAATGGCCCTATAAGTTTTGCCCCATGTTGATTAGCATTAAGTAATGCTACTGCTTTAGGAACATAATCTTTTGAAACTAAATTCGGCACCAAACTCTGAGATGCAGGCATTCGAAAAGATCTAGCAACACCCTCCAGAGTAGAAAGAGCAACAATATAAACTAACAATTCATTTGATAAATCAAACAAAATTAATACCACGATCATCAAACCGTTAGAAATAAGGCTACCAATAGATGCAAGTATCAACATTTTTTTTCTATCAATCCAATCAGCTATAAATCCAGCAATTAAGGGAATTAATAAACTGGGGATCATCAAAGCGAATAAAATCAAACCAACCCAATTACTTGATTCTGAAATATTCCACACCAGAGCTGCCCGTGCCAAATTTGTAGTCCACATGGATGCACCAGAAAAAAGAGTTGCAATCCACATAAAAGTAAAATCTTTATATTTAAAGGGAAGTAAAAATTCACTATCTAAATATTTCAAACTATCTTCCCTTCAAAATAATTTATTGTTTTTGTAACAATTGTAAAATGTTGCCATCAGGATCAAAAAAAGTAGCAACCATACCACCCCAATGTTCCTCTTCTGGTTCTCTGAGAAAAGAGATATTATTAGCAAGTAATTTATTCGATAATTCGATAATATTGTCAACCTCAAAATTTAACATTATTCTATATGGATCTTTAGCCTTACCTGAAACTTTATCATGAGTACCAATATTGAACCGTTCTCCACCCAAATCAAAAGTGACAAAATTAGGCCTAGTTGAATGTAAAGTTAATCCTAATAAATTCTTATAGAAATGAACCATGATATCTAACTGATCAGTCCAAATAATAATACCTGTGATTTTATTTAGCAATTTTGCCTCTTAATCAAATACCAAACAATAGTCAATCAATATGTATATATCATTGACACAATATAATTTAGAATAATCCAAGATTCACTATTAACAATACACATAAAGAAACTATGAAACAATACATTGCAAATAAATCTCCGATCTACTATGGGTGGATAATATTACTTATTTCTACATCTATGTCTGCTGTACGTCCGGTTATGGCTGTAGCAACACTTTCAGTATTTATAACACCAATGAGTGATGAACTAAACTGGAGTAGAACAGCCTTTTCTGGGGCAGTAAGTATAGGTGGATTTGTAGGTGCGTTCGTTTCTCCTATTATTGGAAAAGGAATTGATCGATATGGAACATCACTTGTTATGGCATTTAGTTCTCTTATTGTTGCTATTTCTGCCATAGCAATATCTCAAGTTGAATCTATAGTTTATTTTTATGTTTTTTATATTTGTGGAAGAGCAATGTTTGCTGGTCCATTAATGATAGCACCTCAAATCGCAGTAAGTAACTGGTTTGTAACCAAACGAGCAATAACCTTAGCAATATTACAAGTAAGTCAAGGGATAGGGCTAGCCCTTATTCCGTTTATTGCTAAATCAATTATCGTCTCTCAAAATTGGCCGTCTGCTTGGATATTTTTAGGAGTAATGGTTTTAATCATAGGAGTCATACCTCCAGGAGCATTAATGGTAAGAAAACCAGAAGATATTGGATTAATGCCTGATAATAATACAACTTCATCTAAATCCAATATCGTAGCAGAAACTTCCTACACATTAAAACAAGCTTTACGAACTCCTACTATGTGGTTCCTTATGACATTTGCAGGTTTTGGATTTATGGTTCAGGCTGGTATTAGTCTCCATCAGGCACCTTATTATCATGATCAAGGAATACCCTATTCACAAGCAGCTAGTATCGTAAGTATCTTTGCTTTATCAAGTGCAACAGGAGGTTTTCTGTTTCCTTTATTTACAACAAAATTTTCAGCAAGGTTAATGGCTACCTTTTCATCATTATTTATGGCTCTTGGTGTGATAATAATGATACAAGCAGATACATTTTTCTTAGGTCTTATTTCAGCATTAGTTTTTGGAAATGGACTCGGAGGTATGTCTACTTTAATAAATGTGCTATGGGCTGATTATTATGGAAGGGAAAGTCTAGGAGTAATTCGAGGAGTTTCCTTACCTATACAAACCGGCGGGCAAGCAATCGGACCTATAGCTTCTGGTGTTCTTTATGACGCTACAGGAAACTATTTTCTTTCATTAGTTTTATTTTTGATTGTAATCTCTATAGCAACAGTGTTGGTATTTGTTTCAAAACCACCTAAACTACCTAATTTATGAGGGACTACCACCTATAATATTGTTATCTAATAAGTATTGGTATTTGTTATTATCTAGTCCAAGAAAATTTTGAAAAATATTTTGATTATCCTCTCCTAAATTATGAGCAGGAATGGTCATATTTCTTTCTAGATTCGAAAAATTCCATGGCGTAGTCACCTGTTTATATTTACCGGCGTGTGGATGGTTAACATTATCCCAAAATTGTAAAAAGTTCAATTGTGGATCATTAACAACTTCTCTACCTTTTGATACTACACCTGCAGCAATATGAGCTTCTTGTAATATCCTCATTAATTTGTATTTTGTTTTAGAAGCAGTCCATTCATTAATAATTACATCAATTTCTTTGCTATGCTTATGACGATCAAAAGCAGTTTTATACTCTATCTTTTTGATTAGATTTTGTTTATTCATAATATTACAAAGTATTGTCCATTCCTTATCAGTACTAATAGAGATGGTAATCCAATCATCTTCACCTAAACATTTATAAACTCCTTGGGGAGCAAATATTTTATGGCTATTACCTAGCAACTTTGGAAGCTGAACATCCGATTGTGATTCTAATATATGTTCCCCAATCAAATTTACAGTTAATTCCCTTTGTGACAAATCAATAAAACAACCTTTACCAAACATTTGCCTTCTACGTATAGCACTTAATATTATACCTACAGAAAATAAACCTACCATCGGATCTGGAAATGTTTCATTTGTTAATAGTGGTTTATTCCCCAAATAACCAGTAACTGACGCTAAACCTCCAGTTTGTTCTAAGGTAGAACCTAAAGAACCATAATTTTTTTCTTTCCCACTGTTTCCCTGACTACTAATTTTCGCATAAATGATACTTGGATTGATCTTTCTTACTGATTCATAATCTAATTCTAAACGATCTACTACTGATGCTCTAAAGTTTTCTATAAAAACATCACTTATTTTGATCAATTCGTATATCTGTTTTTTTCCTTCTGCCTGAGAAAGATCTAATGTTATACATAATTTATTAACATTTCTTTGTATATGGTGGGCTGCAAGATTCCAAGGTTGATTACCAGGATTGTTATTAGGATAAACAGTGTGAGTAGCAGGTGAGGGCTTTACTGGACCTCTATTAATATCCATTCGAGAAGAAGACTCAATCTTTATTACATCTGCACCAAAATAACCCATCAGCATAGTAGTATATGGGCCTGCTGCAACTTGAGTTAAGTCCAATATTCTCAGTCCATTTAGTAAATTATTCATAAATTTAAACTACTCCTGATTGATGCAACAACGACAAATCTGAAATTTTATACCCCAATAAATCACAATATATTTCTATATTGTTTTCACCAAGTAAAGGTGCTTTATCTAAACTTGGTCTTACATTATCAATCAAAAAAGGGATGCCTGGGTACAACATTCCATCAATGTTATTAAAAAATTCTCGCTCTAACAATTGGCCTGAATGTAATAAATCTTCTGGTTCTGCTACATATCCGGCTATAGTACTTATATTTTGTAATTTGTGATAAATTTCTTCCTTATCCTGATTTAAAACCCATTCTTCAAGAATTTGATTGAGCTCAGATTCATTTTTCCGCCTAAGCTCCATAGAAGAAAATCTTGAATCATTAATCAATTCAGGCATTTCTAATATCTGGCAAAAATTGTGCCAAGTATCATCTCTTGATCCAGTAGCCAAACCCATTGTAACCCAACCATTTTTGGCTTTTAAAAGAGGACTATCTCTCCGAACATTGTCGCTACCTCTAAATTGAGAATTAATTGAATTATGAATTTGTGCAAGAGCTAATGTTTGTAATCCAGATGTTTCTACCATGTTATTACCTAACACACTAGAATCTCTAAAAAACAATGAAATTAAAATGCCTGAAAACATACTAATACCAACAGCATATTCTCCAGAATTACCTCCCACTTTTAATGGTTCTTTACTGGGAAGCCCCATAGTTTGTAAGAGACCTGATAAACCTTGGTTTATTAAATCATTCCCCTTAAAATCTACATAAGGTCCGTTCTTTCCAAAATCGGTAATCGAGGAAAGTATGATTGAAGGATTAGATAACCATATAGTATTTTCCAGCAACTCAGAATTTGAGTCATCAATTACTATATCTACAACAGAAAGTAAATCTTGAAATATTTTTCTTCCAGTAGTCGTAGTTATATCAAGTGTTATACTTTTTTTGCCAATATTTAAATATTTATATAACAGACTGGATTCTTTATACATTGATTTGAGTATGAAAGGCCCAATGCTTCTGGATCGATCACCAATATAAGGTTTTTCAACATTAATAACGTAGGCGCCTAGAGAAGATAATAATTTAGAAGCATATGACCCTGCCGCTCGATTACTTAAATCAATTACTCTTAAATCTTCTAGCATATATACATCCTTGAATAGTAAATACTATCCTTAAATTATTTATTATAAGTATTAGCGAAAAGGTAGTTATTATGCTATACTCCACATTCTTTGTAAGACAAATAAAAGGGAGTTTTATAACGAAATGGTCTTAAATTTTACAAAAGATGGGTCAGTAACTGATGTTCAAGGATTTGAAGCAGGTGCGACTTATGCTGGAATGAAAACATACGCCAAAGATAAGTATGACCTAGGTATCGTATGGTCAAACATCCCATGTGTTTCGGCTGGAGTTTTCACAACTAACAAAGTTATTTCTCCCTCAATCAGTGTCTCAAGAGATAATGTTTTAAAAGGAAATGTTCAAGCAGTCACAGTTAATAGCGGTATTGCAAATGCCGGTGTAGGAAATGCAGGGAAATTAGATGCAGAAGAGGTTATTCAATTAACAGCCAGTAAACTTAATATTAAACCTGTAAATGTTGCCTTTCTTAGTACAGGAATTATTGGGGTTGAATTACCAATGGCTTTGATAAGAACTGCTCTTCAGAAAATTGAATTTCAACCTAATTCTGGCCAATTATATGCTAAAGCTATGATGACAACTGACACCAAACCAAAAGAATGCTCAGTAACAGTATCAACAAATGGGAGAGAGTTTAAAATCGGTGGAGTTTGTAAAGGTACTGGAATGATTCATCCCAATATGGCTACGATGTTATCTGTTGTTACTACTGACGCACCTATAGAACAAAAACTTTTGCAAGATATCGTAAAGCAAACTGCTGATGAATCTTTTAATATGATTAGTGTTGATGGAGATATGAGCACTAACGACTCTTATATAATTCTTAGTAATGGAGCGGCAGGTGGAGAAATTATCACCTACGAATCTGCTGAACAGCAAGATATACAAAATGCAATAAAGGAAGTTGTTCAATATTTAGCTAAAGAAATGGTTCGAGATGGCGAGGGAGCAACAAAATTATTTCAAGTTACAATCGAAAATGCTAATAATATTGAAGAAGCGCGTGATGCCGCTAGAACAATTTCTAGTTCAAGCCTGGTCAAAACAGCTGTACATGGAAATGATCCGAACTGGGGAAGATTACTTGCCTCATTAGGAAGTAGTATAGCCGAAGTTGATGAAAATAAATTATCAGTATACATTAATGACATTTGTATACTAGAAGATGGACTGCCAATACCTTTTTTCAAGGATGCAATTATTCAACAAATGGTCAATTCTGAAATTACGTTTAGAATTAACCTAAATTTAGGAGAAAGTTCCGCATCAGCTTGGGGTTGTAATCTTTCTGAAGAATATGTCCATTTTAATAGCGCATATACTACCTAATCTAATAAATTAATTCCTTCAAGAATGAAAGAAATGAAAGAGATAGTAGTTATAAAACTTGGTGGTAGCACTTTATCTGAGATGGATAATAATCTCAAAGAAATTGCAGAACTTCATTTGTCTGGATTTCCTCTGGTAATTGTACATGGAGGAGGAGCGTTAATATCCGATTGGATGAACAAACTTGAGATTAAGACTGATTTCATTGATGGTTTACGGGTGACAGATAAAGACTCTATTCAAATTGTTACGGCAATCTTGGGTGGATTAGTTAATAAAACTATTGTTGCCTCAATAATAAATCAAAACTGTAAAGCGATTGGCTTAAGTGGTATTGATGATAATATTTTTACTGCACAATTTTTAGATCAAACACATGGATATGTTGGGAATATAACTAATACTAACAGTGAATTTGTCCAATTATTATTAAATGAAGGATACCTTCCTGTAATAGCGCCAATAGCTATTAATAGCTCAATTGTAAATCCACCTCTTTTGAACATAAATGGAGATACAGCAGCGAGTGCACTAGCAGTAAGTTTACATGCAAAAAAATTAATCTTTTTAACCGATGTAGATGGAGTTCTAGATGATAATTCTGAATTAATTAGCACCCTGTCTATTGAGCAATCAAAAAGTTTAATTAGTAATGGAACTGCCAAGAGTGGTATGATTCCAAAAATAAATTCTTGCATTAATGCGTTAGAATCAAGTGTAGAATCATTTATAATTAATGGTACGAAGTATGGGAATTTAACATCGATTATCAAGAATTCAGAAAGTGTCGGGACAAAGTTTCTAGTTTCATAATATACACATAGATGGATTTTACGATACGAACAAGGAGGAGATTAATGTCTGTATGGCAAGATTTAGAAAAAAAATATTATATGCAAGTGGTGAGAAGACAACCTGTCACCATTGTTAAAGGGCTTGGTACTAAAGTTTGGGATGATCAAAATAAAGAATACCTTGATTTTACTTCTGGTTGGGCAGTTAATAATTTAGGACACTGTCACCCTGCAATAGTTGAAGCTATAAAAATTCAAGCTGAAACTTTAATGCAAACTTCGAATCAATTTTTTACTATACCTCAAGTACAATTAGCACAATTATTGGTAGAAAATAGTTGTCTTGATCGAGTGTTCTTTGCCAATAGTGGTGCCGAAGCTAATGAAGGAGCAGTTAAATTAGCACGTAAGTATGGGAAGTTAAATAAAAATGGTGCATATGGTGTAATTACTGCTTTAAATTCATTCCATGGTAGAACTATGGCTATGATTTCAGCAACTGGACAGCCACATTACCAAGCAAATTGGCAACCATTATATGAAGGTTTTACTAACGTTGAATACAATAATTTAGAAGCAATAAAACAGGCAACAAACGAAAATACTTGTGCTGTAATGCTTGAACCCATCCAAGGTGAGGGGGGAGTAAATATACCTGATCAATCATTTTTTAAAAATGTTAAACAATGGTGTGAAGACAATAATATGTTACTTATACTTGACGAGGTACAAACAGGAATTGGCCGAACAGGTACTTTATTTGGTTACGAACAATTTGGTATTGAACCAGATGTTATAACATTAGCGAAAGGACTTGGCGGCGGAGTGCCAATTGGTGCTTTTCTTGCTAAAGAAAGTGCAGCGGCACTCGAACCTGGTGATCATGGATCTACATTTGGTGGAAATGTACTAACAACAGCTGCAGCATATGCTGCAGTAAAGTTTGCTGTTGATAATAGTATCGAAAAAGATGCAAAAGATAGTGGGGAATATCTAAAAGATTTACTTGAAAAAGCAACGGATTCACTTCCTAACATAAGTGAAATACGTGGTAGAGGATTACTAATTGCAGTTGAATTTACTGAAGATATAGCACCTGAACTTGTATCTACTTGTAATGAATTAGGTTTACTTTTAAATCCTGTAAGACCTAATGCAATAAGACTTATGCCGCCCTTAACTGTAAGTCAAGAGGAGATGAATCAAGCTGTAGAATTAATAGTTGAAGGTGTTAAAACTATATTAGCTAAAGGAAAAGAATAAGATGGGATCATCTAAAAAAGTTATATTAGCTTACAGTGGAGGTTTAGATACATCCGTTATTTTACATTGGCTTATCCAAAAAGGATATGAGGTTGTAACTTATACAGCTAACTTAGGCCAAGGTGATGATTATGAATTAATAAAAAGTAGAGCTACAAGTATAGGTGCTACACAAAGCTATATTCCAGATTTAAGAAAAGAATTTGTTGAAAATTTTATTTTTGAATCTGTGAAAGCTAACGCACTATACGAAGGAAGATACCTACTTGGAACTTCGCTTGCAAGACCACTTACTGCTAAAGCTCAAGTTGAAATCGGTAAAAAAGAAAAAGCACAATTATTATCTCATGGCGCTACGGGTAAAGGTAATGATCAAGCAAGATTTGAATTCACTTTTAGTGCATTAGGACCAGAATTTGGAATATACTCACCATGGAGAGATCCAGAATTCTTAGGAGAATTTCAAGGTAGATCTGATCTTATTGAATATGCTGATAAATATAATATTGAAGTAGAACAAACAAAAAGTCGACCTTGGAGTAGTGATGCTAATTTGATGCATATTAGCTATGAAGCTGGTGAATTAGAAGATCCAAATAGAAAACCAAGAGAGGATATGTTTAATTTAACAACATCCCCACAAAATGCTCCTGATAAAGAAATTGAAATTGAAATTGAATATTTAGATGGTATACCAATAAAACTAACTAATATTACTGACAATGTAGTTAAAACTGATGCATTAGAATTATTTATATATCTAAATGAGCTTGCAGGTATAAACGGTATTGGTAGAGAAGATATTGTTGAAAATAGACTAGTTGGTCTAAAATCTCGCGGAGTATATGAAACACCTGCTGCAACAATACTGCAAAAAACCCATAGAGATATTGAAGGGTTAACCATGGATAGAGAAGCTATGCATTTGAGAGATTCTCTAATACCAAGATATTCAGAATTAGTTTATTATGGTTTTTGGTATTCTCCAGAAATGGAACTCTTACATACCCTTTTCAACGAATCTCAAAAAAATGTATCTGGTATTGTTAATACTACTCTATATAAAGGTAATGTAATTATAAACTCACGTTATTCAGAAAATTCATTATATAATGAACAAATGGTAAGTATGGATTCACATGGAGGATTTGATAGCACTGACTCAACTGGATTTATCCATATTAATTCTCATAGATTGAGAGCATATTTTTCCCGAGGAAAATGAAAATGTATCACACCAACATAAATAATTCTGACAATGAAATATTTCAACGATTTACTGAGTCAGTTAGTTATGACAAGAAACTTTTTAAACAAGATATAAAAGGTTCTAAAGCTCATGCAAGAATGTTAGCCAAGCAAAATATTATTTCTTCGAATGACGCTAATGAAATTTGTTCAGGACTAACACAAATCGAAGAAGAGATTATTAATAATAAATTTACATGGAAATATGAATTAGAAGATATTCATATGAATATAGAATCTAGACTTAATGAGTTGATCGGAGATATCGCTGGTAAACTTCACACCGCTAGATCACGAAATGATCAAATTGCTTTAGATATGCGATTATTTTTAAAAGAAACTATATTAGACACAATTATATTATTATTAGAATTACAATCGACAATTCTGTCACGTGCCGAAGAAAATATTGATATAGTTCTACCAGGCTACACACATATGCAAAGGGCTCAACCTTTATTACTTAGTCATCATTTAATGGCATACTATAATATGTTTTCAAGAGATATTACGAGATTTGAAAATAATTATACAGAGACCGATGTTATGCCCTTAGGTAGTGGAGCTCTAGCTGGAGTTCCATACCCTATTGACAGGGAATTCGTATCAAAAGAACTTGGCTTTTCAAAAATTAGCACAAATTCAATGGATAGTATTTCTGATCGAGATTATATACTCGAATTTTTATTTAACTCTGCTACAACCATGTCGCATGTTTCACGTATCTCCGAAGAAATAATTCTTTGGTCAACTCAAGAATTTAACTTTATAAGTTTAGATAAACGTTTTACAACTGGAAGTAGCATGATGCCACAAAAACGAAATCCTGATTTTGCAGAAATCTCTAGAGGTAAAATTGGAAGAGTTTATGGTAGCCTGATAGGATTATTAACTACGATAAAGGGTTTACCTATGACTTACAATAGAGATCTTCAAGAGGATAAAGAAGGGCTGTTTGATACCATTGAAACGTTACAAAGCACTTTAAAAGTAATGAACGGTATTATTGATACAGCTACTTACAATAAAGAAATAATGCTAAAAGCTGCACAAGATAATAGTATGTTGGCAACAGATATGGCTGATTATTTGGTAAAGAAAGGTATACCTTTTCGAAAAGCTCATGAAGCTATGTACTTGTTAGTAGATTATGCTAATAGTTCAAATAAAACTCTAAAAGAGTTATCATTAGATGAATATAGAAAATTCTTACCTGAATTCGAAGAAGATGTTTTTGGCATAGATTTAGATCATTCAATAAATCAAAGAAATGTTATGGGTGGAACTGCACTTGTACAAGTTCAAAACGCAATAATAAACGCAAAAAATTTAACCCAAAATAAAATAAATGAGTATAAAAAATATTAAACTAGCCCCATCAATATTATCTGCTGATTTTTCCAAATTAGGTGAAGAAGTAGCTTTAGCCACAGAATCTGGGGCGGATATGATACACGTCGATATTATGGATGGTAAATTTGTTCCAAATATAACATTTGGACCATCAATGGTTTCCGCAATACGTCGTTGGACAAATTTACCATTAGATATTCATATGATGATAACTGAACCTGAAAAACAAATCCCTTTATTTGTAGATGCTGGAGCAGATATTATAAATGTTCATATTGAAACTTGTGTTCATTTACATAGAATTATTCAGATGATCAAATCAAATAATATTAAAGCTGGAATTGCGCTAAATCCAGGTACTCCTATAAGTACCCTCTCCGAGATAATTGAAGAATTAGACCAAATTGTCATTATGTCTGTAAACCCAGGATTTCCTGGCCAAACCTTTATTTCTAAAACATTAAATAAAGTATCGGATTTAAGAAACATAATTAACCAAGATGGTCTCAATGCAGATATAGAAATTGATGGAGGAATAAATAAATCGAGTATAAAATCTGCTGTAGAAGCTGGCGCGAATGTACTAGTAGCCGGTTCTGCTGTATACAACTCCAACGCCTCGGTTAATGATTGTATATATGAATTAAAAAATTCTATTTAATCATTTGATTATTGATTATAGAATAGTACTATGGAATCAAAAAATTTGATTAAGTTATTACCATCATTTCTTGTTACTGGACTAATAAGTATTGCTATTATATTCATAGGAATTTCTTCTGCAGATGGCAAAAGTACTAGTAGTTTTTTACCAACTAGTCTTGTTACGAGTATATCAACAGAATTAGCTACGATAATCAACCAGTTTGGGACTTCGCTTCCACTTGGTTTAGCGTTTCTAGCAGGTATGAGTGCAGCAGTAAATCCATGTGGTTTTATTCTTTTGCCAACTTACTTAGGGTTAATCCTGAGCGAAAATAATAAGGTTAATAATACAAAAGCAACAAATTATTTTCATCTATCCCAAATTGCCTTTTTCGTTACATTAGGTTTTATTATTGTATTTGCTACAATCGGTTTTTCTATAAGTTTTGGTGCTAGATCTATAATTCAAGAACTTACATCTATTATTACTATAGTTATAGGAATAATTCTGATTCTGATTGGAATAATTTCTCTCAACACTGAGACGAAAATTTACTTAAATTGGCCCACACAAGTTGCTGCTAAATTCGGAGATCCAAGAAATACTAAATACCCCAAATTTATTAATTATTTATTTTTTGGTATGAGTTATGCTATAGCATCTATTAGTTGTACCCTTCCCATATTTTTAGCAGTTATTGGGGTTTCGTTGACAAACAATAATATTATCGATATTGCAAAACAATTTGTTCTTTACAGTCTAGGAATGGGATTTGTTATAACAATAACAACTTTAATAATAGCTTCAATAGAAAATTCTTTGTTGAAAGGAATGACTAGATTAACACAATGGTTTCAATACACAACTAGCACAATTATGATACTGGCAGGATCATACCTAATATTTTATTGGACAAGTTCAGGAACGCTTTAATAAAAGATTAAGCTAATCCGAGCATACCAGACTTATTATACGTTCTTATGCATTGTGTACAAAGCTTAACTTTTTTTCTCATTCCATTAACTTCAATACGAAAAGTTTGTATATTCGGAAGCCATTTTTTATTAGTTGCTCGCTTCGAGTGACTCACATTATGCCCAAATTGGGGCGTTTTAGTACAATATTCACATTTAGCCACGTAAAACCTCTTTGACTCTTACTTTGACTTTGAGTAGAATCTCACTGTAATTCAGCGAGAATAGTAATTATAGCGAACATTAACGAATATGGCTAGTGATGTGCAAAATCTGAATAATGGGCTAAGTGGACATGAACTCAAAAATCTATTTGATTCTGGCTATAATACCTTATTAGCAAATATAGATACCATCAATTCTTTGAATGTATTCCCAGTACCTGACGGTGACACAGGAACTAATATGGTATTAACAATGAAATCTGCTAAAACAGAATTTGATAAAGAATGTGAAAATGATGCTGGTAAAATAGCCGAAGCAATGTCCAATGGTGCTTTAATGGGTGCACGAGGTAACAGCGGGGTAATTCTATCTCAATTTCTTAGAGGTTGGGCATCTGCACTTTACAATTCTGAAATTATAACTCCCCTTCAAATTGTCCATGCACTAAAGAATGGTATGGAATTTTCATATGAATCTGTAAGTAATCCAGTCGAAGGGACAATGCTAACTGTCATTAAATATGCCTATGAAGGTGCATATTCTGCATACAATAATGTTTCAAATAACATAAAAGAAATATGGGATGAGGCATATAAGTCTGCAAAAGAAGCATTAGAAAATACTCCTGAATTACTACCGATACTAAAACAAGCACAAGTTGTAGATGCCGGCGGGCTCGGAATAGTTGCAATTATGGATGGCATGAAATCTTATTTTAATGGTACAAACGATACCCCACCAGTAAAAATCCAAGTTGAAAACTCAACCATTGCCGAAAACTTTATATTTGAGTCAAATGATGAAGAATTTGGTAACTGTATTCAATTTATCATTAATAATCCTACAATAAGTAAAACAACTCTCGAAAATAAATTCTCTGATCTTGCATCCTCTGTAGTTATTGTTGATGCAACAAAATTATTTAGAATACATGTTCATTCTGAAGATCCGGATCCTATTCTAAAACTGGCAAATGAAATCGGAACAATTTCAGACGTAAATATCCAAAATATGGATGACCAAAAAGCTGAATTTTTTCAAGACATATCATCCCAAACTAATGTTATTAAAGATCATGTACATAATGCTATAGTTGCAGTAGTCGACGGAGAAGGCTTTATTGATATTTTTAAAGAACTTGGTACTACGGTAATTATCTCTGGCGGACAAACTAAAAATCCAAGTACTGAAGAAGTTTTGACTGCTATTAATGATTGTAATGCAGATAATATTTTTGTATTTCCAAACAATAAAAATATTATTGGGGTTTCTCAACAAGCTGCAAAACTTTCAGAATCAAATGTAATTGTAATTCCAACGACATCGGTTCCTGCTGGTATAAGTGGATTGTTAGGATTCGATCATACACTTTCTTATGAAGTAAATGAGGAAAACATACTAGAATCAGTTGAGAGTGTTACAACTTGTGAAATTACAAAAGCCACTAAAGATATTACTATTAATGACATCAATGTTATCCAAGGTGAATATTTATGTATAATTAACGGCGAAATAAGAGCTTCAGAAAAATCATTAGCAATTATCATAGATGATACTATTAATTATACGCAACCTACCCCAGAAAATATGATTACAGTATATTTTGGGTCAAATATAAACCCAAATATGGAAAACGAAATAGTATCATTGTTTACCAAGAAATATTCACAAAATGAATATGATTTTGTTCGAGGCAATCAAGAAATATATGATTTAATTATTTCTATAGAATAAATAGTAAGGATAAATTTATGAGTACAGTAATAGTAACGGATAGTACCTGTGACATACCAAGTGATATCATTGAAAAACTCAACATTCATGTTGTCCCATGCAGTGTTAATTTTGGCATAGAAACCTATCTTGATGGGGTCGAAATAAAAGCTGAAGAATTTTATAAACGTCTAACAAGTTCTGAAGTTTTTCCTACAACTTCTCAACCTACTCCAAACCAATTTCTTGAAATCTACAACTCCATACCTAATGAATCAGATATCCTTTCTATCCATGTTTCTGAAAAACTTAGCGGTACATATAATTCTGCTTTGCAGGCTCAAAAGAGTCTATCAGATAGAAATATCCAAGTAATTGATTCACAACTCGCTTCAACAGCTCTTGGGTTGGTTGTCATAGAAGCAGCAAAAAAAGCTCAAGAAGGCAATTCAATTGATGAAATCGCTAAACTCACCAATAATGCACTTGCTAACTCTAATGTATTTATATTACTAGATACAATCGAATATTTGAAACGAGGAGGAAGAATTGGAAAAGCGCAAGCATTTGTCGGAAACTTACTTAAGTTGCGCCCCATTCTCACTTTAAATAATGGTGCTGTTGAAGGTGTAAAAAAAACACGAAGTAAACAAGCAGGAATGAATTATCTTCAAGAAATATTACAGCAACAAAGCAGTCTTATAAATGTAGCTGTGCTCTACACCACCAATGAGCAAGAAGCATTATCAGTTGCAAAAGATGTTAAAGAAATAACCAATATTGATAATATTGTCATTTCTCAATGTGGACCAGCAATAGGAGCTCATGCCGGTCCAGGCGCAGTAGGCATTGCTTTGTTAAAAGGATAAATTTACGAAAAAATCATTATGTCAAAACATCGTAATATTAATAAACTTTCTAAATTACTTCATGAAGTTCTTATAGAACTAGGCGAAGACCCTAATCGAGAAGGTTTAAAAGAAACCCCTGAAAGATGGGCTGATTCTCTTTTGACACAAACTGAAGGAAGCAAAGTAAATCCAGAGGAACATCTTAAAACTATATTTGAACTATCAGAAGATATATATCCTGAATATTCAGATGATATGATCATAGTAGACAAAATACAGTTTTCTTCACTTTGCGAGCATCATATTACACCCTTTAGAGGACTAACTCATATAGGATATATTCCTAATCCTACCACGAGGAAAATTGTAGGATTATCCAAACTTTCAAGAGTGGTAGATTTATTTAGTCAGCAATTGCAGATACAAGAGCGATTAACAAACCAAATTGCTCAAGCAATATATCATCACCTTGAACCATTAGGTGTTATTACAGTAATACAAGCCAGACATTATTGTATGATTCAAAGAGGGGTTAAACAAAGGAATAGTGTTACTACAACAATAGCAAAAAGAGGAATATTTTTAGAAAATGATAATTTAGAAAACAAATTTCAAAATTATATAGCTATGAAACTTCAAAAAAAAATGGGGTGAGTGAAGGGATTCGAACCCTCGATCTCTAGTGCCACAAACTAGCGCCTTAGGCCTCTTGGCTACACTCACCACAAATACAAACAAATTTACCATTGTATTATTATCCAGTCAATAAACATAAATAACGCAAAAAACTGGATTAAACTAAAAATAGAATAACATATTGCTTGAGAAACATTAATGATATCACTATTATATTACATTGGCTGGGAGGGAATTATGACCAAACGAGTATTTATTACAGGAATAGGAATGATAACACCACTGGGACTTAATGTAGCCACTACTTGGCAAAATTTAGTCGCTGGAAAATCTGGAGCAAACACAATTGAACATTTTGATCCATCAGAATTTCAAACAAAAATTGCATGTGAAGTAAAAGACTTTGATGCTAATGACTTCATTGATAGAAAAAAGGCTAGACAATTAGATCGATTTTCACAATTTGCTATGTCAGCCGCTCAAGAGGCTTTAGCACAATCAAATTTAAATCTTGAAAATACTGATTTAAAAAAAGTAGGCGTAATTATAGCTAGTGGTATTGGGGGTATTAGCACCTTAGATGCCCAAGCAACAGTATTAAATGAGAGAGGGCCTAAAAGAATTAGTCCCTTCTTAATTCCTATGATGCTACCAGACATGGCTTCTGGACAGATATCTATGGCTCTCGGAACTCAAGGTCCAAATTTCTGTGTGGTTTCTTCTTGTTCTAGTGGTGCTGAAGCACTAGGTAATGCATGGAAATTGATCAATAATGACGAAGCAGAAATAGTAATCGCCGGAGGCGCAGAAGCGCCAATTTGCCCTTTGGCAGTTGCTGGATTTAATGCATGTCAAGCATTATCTACAAATAATGAAAATCCTAAATTGGCGAGTAGACCTTTTGATATTGCAAGAGATGGTTTTGTTATGGGAGAAGGATCAAGTGTTTTGATCCTAGAAAGCGAAGAGAGTATCATAAAAAGAGATGCCAAACCTTTAGCAGAACTTGTAGGGTACGGTGCAACCTCAGATGCTTTTCATGTAACACAGCCTCATCCTGAAGGTGCAGGTGCTACTGAAGCAATGAAACGTGCTTTATCTCAAGCTAATTTAGAGCCAAGCGATATTGACTATATTAATGCTCATGGAACATCAACCCCTTTAAATGATAAATTCGAAACCATGGCTATCAAAAAAGTTTATACAGATTCTGCTTTTGATATTCCTATAAGTTCTACTAAATCTATGACAGGCCATCTATTAGGGGCTGGAGCAGCTTTAGAAGCAGCATTTAGTGTTTTATCAATACAAAAGGGTGTAATCCCTCCTACTATTAATCTAACAAATCAAGATCCAGAATGTGATTTAGATTTCACGGCAAATAATTCAATACAAAAAAATATTTCTAATGTTATGTCAAATTCTCTAGGGTTTGGTGGTCATAACTCTTCATTAATATTCAAAAAGTTTGAAGAATAAATCTTGTCTAATAATATAGAAACATCGAAATATCCATGGGAAATATATAATATTATTTCTGATGAAAAAATTTCAGCATCTGAAGATTATCCAATATTCCTTAAACAACTCTTATATAATCGTAACATAACTACAGAATCCGAAATTAAATCATTTTTAGATCCTATGGAATCGATTAATGAATATTCAACTCTTCCAAATATAGATAAAGCCACTAACTATATTGCAAATGCAATTCAAAATAATAAAAAAATATGTGTGTTTGGTGATTTTGATGTTGACGGAATAAGTGCTACGGCGATTTTAGGAAGAACCTTCAAAGCAGCTGGGGTTACAATTATTCCACACATACCCAATAGGTTTACTGAAGGACATGGTTTAAATCGAGAAGCTATTAAAATGTTGAAAGATTTATCTGTAGAATTAATTATTACAGTAGATACAGGGACAACAGCAATAGATGAAATTAATTATGCTAATGAACTTGGAGTATCAGTAATTGTTACAGATCATCATTTAACATTTGATGCTTTACCGGATGCCATAGCTATAATTAATCCTCAATTACCTGATTCAATATACCCTTTTATGGGATTAACTGGTGCAGGCCTTGCTTTAAAACTTGCTGAATCTATTATTGAAAAACTTAATTTAGATAAAGATATATTAGATGATCTCTATTCACTTGCAACGTTAGGCACTGTGGCTGATGTAGGAGCTTTGATAAGTGAAAATAGGGGTATAGTTAATAAAGGACTAAAATCTATAGGGCAAAAACCACTAATGGGAATTAAAGCTTTATCACATGCCTCTGGAAGAAAAAATACCTACCTAAATGTTAGAGATTTGTCATGGAATATTATTCCTCGTCTGAATGCAACTGGTCGCATGGGTGATCCAAAATTAAGTTACGATATCCTTACAACAAATGAGTTTCCCGATGCTGTAGAAAAAGCAAAACAAATAGAAGAATATAATATTCTCAGAAGAGAAGAAACCCAAAAAGGGTTCAAAACTGCAATGAATACTTTAGAGCCTGGATCTATATATATTGCACAGGATAAAACTTTTCACTGGGGAATTATAGGTCTCTTAGCAAATAGGATTGCTGGAAGATTCCATAAGCCTGCTATAGTGATAAGCGAGGGGGAACAATACAGTCTAGGAAGTGCAAGAAGCATTGAAAACTTTGATGTAGGAAATATTATCGAGAAAACAGGTGGCTTAATCGGAGGATTTGAAAAATTCGGAGGACATGCGCAGGCAGCAGGGTTTACAATTAAAAATTCAAAAATTCCCTTATTTAAAAAAACAATACAGGAATTAAGTCGGAATTATTCTATTGAAAATAATATTAATGATATGAATAATTCTCTAAAAATTGACTGCAAATTAGAGTTAGACAATTTGCCAGAAGGAATATTGAAAATTATTGGGATGTTGCGTCCTTTTGGCGAAAAAAACCCAGAACCTTTATTTATGAGTAATAACCTGACTATTCAAAAAAAACGGCTTTATGGATCACGAAACAGAGCAGCATTAATACAACTAAAATCTAAAAACTTCATCTGGGATACATTTGCCTCAAATAATATGATGGTTCCATATGAAGTAGGAGATAAAGTAGATATTGTATATTCGTTTTCCTTACGTGGAAGTAACATGAATGTAGGAATGAATCTCAACATTCAAGATATTCGACATAGTGTTATCAGTTAGTTCTACTAGTCCAACTTGCTCTCAAAGCTAATATCGGAACACATATTGTCAATACTAATAACGAAATCAAATGTGCTTCCTGTAAACCAGCAAACCATACAGAATCAAGTCTCATAAACTGTATGAAAAAACGACCTATTGAGTATATTATCGCGTAGGAAATAAAAATCATTCCGGGAGGACCTAAACGACCACGAAGGTTCCAAAGAATAATAAAAGCAAACGTGGTTAGTATCATTTCGTATATAATTACTGGATGGCTTGGATTAAGACCGTGAAATGTAAAAGAACCGCTATCAGGATGTGAATATATAGTACCCCACACAAGATCAGTTTTTCTACTTATATGCTCACCATTTATTACATCGCCTAAACGACCAAAAGTTTGTCCAATAGCCATTGCAGGAGCTACTAAATCTAAAAGCTTGCCTATAGATAAATCTTTGAATTTTGCATACATATTACCTTGTAGATAACCTTTAGCTATTTTTTCGCCGACAAGGTTCTTGAACCAGATTTGTTTTTGACCTGCATAAACTAAGCCAAGATATTTTCGTATGAATATATTTAGAAGTCCTGATAATGTACCAAAAATTAATGCTCCATAGAGAGCAATTCCACCACGCCATACTTGATATATATATCCCAAGTTATCTTGATAATAGTCCCACCTGTCAATAACATGAACTAGCCTAGCGCCTAATATTCCACCAATGATAACCCACAAAGCTACAGAATAAATCACATCGCTATCAATATCTTCTTTTGTAGACCATCGATCAATCAAATAAATAGCTATACCAACACCTACAAAAGTAAAGAATCCGTGCCAACTCAATACTATTGAATCTCGAAATATAAATGGATCTATTCCTATTGTCATATTTTATACCTCCAAAGAAAGAATTTTAAAAGTGTTATGTGATTGTGTCAACAAATATTTAAAAGCAGTTCATTCCATAGATTTATTCATCATGGTATTATAAAAATTAATAAACGTAAGGGAATTGCTATGGATATCATAATCGAACAATTTCTTCAGTACCTAATGATTGATTTAGGTCTATCAACAAATACTATATCTGCATATAGAAATGATTTAAACCAATTCTTTATAACTATCGATCAAAATAATAACTCTATCAATTATACAAAAGCTATAACTCGTAAAAATATTAATCAATACATCAAAACAATGCAAAAGAAACAATATGCATCTACAACTATTTCGAGAAAGATTGCATCAATTAAATCCTTTGTCGGTTATTTAGAAGAAGAAGGGATATTATTTGAAAATGTTACAAAAAATATACAAACTCCACGAAAAGGCCAATCTATACCTAATACTTTAAGTGTAGAAAATATAATGAGCATTTTAGATTATCTTAAAAGGGATATTTCATTAACTGGAATACGAAATTTGACAATGGTTGAACTTTTATATGCCACAGGAATGAGAGTGTCTGAATTAATTTCTCTAAATCTAAATGATGTTAGTATCGAGCAACAACACTTGCGTTGTACAGGTAAAGGATCAAAACAAAGAATGGTACCGATATATCCATCAATCACAACATTATTATCTGATTACATAAATTTTGTTAGGCCTAAACTCGCAACAAAAAGATCAAGTAATATGAAATCTGTTTTTGTAAATTCTCGTGGTTATAAATTAACTAGGCAATCAATTTGGTTATTAACCAAAGAGATAGTTAATTCTACAAAAATTAAATCGTTTTCTCCCCATACTCTTCGACATAGCTTTGCAACACACCTCCTTGAAGGAGGTGCAAGTTTAAAGAATGTTCAAGATCTTTTAGGTCATTCAAATATCTCTACAACACAAATTTACACACATATCAATAATAATAAACTTATGGAAATTTATGATAAATCATTTCAACGGTAATGATTGTTGTTGACAAACCTGTTTATTATTCTATAGTTTTAGATAGGTAATTAATCAATTTGAAAAATAAATAAAATGGCAAATAAATCAAAAACACAAACAAGAAAAAATAGAGTAAAAGTACCTAACGTTGGTCCAGGTAAAAATGCAGTTAAAATAGAAAGTAAACCAAACGCATCCGATGAATCCAAAATAGCAACTAAAGATGCATCAAATACCTCTCAACCTGTAGTTAAAGCAACAAATACCTCAATTAAAAATAACCCACCATACAAGAGAGAAATAGTACGTATCAGTATAACTAGCCTAATAACTTTTGGAATTTTGATAGGTCTAATTTTTACAATGTAATCTAAGCATGTGATGCTGCTCCACCATCAACAAAAATAGTTTGCCCAGTAACAAAATCACTAAATTCAGAAGCCAAGTAAACTAGTAAAGGTCCTATTTCCTCTGATTCACCTAGCCTTCTTAAAGGTATATATTTAGATAAATTTTGTTTCTGTGATTCGTCTGAGATCTGATCCTTAAACCACCCCATAGCAATAGAATTAATTCTTATATTTTCTAGTGCCCATTCCAATGAAAGAGATTTAGTAACCTGTTCAACAGCAGATTGTGTGGCAGAGTATAAAACTGCATTTTTTAAACCTATCTGAGCTAAAGCAGAAATAACATTAATAATTCTACCGTATTGATGGTTTAACATTTTTTTACCAACCTCTTGTAATACTAATAAGGTGTTTCTTATATTAGAATCAATCAAAAAATTAAGCTCGCTATCAGTAGTATCAACAAATGATTTACCTAATACAGTTTGAGCACAATTAACTAAGATATCTATATTCCCAAATTGATTTTCTACTTTATCTAAGGTTGCAACAAGTGACTCTCGATTATTTCTTTCGGTGAAAAATATATTTGTATTTTCATTAGCACCATGAGATTCAAAATTGAGTATACACACATTTGCACCTGCTTCCTCTAATGCTAAAATTGCAGAAGTAGATATAAAGTCTCCTCCTACAGTCACAAGTGCATTTTTCCCTGACAAATCCCATTCTTTTGGTTTCATTTTTATTCTCCCTAAGAAATACTTATTTATTGTTTATTAGCAGATTGAATTAAATTAACTGCATTATACGCACTCAAAGCTGCGCTCTCCATAGTAGATGGCCATCCGGTATCGACCCAATCTCCAGCAATATACAAATTATCTACAGGAGTAGTATTAGTCAAGCGATATTTCTTACTATTGGGTATACATCTAAATGTAGCTTTTCTTTCTTTGATTATTTTATATTTTTCTACATATTTAATTTGAAATTGTGGAAAAATAGACTTTAGTTCTTCAAATATTGATTCAATTATTTCCTCTGTTGTTTTTTGCAGTAAATACTTGGCATCACTTATGGAAATATCTAGCCATTGAGACTTATTATCTCGAGATGGTTTATTAAAAATCCACTGTAATGGACTATCAATAATATTGATAAATTGATCATTCATTATCTTTCTATTCAACCAAATATGAATATTTACAATAGATGAATATTGTATATTAGGTAATTGGTTAAAAAATTCATGATTTAGTAATTTATCAGGAAGAAAAGAATAAAGTGAATGTGATGGTACAGCACTTATAATTACGTCTGCAGATAAATGAGTTCCATCTCTCAATTCAATACTAGTTATATTGTTATTGTCATAAACTAATTTATTTACACTGTTACCTAAATATAAAGTCCCACCATTACTTTCAATATAATTACTACCTGGAATTGATATTATTTCATCTAATGTACCCTGAGGAAATCCTAATTTTACGTAGTTGTTCCCCTTTAAAATGGATTCTTGAAAAACCATTAATCCCATATCTGCACTAACATTATCAACATGATCATTTAATGTCGGCAATACAACTAAGTTCCAGAATTTTTCAATTACATTTTTTGATTGAGAGTTGTTTTTTAACCATTGGGAAAATGTAATATCTTGATATTTAACATTATTTCTATTAATAAATTTCATTTTGACCAAGGTAAGTATCGCACGCAATTTTTCCTGAAATCCAATGTGAGGATATTTTAGAAGTGAAACTAATAACATAAATCCATATGGGATATATTTTGTATCTCGTATAATGCCCGTTTTCCCTCTTTTATCAGCTATTTTAACACTGAATGAATCCTGAAAATTTACCCCTGACAAACTATCTATTTTTGTAAGAAGTTGTAAGAACTTATCATAACAACCCATCAGTAAATGCTGTCCATTATCATACGATTTATTGGAGGATTGTTTGACAGAATAGGTTCTTCCTCCTAAAAATTTTCTCCGTTCTATTAATGAGACTTTATAACCCTTTTCTTGTAATAAAATGGCGCTATAAATACCAGCAATTCCTCCACCTATTACAATTGCAGTCTGTTCACTTATTTTTTGGTTATTTTGTATTGCAACCATGTAAATCCCATAATCGATAATTTTTCAAATGTGTTTAATCTATACTTGGTATTGAAAATATGGTAATTCGACTTTTCGATTTTTTTCAATATTTTGCTATAGATTCTTGATAAAATTTTTAAACAAATACGAGAATCTGTATCAACAAGAGGAAGGAGCATTGATCCTGATTCAAAATATTTTTTTGCTCTATTTACTTCAAACTTCATCAACTGTATGAAATCGTTATTATATAAAGATCCTGAAAGTAAATTTATTGAATAATTAAATTGATCCATTTCATCCAATGATAAGTAACATCTATTTTCAGCTAAATCATCTGGAATATCTCTCAGTATATTAGTGAGTTGCATTGCTAAGCCAAAATCAATTGCATAATCTATAGCTTTGGGATTTGTATATCCAAATATGGAAATACAAATTAACCCGATAACACTTGCAACCTTATAGCAATATTCTTTTACTTCTTCAAAAGTAGTGAAAAATTTAAATTCAATATCCATCCTTACTCCATCGATAACATCGAAAAAATATTGTTCCGAAATATTAAATTCTTTGATTATTGCACATGTTGCTAAAATGATTGGATCGCTTTTTAAGGTCAAAACATCCGAATTAATTCCAGATTTTAAATTATCTTCAATACTATCTAATAAGCGTTTTTTTTCAATTATTGACTTATTGTTATCTACTGCATCATCACATATTCTACAAAAAGCATATGCAGTGTAAATCGCTCTTTTTTTTTGCATTGGTAGTGTTATAAAAGCATAATAAAAATTTCTAGCCTGATTTTTTGTGACTTGTTCACAATGATCAAAAGCATCTTTTAGATGTGTATCACTAATGCCTAATATGTCCAAATAATTTGTATCCTAACCAATTAGAAATCAAAACTGATTTTAATAAAAGTACCGCTTTATCTATGCGTGTTAATTTGGGTCGGCCTAAAAAAACATTGTACTTCCTTTTCTTGATCTTTTCCAAAATTCCTAACCCCCCAAGATTAAACATAGCAATTTCTATTTTTGAGCTTCCTGAGATATGGTCTAATAATTTTATACCATTTGAGAAATATTCTAATGTTCTATTAATCTGAAATTCCATCATATTAACAAAACATTGATTATATTCACGGTTCCATAATTGCTTTTCATTATATTCAAAATTTTCCATATCTTCTAAAGGAATGTATATACGATCTCTTACTATGTAATCTTCTTCAATATCCTGCCAAAAGTTTGCCAATTGTAACCCCGTACAAGTTAAATTAGAAAGTTGAATACATTTGTCCTCAGTAAAACCTAGTAGATATAATACAAGCTGACCAACTGGGTTTGCTGACTTTTCGCAATAGATTAAAAGATCAGAAAATGTATTATAGCGTTTAATGTTTTGATCCATTCGATTAGCTTCTATCAAATCCAAAAAGGGTTGTATTGGGATACTAAATTCACATATAGTTTTATGAAGAGCATGGAAAAGTAATGAATCCGGTTTGCCTAGATAACATAAATTTAATTGTTCTTCAGCGTAATTAAGATAATTATTTGAATCTCCAGAAAATTCATCTCCGAAATCATCGATCATACGGCAATAGGCATAAATTGAATGAAAATGTTTTATTATTTTTCTAGGCAGAAATAATGTTCCGATAAAAAAATTTTCATAATTACTTTTCGCTAAAGATTCACAATATTGAAAAGCCAAATCCTCTAATTGATAACTTTTCAAAATGACACCATCTACACCTATTAAGATAATCTATAAGCTAAGTAATTTGTTAACTGACATAATTGATTATAACCCCACTTTGTTAATGAATCTTTGACGCTATTAATACAATCCAAGGCTAATTCTGAATGATATTCAATCATAGATTGGGATTTTTCAAAAACTTTAAAATCACTCATTATTGAAATAATTTTCTCCATTTCAAAATCAGAAAGCTCAGATGAAAACATTAAACTATCCAATTCTTTATTTTTTGCTTCATTTGCGATATCTAGAGCTAATAAAATTGGATATGTTTTTTTCTTTCGTAAAATATCACTACCGACTGGTTTACCAGTGATTTTTGTATCCCCCCAAATACCTAAAGTATCGTCTCGTATTTGAAATGCTCTACCTAAATGTATTCCAAAATCTCTAAATTTTGTTGTTATATATTCATCATTCAATGAATGTAATGCTCCAAGTTCAGAAGAGCATCTAATCAAAGCACCAGTTTTTTTAGAAATCATTGATAAATATTCATCACTAGTTACATTTAATCGATTTTCAAATTGAACATCCATAAATTGCCCTTCAATCATTTCCATTGAAGCTTGAGATAAAAGTTCCGCTGCTTTTAGCATAATAGATGAATCGAGATCAATATCTGATTGAACAAAATCGGCAAGGGAACGCATGGTATTACCTATCCATAGTGCTCTTGGCTCTCCCCATAATGCCCAAACGGTTTTTTTATGTCGACGTTCAGTATCCCTATCTTGGATATCGTCATGAATTAAAGAAAAATTATGAATTAATTCAATTGCAAGTGCTGAATTGTAAACAGGTAGATAATCATTTGTTAAAGACTCACATACAAGTAAACTTAAGGTAGGCCTCAAAGACTTACCAGCTAATCGTTTTTCTAATAAATTACCATCTTCATCCGTGAAGCCTAAATGATAACCCATTGTTGTATTTAATTCATTAGCAAATGAATCCAAACAATCATATAATCCTTCATCTATTATTAATCTGAATTTATTAAAGCATTCAGGAGGATTAGAGAGAATATTATCAAAATTATTAAGAGATTCTATATTCATAATTTTTAACACCTTATATGTTGTAAAATAGTGTAGCATTTAATACTTTAAGAATATATCTATTTACATCACCTATACTTGACAGTGACTCGCTAGAAGTTTACATTTAATTAAAGGTTTTGTTAAGATTTTAAGAACCTTTGAATCGAAAGGACGGACATATGGAAACATTAATTGCCGTCTTCTCGGCTTTAGTAATTGGAATAGCTTTAGCAGCAACGGTTCAATTCATTTTGGGTCGTAGAGGTGTAACGCAAGCTCGTTTAAACGCAATTGGTGTTATAGAAGAAGCTGAAGAAAACAAACGAAAAATTGTTCTTCAAGCTAAGGAAGAAGCACTAAATATCCGCAGTACATCTGAAAAAGAATTGCGTGATAGACGTTCAGATCTTAATCGTACAGAAAGACGATTAAATCAAAGGGAAGAACAGATTTCCCAAAAAAATGAGAGTACTCAAAAACGTCATCGCCAAATAGAAGCTGAATTAGAAAAAAAGCAAAATTCACTTGATGAATCAAGGGCAGAATTAGAGGAGATAAAGGAAAAAGAAGTAAAGCAACTTGAAATAATTGCTGGTGTGTCGATCTCCGATGCTAAAAATGCCTTAATGAAAAAAGCTGAAGAAGACATTAAATTTGAATTAGCTAAGCGCTATAGGGATATAGAAAACGAATATAAAAATGATGCAAACAATCAAGCTAAACGCGTATTAACGTTAGCTATTCACAGATTGGCATCTGATGTTGTTTCTGAAAATAGCACATCTACTGTTAAACTTCCAAATGATGAAATGAAAGGACGTTTAATAGGTAGAGAAGGTCGAAATATTCGAGCTATTGAAGCAGCAACTGGGGTAGACTTAATAATTGATGATACCCCTGAAGCAGTCAGTGTATCTTGCTTCGATCCTATACGTAGAGAGGTAGCGAAGATAGCCTTAACTAACCTAGTCGCTGATGGTAGAATTCACCCAGCAAGAATTGAAGATATTGTAAACAAAGCTCAAGAAGAACTAGATGAAACTATTTGGTCAGAAGGAGAAAGAGCTGTTTTTGAAACCAGAGTCAGAGGAATGAATTCAGAATTAATTCGACTTATTGGTCGTTTAAAATATCGATACAGTTATGGTGAAAATATTTTACAACATAGTATTGAAGTATCAAATATCGCAGGTATGCTTGCCGCAGAACTTGGTGCAAATATAGAAGTTGCCAAAGCTGGCGGACTTTTACACGATATTGGTAAAGCTTTAACTCATGAGGTAGAAGGAACACACGCAGAAATAGGTGCCGATGTTGCCCAAAAACATGGGATATCTGAACCTATCTGGCGTGCTATTATGGAACATCACGATGAAGATATGGGTTCGATTGAAGCCTTTATTGTTGCAGCAGCAGATGCGGTTAGTGCGGCTAGGCCAGGCTCTAGAAAAGACACCTTAGAACATTATGTGAAACGACTTGAAGCTCTAGAAGCAGTAGCAAATGAATTTCCTGGAATAGAACGAAGTTTTGCTATACAAGCTGGAAGAGAAATTCGAATAGTAGTTCAACCAGATAGTGTCGATGATACCTCTGCAGCTAAATTAGCTCGAGATGTAGCAAACAAGATTCAAGATACCTTAGCTTATCCAGGGCAAATTAAAGTAACAGTAATCAGAGAAACACGTAACGTAGAGATTGCTACATAATTTTAAATATATCTTAAAGGGATTTGTTTACCTATGGTGAATGTAGATCTACACCTCCATACTACTTTTTCTGATGGTAATCTGACACCTGATAAATTAATACAACTAGCCCTAAAAAATAATCTTAATGTTATTTCTATCACAGATCATGATTGTACAGATGCAATTGATGAAGCAATTCTTGCTGCATCAGACAGTAATTTAACAATAATACCTGGAATAGAACTTAATACCGATACTGATGACGGTGAAATACATATTCTTGGGTATTTTATTGATTATCAAAATAAAGAATTACAAAAATTACTTGCTGAATGTAGAAATAGTCGTGTTGAACGTGCAAAAATGATTGTTGAAAAGCTTAATGGCATTGGTATTGATATTCAATGGAAACGTGTACAAGAACTTGCAGGGCATGGTGCTATTGGAAGGCCTCACATAGCAAAAGCAATGTTAGAAACGAAATCAATCAAAACCTTTCAGGAAGCTTTCGAAAAATATATCGGAAGAAATGGAGTAGCCTACATTGAAAGATTTAGGCTGAATGCATTTGAAGCGATAAGTACTATACAACAATATGATGGAATACCTGTGCTAGCGCATCCTGGTTATATTAAGAATCTTGATAATCTTCTACCTAGTTTAATTGAATTTGGATTGAAAGGTATGGAAGTTTATTATGCTAATTATGACAAAAATACTATTAATAATTTGAAAAATATTGCATGCAAATACCAATTAATCCCCTGTGGTGGAAGTGATTATCATGGAATCAAAACTAAGACTGAAAAGTTACCAGGAGCTCTTGGGCCACCTATAGAATCAGTTAATAAACTAATAGAACTGAAAAACAAACAGTTATAGAAAGTTTCTATATTCCCCATAGATTATTAGAATATACTAATTCTAATAATCAGTGTATACTAATAATATTGTGTGATAATTCACAATATTATTAGTTTGCAAGGAGATTACTTTGAATTTACGAATACTTATCCCTCTGATTATTGGTCTTATGATAATTGGCTGTGGGGAAGAAAAAGAACAAAACCCTACTACAATGAGTGACCAAAACGAAAATATGATTACTCAAGAACCTACAGCAACACCTATGCCAGAACCTACAGCAACACCTATGCCAGAACCTACCGAAACTACAAATGAATCATCTGTTACGAACAATATAGAAACAAATACAAATTACCCTGTAACAATCATTGATAAACTAAATCAAATTATCGATATTTCAAATAAACCTGAAAAAATTGTTAGTATTAGTCCAACTGCAACAGAAATGATTTATAAAATTGGTGGTGAAGTTATTGCAAGAGACCGAGCTTCTGTTTACCCTCAAAATGTTATGAACCTTCCATCAATTGGAAGCGCATATTCTCCAAACATAGAACTTATTGTAGAACAAAGCCCAGATTTAGTTGTTATGGAAGCACTAACACAAGCTCGATTTATAGGTGAATTTCAAAAACTTGGAATACCTACTATAGCTGTTCGAGCAGAGTCATTAATTGATGTTACTGAAAGTATGAATATACTTGGTTCTGCATTGGCCTTAGAAGAAAATTCCGAAAAAGCTGTATCTGAAATAAATAAAAAAATTGATTCACTTAAAACTTCTGTAAATTATACCGAAGAGATTTTGATATTAATTTCTGATGCTGACAGAAATGTTTATGCTGCAAAACCTGAATCATATGCTGGTGCTGTGGCAAATTTATTTAACCTAACTAATGGTGCTGAAGGTATGGAAGATATGGGTCCTTATCCTGGCTATACTTTATGGACAGCAGAAAAAGCTGCAACAAGTAATCCTGGATTTATTTTTACAATATCTCCTGCTCCTGAACCTGCACCAAAATTATCAACCATGTTACCTATGATACCTGGATTTAATAGATTAACTGCAGTCACTACTGGAAATGTTGCAGAACTTGATCCTATATTATTCATGCAAGCACCTGGTCCAAGAATGGCCGAAGCCGCAGAATTAATTGAATCTATTTTAAATGAGAAATAGCTATACGTTAATAACAGTACTTATACTAATTTCAGTAGGTTTTGCTATTGGTTTATTATTTGGCTCTTCAAATTTAACAATCCAAGATTTTATTAACACAATAACAACTAAAACCAATTCTGGTCATGCGATGATCATTTGGGATATAAGGATGCCCAGAATTGTGATAGCGTTATTCGTAGGTGCTGCATTTGCATTATCAGGTGCTCTTTTACAAATTACTACACGTAATCCCCTCGGAGATCCTCAATTATTTGGAATTACTGGAGGAGCTCTAATTATTAACGCATTAGCTGTATCAGGAATATTAACTGTTCAAATATGGCAAGAAATGAGCATTGCCGTTATAGCGTCAATTTTAGGTTCAGGTATTATATATTATTGTTCTTCACGGGATACAGTTAAACCTGCTACTCTTGCATTAATAGGATTTTCAATAGGTGCTATGAGTATTGCTATTTCTACTGGAATTATGGCCTATTCTAGAGTGTTTACTCAACAAGCTCTAGGAGTTATCGGCGGTAGTACTGCAAATTTAACTTGGGATAATTTTACTCCAGTAATACCATTTTTTATATTAGGAGTAGTTATTTCCGTCATTATAAGCAACAGATTGCATGTCTTAGTTCTAGGAGATACTTTAGCAAAAACCTTAGGCGTAAATCCAAAGCAGACTCGATTTTTTGCTATTAGTGCAGCAGCTATTCTCAGTGGAGCATCTGTCAATATCGTAGGTAGTATCGGTTTACTCGGTTTGATAACACCTCATATAACAAGGATTATTGTAGGGAATAATGTAAAAACGATTTTATTTTATTCTATCCCTTTTGGATCATTAATTATGATATATTCCGACCAAATATCCCGCTTAATATTTATGCCATATGAAGTTCCAGTGGGCTTAATAATCACAATAATTGGAGCTCCTATGATGATATATTTAGCTTGGAGGCATTTATGAAACTCTGTATTAATAATGCCTCATTTGGATATAATAAAACTGTATTATTCAATTCGATTAATTTGGACATTACAACAGGTGGATTTACTTGCATAATAGGACCAAATGGTAGCGGTAAAAGCACTATATTAAAAACGATTTCAAAAGAATTAACTCATCTCAGTGGAGAAATCTATTTAGATTGCGACCATGAAAATAACTCGATCGATATAGAAAAAAATATAAGTTACTTACCAGCTGGATTGCAGGATCCTTTACATGTAACAGTTAAAGAGCTAGTAAATCTTTCAAGATTTAAGGCAGAAAATATATTCAATTGGGAACCTTCTAAAATCGACATTATGAAAGTAGATGATTGTTTACTTAAATGTGATGTTAAACAATTTTCAAATACACTATTTACTAACCTATCATCAGGAGAAAAACAAAGAGTTTGGTTAGCATTTTGTATGGCTCAAGAAAAAAGTTTTCTATTATTGGATGAATCCCTAAGCAACCTTGACTATCAAACAAGAAAAATATTCTTCAATATGCTGAAAGAACTTTCGCGCAATGATATTGGTGTATTGCTAGCAACTCATGACTTAGATATGGTGGAGCAATTTGCAGATGAAGTCATACTAATAAAAAATAATAGCTTAGTAAAACTACCACAACCCATTTCGAATTTAAATGAATATTTATATTCGAATATAAATTAACGACCTTTAAAATTAGGTTTTCGTTTTTCCAAAAATGCTCTAACACCTTCTTTGTGATCTTCGGTACCTCGTGCAATGTTCTGAGCAACGGAGGCAACCTTTAGGCTATCTTCTAAATTTGTATATAAAGATTTTTGAACTAAATACTTTATTAATGACATTGAATACGTAGGGCCTTGAGCAATTCTTTTTGCTAATTCCATAGTAGTATCAAGTAACTTATCATGTTCTACAAGTTCATTTATTAAACCAAGTTGTAATGCTTTATCGGCAGGGACAAGATCTCCTAAATATTGTAATAAAAGAGTATTACCAAGACCAATCATCCTTGGCAACTGCCAACATGATCCATCAGCTGGAATTAATCCATTTCGTATAAATGCTTCTGAAAAGCTAGCTTTATCTGAGGCGATTCTTATATCACATGAAATAGCCATGCCCATACCAATACCCATCGCATAACCATTAACCATAGCAATAGAAGGTTTCTGTAAATTATGTATCCTTAATGGTAAAAAGCGTAAACGATCTCTCTCATCGGTCTTGTTTGCGTATACAGCTTCCATACGTTCCCATGCAGAAATAGACTGTTCGACATCTAAATTATCAGCTGCTTGTTTCTCTCGTTCTTCAATGTTTTTGTTAAAGTTACGAACATTTGCACCAGAGCAAAAAGAAGGATCTTCGCCACTTAAAACTAAGACACGTAAATTGGGATCGGATTCAAGCCTATCTAATTGATCGTTAATTTCATCAGACATATCTGAACCCAAAGCATTTCTTGTTTTAGGATCATCCATTTTTATAAATAAAACCCCATCATTTTCTTCAACATGAATGTATTCAGTATTCATAATTCCTCCTATTTAGTAGCCAGAGTAAACTAATTTATTCCCATCAATAGAATAAAAAAAAATTAAGTAAATCGGAAACAAATTAAGTAGGCTTTAGCACAGCAGGATAGCCATAGATAAAATCTATAGAAAATATAGATATCATCATATTGATAAATACCACAAGATAATAGATAATAAAATAAGTGATGGAATTAGTACTATTTATATTCGATAATATAAATATAACACTAAATATTTACGGATTTCATATATATAATTTCATATACATAATTATTTCGTATTATTGTGCGTCTTTTTTTATCATGTAGTTTTTTGTTACTTATATAACTTATTGAAAGGATTTTTCAAAATGTTTTGGCCTAGTAAAGAAGATCAAATAGAAGAATTAAATAGAAAATGGAATGAATCAGAACGATACAAAGGTATAAAACGAAATTATACTGCTGAAGATGTAGTCGCCTTAAGAGGTTCATTAAAGATAGAAAACACTGTAGCACAAGCTGGTGCAGAAAGATTATGGTCCCTTCTTCATTCTGATCCTTATGTATCTACTTTTGGCGCCTTGACTGGATCACAGGCTTCACAAATGGTTAAAGCTGGACTTAAATCTCTTTACATGAGTGGATGGCAAGTTGCTGGAGACGGAGTAGGTAATACAGCAGGTCAAACATATCCTGATCAAAGCCTCTACCCTTCAAATAGTGTTCCAACATTAGTTAAAACACTTAATAATGCATTATTAAGAGCAGATCAAATCAGTAAATTAAATGGCGAAGACTCAGTCAATTGGCTTGCACCTATAGTTGCTGATGCTGAAGCAGGATTTGGAGGCCCTATACATGCGTTTGAACTTATGAAAAATATGATTGAAAGTGGTGCCTCTGGAGTTCATTTTGAAGATCAATTAGCTGCTGAAAAAAAATGTGGGCATATGGGAGGCAAAGTATTGGTACCTACCTCTCAATTTATTAACACCTTAAATGCTGCACGATTGGCGTCAGATGTTTTAGATGTTGAAACTATATTGATAGGAAGAATTGATGCACTCGATGCAACTTTACTAACAAGTGATATTGATCCAAGAGATCGCAAGTTTTTAACTGGTGAAAGAACAGCTGAAGGATATTTTCAAGTAACAGGTGGCATGGAGTCTACAATTCAAAGAGGCTTAGCATTTGCACCTTATTCAGACTTATTATGGTTCGAAACGTCACATCCAAGCCTAGAAGAAGCAAAAGAATTTGCAGATGCTATTCATGCTGAATTTCCAGATAAAATGATGGCTTATAATTGTTCACCTTCATTTAATTGGAGAGCAAATATCGATGAAAAAACAACCACTGAATTCAGAGATAAATTGGCAGAAATGGGTTATAAATACCAATTTATCACACTAGCTGGCTGGCATATGTTAAACCTAAATGCATTTGAATTAGCTCAAGAATTTAAAGAAGAAGGAATGCCTGCATACGTACGATTGCAAGACCGAGAATTTTCTTTGGAAGAAAATGGATACACAGCAACAAAACATCAACAAGAAGTAGGTGCTGGATTTTTTGACAAAGTTATTATGTCTATAACTGGAGGAGACTCAGCAACAACTGCATTAGCAGGATCCACTGAAAGCGGACAATTTAGTTAAAATATAGTAAATAATTACAAAAAACCATCACTACAGTTTGAAAGTAAAAGGATAGTGATGGTTTTTTCTATTTACGGGTTCGAAATAGTATGAATTTATGCTAAAGTGACAAAAATTTAGAATTGATAGGAGTCATATGTCTACTAAATATAACACTATAACTTTAGAAAAAGCTGAATCTATTGCCACGATTACATTAAATAGACCTGAAAGATTAAATGCGATTAATATAGAGCTCGGATACGAATTCCTCGATGCATTAAATGACTGTGAAATGGATGATAATGTAAGATGTATTATACTCACTGGGACAGGGCGATCGTTTTGTGCTGGAGACGACCTAAAAGGCATGGAAAATGATAAATTTCCTAGGGAAACTGGTCCAGATGAAGTTAAACACTATACCTTTGGAACAAATCGCTGGACTTTAGTAGTTAATGCGATGAGAAGACTCGCAAAACCAATTATAGGAAGTTTGCGAGGACATGCTCACGGGGGTGGATTTAATCTAGCAATGGGGACAGACATCCGTATAGCCTCAGAAACTCTAGATATGGCCATTCCATTCATTAAATGGGCACAAGCTACAGGAGCAAACCAATTACACTATCATATAGGTATTGGTTTAACTTTGGAATTAGCATTTACTGGAGACTCAATAAATGCTGAGCGAGCTGAAAGACTGGGATTAATTAATAAAATTGTTCCAGATGACAAATTAGAAGAAGAAACATTAGCATTTGCTAAAAGATTAGCAAATGGGCCTACAAGATCATTAGGCTTAACTAAGTCAGCTATCTATAAGGGATGGAATAAAGACCTAGATACTGCGTTTGATTATCAAGGTATTGCACAGGTATTTGCTAGACAGTCTGAAGATCACGCTGAAGGAAGACTTGCTTTCTCAGAAAAAAGAAAACCAGAATTTAAAGGACAATAAAAATTTGAGTAATAACCCTAAATTATTAGAAACACTAAAAGTCATTGAAATCGGGCAACATATTGCCGCCCCATTCGCATCAAAATTACTTGCTGATTTAGGTGCTGATGTTATCAAAGTTGAACCTTTAGAAGGTGATGTATCAAGACAAATAGGCCCATTTCCTAACAACATCGAAAATCCTGAAAAAAGTGGGCTTTTTCTGTCGCTCAATACCAGTAAACTCGGTATTACTATAGACTTTGATAATAAAGAACATATAAACCGTTTATATCACCTTTTAGAAACTTCTGATGTTTTAATTGAAGATCAATCATACCAAATGAATTCAGATTTTAGATTTGATTATGCAAAATTAACAAAAATGTTTCCTAAATTGATAATAGCTACTATTACGCCATTTGGTTTAACAGGCCCCTACAAAGATTATAAAGCTAATGATTTGATTCTTTTTCATATGAGTAGTTATGCACATATAATAGCCAGTTCAGTCGAAGATCCCAATCAAGAGCCTCCTATTAGAGCAGGTGGGCATCAATCAGAATTTGTTTCTGGTCTATCAGCAGCAACTGCAACAATGATTTCGGTATTCAATCAATTACAAACACAACGAGGAACTCATATAGATATTTCAAAACTGGAATCTATCACAATGATGCCACAAGGTCCAATAGCTGATGCAGCCTTTTCAAAAAAACGTCAATCAAGAAAAGCAAGTGATAGGAAAGTTGGTGCTATTGTCGCAATGCTTCCTACTGTGGATGGATATATCACTATTTCTCCTAGAGAAGATCATCAATGGGAAGCCTGGTTAAAAATAATTGATAACCCTAAATGGTCTACGAATCCGAAATATGAAACACGCAAAGCTAGACAAACAAATTGGGTAGACCTTGAAAAGTTACTTTCACAGTGGACCTGTACAAGAAAAAAAGAAGATATTTATCGTGCATGCCAAGACGCACATGTACCTGCTTTTCCGGTCAATACTGCTGCAGACTTATATAAATCTAAGCAATTGAATAGCCGCGAATTTTATCAAGAGATTAATCATCCTATTGCAGGAGTTTTACCATATACTAGTTTTCCTTATAAATTGTCACAAGCTACTCTTGAAATAAAAGGACCTGCACCCACTCTTGGACAACATAACAAAAGTATTCTAAATATCAACTAAATAGTTTTATCTAATTCTAACAACTATGCTTTACATATATATAACTTATTTGTAACAAGAATTTAACATTTCTTCTATAGATTGATTTCTAATGGTTTTTTGGAAAAAATAATATGGGATTAGGAGGAGTATATGGATTCTGGGTCAATAGCTTGGATGTTAATAGCATCAGCTTTAGTATTATTTATGACACCTGGTTTAGCTTTCTTTTACGGAGGTTTGGTACGAGGAAAAAATGTTATATCGACTGTAATGTATTCTTTTATTTCATTAGGAGTAATTAGTGTTGTTTGGGTTTTATGGGGATACACACTTGCTTTTGGTGAAGGCGGGAATGCCTATATAGGATCACTTTCAAACTTTGCACTTAATGGAGTTGATACTCCTGATGCACAGGTATTTGCTATTTTTCAAATGATGTTTGCAATTATTACACCAGCACTTATTACTGGTGCATTTTGTGAGAGATTTAAATTTAAAACCTATTTAGTATTTCTAGTTCTTTGGGTAACAGTGGTATACGCACCTATAGCACACTGGGTTTGGGATCCATCAGGCTGGATTGCACAACGAGGTGCTCTAGATTTTGCTGGTGGTGCAGTAGTTCACATTAATGCAGGTATGGCAGCAATTGCTGCTGCAGCATTAGTTGGAAGAAGAAGAAATATTGAACAGGGTATAGAACCACATAATGTACCTTTTGTTATTCTTGGGGCATCAATGCTCTGGTTTGGTTGGTTTGGATTTAATGCTGGATCTGGTCTAGCAGCAAATGGACAAGCTGTCAGTGCATTTCTAGTCACTAATACAGCTGCAGCAACTGCGATGGTTGTTTGGGTAATACTTGGTATGACTCATGGTGGCAAAGTTAGTGGTGTTGGCGCTGCAACAGGTGCAATTGCAGGATTGGCAACTATTACTCCAGCTTCTGGATTTGTTGGTGTGGATTCTGCTTTAATCATTGGTGTTATAACAGGAATTGTAACATTTTATGCTGTCTATTTTAAAAATAAAGTTAACTTAGACGATGCTTTAGATGTTTTTGCTGTACACGGTATCGGAGGTATTATCGGTGTGATAGCAACAGGAATTTTTGCAGAAAAAGTTATTGGAGGAGCAGAGGGTTTAATTGAAGGTTCTTCCACTCTACTTGTCGAAAATATAATACTTGTTATAGCTACTATGCTTTATTCTTTAATTGTAACTTTAATCCTACTAAAAGCACTCGATATCATACCAGGCTTAGGTTTACGATCCGCAGAATCTGAGGAAGATCAGGGATTAGATGTGAGTGATCACGGCGAAAGAGGTTATGTTGCAGATGGAGCTGATAATTAAACTAATGTATTACTACTTCACACCTAATTTAGATTCTAAAGAGCTTAAAAGGTTTGTGAATGAGTTAGCAAATTGATTAACTCCGTCAACAAGTAACTTATCAGTTATTTGATCAAGATTAATGTTAAAGTCTGGCAACTGATTCAAGGTATTCTTTGCCTCATCTAAACCAGTTTGTATTGTGTTGTCAGCTTTACCATGATCTATAAATGCTTCAAAGGTAATTTGGGGCATAGTATTGATAGTAAAATTACCGATTAATGAATCAACATATAATAAATCACTATAGTTGGGATTTTTTGCACTAGTGCTTCCCCATAATAATCTTTGAACACGAGCACCTTTCATATTGTCGCCCATAAATTCATGCGTAGAAAACGTTTTATTAAATTCATCGTATGCGACTTTTGCATTAGCAACAGCTATTTTCCCTAGAAGATGACTGGAATCATTTTGATGTGCATTAAGGATTGTATCTACAGCTGTATCAATTCTACTGATAAAAAATGATGCTACAGAATATATGTCACTTACATCCAAACCTTTTTCGATTCTTCTTTTGAGGCCATTAATGTAAGCATTTTGGACATTTTTATATTGTTCTACAGAAAAAATCAAAGTTACATTAATATTGACACCTGCAAAAATAAGTTCTTCAATCGCTAATATTCCTTCACCGGTAGCAGGTACTTTAATAAGTACATTTGGTTTATTGAGCCTATTAAATAAATACTTTGCTTCTTCAATAGTAGCTTTTGTATCATATCCAATAAGTGGGCTGACTTCTAATGAAACATACCCATCTTCACCATTAGTTTCATTAAAAATTGGAAGTAAAATATCAGATGCATCGCTTATATCTTTACAAACTAAGTCCTCATACACCTTTACGATATCACTTCTATCAAAAATATCATTTATTTGCTTATCATATGAATCACTTCCAAGTGAATTTTCAAAAATACTCGGATTGGAAGTAATACCAGTAATTCCTGAACCCAATAATGATTTCAATCCACCAGATTCAATGATATCTCTACTTAAATTATCTAACCAAAGTGATTGTCCTATAGATCCCATTTTACTCATTAATTCATTCACCACAGACTCCAGATGTTCTCAATATTTATGCTTAAAAATCACCTTAATTGTATAACGAACTAAGATCTATAAAAAGCCTAGAAAGAAAAAAATTAATTTGTTACAATGCTAAAACTATTAAATGTAGTCCAATTTATTTACTCATCCAAACAAGGAGGATCTATGTCAGCAGAAGTAGGACAATCAGCCCCAGAATTAACATTAATTAATAATGAACGACAACCTGTAACACTTGCAGATATTAAAGGTAAAACAACAGTTTTGGCTTTTTTTCCAGGAGCTTTTACAGGTGGATGCCAACAAGAAGCTTGTACATTTAGAGATGCTCTTTCTGAATATAATAATCTTGGTGCACAAGTCTATGGAATAAGCGTAGATTCCTTTTTTGCACAAAACGCATTTGTAAACGAAAATGATCTAAATTTTCCTTTTCTAAGTGACTACTCAAGGAAAACTATTGAAGACTATGGAATTGCTGTAAATGACTTTGCGGGAATGCCTGGATATACTACTTCAATGAGAGCAGTATTCGTTATAGATTCTGAGGGAACAATACGATATAAAGTTGCAGTTGCTCCACCAGAACAACCAGACTTCGATGAAATCAAAAATGCAGTTAGCCAAATATAAATTAGTGTTTATTGGGGGTATGGTATGGTATTAAATTTAGGAGATAAAGCACCTGATTTTAATTTAAAATCAACAGATGGGTCGAACATTTCTCTTGACTCCTTGAAGGGAAATAAGACAATCCTATATTTCTACCCCAAAGACGATACCCCTGGTTGCACGATAGAAGCATGTGAATTTAGAGATTCTAATGAGGAATTACAAAATTTAAATGTGAAGGTGCTTGGTGTTAGTCCTGATGATGAAGATTCTCACCAACAATTTACTACTAAGTTTGATTTAAATTTTCCTTTACTTGCCGACCCCGGAGCAGAACTTGCCAAAACATATGGTGCTTGGGGAGAAAGAGAACGCCAAGGTAAAATCATTGTAGGTATTATCAGGACAACTTTTGCAATTGACGAAAATGGTTATATATCCAATATATGGCCACAAGTAAGTCCAGAGGGACATGCAAAAGAAATAATTAATTGGGTTAAGGAAAATTAATTTTTCTTCAGAACGCTATCGAGATTGATCCTCCAAAGCATAATAGTTCCGACAAGTAATATAATTAATAGAGAAAACACTCCGAACCTCGGATCTATCAAACCTGCAACAATACCATATAAAATCGGTCCGATAGTTGCGGAAAATCTCCCGACAAACCCAAAAAAGCCAAAAAATTCTCCTGATTGTTCTTTTGGGATTATTACTGCAAAAAGGCTTCTTGCCAATGCCTGGCTTCCACCCATTACAAATCCAACAAATATTCCTAAAAATATCCATTGCAATGAAACAGTTATACCTAAAGGTTCCCATAAAATACTTCTCATAAATTTTGGCCAAACGGAAAGAGAATCATTTAATATTGACTTATGTGAACTACCAATCCCTGAGACAGACTCAGAACCACCATCAATATATAGAGAATAAGGCGACAAATTTTCTTCTAAAACAATTTTCTTTATTTCTTTTACTGATTTTTCATCTACTTGATCACCAATACTATAATTTTCCAAAACATCGAAAGCTTTAGTCGGCTTTTCTATAGAGCTTGGTATTGCGAGAATTTCATATCCAGATTCATCTAGACTTCTCAGCTGGATGTCATAATCGGATGAATTTTCAGGAGTTAATGGTGCAAATCCAAGAGCAATTACGACTATAAATGCCCATCCAAGCAGAGCTACCAATAAGGCTTTTTGAGATCCAATTTTATTGGCAAATATACTAAATGCCATTGCACCAGGTGCAGCTATAAACTGAATTATCAATATGGTAACCATATTGATTTGTAGAGTAACCCCTAAAACATCAGGACCAAAAGCCCCGGCTACACTAATAATTGTTTGAATTGCATCATTAAAAATTAGATACGCAATGAGGTACAAAAATATAGTTCGGAATTTTGAAACCTTTTTCAAAGTTCCAATAACTTGATTGAATGCTTCTGATATAGACATTTTCTCATTTTCATATAAAGAATCAACCTCTGGTTCAGGAACATTCTTAAAAGTAATTAATGCCGATAAATACCACCATACAGCAACCGAAGCCATAGAAATTCGTATAACGAAATCTGATGAATCAAAATATATTATCGCAACTAGATGAATAGCAAGAAGCAATCCTCCTCCAATATAACCATAGGCAAACCCTAAACTACTTACATAATCTATAGACTCTTCTGAAACAATTTTGGGAAGTAATGCGTTATAAAAAACCCATGCTCCTAAAAAACCTGCATTAGCTAAAGTCGCACACATAAGCAACCATGCCCACTCGGAGCCTGTATATACCGAAAAGAACAAAAGAAGCGTTGCGAAACATCCTATATAGGTATATATAACAAGAATTTTCTTCTTAATTTTCCTTGTATCTGAAATTGCTCCAAGTATAGGGCTTGAGAAAGCAATAACAGCTGTAGCCAATGCTATAGCTAATGCCCATATAGAACTTGCAGTAAAAGTAAATGGGCCAAAATCAAGTCCCTGTGGATATACGTCTTTAAATATAGCAACAAAATATGGAGGTAAAATAGCAACCATTATACTTGTAGAAAAAGCAGAGTTCCCCCAATCATAAAAACACCAACCACGGATAATTTTTCGCTGTTCTTGAGGAAAATTGCTCAAACGACCTAACACTATAACTGCTCCTATTCTTGTAGTTATATCGTATTTTTATCTTTATAGTTAATAATCCTGCAAAACACAACACAAAAAATATTAATAACTACTTAACATTATCTAAATTGCATTCTAGAATCACTTTTATGAATAAATTACCATTAGAAGGCATACGAGTAATAGACTTTAGTTGGATCATTGCAGGCCCAACATGTACCAGAATGCTTGGTATGATGGGTGCAGAAATAATAAAAATTGAAAGTCATCGAAGACCTGATCCCACAAGAGTTGGGGGCGGTGGAAATTTCCATTTTTTAAATCAGTCCAAAACTTCTTTAAGTCTTAACCTACGCACCGAGAAAGGCGTAGATATTGCGAAAAGACTTATATCAATCAGTGATGTTCTTGTAGAAAATTATGCCAGTGGTGTAATCGAACGTATCGGACTTGGATATGAAAATATTAAAGAAAATAACCCAAACTTAATTATGGTTTCGTCTTCAGGCTTGGGACACTCTGGACCCGATAAAGATCATGTAGCTTACGGGACATTGCTTCAATGCTTCACAGGTTGGAGTTATCAGACTGGTGTACCAGAAAAACCACCAATGATCGGTGGTGTTTGGGCAGATCCTTTAACAGGCATGATGCAAACATTCCTTGTAGCCAGTTGCCTATCAGGACGATATCGAACAGGTTTGGGACAATATGTTGATTTTTCAATGGCTGAAGCAAATACCACGTTACTACAAGAATCCTTGATGAATTTTTTTATGAATAAAGAAATTATTGAAAGGAATGGAAATTATGAATCAGGGATTGGTATACATGACCTTTTTCCATGTAAGGGATTCGATTCTTGGGTGGCTTTGGCTATAGAAAATGATGAAGACTGGAACAAATTTTGTATGCTATCCAAAATTCCTGAATTAATTCAATATAATTCTAATGAAGAAAGAATCAAAAATAGAGAGAAAATAACTCATAATATTTCAAACTGGACGAAACAATTTGATAAATTCGATCTGATGGAAAAACTTCAGTCAAATGGTATTATGTGTGGGGCATCAATGGATAGTTTAGAAGTTATAGAGAATAAACATCATATAGAAAGAAATTTTGTCAGTGATTACATCCATAAAGACTATAATGATATTAAATTACCCAACGTTCCATGGACGCTAAATAATGCTCCTGAAACAAAAATAGCTCCTGCACCGGAACTTGGTTCGAGTAACAATTATATACTACACGACCTTTTAGGTATCGAACAAACCAGTATTGATAAAATGGTCGAAGAACAAATCATTTATTAAGGTGTAATTGTATCAAGATATGAATGATAGTTCCGTTTAGTTTCATTTAAATGGTCTCCACCGAACTTCTCAAGCATACTTTCAGCAATTACACATGCTACCATTGCTTCACCAATAACTGCACAAGTTGGAACAAAGGTTATATCGCTTCGTTCAAAATGAGCTTTATCAACAAATTCTCCAGTATGTAAATCTACTGTTTCTAATCCATTAATTATTGTAGCAATCGGCTTAACTATGGCATTAATAACTACTGGCTCACCATTACTCATACCGCCTTCTACGCCTCCAGCATTATTAGTTTTTCTGGACCATGTACCATCTCCAGGTTTATCACTATCTTTACTCCATTTATCTTTAGGTAAAATTACATCATGAACCTGTGAACCAAAGAGGTCAGCCTGACTAAATCCTGCACCAAACTCTACGCCTTTTACAGCATTGATACTCATCACAGCTCCAGCAAGTTTAGTAGTGATTTTTCTATCCCATTGTATGTGAGTTCCTAAACCTATTGGTAAACCAGTTGCGACAATTTGAATTATACCCCCTGCACTATCTCCATTAGCCCTTGCCTGATCGATAGTATCAATCATTTCAGAGGCCTTTTCAGCATCAAAACATCTCACTGCTGCGAGTTTGGATCCATCAGGATTTTCCTGATGAAATGGTGGTTCTTCTAATAAATCCCAATTCAATTGACCTGTGTAATTTGAATGAACGCCACCAATACAAGTTACATGAGAATGGACTTCTATATCGAATTCTTCTAAAAATCTTTTTGCTATAGACCCAGCAGCAACTCTAGCAGCGCTTTCCCTAGCACTTGATCTTTCTAATATATTTCTCGCATCATCTTGAGCATACTTAAGAGTACCGGCAGTATCAGCATGACCCGGTCTAAGTTTGGTAAGCTTTTGATATTCAACATCAGTAGGATTTATGCTCATTTCATCAGTCCAGTTAACACCATCTGGTCCTGTCCCTGTAGACCAGTCTCGATTTTCAATCCACATTGCAACAGGACTGCCCATTGTCACACCGTGTCGAACTCCAGATAAAATTTCAGCAAAATCTGTTTCTATTTTCATTCTACCTCCACGGCCATACCCAACTTGTCGTCTAGCCATATCAGCAGCAATATATTTTTCACTAACAGGAATACCTGCTGGTAATCCTTCTACTATCACTGTTAAACCTTTACCATGTGATTCTCCTGCAGTTAAAAATCGAAACATTTTTGTATTCTCCTAATATAAATTTCTTTTCAGATTTACCATTATACCAAACAATAAAATAATTTTTCGTATATAATTAATATTTTAATAATTGATAACAATATTATGTTAATTAGAGACTATATAAAAGAGTTGATTTTAGAAAGTATAAACTCTTGTCATAAAAACGGAATATTACCAATATTTGAAATAGATCAAATTGAAGTTGAAAGACCTCAAAACACAGATAATGGAGATTTTGCAGTAAGCTTACCTCTAAAACTTACTAAGGTATTAAAATCCAATCCATTAGAAATTGCTAACACTTTAACTACATATATAGATAATGAAAAAGCAAATACGGTTTTTGATAAAATTATTGTTGCACCACCTGGATTTATAAATTTTTATTTAAGTCATAAATGGGTACAAAATCACCTAGAAGAAATCTTAAAATCAGGTGAAGAATATGGAAATATTACAAAAACAAATCCAACAAAAATTCAAATAGAATTTGTGAGTGTTAATCCTACTGGGCCTTTACATGTTGGTCATGCTAGAGGAGCAGTTCTAGGAAGCAGTTTAGCAAGTATAATTCAAGCTTCGGGAGATATAGTATCAAAAGAGTATTATATCAATGATGCTGGAAATCAAATTGATTTGTTCGTTCAATCAGTATATTCAAAATATTCCACTTTAATTGGAGAAAAATATCCGATGCCTGACAATGGATATATGGGAGATTATATTAAAGAAATAGCAAAAGAAATACATGATGATAATAACAAAACAAAATTAAATGAAGAAACAATTAAACCTATAGCTTTAGACAAAATGCTTTCAAATATACGATTAGATCTTTTGAATCTTAATGTCGAATTTGATAATTGGTTTTCTGAAAAATCTTTATTCACCAGTGGGGAATTTGATGACACTATGAATCAGTTTGAAAGAGATCAAAACTCATTCACTGAAAATAATGCTGTCTGGTTCAAAGCTTCAGATTTTGGAGAAGAAAAGGATCATGTATTAATTCGTACAAATCTTGAACCAACATATTATGCAACAGATATTGCTTATCATAGAAATAAATTCCTTATACGAAACTACGACAAAGTAATTGATATTTGGGGAGCAGATCACCATGGCCATATATCACGACTAAAATCTGCATTAGAAGCTATCGGCATAGATCGATCTAAACTGAACATCTTGCTTTACCAACTAGTAAGCCTCAAGCAAGGTGATGATAAAGTTCGAGCATCAAAAAGAGCTGGAACTATTATTACAACAAATGAATTGGTTGAAGAAGTTGGATCAGATGCATGCAGATATTTTTTTATCTCAAGATCACCAGATAGTCATATGGATTTTGATATTGATCTAGCTCAAAAGAAATCTTCTGATAATCCAGTATTTTATATTCAATATGCACATGCTCGTGCATTTTCTATACTAAAGTCTGCAGCAGATGAAAATATTAAAACAAATAATAGTAATACAACATTATTGGAAAACGAGCATGAAATCAATTTGCTCAAAAAATTTACCGAACTATCCGAAATTATACAGATTTCTGCTGATCGTTATGAACCTCACCATCTCGCAAAATACTCATTAGAGTTAGCAACATTCTTCCATCTTTTTTATCAAAACTGTAGAGTTATTGATGAAAGTCAAAGTAATGAAATTAGCAGTGCTAGATTAAACTTGGTAGAAGCATTTATTTTAGTTATAGGGAAATGTCTAGATCTAATGGGAATGTCGAAACCACAATCAATGTGATAATCAAACAATTATCCCTCTAAACCACCTTCAGCTTTATAATTTTTACCACGCTGTGTGTAATGAGATGCAGTTCTTTTTATTAATTCATGATGTTTCTCGGTAGTTTCTCCACGTGGCTTACCAGGGATACCTGTAACAATAGTCTTTTCAGGGATTCTAGCCTCTTCAAGGACAACTGATCCTGCTGCAATTATTGATAATTCTCCTACTTCAACTCCATCATTAACTACAGCGCCATTACCAACTAAACAATTATTGGATAAAATTCTTCCATGCCAGACGACAGCATGACCAAGTGTTGAATCATCACCTATCCAAGAATCAGCATCGGAATGAACAACACTGTTATCTTGAATATTAGTTCTCTTACCAATTTTAATTTTTCCACTATCCCCACGAATAATAACTCCAGGTAAAATCATGGTATATTCATCAATTTCAACATCACCAATAACATATGCAAATTCACTAACAAATGCAGTTGGATGAATCTTAGGTTTTTTGCCTTGGAATTCTCTAATCAAAGTAATCCTCCTTAATGAATGATTCCGCCATTATTTTTCAATAATAAATAAGTAACGTTATTATAGAGTTTAGTACTTACTATTACTACTATTTAATTTAAAGAAAAGCTTTTATACAAAAATTGATAATTAGTTAATCATTAGATGTATAAATATTTTGTATACATTAGTAAAATGATGACAATATGAAAATTAAAAAATATGGAATATTAAGAATCAGGTCTAGTACACATGAACGGCTTAAAATACTAGCAGAAATACAAGATAAGTCGATTATTGATGTAATTGATGAATTAACTAAATTTATGGATCAATATATTCTTAAACAAGAAAAAGAAACTGATATAAGTGAATTTGATTGGGAACGATATATTATTGATAAATATGACGAGAATATATGGAAATCAAATAAGGATATTATAACTAGAAGTAAAGATGAGCCAATATTAAGACTAGTTAATAAACATATTCTTTATCCTAAAATAAAAACAAAGGATACTAATAGGCCCTCAACTGCAGTACTTGATTCATCTTTACTTATACAACTTAAATATACCAGTGGAGGTACTGTTGAGAAAAATAGAGAACAACTTAAAAAAGGAAGTATAAACTATCTAACTAAGGGCTGGTTTAAGGTATTCAGATCTTTTGGAAAAAAACCAGAAGTACGACACTCTCAATTTGAAAGATTCTTTGATAATAGAATTAAGCAATTACTTAAAGACAGAATAATCAAATCTCCCAAACCCGGTGTATTTCAATTAGTCAAAAGATTAACTACTGATGATTGGAGGTTAATTGAATCTATTTTAATTTTACCTCCGCACAAAGATTTAAAACTGACAAAGTTAAAATTCTAATGAGGTGGAATATGGAAACAGAAATAATTGGTTTTATGGCTCAACTAATTACTGGTATTGCGACATTGTTAGTTGCTTTAGTTTTGGTCTTTCAATTACGAAAACAAAACCAGCAATTAAAAATTCAGCATCAAGATTCCGATAACAAGATAACTTACGATAGCATTACAGCAATGGAAAGAGTGACGATTCCTGAAAATTATGGTGATTCCTTTGTTGATATGATGTGGAAAGCACGAATAGAAGGAATCTCTAATATGAGTAATCAGGAAATATGGAGATTTCAAAACTGGTTGGTTGTTGCAGGTAGAAGGCTTATTTCAGAGTTCAGATTAAATAGATTTGGACAAGCAGCGATTAATAGGGGATTATATCCACAGCAGGGTTCTACAGAAGCGCTAGAAAGGTACTATTCAATCCAAGTTCGCAATTTATTTGATTACAAAGCATCATTAGATTTGTATACATCATTCATGCGACCGAGATTTAGTGCAGGTATTGGAGGGCAAAGCGGTCTATTGCAAATCGCAGATAAAACCTACGAAGAAATGTCAGGGGAAAAATTAGAAGTTAATAGTTAAGGAAATTAAGTTGCTAGTAGAATTAACAATTCTTGGAATCATAATTGGAATATTTTTGTGGATGAAAAGTGATTCACTTGAAGGTGGAAGCGGATTAGTATTTACTATACCAATATCATTATGCATTGTATTCATAGTGTACGGATTAGGTCAATTTATATTAAGAATTATCAATTAAACAAAAAAATATATTTGTATACATTTGTAAATAACGACAATTTATAATATCCAACATCCTTTATTTATATCAATTGAATAAATTTATCTTAAAAAGATATAAATTCTGGAAAACAAAATCGACAGCAATATGTGTCAAAAGTGTGCCATGTCGAGATATAAGGATTTATTACTAAAAGTTGTTTCTCGTAGATTTTAGAATATTTCTACATGCATACAACTATCAATCTCAGTAACTTAGAATTAGTACATATATATACTTAAATAATTTTTCTTAAAAAATCATCTGTATAGAAATAATTCTATATTTACATAAAATGATGTTGATTGCTGTGAAAAAAGAATAATAGGCATTATAAACCCCAAAAAGCACGACAATAAATATTCGTGAGTTACACTTTTTATTACAAAATAGATATTAAACAATGTTATTCTGTATACTATGTATAGTTTTACGAAGTAATATTTCTACAGAAATTTAATAATATTAAAGGGACATTATATTGATTTTTAATAACATGAATGACACCGAGATCCAGCCAATTCTTACATCTATAATTACAGAAGCTGGAGAATTGGTTAAAGAGGGATTTTATACTACAAAACAAATATCCTATAAGAGCCCATCAGACCCAGTTACAAATATAGATTTAGCTTCAGAAACTTTAATCCGAGAAAGATTGAAACAATATTTTCCTGACATCGAAATTCTTGGTGAAGAATATGGCGGTAATATAATTTCTGATGAATTGCGATGGGTTATTGACCCCATTGATGGTACAAGAAATTTTGCTGCAGGTATACCGCATTTTTGTGTATCAATTGGTTTAGTTCAAGGTAACAACCCGGTTGTTGGAGCAATATATGATCCAATACGAGATGAGCTATTTTTTTCCCAATCCAATCAAGGAGCTACTCTTAATGGAAAAGCAATGCAAGTTAGCACAAAAACAAATCCAGGAGATTTTATAATTGGATTAGATATAGGCCAGGTAGATGAAAAGGCTATGCTTGCTTTCAAACTTATTGAAAACCTTTTTCCTACTATGCAATGTTTAAGAATATTTGGTTCAGCAGCATTAGGAATGGCATATGCTGCGTCAGGTCGAATCGATATTTTTTTACATCATTCTCTTAAACCTTGGGATATAGCTGCTGGATTATTATTAGTAACAGAAAGTAATGGAATTACCCTTGATAAATCAACATTAAAACAAGCCAATCTTCTCACTAAGGGATTATTATGCTCTAGTGAAGAGTTACTAAATGTATTTCTAAAAATGACAGAAAATGAAAAATGGTATCAGTAAAAACAATATTAGGAAATCTGGTCAATGAAAGAAACCTCTGGTCTGCCAAGTCCACCCGACTTGCCTAAAGACTTCCGTAAATCATCAGACATACCAAATTCTTGAGCGTCCTCAATATCTTCCCATTCAGTTAATATAAATACTTCTTTATCTGTTATTGAGTTACGAAATATTTTTTCACTGACACAACCATATGATTCTCGTACAGTCTTTTCTTTATCCCAAATTGACTTCCATAAACTAAAATTCTGTAATTCAATTTTTACTAACATAAACATAAATCACTCGATTCTTGGGTTATATTTATGCCATTCAGTACTTTTCTCAAAAGCATATGCAAGGTTTAAAATATTCTGTTCCCCAAATTTTGGTCCAATAATTTGCAAACCAATTGGCAACCCATCCGAAAATCCGCAAGGTACAGAAATTGCAGGAAGTCCAGCAATGTTTACAGGAACAGTACAAACATCACTTAAATACATTTGAAGAGGATTGTCTGTTCTTTCTCCTACTCCAAATGCAGTAGTAGGAGATGTAGGAGTTACTAATAAATCATATTTTTTAAAAGTTTCTTCAAATTCATTTATAATCACTGTTCTTACTTTTTGGGCCTTTAAATAATATTCATCATAATACCCCGAGGATAAACTATATGTACCCAACATAATCCTTCGTTTTACCTCTGGCCCAAATCCTAATTGACGAGTGACTTCTAATTCTTCCCACATAGAATCACCCTCTTTATACCGAAATCCATACTTTACACCATCAAATCTTGAAAGGTTTGAAGAACATTCTGATGGAGCAATAATGTAATATACTGCTAATGCCAATTCGCTTGAGGGTAAAGATACTTCCCGGTCAACCTTTGCTCCAAGAGATTCTAATTGTTGAATTGCGGTTTCAACAGATTCTCTGACTTTATTATCAATACCGGATACAAAATATTCTTTTGGAACACCTATTTTCAAATTAGATATATCCTCCGATAAATTTTTATAATAGTCTGGAGAATCATATTTTAAAGAAGTTGAATCATTTTTATCATTACCAACTATAGAATTGAGAAGTATTGAACAATCCGTAACATCTTTTGTTATTGGTCCAATTTGGTCTAGGGAGGATGCAAATGCTATAAGACCAAATCTACTAACAAGACCATATGTCGGTTTCAAACCAACTACACCACACAGCGATGCAGGTTGCCTAATTGAACCACCGGTGTCCGATCCAAGAGAAGCTATCGCTTGAGAAGCAGCAACAGCAGCAGCTGGCCCACCACTACTTCCACCTGGGACTTTTGTAACATCCCAAGGGTTTTTTGTTGTATTAAATGCCGAGTTTTCTGTAGATGAACCCATAGCAAATTCATCTAAATTTCCTTTACCAAGAAAAACCGCATTTTCATCTCTTAATTTCTTCACAACAGTTGCATCATATGGAGGAATAAAATTTTCAAGCATTTTAGAAGAACACGTTGTTAAAGTATCCTTTGTACACATATTATCTTTAATCTGTAAGGGAATACCTGTTAAATAAGATGCCTTGCCTGATTTAATGATTTCATCGGCGTCTTCAGCTTGTTTTAAAGCTTTTTCACCATCTATTGTCACATAACTTTGAATGACATTTTCTGTATTTCCTATACGATCAAGATATAATTGAGTTAATTCCTTAGCGGAAATGGAGCCTTCATCAAGCAATTTCCGTGCAAGTTTTATAGTCATATTTTGTAGTTCTAGATCCATATTTTTTATCTTTCAAATTATTAGTTATTCTAATACTGGCTTTACTTTAATATATTCATCCTCAACATCAGGGGCATTTTGCAAAACTTGTGAATGGTCTAATGAATCGGCAATTTTGTCCTCGCGCATAACTGTCTGTAAAATCCCATACTGAGGCTCCACATCTTTGGTATCAACACCTTCTAGTACTTTGATATGATCTAAAATATCGTCAAGTTGATTGGTATATTCACCTAACTCTTTTGCATTAAGTCTAATTTTTGCCAACCTAGATACATATTCGACTGTTTCTTTATCAATTGCCATATTCCCTCCAAATAACATCATACCAGTTAGATCAATGCGAAGAAATAATTTTATCAATCATCTCTACGGATCCTAAAATCTCATTATTATTATTGGTTACAATATAATCAAAATGCTCACTTTGATCCATTTCATAAGAGGCTTTTGATATCCTAGCTTCTAATTCAGATTGATTTTCAGAATTTCGTGTCGTTAAACGAGCGATTAATTGATCAATATTTTCTGGTTGTACAAATATTAAAAGAGCATCATCAAATTTTGATTTAATAGTTAAAGCCCCTTGAACATCAATTTTTAAAATAGCATGCCGTTTTGTATACTTCGCAATATCAATTTGAGATATTGGTACCCCATATCTATTGCCATAGACCTCAGCATTTTCAATAAATTGATCTCGATCTAACATAGCTTGAAATTGATCATGCGTAAGAAAAAGGTAATCTTTGCCATCTTTTTCTCCATCACGCATTGACCTAGTAGTAGCTGTTACCACAAAATACCAATCTTTACCCCGAGATTTTAAATGATTAATTATTGTATCTTTACCTACACCAGAAGGCCCAGAAATAACAAAAAGTTTTGTACTAGGCATATTATTGCTCTCCCGTTAAATTACTCAAATCATTCCAGAATTGAGGATATGAAATTGCAACACAATCACTATTATGTATAGTTGTTTTTCCCTGTGATAAAATAGCAGCTATAGCTTCCATCATAGCTATACGATGATCATCAAATGATTCACAAATCGCTCCATTTAAACTACCCACACCATTAATAATAATGCCATCTTCTAACTCTTCAATATCTGCTCCAAATTTCGATAATTCACTTACTGTAATAGATAAGCGATCACTTTCTTTATTCCGTGCATCTGAAGCATCTCTAATAATTGTTTTTCCTTTAGCAAAACATGCTGCTAAAGCAATAATAGGAATTTCGTCTATTAATCTTGGAATTATATCCCCACCAATTTCAACACCTTTAAGGTCACTTGATTCTACAATAATATCTCCAACTTCTTCTCCTGCTACAACAGTTGGGTTTTTTACAGAAATTTTTCCACCCATTGCAGACATAACATCCAAAATACCAGATCTGGATGGGTTTATTCCGACATTTTTCAATGTGATTTTTCCTTGTTGATGACATAATCCAGCAACAATCCAAAAGGCTGCAGAACTTATATCAGCAGGAACATTAACATCAGTACTTTGAAACTCACTAGCAAATGGTTGTATCATTAATTTCAATCCATCGTTTTGGATATCAACCCCCATGTTACCTAGCATTTTTTCGGTATGATCTCTAGAGTATGCAGGCTGATGCAAAATAGTTTCACCAGTACTATTAATTGCTGCTAGTATTAAACAAGACTTTAATTGCGCACTAGCCACAGGCATTGTATATTCAATTCCTTTTAATTCAGAACCTTGTATTGCAAAAGGAGCCTTAGTATTTCCATCCCTACCATTAATATGTGCACCCATTTGTTTAAGAGGAGTAATAATTCTACCCATTGGCCTCGAGCGAAGAGAATCATCTCCTGTTAATACAGAAAAAAATGGTTGTGTAGACAATAAACCTGAAATTAATCTCATAGTAGTACCAGAATTACCTGCATCTAAAACTATTTCTGGTTCTTGTAAACCAGTTCTACCTACTCCTTTTATGGATATAGTAGTTAAATCAGTTTCGTTTAAATCAACTTCAACCCCCATACTTCTCATAATATTAATAGTAGAAATACAATCTTGACCAAGAGAAATATTGGTGACTTTAGCAGTACCTTTTGCTATAGAATTAAATATAACTGATCGATGTGATATTGATTTATCTCCAGGTAAATATAGCTCTCCTTCTATTCGGGAAGATTTACCTACAACCATATCCATATCATCTACTCCAGCGTTTATTTTTCTTCTGATTATCCATTAATTGTTTTGATGAAATTTCGAACATTTTTTGATATCTCTCTCTTATTCTTCCCCCAAATAACATATCAGCTATTTGATCACTTGAGGTTGGAAGATCGGGTTGAGTTGGATTATTTCCTAAATCATCGAAATCTTCCCCAGCTTCATATCTATATAGCCAACTTTCGCGAGATAGTAATGCTTCTACAAATGTATCTAATAATTCATCTACAGCGTCCTCTTTTTTATCAAGGTCTTCGATATCAGTATTTTCGATTAATATTTTAATTTTTTGCAGTTGTTCTGTAGCACGATCAATCCAATAAGTAATTGAATCTTTATTAGTTAAAGCTATATCCAAATGCATAACTGGACTTCCAGAAGCTAATCTAGAAATATCTCGATATCCTGATGCAGCAAGTTTGGCGATTTCTCTCCAAGAAGGACTTTGACTAGTGGAAAGTATTAGTGCCTTTGATAACATCATTGGTAAATGGCTAACTGCACCAACATAACTATCATGTTCCTTAGGATCCATAAAATATGGTTTTGCACCAATATATTCAATCATCGAAATAATAGAATCTACAGCTTTTTGACCTGCTTTTGAATGTGGTATAACGACGTAACGACAACCTTTAAATAACGTACTATCTGCACTTGCAATACCAGAAGATTCACGTCCTGCCATTGGGTGACCACCTACAAAATGAACATTTTCTGGCAAATATTCATCAGCCCAGTCCATTATTACTCTTTTTGTACTTCCAGTATCAGTAACAATAGCTCCGGGAGATAAATGTTCAGATATATCTTCCATAATTTGCCGAACTGACAAAACTGGCGTGGTTATTATCACTATTTTTGCATCTTTAACAGCATCAGGTAAATTCCAAACAGATTTATCTATAGCTCCAACTTTTTTCGCTTTGTTACCTACAGCATTATCCTGATCATAACCCCAAATCTCAATGTCAGAACGCTTACCTGATTTCAGTGCAAGTCCCATGGATCCACCTATTAAACCTAAACCAATGATTGCTATTTTATCCATGGTTGACCCCATTTCTACAACAATTATTAATACTAATCATCTTCATCTTCATCTTCATCTTCTACAT